>ERZ1034969.612-NODE-612-length-19738-cov-5.918153_pt1 | contig 19738 bp, 26 predicted proteins | sample MGYA00520624_ERZ1034969 | MGnify/ENA primary metagenome ERZ1034969 (study PRJEB33766, sample SAMN09781776) | gut metagenome | biome: gut microbiome | host: Homo sapiens | place: Madagascar | study: EMG produced TPA metagenomics assembly of the PRJNA485056 data set...
ATATAATGGTTCAAGTAATAAAAATAGGCTAAAACGTAAATATTTAAAGATCAATGATCTTCTTTCTTTAAAGGAGGTGAGTTGACCAACGATGAATAACAATTCTTTTAACACAGGTAATTGGGAATATTTTTGTAGCTTTGCACGTTGGTATCCCTGATTCTTTTTTAGATTTAATTAAACCACAAAAAGGCGGATTAAATTTACATCTCGATCAACGAATATATTTGAGATGTATGTTACGTTTTGTGTCATTTTATGGAGTTTTCCCTAGAGGTCAATGGCTTCCTATATATGGAAACATATATTGTAAAATTGGGTAAAATCGGTAAAAACTAAGTTTAAATATAAATATGTCAATACCGAGGTAAAGCACAGATTACGTATAGGCTGTGGCTCACCGTAACGCGTAGGTTGGTGAATAAATATAATCCACCCAAGAGTGCCCAACACGACTATATATAGTATAGTCTGAAAACCTAACGTATTAAACGAGGGTGAAAATGTACGCTGAACTTACTGGAAACTATAAGAATCACAAGATAAAAAGCTTGTGAGATAACATAATTGTATGGAAAAACTTTCGACGAAGTGCTTGCTTCTATTTTAGCATGTATCTTTTTTCCTGAAATAACGATTTCTCTTTCCGCACAGACAAAAGAAAATGCAGCAGAATTATTAAAAGATAAATATCTCGAAATCATGAGATTCTATCCAATGTTGAAAAATGAGATAGAGAAAGAAAATTTTTCTAAAGGTAATGCTGAAATTAAATTTAAAAGTGGTGCAATTTTAGATAATCTTGCCAATTCTCAATCTTCCAAAGGTCAACGTAGACGACGTATGAATATGGAAGAATCTGCTTTAGTAGATAATGCAACATTCGAGGATGCCCTAGTTCCTATTGTTGAAGTTCCGCGAGTTTGTGTCGGTAAATATTCAATTACCGACCCAGAAGAATTAAATCAGCAAATCAATTTCTTTACCACAGCAGGATTTAAAGGTTCTGACGAATATCAACGTTCCGTAGATATGGTTAAGGATATGATTAATCTAAAAGGTAAAATTGTTTTAGGCTCAAGTTTCTGGCTTCCGTGTTGGCAAGGACGAGGAAGTACTAAGAGTCAGATATTTCAAAAGAAAAGAGATATGTCTTCTGTTGCATTTGCACAGAACTATGAATCAAAATGGGTTGGTGCTGCTACTGGTGCGCTGGTAAATATCAATAAATTAATCGAATGTCGAAATCTCTTATCTACAGAATATGAAGCGAAAGACATTGAAGAATATTATATTGGTGTCGATGTTGCTCGTTCTCAATCAACGGCAAACAACCAATCTTCTGTTGCAGTAGGACGAGTTATTAGAAATCCTAAGACTAATAAAGTAAAGCATATTGAAATTGTAAACGCAATCAATATTTCAAATACAATGAATTTTACAAACCAGGCAATAGAAATAAAAAGATTAAAAAAAAGATATAACGCAAGAATGGTTATAGTAGATGGTAATGGTTTAGGATCTGGTCTTGTTGACCAATTACTAAAAAGCGCAGAAGATCCTGTTACGGGAGAAGATCTTGGATGTTGGAACACGATTAATACAGATAATGAACCAGAAACTAATGAATGTGAAAATATACTCTTCGATATGAAAGCTCAGTCGTATCAGAGCAAAGTTGTATCTTATTTTATAGATGCTGTAGATAGTGGAAAATTACGTTTACTTCAACAGCGAAAAGATAGTGATTTTTCTCAGGCAGAGAAAGATGATTATGAGAATCAAGTCCTTCCGTTTATTCAAACAGATTTTATGTTTGAGGAAATTGCAAACTTGAAATTAAAAACATTACCAAGTGGTGCGATTACTGTCGAAAAAGCTGTATCTAAAATGAATAAGGATAGATTCAGTTGTCTTTCTTATTTAATTTTCTATATCATGGAATTTGAAAATAATTTTGTAGAATCTGTAAATGAAATGGATTTATTGGAAGAATACACATATTTGTAAGGAGGTGAAACCCAATCGCATCGAAAAATCAAAGTACAAAACTTGCACAGTCATCAGCCGCAAGGATAAATAAAGATGACATTTCATATTGTAGTGAATTTTTACAATCATATAAATCACAGATGTATTCTGGTGAAAACTATATGTTAACTCCTCAGTTATTAAACTTCACATTAAAAGATGTAAATATGAATGGTGCATCATTTTCGTATGAAGAAATTCAGCGGATGGTTATGGCACCTCATGAATTTGAACAAGAGTTACGAAAATTATCATATCATTTTTACAACACTGTATCAATTTATAAAAGATATATTCAATTTTTAAATTCTATATTGGTTTTTGATTGGGAACCCATCCCCTATTTGCCAAATGGAAAACCAATTTCTGCGACAGATTTCAATTCAAAAACATTCAAGTCTGATTATGCAGTCATGTCCAAATTTTTCAATTGTTTCAATGTTCAAAAAGAATTTGTAAAAGCAGTATTCAATGTTTCTTTATACGACACGTATTTTGTATCAGTTAGGGATTATGAAGAACATAAATATTTACAAGAACTTCCATCTTCTCATTGTATTATTGATTCTGATTCGTATCTTGGCTATCTATATTCTTTTGATCTCTCATATTTTACAAACGCAGGTGTAGATATTAATGGATACTCACCTATCTTAAGAAAAAAATACAGCGAAGTAACTCAGTTGCGTCAGAGTACATATGATCCAAATTTACCTCAGAGGAATGGGGCTTGGGTATATTGGCTTCCTATGTCCCCTAATGATGCATGGGTTTTCAAATACAACGAAGGCTTTGCAGGTTCAGTTCCTCCATTATTGGATATGTTTCTGGATTATAGTAAAATTCCTAAATTTAAAGATTTAGAAGAACAAAAGAAAAAGCTTGAAGCATATAAAGTAATTTTCGCTACTGTTCCACGGCTTGCAAATGGTAGAGGGGCAAACAAAACAGATGACTTTGCAATTAGCAGTAAGGAACTTGGAAAATTCGTTGCCGCGGTTAAACAAACTCTTGGAGATGTGGATTTTAAAGCTGCTCCATTAGAGAATTTTAAAGCATTCGACTTCTCTCCTGCTGCCTCAGAGAATGATTTACTTGAAACAGAAATTTCAAATATGTTGAAGGAATCCGGAGTATCAGATGCAATACTTACGGGCGGAACATCTGTTTCTTCAAATAATATATACAAAACTGCTGTATCAGAAATGATGAAATCACTTTATCCTCAATTTGAGAGATTCTGTGAATATCAAATAAATAAAAATACCAAAAAATATAAATTCAAGATTAAATTCGTTGGGACAATATTTGACCGTGAAGATCGCCGTAAAGCGGCTAACGAAGATATGGAACGAGGTATTATCACTCCTGCTATCTTCTCTTCTCGGGGCATTGCCATTACGGATGCGAATAATGTTACTAATATGATGTATAGTCTTGGATTTCCAGAATCATTACGTCCTATTAAAACCGCTTCTACTATGTCAAGTGATGAAAAGGATTCTGTCGGAAGAAGTAAGAAATCTGACAATGAACTGACTGACGCAGGAGAACAGACCAGAAACATAGGCGCGAATGAAAATAGAGAAAAGGATGGTGGTTAAGATGTTTATAAAAAATCCATTATCCATTAAAAGAAAAACCATAAATGTCAATGATGACACAAGAAAATATCTGGGTGATATGGGATATATGCCCGTTGCAAAGGATGGTGACTTATGGGTTTTCATTTCCAACAAAGATATTTTGTCGTTATTAGATAAATATCATAAAGGAGGTGAATAATATAAATGTCAAAATTAGTTACTTTTGCAGTGTCTGAATTAAATGAATTAACACCTGAAGAAATTGAAGATAGTCAATTTCAAAAAATACATTTTAGAATATATTCAACTGCTCTCAATGCACATGGATATATCATGTCATTAAATGTTCTGAAGAAATATGCCAATACTATTCAGGGAAAACCGATTCTTACTTATTATATGCCGCATGCGGATAATGGTAACGGAGATTTTGCTGGGCACGAGGATAGTTCTTGGGCACAAGAAACAGCTGTTGGATTTTTCCCAAACGATTGTAAGATTACATATGAAAAAGATCCGGACGGTACTGTTTTTATGTGTGCCGATGGATATATTTGGACAGTATATTATGATTATGTTGTTGATGTATTTAAAAATAATGACGGAAGCAAAGGTGTTTCATCGGAATTATATATTATAGATTCTAAAGCAGACGAAGAAACAAATATTGAAGAGATTTTACAATATTCGTTTACGGGGTTGACATTACTTGGAGAGCAAGATGCGATGGGTGTTCCTATTCATCCTGCGGTTGAAGGATGCAGAGGGGAATTGGTTAAATTTTCAACTGCAAATTACGAAAAAGACAAAATAGAATTCGAGAAAAAATTATATAACTCTGTTAAAGAAGAATCCTCTGATGAGGGTTCTATTTTAATACAAAAAAATAAGGAGGAAGCAATGGCAGAAAATATTGAAGCTAATGCAGCTTCTTCTGAAGTTGTAGAAAATGCAGAACAGTATATAACTACCGAGGTTAAAGTTTCTACAGACGTAGAAAATTTTGATGACGATGGATGTTATGTAGGTTCTACTTATGAAGAACATAAACAGGTTACGAGAGAAACAGTGACGACACCAGAAAATGAAGAAGAATCTGGAATCGTAGAAAATGCTGTTGAAACAAAAGAGGATAATCCTGAAACTGACGTTCAGGAAAATGCTATTGAAAAAGATCCTGTTGTAGAAAATGCAACCAAAGAAGATATTCCAGAAGAAAATGCTTGTAAGGCAAACAACGAAATTTTTGATGAAGAGCTTAATGCTCTCAAATTAAAATGCGCTGATCTTGAAAAACAGATTAATGAAAAAAATGTAGCATATGAACAGCTTGAGATTAAATGCAACTCTCTTGCTGAATACAAAAACAATAAAGAAGCAGAAATCATGAAAAACACAATTGAATGTGAACTTAACAAGGTTTCTAGGATTTTGAATGCTGAACAGATTAACGAATGGCGCAAAAAATCATCACAGTGTTCTACTGAAAATGTAGACGGATTTATCAATGAACTCAAAGCTTTTGCATTTGACGTGCAGGAAAAAAATGGTACTCCTGCTGTTGAATCCATAAGATGCAGTATCCCAACAGAAACAAAATCTGAGCCTACAGATATGTGGGAAAGAATCGCAAACACTTATAAATAATAGGGAGGAAATTTAAAATGGCAAATATTTTAATTCTTAGAAGTGCCAATACAGGCGAGAATGATATTAAAACTGTTTATTCTAGTGAGAAACTGGAAAACGGATTTGCGGTCGCACTTGGCGAAGTATCTAAAGAAAGAAAGACAAAAGGAGCATACAAAGGAGCTGCCCCGGCAGCAAAAACAGATGTAATCGCACTTGTATATAATGCAGATGTTCCGGTACTTGAAGATGCAATGGGTAATACATATAAGGGGGTTACATCTGATCCTAGAAATATCGTATTTCCAGAGAATACACCTGTAAATGCATGGGTTCCAGGAAAAGCGGCTGAAATTGCAATGACAGAAGTTGCAGGGACAGCTGATCAGGCGAAATATGTTATTTACAAAGCTTCTTCTATGAAGCCAGAATACGCAACAGATACTACTGATGCTCTTATCGCATTCAAAATTACTGGCAACGGATTCGTTTCTATCGGTAACGAAAGAGTAAAAACTGTAGAGATGATTCATGTTGAACTTGCTTAAAAATAAAAAGGAGGAAATACATAATGTTTAATCGTATTACTTTTTCCACAGCTGCCGAAAAAGATCTTGTGCCAGCATGGAAAGACTATGTAAATCACTATAGAAAAGAAAACTTTTCTACTAAGAAAACTGTACAGGGAACAAAAAGCCTCGAAGAAAAAGAGGATCTTGTAAATAAAATGGCATTTGCAGAAATTGCTAAATTCGCAAATGTAGATACATCTTTTATTGGAAAAGCTCAGATGTCCACAAATCCTATGTATCGTTGGGCATTCTTCTCCGTAGTAAATAAACTTGTTGACATTATTCTTCCAGACGTTGTGGCTGAAGATTTCTATCAGTTTGCAAACGTAAGTGTTGTTGGTAAAGGCAACTCTGGAAAGTTTAGCATTAAATCAAGCGATCTATTTACTGTGTCCGTGAATGGAAATTCCCGTCGTCATATCAACGCACAGAAACAGTTCACTGGTGAGCAGACACTTACTCCAGTAAATCACACTGTTACAACACAGGTTGATCTGTATAGAGTAATGGCTGGAGAAGAATCATTGGCAGAATATGCCATGAAAGTTATCATGTCTATTGAGGCTGAAATTGCTATTGATATTGCATATGCAATGGAATCTGCTTTCGACACAAGAACAGCTCATTTTAAAGAAAGTGCTTATACACCAGAAGCATTTAAGACACTTGCAACAAGAGTAGCTGCTGCAAACGGCGGACGTAAAGCTGTTGCTGTAGGTACAGAGCTTGGTCTTATGGATGTTCTTCCACAGGATGATTATCTGAAACTTGGACTTGGCGAAACATACAATTCTATTGGATATCTTCCAGTATTCTTAAATACACCTCTTATCGCTCTTTCCCAGAAAATTGATTGGAGTTCTGAAGATTACGATTTCGCAATCAATGACAAACTCATCTATTTCGTATCTCCTGGCGCACAGAAACTCGTTCAGGTTGTATTTGAAGACGAGGGACTTTATATTCCGGATGAAGTATTTGCAAACGCAAATCTTGTGCAGAACGCTTCTATGCACAGAGCATGGGCAACAGGACTGATTACTAACAGCAAAGTTGGTATTATGAAGCTTGCCTAATAAGCAACAATATTATGGAGAGGAGTTGTATCTCCTCTCCTATTATGTAATGAGAAAACGGAGGAAATGAGAATGGCGGGTCGCTCGAAAACAAATACTACTTCTGCTTCAACAACGACAAAGACTACTGCAAAAGTAGAGAAAACTGTATCTAGTGAATCAGACCTTAAAAAAGAGAATGATTTGCTTAAAAAGCAGATGGAAGAATTAATGAAAAAAATGAGTGAATTGGAAAAATCTCAGAAAGCAGATAAGACAAACAATTTTAAAATTGCAGACGATGGAAATACTGATGAAGATGATTTCGTAGATATTAATCCACTCAAACCTATTAAGGTAATTTCGCTCAGTGATGGTGGCGTTAATCTAAAAACTTCAAATGATGGAAGTGCAAAAAAATTCAGACTAGATAAATTTGGTCACACTGCAACTATCACATATTCTGATTTACAGGATGTGATTGCTACATGCAGACCATTTATTGAAGATGGAACTGTTTATATTTGTGATAAAGATGTTGTGCGTAATAATTATTTACAGGAACATTATAAACATTTCTTATCTGTAAGCACAATTTCCAATATTCTTTCTTTTCCATTGGATCAAATTGTCGAAATGGTAACTAATACCACTTCTGCAATTCAGGAAACAATTATTTCTCTTCTTGTGAAGAAAATCAATAACAATGAATATGTAGACATGAACAAAGTGGATGCAATCGGAAAAGCATGTACACCAAAATGTGACATCACTGCTCTCGCACTTCAGAAACGTGAAGGATGATTGAGAGGTATAAAATGAAAAATACAACTTATACAGATATTGTAGAGTTGGTATTAGCATTAACCAAGTCTTATGAATTAGATGGAATCTTTGACAAATTCAAGTTGGATGGATTGTTACAATTTCTAAGTCCATATTTTAAATTCGCTGCTGGTGAATTAGAAATCACTGATTCTGGCATTAATACAGAACGCGATGAAAATATTTATGAATTTACATCCACTCTTACCGACGGAGAACAACTTATATTTGCTAAATATGTATTAATTGGATATTTAACCAAAGATAAAAACGACATTCTTCAGGCACGATTACATTTACAGGATGGGGATTTTAAAACATATGCAGAAAAGAATATGCTTGAAGCCAAAACAAGTGCATTGGAAATCCTCAAAGAAGAAGTCGGGTGGAATGTAACAAAAAGTGGTTATAAGAATACAAATGTATGGGGGATCTGATTATGAATTACAATAAAGAAGAATTAGACCTCTATATAAATGGCATCATAAGTCATATTTTTGCATTACTTCCAACGTATGAAGAAACTGGTATGACTGATGATTTGAAATATCGAATCAAATATGTACAGGGGCAAGTCAAAACTCTATTGGATTCATATGATGATTTTTCAATTCAGACATCTCTTGAGCTTCTTTCTTATATGTCGATTCTGTCAAATATAGAATCTCATATAGAATTAAAAAAAGCAGTCTTTAGATCTTGTGCCCTTTTAGGGGAACTAAAGGCAGGTGATGTGAATGCTTGAATCATATATGATTTCAAGAACACTTGGAAGTGCCAATCCACGAGAACAAATGAGATATGAAAAGCAGAAGCAAATTTCATATCTATACGATTTAGCAACAGATCGTGAAGATGATGTCAAGCTAAATGGTAAATATTTTAAATTATCTCCTAGAATTTTTGACCATAAATTTGTAGATTCTACTCATCATAAAATCACAGTCGAAACTATCACTGACGAAGACTGGATGGAATGTGGGGATTATCTTGAATATGATGGAATGATGTGGTTGTGTCTCAATTCATATTCTTTTCATAAAATGTATTGCAAAGCTACTTTTATGAGTTGTGATTGGAAACTATACTGGCAGAACAAATCAGGTGAAATCAAATCGGCTTATGTTATTGATCAAAATAGCACCCAATATAACTCTGGTGAATCCGGAAATGATAAAATCCAGATTGGAGCCGCACAACATATGATTCGAGTTCAATGCAATCCAGATACTCTTATATTTGATACCCCAATGCGTTTTGCAATGGATAAGAATATCGAGAATCCTACGTGTTATAAAGTCACCCAAAATGATAACACTGCTTATAATTATGGGAAAGGATTGTGTATGATAACCGTTATGGAAGATGTTCTCAATAGGGACACGGATAAATATGTAAAACTTCCTGATGGAAATCATGTTTGGATTTGCAATTATTTTGAATCAAATAATGTTATTATCCCAGATAATGAACCAGAACCAGAAATTCCTTCTATATTTATGGACGGGAAATTATCTATTTCTGGAAAAAATGAAATCAAATGGAAAATCCCAAGAAAATACAAGGCGACTATTAAATTACCGAATGATGATGAAACCGCTCTTTCATATAAGAATATTTCATGGAATGTAATTTCTGATTTCGAAGTAGAAATGGAACAATCTGGTGAATACGGAGAGGAAATTACTCTTCTGACAAGTGATGAAAATTCTATCGGAGAAACCATAACTCTTCAGTTATTAATCAATGGAGAGGCAAAATTAGAAAAAGAACTTTTAGTTATCGAAGGATTTTAGGTGATGACTAATGGCTAACAATACAACTGGTTTTGTAAAAGAACCACGTAAAAAATCAAATAGTGAAGAAATAATTGAGTATCGTAATATTATTATGGGAGAACTTGTAAAATCCAAAGAAATTATTAAGTTATTTGGACTTGAAGATGAGGAATATCCAGAAGATCTTATTCCATACAAGTATACTTATCCCCATGAATATATTCCAGATACCATTAAGGAATCTGGCAGATGGATTAATTTTGACATTTCCGCAACTATCGATTCACGAAATAAAGTCTACAGAGATTTAAAAATCTTCTTTTTTATTCTATGTCATAGAGACAATTCCCAATATATTGAAAACGGAAGACATTATTATTGGTGTGATAAAGCTGTTTGTGAAATAGATAATATTTTTAACGAAACCAATTTGCTAGGTGTTGGCAATACAGAGTTTGTATCTAATAATCCATATTATCCTCAAAACAAATTTGTTGGCAGATTGCTGACATTTGAAGTTAAAGACTTTAATCGAGGTAAAATATATGGCAGATAAAAGTTTATTGAGGATGAAAGAATTACAAGTAACTCCTAAGATTACTTTAAATATTCCATCTGTCGGAGATATTTTAGATGACGAGGGTTATTATTATTGGATTGTGAATTCAATTACTCAGTCCCCGTATTCTGCAATGGTGGAATTGGATGATATGGGTATAGATTTTACTACTATTACTGCATTTGAATTGTTTGTTTTAAAAGCAAGATTTATTCTTTCCAGTGACCTGTCTTATGTGTTCGGCGACACATTTTCTAAATTATACAATGTATTGTCTAATCCAGAAATCTCGGATGAATTCAAAAATGAAAATGTATTAAGAATAGGTAAAAATCAAGAAAATGGTGAAATGGTAATTTACGATGCAGTAGATGATATTATCATTGACCAGTTGGTTTACGAACAAATAGCTGACGGAATAAGAAAGATTAATCTAATTGAAAAAGATAATCGTCGCCCTGGAAATGATGCGGCAAAACATTATCTAATTCAAAAGGAGCGTAGATATAAAAGGAGACATGCAAAGGATAAAGCGAATCCTTATCTTGAGACTTTGGTAGTTGCTTTGGTAAATAAGCAGGAATTCCCATATAATTACGAAACCGTAATGGATGTGTCTATTTATAATTTTAAAAGAAGTTTGAAACAAATTCAACATACTGTGAACTTCGACAAAGTTATGATTGGTGTTTACGCAGGAACAGTAGACGCTTCAAAAATGGCAGACAAATCCATTTTAAATTTCATAGATTTTAAATCCAAGACCCATTAATGGGTCTTTTAATATGCAAAAAATTAAGGAGGAAATACAATGGCTGGAACAGTAACAGATATTAATATCGATAAACTGTCAATCACTCAGGTAGACCAGATCACAGCTTTTGATGGTAATGACCTTGAATTCATCATGGATGAAGTAACAGAAACAACTCTTTCTCAGGAAGAGGAAATTACTGATATCACTGGTCGTGGTGGACGTAAAATTGGTTCACTGAAAAAGAATAAAGCTGTAACAGGTAAGGGAACAAACGGACTTATTGTTGGTGGTGCACTTGCTGCTATGGTGGGTTCTGAAGTTGAAGAAAACGAAGAAGAAAAAGTAAGATATACGGATACTTCCCTTAAAGTAGCTTCCAATAAAGCAAGTATTGAAAAGAAAGAATCTCTTGTAGGTGCTACTGGACAGGAAATTATTGCTGTGTATGTCAAGAATAAAGACGGTTCTCTTGGAAAGAAATTTACTCAGAACGCAGCCGCAGCCGCAGGAGAATTTTCATATGCCGAGGGTGAGATCACTTTTAATGAAGGCGAACTTACAGACGGTACAGAGCTTGTAGCTTTCTATGATATTAAAGTAAAAGCTAAAAAGGTTAGCAATGTATCTGATAAATATTCCAAGACTCTTAAACTGTATATCGATTGTACAGCACAGGATACTTGTGATAATCAGTACCATGTACAGTTTATTATCCCAAGAGCAGACTTCCACGGAACATTCGATCTGACATTTGGTGGTGATCCATCTACTCAGGACTTCGAATTTGGTTCTCTTGCTGGGGGATGCGGTGGATCTAATTCACTGTGGGATATGGTTGTTTTTGCTTAACCAAAAGTTAGTCTGAGCCATCTTTTAAAGGTGGCTCTTTTTTAAAGGAGTTTAAAATGGCGTATAAACAAAAACCTTGCAGAGTATGCGGTAAGTTATTTACCCCTTGCGCCTACTGCGAAAAAGATGATACTGCATTTCACTGGCGGGCAATTGCTTGTTCTATTGAGTGTGGAAAAGAGTATCTGCGTAGAGTCCTAGAGGCAAGGCAGAAAGATGTAAGCAAGGAAACAGTTGCATCTACTGCCGTAGAAAACTCTGTAGAAGAAAAAAACGAGGAAGATACTTCTCTTCCGATTAATGAAGAAAATGCCGAGGAAAAAACAGAGGTACATTCTCCTGTAAAAATGAGAAATCGAGCAAAGGCGAAAGATTTCTCTAAAAAATAAATTTGTGTGATTAGTGTTTTTTATTATGGCTATGCTAATCACTTAGATTGGTGTAGCCATTTTTTTACGATTTGCTAAATGAGTAAATGAGATTAAGGATGTGAATGAGATTAAGTATTCAGAATTTTTCGGTCGTTACTATGACGATACGAATACTATTAGAATAGTAAACACTAAACAATTTGGACTATACATAAAGCACAGAGTAATGCCCGTGGATATCAAATGGGAAAAGGAAACTCTGGCATTTTATTTTAATAAAGATGATACAAAACATGTCTATGATCTATGGTGTGATCACAAGCTAGTATGAGTAGGAATGTAGGGAAAAGATTTGAGGACAATGTAAGAGACTCTTGCCCTGAATGGTTATGGGTATATAGACCACCTGATGCTGCTCAATCTTTCAATAGAAGAAAATCCCAAGATGATAAATTAAGATTTAGCAATCGCTCTCCTGCCGATTTTTTCATGTATAACGGAAAAGTATTATTCGTAATGGAGTGCAAAAGTTTCCAAGGTTCTTGTTCATTTGAACGTTCTGAGCAAGAAAAGGGTAAAATAATTCACTGGTATCAGATAGAAAAATTATCTGAGTATGCTAAATATGAAAATATGATTACAGGATTTTTATTGGATTTCAGAAAATCTGACCATACTTATTTTTTATCAATTCAGGATTTTTTAGTTTTAAAAGATTCTATTGAAAAGAAGAGTTTTAATGAAGAAGACATGTTACAGTACTGTTCTCCTATTCTAATAGAGAAAGAAAAGTTGCGTGTCAACTATCGGTATAATATCGAGAATCTATTAGTGGATTTGGAGAACATATGAATATGAGTAAATGAGAAAAGGGAGATACAGGAAATGATTAAAACCAATTTAAGAATAAAGGATAATATTTCACTCACGGATCAGATCATGGTTATCAATGATATCGTTGCAGCATATTTCAAAAATGGCGATTATACTCCATATTATGCAGAAATGGGGGAAATCATTGCTGTTGGCACATATCTACTCGAAGGATATGAGTTGGAAGAAGGTGAAAACATTTATACCTTATATTATACTGATTCAGATGTACATAAGTTAATTGATATGTTCATCAATAATTCAAATCAGAAAAGTCAGAATGTCGCGGTTATGAAATTTATCCGTGAAATGGTAAAAGATAAACTTACGTTTGCGAAGGAACGTGCCGTGTATTCTCATAGACAGATGGACGAATTTTTTGCAACATTTAATGAGTTTATGAATGTTATTATCGATGCGTTTGGAAATTTTGCAAATCTCAATCTTAGTGCTTTGACTCCAGAAATGATTAAGAATGTACAGAATGTATTACAGAAAATGTCTGATTCCGGATTTAAAATGACAGAAGATAGTATTGTAAATGTAATTAAAGAGGCGGCAAATTTTAAACCCGACGAGGCAAGCAAGGAAATTATTGAAGCAAAAAACGCTGAGATTAGAGAATTAAAGAAATACAAAACGTTATGGGAGTCTCGTAACACAAGTAAATAAATAGAGAAATGGCTTATGATGTATTTCTACACCATAAACCTAATGTTTAATAGAATTACAATTAAATAGGAAGAAACTCTGTCAGAAGATTTCTTCCTTTTCAAAATGGAGGTAAATATGGGACAGATCATACAAGCAATTGATGCCCAAATTGTCCGACCACGGGCAATGCAAGCATTTGAAAAAGGTTGTGAAATGACCCGTGAAGATATTGAATCGTTCTATTCTCAGGGTAGTCCAGTCAGATATCAACGTACATATCAGTATCATGAATCACCTATGTTTATTATGAATGCAGGTGGAAATTGTGAATATCATTATACAATCAAATTAAATCCTCCATCTTATTCTACAGGTACATATTCCGGAGAAAAAGTTCTTGAAGAGGCTCAGTATAATGGAAGTGGAATTCTAGGTAAACCTAACACATGGCATGAATCAGAACAGGATATTATCCAAGCTGTAGAATCTGCATTTGGCGGATAAATTAAATTAATAAAATTATATAGCACAACTAAATAAGGTAACTGTAAACAACTAACACTCTCCTACCACGGAGGGTGTTTTCTTTTATTACGAAAGGGGAATTTCGTTGGAATTTAATGTAGATGTCAACATAGTACCCCATGGGCAAGAAAAGATAGATGAGATTGAGCAAAAAATCAAATCTCTTCAAGGAAAGTCCGTAAAAATAGATTTTGATACGAGTGGCCTTTCTGGATTAGATAAGTTAATTTCAGGAAATTCCTCTCAGTATAAAAAAGCTGGACAAAATATTGGAACGCAAATTTCACTAGGGATAAATTCTGGAATTGGAAAAGCCAGTATTTCGAGTGCTTCTGAATTTTCTAAAACACAGCAAAAAATGAGAAAAGATATCAAAGATACTGCTGATGAATTAGGGAAAATTTATCCAGATTTATCTGAAAGTGATGCGAAAAAAGATGCACAAGGCTATTACTCTGCCGTGGCAAAAGAACAAGAACGAGCAAACAAAGAAATTCAAAAAGCCACAGAAAAAGCTCGACGTGAAGCGGAACAATCTGCATCTAAGCAAAACAGTTCTTTAGAAACATATATAGACTCTGAAAAAGGCGATGCTATCCTTTCACGAATGAGAAAGCAGATGGAATCTTATGCAGGTCAGTCAACACCTAATATTGAAAAAGCCAATGGGTTAATGCAGGAATTTTCATCATCCCTAGTTGCTTTAAAAGATCATAAATCAGGAACTTCAATACTTGATGATGAATCTTTAGATAATACCATTCAGAAATTACAAAAAGCAGAAACATCATTCAAGAATGTATTTTCTCAGATTAAAGACGAAACATCAAAAACTCTTGGACTGGGCGTGGCGGAACAATCTGCAAATAAAGTTGCTGCCTATTATGAATCAAACAGTAAGGCTGTAAAAAAATATGGTGCAACATTAAAAGAACTTGAGCAACAGTATCGACAAGTTACTACTGTCGAAGAAAAGGCAACTCTTGATACCTCGTTCAAAAATTTACAATCCCGTATTTCTGCCGAAGGTTTAACAGGGAAATCTGGGATAGATGAGCTTAAACGAGCCGCTGGACAAATCGCGCAGTTTGCCGGAATTTATGGCATGATTCAAAATGTCGCGATGGAAGTACCATCTAAAATAATCGATTCTGTAAAAGATGTTAATGCGGCACAGATTGAGTTAAGAAAGGTAAGTGACGCGTCTGAATCAGATTTGTCTCAGTATTGGGATACTGCATCGGAAAGTGCTAAAAAATACGGAGCATCAATTAGCGATGTAATTAGTAGTACTGCTGATTGGTCACGTTTTGGTTACAACTTGGACGATGCTCAGAAATTATCTGATGCCACCACTCTTCTGCAAAAAGTTGGCGACAATATGACACAGGAATCATCCTCACAAGGAATGATTTCTACATTAAAAGGCTTCCAAATGGATGCCGATGAAGCTTCATCGATTGTGGACAAAATCAACGAGGTTGCAAATACAGAACCAATCGATACAAGCGGATTGTTCGCAGGTCTGGAAAGATCGGCTTCTTCAATGAATGCCGCAAACAACTCTTTGGAACAAACCATAGCATTAATTACGGCAGCTAAACATTATTGGCTGATTGTATGGCGACATACATTACGAATACATCTAATTGCAGGTAACTCCTCGATAGGCTAATCCTATCATGTAATTTTTATTACATAGAGCCTTGCACCACAATATACGGGAAACTAGTATATGACGGTTTAAAAACGCAAGGATTGGATGATCATGCAGGAAAGCACCCTAACGTAAAGTCGAGGGTGAATCTTCAACGACTATTCCCATGTCGGGTTACAAACTGGTGAATAAATATTTGTAACAATAGAAGTACGGCGCAATCGCAAATGGCGTGGGTGAGAACCCCTTAAATGGAAACGGTGTACTCTCCTATTGGAGATGAAGAAATAGTCTATTCAGTGTGGAAACGCACTGGTGAGATTCGGTTAGAAGTTGCGATTCTAATTAACTACAAAGAATAGTGTTGTTCAAGATCCAGATTCTGTCGGTAAATTGTCATGCCGACATTAAAAGTAGCTATATCGGTTAAAAGCCAGAGATGGTCAAGACCGAGGTAAGACTTGAGAAATCAAGGAACCGTAGAGACTGTCGTGGTGATTATGGTAACATAACCACCCTCGCTACTGTTAGAAGATACAGTCCAGGCTCACACAATAATCTAAAAATAAAATGTGAGAGTTAGCCAGAAATGACTAACCGCCATATTTTTTAAATATGGTCAGTAGGGTTTTATAGTCACCCGAAAGTAATAGAAAAAATTTTCCGACGGCATTCAAGACTATTTCCATGCGGATCAGGGGGGCAGACACCGAGCTTCAGCAAGCTGGGTTAGACACTGAAGGAATGGCGGAATCCACCGCCAAATTAAGAGAAGAAGTTATGGCTCTTAGTGGCGTGGATATCATGAAAAACGAGAATGAATTTAAGTCCACTTATGATATTCTCGACGAATTAGCAAATAAATGGTCAGATTTGACTGATATACAACAGGCAAGTTTGACAGAGTTGATAGCGGGCAAGAGACAAAATTTTTACCGAAATTGTCTCTGCGTACAGAAATGTGCGTAGTAAAACACATCTAAAACCAGTAAAACCTAAAGCTCTATCACTACAATGCGGATGAAACATGCTGGCATGAAAGTAACGAAAGTAAAACAACGATAGAGATTCTATATGGTCAAAAACCTACGTAGAAAATTGACTATCTTTATATAAGATAGGAATGGTAGCTTGGTCGCGAAGTTCCGAATAGGAATGTGTCAAACGATCACCCATATGTCATGGGGGCAGAATCGCCTTAATGTAGGGAAGGAAACCCGAAACGGTGTGGCTGCTGTTCTGTGTTTACAGAACGTGGTTAAGAAATGATCTACTCTTATCTCAAAAGGTAAGTATCAGGAAGGTAACATTGTTTCGTCATTAATGACAAACTTTGATATCGCTCGCAAAACACTAGATACAGCACTTAACGGATCAGAGGGAAGTGCTGAAAAAGAATTATCAAATTATCAGCAAGGTATCGAATATTCACTTGATAAATTACAAGCGAATTTTCAGGATTTTTCAAATACACTTGTTGATTCAAAAGCAATTAAAGGTTTCGTAGATGGTGGAAGTAATCTTCTTAATCTGTTTACTAAACTTACGAGTTCTATTGGAACTTTAAATACAGCAGCAATTGGTCTTGGAATATTCCAAGGAAAAACAGGCAGCGGTAAGAGTACATGGGAATTCGCCCCATGCATTTTTCAAATGACTTATGCCGCTTAGAAGTTTAACGGTAACGTGTACGAGCCGAAAGGCAAGGACTTCTATAGTGACTTTCTAATATGGAGTAATAGTAATGTGTTACTCTCCTGCTATGAATGGCGGGAACGGGGAACCTTCGCAGTTCAAAAGTCTGCGTCACATGGTTTTGATCCCAACCCTATTCTTAATAGGAATAGGCGGCGAATGTGAAAGCATGAGGTAAGGGAACAATTCAAAACACGAGGCAATCCGCAGGTAGGGTTTCATTCTAATAGGAAAGGATACCGACCTCAACGAGCGTAACGAAAGCGTGGTTTCATCAGGAATCACGAAGATGCACTCTAGCGATAGGGAAGACAGATGCCCGAATCATTCAGGGATAGTTTCTATATACTACCCTTCTGTCAGCATTTTTTGGAGCATTGCAAATTGGTATGGTTGCAATGTGCGAATATAGAGTGAATACCAATCCGACGCAACTTCGGATATCTCCACTGCGGAGAACTAAAATATGAGCAGAATAAATTAGTTGCATTATATTGCTCGCTATTACATTGGTAATACTCGCGAGCCAACATAATATTTTTTTGAGAAGAACAAGTATCTTCCGCTTCTAAATTATATAATTAGTAATTATAGAATAATCCTAGGTTTTTATATGCAGTATTGAGTCGTGAGACATAATCTATTTGATCTTCATTGGTATAATCTTCGGGTATTGCTCTAACAGGAATTTTGTTATCTAACAGAAATTTCATGAGATCTATATACATTCTATTGTCTTTTTCAAATTGATCAATTCTTCTGATGATTTCACTGTTCATTTCAATATCATCAGTTTTTGGAACTGTAATTATTGCTCTTGCATAATGGAATCGAAAATTATTCACAATCACATTTCTCCCTTAAATTTATTTATGATTTCTCTTTTGGTACTTTCTTCTACTTCACCAGGAGTAGCAAGATTGTGTTCTAATATATCATTCAATGGAGTGACATAAGTATACACGTCAATATTGAGAAGTTCACAAATATTTACACCCATTTGAAATGTGACGCATGACAGATCGTCATCTTTTTCATATCTCTGCCACTGGCGTAAAGATATTCCTAAGATATCGGCAACTTGTTTTTGTGTAAAACCAGATTCTATTCGTTTCTTTTTTAGGATTGATTCTGGCGTCCATTTTTTCATTTTGGATAAATCAATATTTTTGATGTTAATACTCATTTATGTTCCTCCTCTATGTCTTTATGGTCATATATTATGACATGTATGTCGTATTGTCAAGATATAATTTTAAAATAAAAAAGAGAGCAATTTAGCCCTCTCATTTATAGATACTTTTGAATTCAGGAATGCTCTTAGATAATTCTTCAAATAATATTTCGCCACCTCTTTGGCTGTAATTATTTTTGTAAAAAGATATCAACGCAATGAGGTATTGTACATTTTCAGGGATTCCAAAATTATCATTTACATGATTCATGATGTCTGATAATATACGTTTAGAATCACATTCCGAATATTTGTCTTCTATTTCATGATAAGTCCAGCTATTATGTGCTTCTTTATTATTCATACGGATATCTCCTTTTTTTATATTCTGTATTCAACATACGATGAAACGAATGTTTTGTCAATATAATTTGTTAAATGTATGTTAATCACACATATGTTTGCGTTGACTATTGTCAAATTTTGTCGCATAATACACAATATAAAGTAATATATAGGAGACGCGATGGGAAGAAAACTTGCAAACAATAATGAAATTCGTCCTACTAACGGGTGGGATGTTTTATCTAAAATTATAGATGGATTTTTTGGATTATTTAATTTGCCGCAAATAGCTTCTGTGGCAATTGCATGGATTATTGTACGAGATATAATTTTTGTTTTTAGATTACCAAAAGAATACGATTATGCCGGACAGTTATTGCCACTAGATTTTATTTCCAAATTATTATCAAATGATAATACTTTAGTCATAGTCTGCATAATATTAATTATAGTACTAATATGTGCGTGTATTTGTCTTATTGGATATTGTAAAGTTCTTAAAAATGAAATTAATAGAATATCTAATGTTAGGAGTCAAGCAATTCATGGAAAAGAGAATATAGAAGTACATACATCATCATTATAAGGGAGAAAAATTATGATTAGTGGACTTGTACTATTATTAATTGCGATTATGGCAGTAATATGTCATTATGCTTTTGTGATGCCAACAAAAGACAAGGTATTATTTAAGTTATACGAAAATCGAGATAACCTTACATTGTATGCAATGGAAAATCCAGGCACTCAATTTTCTGATGGATATAATCATTTATTAAAGCTTATAAATTGTGAAATATATC
>ERZ1034969.614-NODE-614-length-19698-cov-28.249656_pt1 | contig 19698 bp, 15 predicted proteins | sample MGYA00520624_ERZ1034969 | MGnify/ENA primary metagenome ERZ1034969 (study PRJEB33766, sample SAMN09781776) | gut metagenome | biome: gut microbiome | host: Homo sapiens | place: Madagascar | study: EMG produced TPA metagenomics assembly of the PRJNA485056 data...
AAAGCACCGGGGCCAGTGTCGGCCCCGGTGCCCAAGCGCGATATCGGCGGTGCTGCTTCGCGATATTAAGCAGTACTCAAACGAACGATTGCTCAAGACTAAAGATCTTTAAGGATTTTTTGCTCCCATTTGTTATATTGTTCAGACTTTTTGCAACTTGAATTCAAAAGGTCCGGCCAGCTATTTTTGACTACGCGCCACAATGACCCCTCTTTAAATTCAGCACGAACAAGAATACGATGGATATCATCGGGTCTTAAATTGGGAACGGTTTCCCATGAATTTGAATCCTCATTCATTTGTTTCAAAACTTTCAATCGAACATTCAGCTTTTCACCTTTAATATGTTCGTAAACCGTCTCTCCGGGTTCTATCAATCCAGATAAATATAGCTGCGCAATTAAATCGTTATGAGCGGGAAAATGGAAACTAATCGAATTGATGGTTAACGGGAATGCAGAAGGCACTAAATGCCTGATAGTTTCAAAGTACTCGATATTTAAAACTGGCGCTTTAATAATGTCGTTTAAAAATGAGAGCGCGTCTTCGTCTGTAGCGAGATAGTTCTCACCAAGTTCAATTGCACCGGGTTCATCAAACATTGCAATAAATATACTCTGATAATTGGTATTTGGCCCCTGCTCTGCGAGTTCTTTAAGAAAGTGATAATTAGCCAGAGTCGTTTGAATTAAGTTTCTATCAATTAAAGATCTGAATAATGAAAAGGCATATTTTGGAGAGTAGAGAGATGGCAACCCGTCCAGAGCGCCGTACATATCAACACTGTGTTGAGGAATTTTAGAATGACGAATAAACTGATCAAGCAAATCGCACATATTAAATGAATAAGGTTGTGAATTCCTTAAAGCAATGGCTAATAGATCGCGAATCAATCCTCCCTTTAGTTCTGTGCATGTAACCTCATCAGAGTTTAATAGGTTTAAATACTCACTAAATGATTGGGCATCCCTTAAAACACGATTGAGAATATATTCACCCCGTAAGGTATTTAATGGAGGTAATAATCTAGTATTTGAAACTTCGAGTAGATTGTTGCGATTAATTGAATATACGCCCTTATTTTCAAATATGTGACAAAGGCTCGCGTTTAGCTTCTCCAGCGAATCGACCTCAACTTTTGCACTTAAATACAAATCTGCTATTGCGTTAGCTTTTGCCTCGCCAGGATATTTTAACGTCCTTAGAGCTTGCTCTCCATTTTGCTTGAACCAATCCGAACAATTAGCTGTACTGTATTCAAAATCAACATCTATAGAGCAAAAGGCCTCTTGGATTGTAGTAAGCATGTTTGAATTGAATTTATCAACTGATTTTGATCCAGACGAACCGTCCTCTTGATCGGCGAAATACGTCTCAATTGAATCACGATTATCAACAATATAATCAAAGGCCTTAGGAGTTGATGATACAAGCATTTTAATAAAAGGCGTGTTTCGCCATTTTTCTTGTGGTGATTTAAAAATGCTATTTAATAAGTAATCTCCATTGGAACCTTCATATTGAGACGCAGACTTGATTATTTTAAGAGCATCATCATGACGCCACTCCGTGTTGAGCATGTACAGTAATAAATCGGTGTTGAAGCAACGGGGCTCAGATAAGTGAGCGGCAGGAATAAGCTTACAAAGCTCTTCGCAGTCCTCGTAACTTAATTCAAAAGATGGGTCCGGTAAATTGTAGCGATAGCAGTTATTGAAGAACTCAACTGCGGCTACGCGAGCGTTGTCCGGATATCTTGCAATATACAAGAAAAAGTCTTTACGGATATAGCCATGGATTAGCATTTCGTAAACAAGTTCCTTGCCGAATAAGGACAAGGCCAGCTTGTTAAATGCATCGTTATAGTAAGGGTTTGTTTGAGAATCCTTTATAAGACTATAGAAATCAGCTCCTCTATACCAAGAAATCATTTGTTCAATTGCGTTGAAATCGAGTCCTTGGCTTAGAATTGCTGTTGATAGTCTATTACTAGTCGCGTATGCTCCTTTAGAAAAAATAGAAGCGAATTCTCCTTTCTTTAGACGAATAAAAGCACTACCGCTCCGTGGCGGCGCGAGGCCTATTACATCCTTAGAAGAAAGGTTGAAATAACTTGTCCAGAATTCTTCGGTTTCAATAGCTCGAGAGTTGTACTCGCAATCATATCTATTTTCATTAATGAAGATAGCGTAGCCTGACTTAGCGTAAGATTTAATTGAAGTATCTAATTCAGCACCAAGTTTGGCGGCAACTGTCGAGTCAAATTTACCGCTATTTGCAAAGGTTACAGACATATCGCGAAGCACAGCGAGTTGCTTCATGGATTCAGAGACGGTTGTCTCGAAGAATGATAGCAATTCATACAGCTTGCCTTTTCCCATACGGAGTAACTCGAACTCCGTGGGATATAAGTTTTTGTAAATTACTATCGCGAAAAGACTTCCCTCGCGAAGGCCGAGCTTATTGTTATGCGTGGCGCTTTTATCAAAGCCAAGCTCTTCGCTCATAATCATATAATCGTTTCTAATGCTTTTCAGTAGGCGCATATCTGATAAATAAGATGATGATAAACGGAGAAGGTCTTCGAAATTCGTCCCTTCAATTATGTTAGATTTCATTAACTCGGTAATGTAGTCAGAAAATAGCTCGTGTAGGTATTCATAAGAAGAATAGGCAGCGATGAACGGTGTGACAGAAATGATCAAATCAAATAATTTTGTTCTTGAAGACCCCCTAACGGTATTTCTGCTTGAATAGCTGCAATCATCATCTATTTGATCCGACGTAAAGGGCTCGTCATCAAATAGGCTATCCCTGACTGCGTATACGAACTTAACTGGTTTTTTAATACCAGGTGCACAGTTAATTATCGTGTTTAAGTTACGAAGTTCCTCGTATATCAAAGGTCTTTCGAAACGATCAAGATCTTCGAACAGTACCGCATCGATGCCATTGACTTCAAAAAAGTAAATAAGTTCGTCACGGTATTTATTGAAAAAGGATGGCTGTTCTTTTTCTACAGAAAGAGATGCAGGTCCATTTGAAAACGAATTGATAGTCAGCCGCGAAGGAAATAACTTGCTTGAAGCAACTAACAAGGCTGTAAAGGCTAAAATACAGAACACTATTTTCAACATCGTCGGTAACAGCTGTTCACCAGTTAGGGACCATGACCAAAATTGAACCCATGTTGCTAGCTTGTCTGTGTTTCCATCGGAAATAAATACAAGCACAACAATGAACAGCATGGCAAACAATGCGAGTAAAAAAGCGGAAGCAACTGAACGAAGATGTGAGTCACGGTGGATTCCTTGGATAGATGACTTAGGCGCTTTATTGAAGTTGCCCTGATAGAGTATTTGTCCAAGAATTTCACGCTCTAGGAATCCGATGACGTCCTTTTGGGGTATCTCGGATGGATTGAGGGTGGAAAGGCCGACGCGCACGATCCGATGCCCAGCTTTTTTCGAAACCGAACAGAACTCTGAGAGAATGCTGCTTTTTCCACAACCATAAGGACCGGCTAGAGCGATGTTAAAGCACTCTCTCTGTTCATACACGGCACGCAAGAGTCTAACAACATAGTTGGCGTGAGCCTGTTCGTTAAATTGCGGCGACAGGGGCAGTAAATCCGCTGGCTGATTTAAGTGATGCTGATTAATATAGTGATTGCTGTTCATATGGTATTGATCCTATCAAACAGTTTAGATAGCAGGTTATGATTCGGGGCACAGGGCTTCCCGAATACTATGCTCTTCCCAGCCAAACAGAGAATTTGCTCGAGCGCCCAACCGGATCTTTGTTTGGCGACAACTCCTCCGGGTGGGCGTTCGGGCGAATGGGGCAGATCTATATGGGAAGAACCAGCCCCCCGCTGGGCACTAGTGGGGGCTGGCCGCCGACGAGTGCCCGCTGCTCAAGGAATACGTTGATGAGAGACGCTACCCCTTATGTGAAAGGAGGTTCAACTCCTTCACGGGCACCGTCCTCGAGTACTGCCGAAAGCCGCTCTTCGCCTGAGTCTTCTTCATCAGGCTCATGCGCCACAACGTCCCCGTCGAGTGCGCGGCGGAGCTGTGCGGCGTCACCCACAAGACCGCCTTCGAGTGGCGGCACCGCGCGCTCGCCACGGTGTCCGGCTGCCAGGACCGGATCGTGCTGCGCGACACCGTCTGGGTCGACGAGATCTACATCAACGGCACCGACCTCTCCAAGGGCTACGGGCAGGCGCGCAAGCGCGGCCTGTCCCGCCAGAAGCTGTGCATCTGCGTGGCGATAGACGTCCACAAGAACCCGGTCGCGGTCGTCTGCGGCCACGGAAAGCCATGCTCGGCGCGCGTGAAGAGGGCCATTGGCGGTAGGATAGCGCCCGGGTCGCTGCTCATCTGCGACCTCGAGCGGGCCCACGGCGCGCTGATTAGGGAGGGCGGGCTCGAGAGCGAGGCGCGCAGGGCCGATGTGAACGACCCGGTCCACCTGGAGCGGATGGAGATGGTGAACGACCTGTGCTCCTGGCTCAAGCGCTACCCGTGGCGCTTCACGGGGATGTCGCCGCGGAACCTGCAGGCCTATCTCGACTGGTACGTCTACCTCTTCAGGGTCAACCAGGCGCGCGACAGATGGGACTCGACTGCAAGGGTGGCTCGCCATTTCCTGATGGCCGACGCGATTTACCGCAGCTTGGGGTAGGTGCGACATCACCCGTTATCTAAACTGTTAGAAAAACTTATAGAATCAAAACTAGGTAAATCGCGGTGCTACATGGAAGACGATTGGCTACGTAACGATTGCGTCGGCAATCATTAGTGCGGTGCCGTTTAAATGGCCCTCATCAACATTTTCAATAGCCTTGAACTCAATCCACTCAGCACCAGAAATGTCTAGGTCCTCAAGCAGAATTGGAGAGGTCGACTTGCTTATGCTTTCCTCAGTATGGATGCAGCTGAAGTCGGAATCACCTTTATATTTAATAAGAATTTCAAAAGTTGTTGAGTTGCCCCTTCCATCAATATTTGTGCTGGAGGGGGCGATAGTGATGGACAGATTTGAATAGCTTCCGCTCATTTAATAATCAGCAAAACCGCTGCAAACTGAAGAAGATCCAATAATTCCCCAACGACCGGGGTTATAGCGATTTCCTGCAGTATCTTTCGTGGAAGTATCGTCTGATTGTGAGTAATTGGATGACGAGCCGGGACTGTCCTTCAGCAATGCCCGGCTCAATCCATCTGCGGCAGTTTCGGAAACAGCTCTGCCGCTCGCGCTTGAGCCAACGCGCTTCTGATCATCAAGCTGCTCTTCGAGCTCTTGGATTCGGTCAGTTGCCTTTTCATAATCGTCTGCAGAAATAACAACATTATTATTGACAACTATTGGATTCTGCACCTGTGGCACCAAATAGGCTGCAGCTACTTCGGCGCCAATAGTAAACAACCCGGTTACAACCGAAATTGCCAAATTCTTGGCAAAGCTATCGGATTCTCTTGCCATCCAGCGACTCCATAGTCCAAGCCCAGTTGATTACAGGCTCTTCCTCCACACCATCTTGTCCACGACTCCGGTGTAGCTCTGGATGATCTTGACCACCTTGGTGGACACGGTCTCGTCGGCGTAGTCGGGCACGGGAGCCTCGGGCAGCGACCCCTCGGCGTCGAGCTCGACGGCGGTGTGGACGGCCTGCAGCAGGCCGCGCTCGCTGATGCCGGCGAGTGTGAAGCAGGCCTTGTCCAGGGCCTCGGGGCGCTCGGTGGAGGTGCGGATGCACACCGCCGGGAACGGGCGGCCGATAGACGCGAAGAAGCTGGACTCCTCGGGCAGGGTGCCGGAGTCGGACACCACCGCGAAGGCGTTCATCTGCAGGCAGTTGTAGTCGTGAAAGCCCATGGGCTCGTGCATGCGCACGCGCGGGTCCAGCTTGAAGCCGGTGGCCTCCAGGCGCTTGCGGGAGCGCGGGTGGCAGGAGTACAGGATCGGCATGTCGTATTTCTCTGCGAGCGCGTTGATGGCTGTGAACAAGCTCGTGAAGTTCGCCTCGGTGTCGATGTTCTCCTCGCGGTGGGCCGAGAGCAGCATGTAGCGCTTGGGCTCCAGGCCGAGCTCGGTAAGGATGTTCGAGGCCTCGATCTTGCCCAGGTTCGCGCGCAGGACCTCGGCCATGGGAGAGCCCGTGACGTAGGTGCGCTCCGGTGCGCAGCCGGTGTCCCTGAGGTAGCGGCGCGCGTGCTCAGAGTAGGCCAGGTTGACGTCGGAGATCACGTCGACGATGCGGCGGTTGGTCTCCTCGGGCAGGCACTCGTCCTTGCAGCGGTTGCCCGCCTCCATGTGGAAGATGGGGATGTGCAGGCGCTTGGCCGCGATGGCGGACAGGCAGCTGTTGGTGTCGCCCAGAATGAGCAGGGCGTCGGGCTTCACCTGCACCATGAGCTTGTAGCTGGCCGCGATAATGTTGCCCACGGTCTCGCCGAGGTCGGCGCCCACGGCGTCCAGGTAGACGTCAGGGTCGTCCAGCGACAGGTCGCGGAAGAAGATGCCGTTGAGCGTGTAGTCGTAGTTCTGCCCGGTGTGCGCCAGCAGGCAGTCGAAGTGGCGTCGGCACTTCTTGATGACCTCGGACAGGCGGATGACCTCGGGGCGGGTGCCCACGATGATCAGCAGCTTCAGTCGGCCGTCGTCCTCGAATGCGATATCGGAATAGTCCTTGCCCATGCGGCTAGACCTCCTCGTAGTAGGTGTCGGGGTTCTCGGGGTCGAAGGGCTCGTTGGCCCACATGACCGTCACGAGGTCCTCGGTGTCGGAAAGGTTGGTGATAGAGTGCGTGTAGCCGGGGATCATCTCCACGGCTCTCATGTGTGAACCGCTTACAACGTACTCGTCGACGGGGAACGGGTTCCCGTCGGAGTCCTCCCCCACCTTCCTGAGCTTGATGGAGGCGGTGCCGGAGACCACCAGGAACCTCTCCCACTTGCTCATGTGCCAGTGGTTGCCCTTGGTGATGCCGGGCCTCGAGACGTTGATCGAGACCTGGCCGCGCTCCGGCGTGCGCAGGAACTCGGTGAACGAGCCGCGCGCGTCCACGTTGGGCTTGAGGCTATAGGCGAAGTTGCCCGGCTCGTAGTAGGACAGGAACGTGCTCCAGAGCTTCTTGGAGAAGGAACCCTCCGAAAGGTCGGGCACCGAGAGCGTCTCGCGGCTGTCGCGGAAGCTGTCGAGCAGGTAGACGATCTCGCCGAGCGACTTGACGTCAGTTTCCGGGACGTAGCAGAACCCGTCGCCCTCTACCCTCTCGAGTCCCTCGTAGCCGCAGCGGTGCTCCTCCCCCAGCAGGGCGCCCAGCATCTCGTCCACGAGGTCGTCGATGTAGAGGAGCTCGAGCTCCACCGAGGGGTCGTTCACGGTGTAGGGGCGGCCGTTGGCGATGGCGTCGCAGAAGGTCGCCACGGCGGAGTTGTAGCGCGGGCGGCACCACTTGCCGTAGAGGTTGGGGAAACGGTAGATGAGAACCGGGGCGCCGGTGCGCCCCGAGTACTCCCGGAACAGGCCCTCCCCCGCGAGCTTCGACTCGCCGTAGACAGAGCCCTCGAAGCGTCCCGACAGGCTCGCCTGCGCGGAGCTGGACAGCATGACGGGGCACGTGTTCCCGTGGCGCTCGAGCGTGTCCAGCAGCGTCGAAGCGAACCCGAAGTTGCCCTCCATGAACTCCGCCTGGTCCTTGGGGCGGTTGACGCCGGCCAGGTTGAAGACGAAGTCGGCGCGGGAGCAGTAGTCCTCCAGCTCAGCGGGCGTCGAGTCGACGTCGTACTCCATGACCTCGAGGGGCAGCAGGCTCGCATACTTCTCGCGACGGTCCTTGCCGTCCCTTATGTTCTTCAGCGCACAGCAGAGGTTCCTACCCACGAACCCCTTCGATCCAGTGATTAGTACTTTCAAGATTAATTCCATTCCAAAAATCTAGGCAAATTGGTCACTTATTTTGCTATTTAAATATTGACGATACTTCGTCTTTAAATAGGTAACAGGCAATGAAAATACTGCATATCAAAGAAATTGTTGACCACAGCAGTCCATACCAAAACGCAACACAAGAAAGCGCTATCCACAACGAGCACGGTATAACGATTTTATAACAGAGCTTAAAGCCGATTTCTCGGTTTAGTACGAACGCTCTAACTGCAAGATTTACAATAAACCCGAGAAGAACGGCAACATTTACTCCATTTGCGCCTAATATATTGATAAATAAAGGCGAAAATCCTACAGCGACTAAACCTGCAATTACCGTTGAAACGGTAATTGTCTTTGTTTTTTTGATAGCATAAAAAACGTTGCCAACAAAGCCAGAGTATCCACTAATTAAAGCAACGACAAGGGCAAGCGGGACTATATCGATCGCATCGCCATAGGAACCCCTGACGAAAAGTGGAAAGGCACACCTGAGCATGGGGAGCAGAAGAGCAAAGGCGGCCGATAAGAAAGTCAGATACGTACGGCATGCACGTGTATAAAAAAGAGAGTCTGCCCCTTTAGAGCTTTCTGAGAATGAAAGGTCTTGCCATGCATATGTAAAACACGTTGTTGCAAGAACTATGACCTGGCCAAATTTATTTCCAACAGAGAACACGCCGCTTGCAGCATTTCCGCTCATATAGTTGAAAACAAGTCGAGAAGCGCTTGATAATAGCCAATAAGAAGCCGTGTTCAAGCATAAGGGCGCAGCAAAACGCAATAGGCTTTTTGTTAGTTCGTTATCCTTTTCTGACGACTTGACTATCTCGCCAATACCAATAGTCCAGCCAAGATAAACACACTGAACTATTGAGCCTATTACATAACTGATATACAGAGCGGAATAGTCAAAATGGAGTAAAAGAATCAGACCAATATTTGTAACTGCAATTACAACACTGCTCAAAATACCAGATAACGTAAACTCAGCGTTCTTTCCATAGCCCCTTGCTACAAAACAAAAAAACGTTGACGCAGATATTGCAACTCCATAACTCATCAACCATACCGGATGACCCAGAGAAAGGGATGAGCACAATACCACTCCAAGTATTACAAATACTACCGTCGCGCATAGTAACAAATATAGACCAGATCGAACAACTGTTGCCTTACTATTTCTGTCTGAGCGATCATACATAAAACGTAAGACGGCAGACCAAAGTTCGAAGTATGCAATCGAACTTACAATTGTGATAAGAGTAAGCGAAATATCGTAAGCACCGTAATCTTCTGTTGGAATTTGAGAAGTGTATAACGGCAACATAATGATGCCGAGTGCTTTTGATAGTCCAGAACCAAGCATAAACAGCAATGAGTTCTTAATAAAGCTTTTTTTACTGCCCATTATCTTGTAAATGCCCCTATGCAGTTTTTGATTTTTGACACAAAAGCGTTTTTAATTGCGCCGCATCTGTTTCTAATACACCATACGCGATGCTCTTTATCGAAATAAGAACCGCATGTTGCTTCAATACCTTCATTTACGTAACAATCAAAAAAGTTAGCGCGTTTATTAGGGCAGTAGCTATGTCGATATATTTCGAAGTCGAAATTGTCAACAGGGACCTCAATAGTGTCTTTCTTGATATCCTTCAGAAAGGTTAATCCATTTTCCGTATTTGCAAGAACAAGAGAGGTGCCAAGATCGTCATCAAACGAGGGGTCAATTAGCCAATAATCTGCCAGTGTTATATCTGCTTCATGACGTTTATACAGCTCACACGTATAGCATGATTTTCTTAAGGAATAATTGCCCAAGAAGAAGAAGAAGTAATGGCAATTATCGAGAGAAGGTTCTTCTATATTCGATCCATCTGAAAAGTACCAACGCATGTGCTGCTCTCTCCAACCGTGACTTTTCTCGCGAAAGGTCACATCAGTCAAACGGCTCCCCTTTTGACTTTCGACTAGACGAGCGTAATCAGCAAAAAAACCGGGCGAAGGAACACCGTGACAGAAGAAATCAACTGTCAGTAAATTGGAGTACTGTTTTCCAAGATACCGGTTTAGTCCGATAACTTGACAAGGCGTGCCGCAAAACAGGACCTGTTCACCAGAACATAGATGCTGTTTTACACGAACATAAGTTGGCCACGCCTCACTTTGGACATACTTAGAACGTAGGATTTTCTCCAAGGAATGCGTTTCCGTAGATGCATGTATAACCCTATGGCCCTCCGCATCGAAAACCGCTCCGAACACTACACCATTTGACTCTAAAACTCGCTTGGCTAGTAGACCCATGATTCCGCCAGATGATCCAGCGGCTCTTTCGTCTTTTCGGGAGGCATATAGCGCTTCGATTTTGATCGGGTTATGTTTGGCACTATCCCGAGACGCCTGACAGACATTGAGACACTTGTGACAGGCAATGCACTGATTATTATCTACGCGGGGGTAAGAAAAGCCTTCCCTATCGGTTGTCATACAAATTGAACCCGTCGGACACGCGGCGGCACATGCTCCACATCCTGTGCATAAGGAGGAAATCCCATCAATGTCCTCGATAGTCACTGACTCATTTCCTGCCATCTATTCACCGATTCCTGCAAGCGATGAAAGTAAATATTTTTCGCTATCGGAACGCCATGTGGCAAGCCTATTATGAACTTCTGAATATTCGATTTTCATTGCAAGGGCCCGATCCCATTCTGAAGATGAAGCTACGTACCTGCAGCTCATTCCAAGACGATCAAGCAAGCCTTCCATTCTTGAATTCATCGATTTTTTGGAGCCGATAGCATCTCGTGGAAAAACAATACATGGCGTTTTGTATAACGTCGAAAATACCGTGGCATGGAAGGAATCGGTACAGACTAAATCAGCATCGCGAATAATTGCGATAAATTCTGACGGGCCAATATCCCAACGCGTTTTGAAAGAGGAGTCAATGGATGCAGGTATATTAATAATAGGAAGACCAAGCTTATTGGCGGTATCCTTGATTTTTGAATCGAATTCGTTACGCTCTCCAAATTTGTATACTGCTATGTAACGTTCCGGAAGCCAGTCAGGTCGAATTGCGATCTTATCGTAGTCTTTATCGGTAAGAAGCATAGTCGGATCAACGACTACCGGAGCTTTAACTCCAACATCGGCAAGTAACTTAGCGCCGGAATCCTCGCGTACGGAAACATAATCAATCCCGGCAACAAACTCTGCAAGATTGTCGTAGCACGCATCGGGAAGAACGGAAACACCAAAGCTTGGAGCATATGCTATCGTGAGACGTTCGCCAACAGCAAATTGCAAGAAATACCCAGGGTCATTGACTCCTCCATGGACTCTTGGGTTCCATACCTGATCGCTTCCACAAATATAACAATCAAAATCATCGACAGATTTTTTTAATGCTGCAAAATCATAAGTATCGTTTGAAATTACGAGGTGAGCATTCTGAAACTTCTGAAAATACCTACTACGGGCTTGACGAACCTTTTTTGTTAAAACAGTTCCGAGCGCCTGTCGGAAGGTGTTCCCTGAAAAGAAAATACCCTTAAAACGAACGACCGGACTCATCTTTTTATTTAACATAGGTTCATTATCCCCATGATAAAGAATATCGCTGGGTTCATGTCCCTCAAGAATTAACCAGCGCTGCAGGGCATATGCCTGCAAAATAGCTCCATAATTGTCATTAAACGACGGAGTTGAAGTTAAGATTCCAATTTTAGCCACTGTCTACTGCACCGCCTCGTGCTCGCGGCCCTCGAGCGCCAGCTGCACGTACTCGGCGGTCTTGATCTTGGCGATGGTGCCCTCCACGTCGAGCCTCTCGGTGTTGTGGGAGGTGTAGGACTCGTCGGCCTGGGTCTCCACCTCGCCGTCGACGACGAACTTGTCGTAGTTCAGGTCGCGCGAGTCGCAGGCCACGCGGTAATAGCCGCCCATGTCCTCGGACCTCAGGCGCTCCTCGCGGGTCATGAGGGTCTCGTAGAGCTTCTCGCCGTGGCGGGTGCCGATCACCTGGGTGCCCACGCGGCCGAAGACCTCCTGGACCGCCTCGGCGAGGTCGCCGATGGTGGAGGCGGGGGCCTTCTGGATGAACAGGTCGCCGGGGTTGGCGTGCTCGAAGGCGAACTGCACCAGGTCCACGGCCTCGTCCAGGTTCATGAGGAAGCGGGTCATGTTGGGGTCGGTGACGGTGAGCGGCTCGCCCTTGCGGATGCGGTCGATGAACAGCGGGATGACGCTGCCGCGCGAGCACATGACGTTGCCGTAGCGGGTGCAGCAGATGGTGGTGCGGCCGGCGCCGTTTCTGGCGTTGGCGTAGATGATGGACTCCATCATTGCCTTGGACTTGCCCATGGCGTTGATGGGGTAGGCCGCCTTGTCGGTGGACAGGCACACGACGCGGTCGACGCCCTCGTCGATCGCGGCGTGGAGCACGTTGTCCGTGCCGATGACGTTGGTGCGCACGGCCTCCATGGGGAAGAACTCGCAGGAGGGCACCTGCTTGAGTGCGGCGGCGTGGAAGATGTAGTCCACGCCGTGCATGGCGTCGCGCACGCTCTGGGCGTTGCGGACGTCGCCGATGAAGAAGCGCACCTTGGAGGCGAGCTCCGGGGACTTCTCCTGCAGGCGGTGGCGCATGTCGTCCTGTTTCTTCTCGTCGCGGGAGAAGATGCGGATCTCGGCCAGGTCGGTGTTCATAAAGTGCTTGAGCACGGTGTTGCCGAACGAGCCGGTGCCGCCCGTGATCATGAGGGTCTTGTCTTTAAATGCAGTGCTTGATTTCATTATTTATCTCCTAATAATTCGATAAGGTCACAAAACGCCGACGGCGTGTTGTTCCAGAAGTTTTTCTCGAGCTCTTCCACCGTAGGCGGTTCATGAGACATACGGAGGAAGTCGCGAAGCTTTGTCGCCGCCTCAGAGGCATCACTCCTTTCATCCAATAGCAGCACGTCGCCGTAACGCTTCAAGTACGGCATGCTTGGCTCGTCATCTATGGGATAAGTAGCCAATATGGGTTTGCGCAAGGCCATGAGCTCGAACACTTTCGAGGGTGTCATGTTGTCTAGGCGGTTTCCGAGGGTGAGTACGAAATCTGCCGAACGCAAAAGCGCCACGGCATCGCCGTGCGAAAGACGCCCCCGAATCTCAATTCGTCGGTCACTCGAAGCTGCAGCATTGAGATCGTCATTGGCTGCATCACCGACGAACACGACTCGCAGCGGTTCCTCCGGCATGCAGGAAAGCACGTTCAGGAAGAAGCGAGGTGAGCGAATCCCCTTGGGAAGAGAGCCCGCATAGACGATAGTCTTTACTCCTTTGGGAGTACCAGGATCGTAGGAACAATCGACCATCCTATGAAGGTCTAGCAAGGGGAGATCTAAGAAGCGCAATTTTTCGAACCATGGTTCGTTAACACATCGATCCATATGGAAACAGCGGGCTGACTCCATAGACACGACAACATCGGCATTGTCGAGCAACTCGCGATCCCAACGTTTGCCTCGCTCCTCAAGTTGTTTTGCAGATAAAAAGCGCGGGCCATAACCGCCCACAAAGCTGTCCAGGAACCAAGCAATGTAGTGAAGCCGTGGGTTCCGGGATTTGGCCTCATGCGCAGCGATGAGAGCGTCGATTTGAGTGTATGCCCCCACCACAATGTCGGCGCCGACGCAAGCCTCGCAAACTGCCCTGGTCACGCGTCGAGAATAGCCTTTTGACACAAGGGGCCACGTGCCCAAAGAGCGCAGCATTCCGATACGGTTGACCGCGACGATAGCAGTATGGGCAGCCGAACGACCGGGATGTCTCGCAAGTGCTGCGTCGACCCAGCGGGGATCGATCTCGCGAAACTCTACCCCATCCTGTCGGTCGTGTGATACAAATTCATGGTTACAAACCCAAACGACCTCGTGCCCGCGTCGCACTAGCTCCGAGACAACGGCCTGTGCACATATCCCGTTGGCGCTCAGCCGTTGAAGTGCAGCGATGACAACTTTCATTGCTGCACCCCGGCTTTGCATTCAGCGGCAGCGCTTTCGTAGCGAATGAATCCCTCGAGGAGAATGACCATGAAAGCAAATCTGTAGGAAAAGAGAATTGACTCATATGCCATGACAACGATCAGGACTACGCACAAGGCTCGAGACATACGCCCTTTGCATTGCTTAAACAAGGATCCAACATAAAAAACAAGGGCGCAGAATCCAACAATCCCAGAATAATTAAGCGTCTGAATCCACGTTGCACAGTAATTTAGGCCGTCGCTGTCAAACCCGGTGGACAGCGCGTTGTAGCTCATATAAGAACCGAGGTTGTTAAGGCCGACCCCAATAACCTGATGGAAGGGACCGAGAAGTCCAAAGCACATGAATCCACGGATAACTCTGTTATCCAGCGAGCCTCCGGCGGCAAGCCTCTCGCCCGCCGCGGCCATCCAGTCGATATTGTGAAACGGAAGGTACAGAACAGCAGCGAGAAGCATTAACGATCCAACAAGAAAGTCAAGTTGTGTCTTCTTTTTGAAAGCAAGGAATAAGATCAATACCACGATCGAGGCAAGCAAACCGGAGTTTGCAGAGCTGAGAGCATAAGTGACCACAAGCAAAACAAATCTAGGAAGTGATTTATCCTTCTCACCAATGGCAAATGCAACCAAAGCCGGCAAGGTGAAGAGTGAATAATAACTGGGCTCGAGGAAGAGTGAGGACGGCCTGAAATACCATTGGTACTTGTCAGTCCATGTGTCAAAGGTCTTCTCAGGTGAGAAGACAAGGCTGTCAGATATGACAATGGGGAGATAGCCGCCGCCCGCAAGATGGTAAACATACTGGATGACCAGGTATAGCGCAGCAACGGTGACGAGTAGCAGATAAAGGTCTCGAACGACGTCCCACGTGAAATGTCTCCGCGCAACCAATATTAAACCTGCGTAAAAAACAAGTCTCGCAACGAGTGTCCAAAACTCGCCGAAGGAGAAGTAGTCGAAGGGGAAACCGCCGATGACACTTAACCCAATCGAGACTAGGTAGAAAAATAATAGGGAACGATTAACCAAAGTGCCAATGGTTTTCCCGTCAGCAATAAGGAAACCAAGGATGAAGGGGGCAAGTAAAATTTCTCCGAGCGAAACCACGTTTCCCAAGCCGATATACTGTTGTAAAAAGGGCAAAAGAATAATTAGTACGCTGAAACACTTGTTTGCCAACGAGGTTGTCGTTATCGCGACCGGACCCATTGTCCGCGAACAGGCAACTGAGTTGATTCCGACCATCCACTACTCCATCCCGAAGAAAGCTCGGATAGCAGCATCGGCCGCGTTGTTGTCGGCGCGCACGGAGGCAAGCTCGTCAGCACAGGCCTTGTCAAATGCAGCGCGGTCCAGTCCGCAATAGTATTCGTAAATTGCGTCCGCAAGGCCTTTTGCTTCGTAGTCAACCGCCAAGCCCAGGCCTTTCGTTTTCACCTCATCGCCCATAATGGACCCCTGAGTACACACCTGCGGGATGCCGTACTGAACGGCGTCGTAGTATTTGTTACCCATGGCTCCAACGGTAACAAAATCGTTTTCGTAAACATTGTGAACAATGTCCGTCTCGGCAGCGAAGCCAGCGCGCTCCTCAGCATAATAGGCACCATGAAAGTAAACGTTGTGGAAACCGTGCTCCGCAACATGAGCCTTAAGGCGCTCGGCGACCTCTTCCTCTCGGCCGTTGTAGTGCAGTTCGAAGCGCTCGTCGCCACCCAAGGCATCAATCATGGCAATGTTGGCTCGCTCATGACGAATCATGCCCCAGTACCGCACGCGAATGGGCGCACCCTCCGAGAACACTTTCCTCCTCGGAGGGCACTCGGAGGCCAGCAGGTTGTGCTTAAGCATCACGCCGGCAGCGTTGTCGAGATACCTGAAGAATGCCGGAGAGCTCGCCAGCACAAGACCAGCATTCCGTGACAATAGAAGAATGAGCTTCCGATAAAATCCTAAACTCTCATGGCTAACATCGCGGTAGTCGAGGATATACCTGCCGCGAAAGTCCCCCTTCAGGCGATCGAGAATTGTAATACCTGGCGTCGAATGCAGTACCACAATCCGGTCATAGCCCTCGGAGTCAATGACGCCCAAGGCGAACTTTCGAAATCGCGCGAAGTGCGGCAGCTTCTTCTGAATGGGGTCGGCATCCTCCACGTGATCGCCGAACACAAAAGACTTGGAAATACCTTTCGGTACGGCCGCATCGGGGCGCCCGTTACGGTTCCAACTGACCAAATGAAGCTCATTCGAGCCGCCCAGTAGACGAACGTAGTCGTACATATAGGGCATATGGGCTATACGAACAAAACCAAGTAAGAGTACCTTCATTAGGCTTCACCGCCCCTGCGGATACCCTCGAGCACCTGTTCCATTCTCTTCACACACACAGTGCGCGAAAGGTTTTCACGTGCGTACGCTCTTCCGTGCTCGCATAGGCGCGTCAGGCGCTCAGGGTCACCATGGAGCGTTCGTATGGCCGTGGCCAACTCCTCGGCGTTATCAATCTCAACGCAAACGCCCAAATCCTCGCGCTCTACCATGGCGGCATAGAGCGAGTCTTTTTCTACAGAGCTCACGATTGCCTTGCCGCAAGCGAGTAGGATGGGCATCTTGGATGGAGTACCCGTGTAGATGACCTCACGACGCAGGGGAATTAAGCACACATCGCCAGTGGAGTACACATCAGGCACCATATCGACGGGTTGCAGTGGGTAGAACGCAACGTTAGTAAGGCCCTCGGCGTCCACAGCGTCCATGAAATCCTTCTTCACGCAGCCGTCACCGATGATTTGCACCACGATGTCGGGCTCGTCACGCAAAAGCTTAGCCACCTCGAACATTGTCTTCCAATTGAACTGCAGTCCAACGCTGCCAGCAAACTGAACGTAGAACTTGTCGTGGGAGATATCGAATTTCTTGACGAAGCGATTCTTCTCCCAGGGTATGTCGTAGTTTCTACGGTCATCAAACCAGGGTGGAACGATATGCAGTTTGGAGCGAGGACAGCCCGCATCGGCGCATGCCTCCACCATGTCCTCGGAGAGCACCACAACCGCCGACGACATGCGGTACACAGCCCGAGAGAGCAGGTCCATACCAGCGTAAACCATTTTATTAATGTTCAGGCTCTTTGTCTGACCCGGCCACACGTCGTAGACGTTGTAGAGCACAGGCTTGCGCACAAACAGTTTGAGAAGCACCTCTTGGAAAAACACCGTGGGACAAGACTGGAGAAACACCACATCAAAATCGCGGCGTTTAATCGCGTAAGAAATCATTTGGAAGGCGTACTTCGCTTCATCAAGATAACGCACAACGAAGTTGCTCTTGTCAATGACTTTGCGCGAAAGCGTGTCCACGGTCAGCCCATCGCGTCCTACGAGCGTCCCCGGAAGCACATCATAGGTGTGCTTCCGTTCGCTCTGAATAAGGTGGACGCGGTTACCCAATTTTAAAAAACCGTCAATGAGTTGCTCTGCCATCTGGTTATTAGGACTCGCGGTGTCGAAGCCATCCATGGTGATATATAAAATATTCATTTACTTCCCCGTTTTATTTTTACCGAACATGGCACCAAAGGTGCCGGTAAAGCATTTCCAGTCCATGCGGAAACAGCGATTGCGCACGTAGTGGAGTTCAATCTTCTGTCGCAAACCGCTCTCGAACGTCGCGGCATTGCGGTCAGTCGCCTGCCACAGGCCCGTAATGCCGGGCTGGACAGAGAGCAGCTCAGCCTTTTCCTCATCGGAAAAGTGCTGTTCAAGTTCGTCTCTTGTTATGGGACGCGGACCGATGACGGAAAGGTCGCCGTTCAGCACATTCAGGAACTGCGGCATCTCATCAATGGAGCACTTGCGGATGAACTGCCCGACTTTGGTAATACGGGGATCATCGTCGACCTTGCGCTCGACTTCCCACTGATGCAGCTGCTCAGGACTCAGATACTTCTGCACGTTGCCGGCATCCGCAACCATGCTGCGAAGCTTAAGGATCTTGATGGTCTTACCGCCCTTGCCAAGACGCTCCTGCGAGTAAACAGGGCTGCCAGAGGACTCAAGACAGATGAACGCACACACGACCACAATGGGAATGAAGAGCACAACGCTCACGCAAAGGCTAAATACAAAATCGAAAAGCCGCTTAAGAAATCGATAAGCCAATGTACCGCTCGGCTTAATTACTAAAGCAGCTGGCTTAGCTCCAACAGCTGCGGCACCGTTATATTCCGTTTTATCTATCTCAATTTCCTTCAAATCTACGTCCCCGCCCCCCGGGAATCCTCCCTGTCCCGTTAAACAGTCGCCTGCACTTAGGCGATCGTCTTATTAAAGTTTCGCGTGACGCGCTGCTCGGCTGAAAGCACGGCAAGGCCAACGCGCGTAGTTACGCGTCGGCCGCACAGGTCGAGCTCCAAATAAGCAGTGCTCTTGCGTCTGTTAATGGTTTTGATAAGGCCTTCGTGGCCCAGCAGCGGACCTGCCGTCACTACGACCTGGTCGCCGTCCTTTAAGGCCTCGCTTATGGGCACCACGCGGTCTCCCCTATGCGTAAAGCTGCCAATGAGCTGGGTCTCTTCTTTTGCCAGCGGCACAAACTGACCGTCCTGGGAAAGCACCCGAGCAAAGTCGTCCATGCGCAGCAGATACTGTTGCACGGTACGGGGATCTGCCGTATCGCAGATTAGATAACCGGGAAAGAGCGGCTTGGTCGTATTGACCCATTCGCCGTGAACCTTGATCTCGGTTTGAAATTGGGGATAAAAGAGCTCTTGCATGACACCAGCCGGCACCATACGCTCAATGCGCTCGCGCATTATGTCTTCGCGACCGTTTATGACCTGGATCACATACCACACGAGCACCACCCCCTTGCTGTCTTACGTGTGGCTCACGGGGTTTGGTTATGGCTTCGCCAGGGCGCTTGTGCGCGAAGGCGCTCCATATTCAAACCCTGAGCCCAGTTAGACAAGCACGTGGCTCTGCCCCACCGTGAACGGTATGTATACGTGCAGTGGCCAGAGACGCGGACGTGTATCGCAAAAAGACCGCGTCTCCAGCTGGCTGCGTGCAGCCCAGTCAAGCGGGTACAAAACTGGACCGCACGCAAACAGCTGCAGAACTGCTGCGATTTGTCATGGAATACCGAGTCGAAAGAACAGCTTGCACATAGACAAGAACAAAGTTATTCGATGCGATACGCATGACGACGCTATTGGAGCTCGTGGTTTTTCTGGCACCGCCGTTACGGCCGGATGCTGATCGACCCTGCGCTTTGCGGCTTACTGGAGCCGTGAGCACAGTTGAACCCATGTAACGCTAGGTATCCTAGCACAGCAGGTGGCCCATGCGTTTTGGGGTGTGTTGAGCAACATATTGTTTATTTGCCGTGGTTATGGGGGATATTGTGCCGTCTAGCACACATTGCCGCAGGTTTATGGGGGTGTGTAGGTTGGTGAGCACCGCCTGAGTTGTACCGCTGACGGCGCGAATTGCTCCAACTATTAAGTTTGGCTAACAAACTTTGTACAAAACCGGGAAGGTAATTGTACAACTTTTTGCGAGGTGGGCGCGGGCGCACGCGTCACTTTGGTTTGTGGGGTTGATTGGTATGAAAAAAGGTCACCGGATAACCGGTGACCTTTTGGATTCACGATGGTGGAGACGAGGGGGATCGAACCCCTGACCTCTTGACTGCCAGTCAAGCGCTC
>ERZ1034969.615-NODE-615-length-19656-cov-29.001326_pt1 | contig 19656 bp, 15 predicted proteins | sample MGYA00520624_ERZ1034969 | MGnify/ENA primary metagenome ERZ1034969 (study PRJEB33766, sample SAMN09781776) | gut metagenome | biome: gut microbiome | host: Homo sapiens | place: Madagascar | study: EMG produced TPA metagenomics assembly of the PRJNA485056 data...
CTGCCGCACCTCGCTCGCCGTATCGGCACTTAGAATTATGCGGTATTGCCCTAAGGTTGTGCCAATCCTTCCAGGCACAACCGCCCCAAACAGCTGCCGGGCCAGTTGCCCGCGCACGAAAGGAGAAATTACTATGGCAAAATTTCATCTGATTCCCATTGTGCTGGGCGCAGCCATCGGTGTTGGCGTTTATGTTGTCAGCAAGTATCTGGCTCAGGACGAAGAGAGCGAACATATTGTGGATGACTCCGCATTTGACGACAGCGAAGCTTCCGAAAGCACCGAAGATGCGAACGAAACCGAAGAAAATGCCGACGAGGAAACCCCCGCAGAAGAACCGGCGGCAGAGCCTGTCCCGGACGAGGAGCAGCCCGCACCGATTGAGGAACCTGCCCCCGCTGAGCAGGCCCCTGTAGCGGAGCCTGCTGCCCCGATGGAAGAACCCGCGCAGGAAGATGACGGCGTTACCATTCCCATCCAGAGTGGTAACGATGTGCCGAATGTGAACCCGGTACAGGACAAAACCGAACCCGTTAAGCTGACGGAGGACGGCAAGGTGGACCCTACCACCATCGCCAAAGCCGAAGATTTCGGCGACTGGGAAGAAGAAACCGGCTGCAGAGGCTGAAGGCGAGACGATATAAATGACAACGCCGCAGGGAGTGCGTGATGCTCCCTGCGGCGTTTGTTTTTTGTTTTGGGGGTAAATTTGTATTTGGAGGGAGAGCCTTTGCGTGCACGGCAGGGTTCTTCCCACATTTTGGGGGTAGCAGCGTGGCAAGGCCCGGCGGGCGGGACGATGCGAGCATCGTCCCCTACAAATCATTTGCAATGTTCGCGGCAATAGGGCAAGGTTTCTCCGCGGCGGGGTGAGGGCACCCCGCTCTACTGCGCACAAACAAACTCACTGCTATTTATACGTCCGTCGGGGACGCCGCCCCCTACAAGCAATTTGTTGGTTCATCACAATTTTTCAACATGCAATGGGGCCAGGTTTCGGCGGGGTCGGGTGACCCCGCCCTACCGAATGTTTTATGTTCTATCACCCACTATAAAATGCTCCGTAGGGAACGGTCTTGACCGTTCCGGAACCATGCGGTAGATGCCACAATAGAATTTTATCGCAAGCTTTGGCTACAACATCCCACAAGGCATATCAAAGGGGACGATGCTTCCGCATCGTCCCCTACTTATTATTTTACGGGTTATGGCCGCCGGCAGCTCTTACACCACCCATTGCAGCAAAATGCCGCAGCAGGTGCCGCAGAACCAGAGCAGGCCGGTCATGAACAGGTTCTGTTTCCAGCTGGGGTTGACACGCCACAGCACAGCCAGACCGATACCTGCGCCGGAGCACAGCCCCGCAAAAAAGCTGCCAAAAGTAATAGCCCCGCCCATATACAGCTGGGCCAGCAGCACGCTGGCACCACAGTTGGGTACAAGACCGATCAGCGCGGCCATCATGGGCTGGAAAATGCCCAGACTGCCCAGGAATGTTGCGGCGGAATCTGCCCCGACAAAGCCAAAGATCAGCCCAATGATAAAGCTGAACACCAAGATGAACACAAAAATTTCCAGCGTGTGACGCAGTGCCGCCAGGAAAATGCTGCTGTGTTCCTCGTGTTCTTCGTGGCAGTCCACCTCATCGGCATGGCCCTCATAGCCGCCATACAGCCCTTTGGGCAGGATGCGGCGCAGCGGAACATCCAGCACAAAACCAGCCGCAATGCCAAACACGATTTTGAGCATCAGCAGCAGGCCCAGCTTGTTCCACAGGGTAGGCTCCGCCGCCAGCAGGGGGATGGCTTCATCCGATGTTGCCAGGAACACGGCCAGCAGCGTGCCGGGGGTAATGACCCGGCTGGCATAAAAGTTGGCCGCTACCGCCGAAAACCCACACTGTGGTACGCAGCCCAGCAGTGCGCCGGGCACAAAGCCCCAGTGGCCGCCGCCAGCCAGCGCGTTTTCAATGCGCTCGCCATGGTTGCGTTCCAGCCATTCGATCAGCAGATATGCCAGATACAAAAACGGCAGCATTTTTACGCCGTCGATCAGTGCATCCAAAAAAGCATCAACAATAATTTCCATAATTCTCCTATCTGTTGCAAAGGTTGGGGTTGCAGGGCATAACATGGCCGCACGGTTCGGAGCAGCTGCCCGGAGCCATGCGGCCCTTTTTTATTTTTTACTGCCTTTGTTGGTTTCAAAGCCGCGCAGCAGCGCTACGGCTTCCCGCACACGGGCGGGGGAAATGCGGGTACGGAACCGCTCCATGCTGCGGGAAGAAAACGGCACATCATAGGTAAAGGAATCAAAGCCCAAAAAGTATTGCAGGTAGGGGCTTTCGCGCACGATCTCCACCGTTTCGCTGTCCGTTGTGCGGCACGCTGCACGAATCACCAGCACACCGAACGCCATGCGGGCCGGAATTGCCACCTTGCCGCCAGCAGCAAAATGGCCGCTGTACTCCTGTTCAATGGCATCCCAGTCAATGGCCTGGGCCAGGCGCACCCAGCGGTTCTCCTGTACCAGCTCACCTTCATAGGGCGGCAGGTAGTCATCAATGCTCATCTGATGTTGAATTGTGCGGTACATGGTTGCACCATTCCTTTTTATGTCGTTCCCGTTTTTAGGCAATACCGCATAATTCTAAGTGCCGATACGGCGAGCGAGGTGCGGCAGATGCCAAGCCAAAAGCGCAGATAATACTGGATGTCTTATCGAGCATTTTGGCAACGCAGATGCCGTGCCGCAGCTGCCGGAGCGGTGCTTAAGCCGCAAGGCGGGAATTGTGCGGTGTTGCCTTTATTTTTCCCGCAAAAACGCCTGGGATATATCTGAAAAGCCGAAAACTCAATCCAGTTCTTTGTTTTCAGATATCCCTTAATATCTCTGGATCAGGGGGAATATCATGGCCAGAACCGCCCAAGCGACCTGATACAGGGCCAGTGCCGGAAGCGGCAGCCCGGCCAGGCCGCCGGCCAGCGCCATGATCATGGCAAGAATGCAGCTGATGAGCACCGAGGCCGACAGCACCATCGAAGAACGGTGTTCCCCCTCTGCCGCACCCGCAGCGGCTTCCAGGCCGCCGACAAAGCTGGCAAAGCTGCCCAGGTGCAGCATGCTGCCTTCGCTTTCCGGCAGCCAGGCCACAGCGGGCTCCAGCGCCTTGTGTTCCTTGCCGCTCAGCACCTTGACGGTACCAACCGGCAGGTTATAAGCAGTCTGCAGCAGCGCTTCATCGCAGTTAAAATCATCACAGTCCACAATGATCGAAAGTCCGGCGCGGCGCAGGGAATCCAGCACGGCGGCGGTATCGGGATCGCTCTGATAAGCCACCTGAAACATGCTGAACAGCTTGCCGGAAACCGCCAGGTAGATGACCCGGCGCTGGTTCACGGTATGGCGGCGTTCATATTCCATGCTGGGCAGCTGGATATCATAGGTATCCATCAGCCGGCGGGAGCCAATCATGACCCGCTCGCCGTTGATCCAGCCCACATAGCCCAAGCCGTCCAGCGTTTCCAGGTTTTCCACTTTGCACAGCAGCTTGCGGTTATCGCCCGTCATGCCAAGGAAGATATCTTTCAGCGGGGTATTCACATCGGCCAGCATGGAAGCGGAGTAGATGATGGCCAGCTCAATATCCTCTTTGCGCACCGGCTTGATGCCGCGCAGCGTAATGCACCCTTTGGGGAAAAGATCCTGCGCCGTGACCTGCAGCACGTTCACACGGCCCAGCAGTCGGATATCCTTCCAGCCGGGGATGACCGCGCCGATCTGCGCGGCACTGCGCTGCATCAGGCGCATGGGCATGGCGGAGATCAGCGTACCGGCCAGCGGCGCGCCCAGGCAGAGTACACCGGCCAGCGCGGTGAACGCCGTTCCGGCATCCTTGCGGTAAAGCAGGGTGAACAGGAATGCAGCCACGCCGCAGCCCAGCAGGATGCGGGCAAACTGCTGCTGGTTTTTATCCGATGTGCGGCGGGATTCGCTGCCCGCCAAAAAGCCTTTCATCAGGCGGGTGGGACGGCTGACCAGCACATTGGGGCGCGGTTCCGCCAGCCCGGCGGTCACGGTGCGCAGTACCCCGGCATCTTTGAGCCGGTATGCCACAGCGTGGTCCATCCCGGCGCTGACAAGGGTAAAGTTATCCCGGATGGTGTGGGCGTCGATTGCCTTACCTGCAGCGTTGCCGCACAGCAGCAGCGCTGCGGGGCCGGTCATCAGGCAGAGGGTTGCGGGGTTATACCATTCCGGCTTTGCCAAAAACATGATACATTGCAGGATGGAGGCCACCGCGGCAATGGCGGGCATGGTATCTGCGGTATTGCCCCGGCGCATGTTGATCAGCCCGGCCAGGCCGCCCAACATCGTCTGCCAGCACAGGGCTGCGCTGGCAGCAAGCAGGATCAGCATGGTCACCAGCAGCGGTTTGGTGCTGGCTGTGGTATCCAGCGGGCCAAGATTGGCTCCGGTGGCCGCCATAGTGCCCAGAACGATCATCATCAGGGCTGCAGCGCCCACGGCGATTGCTGTGCCGGTGGTGATCATCACCCGCAGTTCCAGGTCATGGCGCACCACGGGGGCATCATCGGCGCTTTCGTATTCGTGGCGGTGCAGGACGGCGGCCTGTGCGGCAAAAGGCGCTTCGCCATCGGGGGTAGTTTCGTCCTTCGGCTTGCCTGCAAACCGGAGGATGTTAAAGCCTTTGCCGGGCTTTTTTTGTTCCGGTGCTTCCGGCTCCGCCCCGGCGTTGGGGTCGCTCAGGTACTGGGCAGCCGCCTGGTAATCGGTATCGGTCTTTTCTGTTTTTGCCTTTGAATCCGATTTGATCTTTTCCAGGTTGATGGACTGTTCAATGCCGCGCACAAATTCCGCGGTATTGGGCTTTTCATCCACCAGGGGGCCGATCAGCTCCTCAAAGCTTTCTTCCTCTTTTTTCGGGGCGGGCTTTTTCGGTTCTTCCGGCTGCTCTTCCACCCCTTCGGCAATCTCGCTCAGGCGGATTTGCCCGGTCAGGGTCTGGGCCAGCTCCTGCGGCAGTTCCTCAAAGGTATCGCCGCTGGCGGGTTCTTCCTGCACGGGGGCAGCTTTGGGCGCAGGTTTTTTGCGGCGCGGCGGCAGGGCTGCGTTCAGTTCATGCAGGAACGACTGGGTGCTTTCCGGTGCGGGCTCGTCCCCCAGCTGCATGGTAAAACCGGTGGTCGCCTGCGGGGCAGGCGCGGGCTGCGGCTGCACCGTATCGTTTGGGGTCATGACCGGCTCGCCCACGGGTTCCGCTTCGCGGCGGGGGGCAGGCCGAGTGAACGGCATGGTGCTTTCCCGCTCCTTGCGGGGGGTGAACTCCACGGTATCCCGCTTTTTATTTTTGCGGTAAACATTGGGCTGAGGTTCCGGCTGCGGGGCCGGCTCATCCTTCGGAAGCAGCGGTTTGCCTGTGGCGGCAAACTCGGAAGTCTGCCGCCCGGAGATGGAAAGCCCTGCGTTGGTAGCGGTCAGGCGGGGCATCTCGCCCGTTTCCTCTGTTTCCGGCTCCTCCCGGGGCTGTTCCGGAACCTCCCAGTTTTCTACCGGGGCTGTATCCGGCTCGCCCTCATACGGGTCATAGGATTCCAGCTCGTCATAGACATCGTGCTTTTTGCCGCCGAACAGGCTGGCAAAAAAGCCTTTTTTCTTTGCAGCGTGGTGGCGGGGCGGCTCTTGCTCGCGCAGCTCCATCTCGTCCGGTTCATCCTGTGGCAAAACATCCTGCGACCGGGGCAGTTGTTCTTCCAGCTGCTGGGTGCTCTGGTTTTCCACCCTGCCGCTGACCGAAACATTGATCGGCTCAAACTCCCCGGTATCGGTAGCATATCCAAAGCCAAATAAGCCCTTTTTCTTGGGGGTCTGCTGGCGCTCCTGCTCGGACTTCATGTCATCCGGAACAACGGCCACGCTGGTGCCAAAAAAGTGGGTAAAATCTTTTTTTCCTTCTTCCAAGAACTTGCTGTCCGCTTCCGGCACCATGCGGCCCAAAAAGGCTTTAATGATGCTGGTGCGGGTGGTATCCCCTGATGTTGCATCCGCCGGTCTTGGTTCCGGCTGCGGGGCCGGCTGCTGGGGCGCAGTTTGTGCCGGGGCAGGGCGGGCAGGCTGCGGAACAGGTTCCGAGCGCACCAGCCGAGTCTGTTGTACAGTTTGTATATTATTTTGTTTTTCTACTTTAGGTTCAACTTCCGGCATGCGGCGCGGCTCCGGCACAGAAGCAGGCCGGCGGGCCGGGGCAGCGGGGCCGGGTTTATTCTTTTTGGCCGCCCGCATACTGGGCAGATCGCCCAGCAGGTCGTCCAGCACAGCGGTGGAAAACCGGTCCTCGGTGTTAAAATTATTGCCTTTGCCCAGCGTGATATCCGGCAGGTCCTCTTTCTGGATGGGCCCCAATGCCGAACCGCCGCCGGAGGATTCCTCCATGCTGCCGTGGCCCAGGCTTTGCAGGATGGCATCCACCTGGCGGTCTGTTACACTATCCCGGATGCCGCGTTCGGCCTGCTCATGGCTGAGCTCTTCCAGAATGCGGTCCACGGAATCATTTGTACGTTTGCTTGGCATGTTGTTCTCCCCTTTGGTATGGGATTCCTTTTTTTGCGCAGTCGTTACTTGCGGCGCTGCATGATGTTGTACATCAAAATACCGGCGGCCACGCTGACGTTATAACTGTCCACACCGGTTTTGCCACCGGCCATATCCAGCGTAACGGCGGCATCGCACAGTTTGCGCACCAGTGCGCCGGGGCCTGCGCCCTCGCTGCCCAGCACCAGCGCCACCGGGCCGGAAAGATCGGTCTTTTCCAGCGGAGCACCGCCCAGGTCGGCACAGTAAACAAAAATGTTCTGCTTTTTCAGGTCACGGATGGCCTGCGGCAGGTTGGCGACCCGCGCCACCGGGATGCGGGCAGCTGCCCCGGCGCTGGATTTCATGACCGTGCCGGTCACGCCAACGCCGCCGCGCCGCGGGATGATCACGCCATGGGCACCGCACAGCAGCGCGCTGCGCAGGATTGCGCCCAGGTTGTGGGGGTCCTCAATACCGTCACACAGCACGAGGAACGGCGGTTCGCCGCGGTCTTTTGCGATCTGCAAAAGTTCCTCCACGCCAACATACTGGATGCGGGCAGCCCAAGCCGCCACACCCTGGTGGTCCTGGGTACCGCACAGCTTTTGCAGCTTGCCGGCGGGTACACGCTTGATGACCGCCCCCGCCGCTTTGCCCAGCGCGGTATAATACCCGGCCATGCGCGGCTCCATGCTGTCGGCCAGCAGCAGGGTGTCCACCCCGGCTTCGCTTTTCAGCAGTTCGGTCACGGGGTTTTTGCCCCATACCAGGGCGGTATCCTGCTCCGCAGGGGCCTTGTCTGCCTTGGCCTGGGGGGCCTGCTGGGGCATGCGTTTTTTATTTTCCATCTGCAATGTGGTTACTCCTTAAAACGATTGGGTAAAGCCCTGTGCGGCGGCGTTTGGCAGCCATTTTGCCGCGTATGGCAGCCCGCACAGCTTTCTGGCATGATTCGATAATTATACAGATATAGTATAGCACATTTCCTATGCTTTTGTCACCTTTTTCCTTGGCGTCAAAAGTACAGATTTTTCACCCTTTTGCGCGGTGCTTTTGTGCGTGTTTTCGCGGTTTATACAAACCGTACTGGAAAGGTTTTCCTTTGAGGATGTTGAAAACCCTGTTGAAAGCGTGGAAAACCCGCTTGTATGGCCAGTTTTCCACCGTTTCAGGGGGTGTTTTCAACATATTGTGGAAAACCTTTCAACATAACAGTACGGATAAACACCCCCGCTCACTGGGCAAACTACCAGTTTTACTCCCGTTTTTGCGGGTAAAACTTACAATTATTACGGGGGTTTTGCCCGTTTTTTCACTTTCCACAGGTTTTCCCCACCCCGTCTGTGGACAAAAAGCGAAAAGTTCATCCTGCATGTTGAATGCAAAAATTCCCCACAAAATTCCATCCTGTTCAGGCCATTCCGGCTGCTGCAAACCAGTCCGCCGCAGCCCGCAGAACGGGCGCGGCATTGCTGCCCCCGCCGCCGTATTCGATCACCACCGCCACCGCAAACCGCGGCTGCTGTACCGGCCCATACCCGATGAGCACCGAGTTTGTGTAGTGGGTGCCATCCGGCAGCGTGCCCGCCAGCTGGGGGCTGCCGGTCTTGCAGGCAAGGGGAATGGGCGATTCCCGCAAAGTGCGCAGCGTTTGGGCCATCTGGGCCATACCCTCCCGGATGGGGGCAAACACTGCCGCCCCGCCGGGTGCCTGGGCTAAAACTTCCGGCTGCGCCTGCCAGGTTATATTCCCGCCGGTATCGGTGGTGCTTTGGGCAAAATGCAGTGCCGGGCGCTGGCCGTCCCGCGCAAGGGCCCCGGCATAGGCCGCCAGCTGCAAGGGGCTGACCGACGTGTTGCCCTGCCCAATGGCCGCCATCAGTGCAAGGCCTGCCTGATAGTTCTCATCGCTGCTCCAGGTCAGGCGACCTGTAGTTTCCGGCAGCTCAGTACCGCAGGGTGCTCCAAGGCCCAGCTGCTGCGCGGTAGCGGAAAACGTATTCACCCCAAGGCGGCGGCCGACATCATAAAAATAAATGTTGCAGCTGTGGCGCAGCGCCGTAACCATGCTGACGGCCCCGCGGTGCCCCAGCTGCAAACAGCGCGGCTGGTAGCCCGCATAGTAAGTGTACCGCCCGCCGCAGTTTACGGTGCTTTGCGGGGTGACGATCCCCGCCGCCAGAGCCGATGCCGCTACTGCCGGTTTGAACGCCGACCCCGGCGCATACTGGCCGTTCAGCACCCGGTTGACCAGCGGTGCTCCCTGGGCTGTGGCCAGTGCGGCATAATTCTGCCGCCAGCTGGCAAGGTCATAATCCGGCAGGCTGACCGCCGCCAGAACGCCGCCGGTCTGCACATCCACCACCACAGCCGCCCCGGCGCGGGCTTCTTTGCCTTTGCCTTCCGGCTTTGTGGCCTGTAAAGTTTCAATTTGCTGCTGCAATGCGCTGCGCAGGGTGCGCTGCAAATCAGTATCCAGGTAAAGGTGCAGGGTATCCCCGGCCTGTGGCGTACTTTGTATGGTTTCGGCGCGGCCGCCGCTGCTGCGGTCAACTGTCACTTTCAGGCTTCCCGCTCTGCCGCGCAACGCATCCTCCCAGGCGGCTTCCAGCCCCCATTGGCCGATGGATTCATCCATGGCAAGGTCTTGGGCCTTTTTCTGTGCCCACTGCTCGGCACTCATGGCCCCCACGCCGCCCAGCAGCTGCGGAGCGAGGGTGCCATCCACCGCCGTGCGGGTACCGCGGGCAGTCAGCCGCACCGCCCCGCTCTGGGGCAGACCGGCAGCCAGCAGGCTCTGGCACTGTGCCTGGGTCAGATTTTCAGCCAGCGGCAGTTCCCCCGCCGAAACGGCAGAACAAAAGGCGGCAAGCTGTGTTTCCACATCCTTGCCGCCTAGATCCAGTTCTTTTAACGTTTGCAGGGTCTGCGCCATCTCGGTGTCCGGTGGGGCCGGAACGCAGAGCGCCAGGTCATACACGGTGTCATCCTGCACCAGCGCCGTGCCGCTGCGGTCCACAATGCTTCCCCGCGCCGCCGGGATGCGCACGGTATAGCTGGTCTGAGATGCCTGTTCCAGCTTTTTAGCATAGTGATCCGCCATGGTAAACTGCATCCAGTACAGCCGCACCAAAAATGCCGCAAACACGGCAGTGCAGAAAATCAGCAGGAACCACACCCTCTTTTTGCCGTCTTTTTTCATGCGCACCTCCCGGCAGGCCACTGCCTGCTCTGGTCTGATCGTTCTTTGGTCTGTCCTTTTGCCATATGGGTATTATACAAGGTTTTGCCGCAGCTGTCAGCCCCCGATGAAATACAGGCAGTCGGTTTCATCGGCAGTATCTTCCAGCGGGGCGCGCAGGGTCAGGCCGCCGGGGTCGGGCTGGGGCGCTGCTGCCAGCTGCCCGGCCCAATACTGTCCCTGCGCGGTAACGGCCAACTCCCCCGCTGCCGCCTTACAGCTGCAGGGCAGGCCGGTCACCCACAGGACTCCGTTCTGGCGGGTCAGCGTGCCAAGGGCCTGCCCCACCAGAGCCGGGACTGCCCCCGCTCCGCTGCCCGCCGGGGACACCGTGCCATGCTCCCCTGCAATGCCCGCAAAACGGCCGCTGCGGTCCAGCACGGCGGCCCCCGCCTGCACCGGCTGCGCCAGCAAAAATCCGCCGGGCCAGCGGGCGGCGGTCCACACGGGGTCCCAGCGTTCGCCGTTCGTCTGCCTGCTTTGCAAAAAATTGCGCAGGGCGGCGTTTTCTTCGGCATCCGGTTCATGTTCTGCCAGCCGGCGGCGCAGGGCAAACAGCTCCCGCTGCATCACGCTCATTTGGGCGGCATAGTGTTGGGCTAAGGCATCATCCAGCCGCCGGGGCAAAGCCGCCCCCCACACGGCCATGCTAAGCAGGGCAAGGCCCGCCAGCCCCAGCAGCAGCGCACAGAGCTGCCGGAGCGTTTTGTGCCGTCTGCGCGGTGCCGGGCGCGCAAGGTCCAGCCCGTCCCGTTCTTTTCGTCTGGTATGCCGCATGGTGCGCCGCCCGCCTTTCGCTCATTGTTTTTCTCCACAACTATATGTTTGCCCGCCCCCTGCTAGACTTTGGGGGCGGATTTGATATAATAGAAGAAACCAAACCAAATGTTAAGGAGTACCTGCCATGCCTGCCACTTTGCTTGTTTTAGATATTGACGGCACCCTGCGCCCCCATGGGGAGCCGCGCGTGCCCAAAGAAAATGCCGATGCCCTGCGCACCGTGCAGAAAGCCGGGGTCAAGCTCGTGATTGCCACGGGGCGCTGCCGGGCAGAGATCCCCGCCAAAATGCTGCGCGGCATCCGGCCGGATTACTGGATCTGCGCCGCCGGTGCCCAGGTGGAGGATGCCGCCGGGACCGCCCTGTACACCAGCCACATGACCGCCGAGGAAATGTACGCTCTGGTGGATTTTTGCGAGGACTATGAGCACCCGCTGGGATTCAGCTTTTCGGACGGCGGGTATGTTTACCTGGATTATAAGGCCTTCCATGTGCAGGAGAAAGCCGCTGCACTGGAAGGTTGCCTGAAAGACGGCGAGGACCAGGACCGCCACCTGCTGGATATGCCGTTTTCCGCGTTCGGCATGCTGGCGGCGGAAGATATCGCCAAGTTCCAGGCCAAATACGGCTACCTGGGGCTGCAGTTCCTGCCCTACCACGTGACGGGGTGCGATATCCTGCGCGCCGGACAGGACAAGGCAACCGGCCTGCAGGCACTGCTGGACCATCTGGGCCTGGCCGCTGCGGACTGCGTTGCCGTGGGCGACGGTCCCAACGATGCCGGAATGCTGGCGCTGGCCGGGCGTTCCTACTGCATGGCGGACGGCATGAAAACCGCCAAAGCTGCCGCCAAGGCGTTGGCCCCTGCCGCTGCACCCGATGGCATTGCCCAGCTGTGCCGCAGTCTGTGGCCGGAGATATTCCGTTGAACACCAAACAACCGTACACCCATGTGGGGCCGGGGCTGCCCCCACTGTACGGCGCACAGACCAAAGCGCTGATCTTAGGCAGCTTTCCCAGCCCAAAGAGCCGGGCACAGGGGTTTTATTACGGCCACCCGCAGAATCGGTTCTGGCCGCTGATGGCTGCCCTGACCCACAGCCCCACCCCCGCATGGGAGGATCTGGATGCCAAACGCGCCATCATCATTGGCAGCGGGCTGGCGGTGTGGGATGTCATCCACGCCTGCTCCATCCGCGGGGCATCGGATGCTTCTATCAAAGATGTGGAACCGAATGATCTGGCAGCCCTGGTGAACCGCCTGGGCGTACAGGCCATTTTTTGCAACGGTGCCACCAGCGGCAGGCTGTACCGCAAATACGCCCAGCCCCTGACCGGGTTGGAAGCTGTGGTGCTGCCCTCCACCAGCCCGGCCAACGCGGCGTTTACCATGCCGCGGTTGCTGGATGCCTGGGGCACTGCGCTGGAAGGATATGTGAACAAACCGTAAAAAGCGCAAAAAAGCGCCGTTTTGCCGCCCGAAAGGGGCAAAATTGTTTGCATTGTCCCCGCCGTTGCACTATAATGAAAGGGTATTCCCTTTGCTCCGGCGTTTGCCTTTGCCGGGGCGCACCTTACTACAAGGAGCTTTGAACCCATGAGCAAGTGGATCGAAAAGCGCACCCGCCCGGTTCTGCCGCTGTACCTGGCTGCACTGACCTGGCCGGTTGCTTCCCTGATTCTGCCGCCCTACCGGCTGGTGAACCTGGTTATCATTGCGGCACTCAGCGCTGTGGTGTATCTGGTTTCTTCCCGCTTCTGCCCCACGCGGGTGCAGCGGGTGGAACAGCCCTACGCCACCGGCAGCGAGAACACCGATGCCATGCTGAACGGCATTGCCGCCAACCTGGACGCGCTGCACAAGCTGAATGACGCCATCCCGGATGCCGAACTTTCCCGCCAGCTGGACCGTATGGAAAAGGCCGGGCACGGCATTGTGCAGGCGGTGGAGCAAAAGCCGGATAAAGCCCGCACCGTGGATCGCTTTGCACGGTATTACCTGCCGGAAGTGGTCAAGATCATGAGCGCATACGCCCAGATGGAAAAAGGCGGCATTACCGGCGAAAACGCCGCCCAGATCTTGAGCGAAGTACGCCGCAACGCTGGCACCATGGCCACCGCATTTGAAAACCAGCTGGACGCCCTGTATTCCGCAGAGGCAATGGATATTTCGACCGACATCGAAGTGCTTGAAAACATCATGCGCGGTCAGAATTTGACCTGATGTTCCCACCCCAAAATATAAAAAGAAGAAGAGAAAGGACTTGCCACTATGTCTGATCTGGATTTTGACCTGAACGCCCCCGCAGCACCTTCCCTGACTTTGGATGCTGCCCCTGCCGCCCCCACCCTGACCCTGGATCCCGAAGCGGATGCCAAAGTGGTGGAGGAAGCCAAAAAGGCTACCCCCGTTACCGTGGAAGATACCCCGCTGAGCCCCGAAGAGCAGAAGATGGTGCAGGATTTTGCCGAGAAGATCGACTTGACCAACTCCCAGATGATTTTGCAGTACGGCGCCGCCAGCCAGAAAAAGCTGAGCGATTTTTCTGACAGTGCGCTTTCCCGCGTGCGCACCAAGGATATGGGCGAAACCGGCGAGCTCATCACCCAGCTGATCGGCGAGCTGAAAGGCTTTGACGCCACCGAGGAAAGCCAGAAAGGCTTCCTGGGCTTCTTTAAGAAAAAGTCCAACGAGCTGGAAGCCCTGAAATTGAAGTACGATAAAGCCGATGTGAACGTGGAACGCATCAAGACCCAGCTGGAGGACCATCAGGTGACCCTGATGAAAGACATTGCCATGCTGGACAAGATGTACCAGCTGAACCTTGTCTACTTCAAAGAGCTGAGCATGTATATCCTGGCCGGCCGCAAAAAGCTGCAGCAGGTGCGGGAGAATGACCTGGCCGCCGCTGAAGCCAAAGCCAAGGCATCCGGCCTGCCGGAAGATGCCCAGGCCGCCCGCGATCTGGCCGACCAGTGCGACCGTTTTGAAAAGAAGCTGTATGACCTGGAGCTGACCCGCAATATCTCCATCCAGATGGGTCCCCAGATCCGCCTGATCCAGTCCAACGATACCATGATGGCCGAAAAAATCCAGACCACCATTGTGAACACCATCCCCCTGTGGAAGAACCAGATGGTTCTGGCCCTGGGCATGGCACACAGCCAGCAGGCCATGCAGGCCGAGCGCGCCGTGACCGATGCCACCAACGAGCTGCTGCGCAAGAACGCCGCAACCCTCAAGCAGGGCACCATTGATATCGCCAAAGAGTCTGAGCGCGGTGTGGTGGATATTGAGACCCTGCAGCAGACCAACCGCGATTTGATCAGCACACTGGATGAATTGAACAAGATCCGCGCAGACGGCAAGGCCAAGCGCGCCGCCGCCGAGCAGGAACTGGGCCGCATTGAGGGCGAGCTGAAGCAGAAGCTGTTGGAAATTAACAAGTAATTATTTTTAGGGTGCATTATTGCATCCCCGTTAAGTGAGGACGACCCATGCAGTTGGAGCAGCAGGAAACATTTGAGATCAAAGGCCCGCAGCTGGAAGTGTTTGGCCAGGTGGAAAGCAAACTGCCCGCCCCCGCCAAAAAGCGGCCTTTTGCGGCCGGGTTCCTGGCCGTGATGGTGCTGGTTTCGGTGTTTGGCATTGGCGGCGTGCAGCTGAAAAGCCGTTACCGCAATGTGGCTGAAATTTACACCAGCGAGGTTGACAAGCACGGCAACAGCATCCAGGGGGATTTTACCACCCTGACGGATACCGCTGCCAACCTGATGCGTGCCTGCCAGAAGGTGCTGGGCGAAGCTGACAGCAGCTGCACCACCGTAGCAGACCTGCTGGCCCAGTGGCAGGATACCGCCATTGCCCCGGCCGCGCAATATGCGGTCATCCACCAGCTGGATAACTCTATGGACGCCATGTACACCGCCGCCAAGGCAAAAGCCACCGGCGATGCGCTGGACCAGATCAACAGCCTGGATGCCAGCTATGTGAGCACCCAAAGCATTTTGCAGCGCGAAATTGCGCAGAATTATACCACCGCTGCCCAAAGCTACAACACCATGGCTTCCGGTTTCCCCGCCAATGTGATCGGCACATTGTGGGGGGCCGGGCAGGTGGAGCTGTATGCTGCGCAGTGACCCCGGAAAGGAGAGGGCCGGATGAAAATTTTGACCCGCACCGCAGCCGCCGTTCTGGCGGCTGTGACCGCGGTGGCAGTCTGGGCGGTACCGGCAGCGGCAGCTGCTTCCGTTCAGGGCATCAGCAGTACCAGCTGCATTGCCGATAATGCCAATATTCTAAGCCGCGATACCGAAACCTATATCACCAACATTTCTGTTGCTCTGCAGGAAAACTGCAGCGGTGCGCAGATCGGCGTTTACACCACCGATTACGTCGGCAACAACACCATGGAAGGCTATGCCTACGAGGTGTTCCAGGCATGGGGCCTTGGCAGCGCTGACCAGGACAACGGCATGGTGCTGCTGATGGCCACCGGGGACGACAACTATTGGGCCACCCCCGGCGAAGGGCTGGAAAGCGCGTTTTCCGGCAATGTGCTGAGCGATCTGCTGTATGATAACCTGGAAGCTTCCTGGGCAAAGCAGGATTACGATACCGGCGCACGCAAAACCGTGCTGGCCATGGCCGAGCGCATCTGCGATGTATATGGCGTCAGCCTGGATATGGACGCGATCGGCTCCGGCCTGGCAGATTCTTCCGGCAGGATTGTGGAAAACACCCAGAGCCGCAGCAATGGAGGGGCGGTGCTTACCTTGATTTTGCTGACGATTATTATTGCAGTGATCGTGATTGCGATCCTGAAAACGCCGCGCGGACCCCGCGGGCCGCAGGGTCCCGCCTACACAGGCGGCCGCCGCGGGCCGAACGTATTCTTTTTCGGCGGACCGGTTTACCGGCCGCGCCGTCCCCGGCGTCCTCCCCCGCCGCCCCCTCCGGGCGGTGGATTTGGTAATCCCGGCCCACGCCCCGGCGGCGGCTTTGGTGGGCCTGGCCCACGCCCCGGCGGCGGCTTTGGCGGAATGTCCGGCGGGTTCCGTTCCGGCGGCGGCAGTGCCCGGCCGGGTGGTGGTGCCGGGCGCAGCGGCGGGTTCAGCGCCCCGCGCGGTGGGGGCGGCGGCTTCCGTGCCGGCGGCGGTTCCACCCGCGGCGGCGGTGCCGGGCGCAGATAACCCCTTTGCCCGTTGAGCAGGTTTGAAGGGCCCCAAAAAAATTAGACAAAGACAAGAATTAAGTAACCTGAACGGTCTGAATCCTGTATTGCACAGGGTTCAGGCCGTTTCGTTTTCATTGAATTCGGCGGTCGATGCAATCGGCAATAGTCTTTTCAAAATTCTCAGCAACAGCGTTATCCAGACAAGTTCCTTTTCGAGACATGCTCAGTGTAATGCTTTCCCCTTGGCATACCAAAACACCCCATTTGTTAGACAGTAATACCATACTGTCTAACAAATGGGGTGCAGTTCAACACAGGGGGCCGGGGCTTTTATGGTTTTATTTATGGATCATACGAACGGGTTATAGAACCGGCCGTACCGGATGGTAACAAACAGGCTGACCAACAGCAGCGCTGCGCCAAAAGCCAGGGCGGCAAAATCCCGCTTGGCAAAGGGGCGCTGGGTGTACCAGGTGCGCTTGCCATTTTTGCCAAAGCCGCGCAGCTCCATGGCGTTGCTGATGGTATCAATGCGGTTCAGGCTGGTCAGAATCAGCGGCAGCAGAATACTGACCGAATTCTTGAGCCGCGCAAAGAACGGTTCGCTTTTGCCCAGCTCTACGCCGCGGGCCTGCTGGGCCTGGCTGATGCTGTGGTAGTCGCGCTGGATATCCGGGATATAGCGCAGCGCAATGGCAACCGAGTAGCCAACCTTATAGGAGATGCCGATGCTGTTCAGGCTTGCGGCAAACTCGCTGGGGTTAGTGGCGGAAATAAACAAGATAGCCACCGGCAGTGCCACAAAGTATTTGAGCGAGATATTGACCATGTAGAACAGCTGCTCCGCCGTTACATCATACCGCCAGAACAGATGGAACAGCACATGCCGCGTGCCGTACAGCGTGGTGCCCTGGTTGGGGTCAAACAAAAAGATGAACAGGTTATTCAGCAGCAGGAATACCAGCATAAAGATCAGCATAAACCGCACTTCGCGCAGTTTGATGTGGCTGAGCTTGAACGCTGCAAAGCTGACGGCCATCAGCCCCAGCAGCACCCAGGTGTTATAGGTGATCATGCTGGCAAAGGTAAACAGCAAAAAGAATGCCAGCTTGGTGGTGCCGGTCATTTTGTGAACAACGCTTTGGCGCGGCAGGTAATTGAGCACGGTATTAGCAGCCATGTGTGCGCACCTCCCTGTCTTCATGGATAAAGCGTTCTACAAAATCTTCCGCCGGGGCAATGCCGCAGCGGTTGGCAAGGGTAAACAGGCTGGTTTCTTTCAGCGCAGCCTGCTCGATGAGTTCAGGGTCACACAGCACGGCAGCAGCGCTGCGGTCGGCAATCAGCTGGCCATCACAGAACACCAATGCGCGCGGGGTGTATTCCAGCATCAGGTGCATATCGTGGGTGATCATCACCACGGTCACGCCCTGCTCGTTCAGCCCGCGCAGGAACTCCATAATGTCGGTATAATGGCGGAAGTCCTGCCCCGCGGTGGGTTCGTCCAGAATGATCAGTTCCGGCTGCTGCACCAGCACGCTGGCAATGGTTACACGCTTTTTCTGGCCAAAGCTCAGTGCGGAAATGGGCCAGTTGCGGAAGGGGTACAGCCCGCAAACCTTCAGGGTATCTTCCACCCGCTGGCGGATCTGTTCCTGGGTCATATCGCTGCCCTGCAAGGCCAGCGCAACTTCCTCAAAGATCATGGTTTTGGAGATCATCTGGTTGGGGTTCTGCATCACATAGCCAATGTGCTGGGCGCGGCGGCGGATGTTATCCTGCGCCAGGTCACGGCCATTCAGCAGCACCTGGCCCTGCTCCGGGGTCTCGAACCCGCAGATCAGCTTTGCCAGGGTAGATTTGCCCGCGCCGTTGCGCCCCACAATGCTGACCATCTCGCCTTTGCCGATGGAAAAGCTGATGTCATGCAGGGTGCTCTGCCCCTTGGTATAGCCAAAGCCAAGGCCGCGCACTTCCAGCAGGTGCTCCGGTGCGGGGCCGGGTTCCGGCAGCGGCAGGGCGTGGAACCACTTGTGCAGGCGGGCGGTATCGGCATCATCCAGCACCACGGTGTCCACATGGGCAGGGCGCTTTTCCGGTGTGATGGCAATGCCCGCATAGCGCATGGCCGTCAGGTACAGCGGCTCCCGGATGCCGTTTTCGGCCAGCATATGGGTGGCCAGCAGCTCGTCCGGGCGCAGGTCAGCCAAAATAGTACCCTCATTGACCAGGATGATGCGGTCCACATTGCGCCACAGCACATCCTCCAGCCGGTGCTCAATAATCAGCACGGTGGTATCGGTCTTGTGCTGGATCTCGTCGATCAGCTCAATGGCCTGCTTGCCGGTGGCGGGGTCCAGGCTGGCAAGGGGTTCATCAAACATCAAAATTTTGACCTGATCCACCATAACGCCCGCCAGGCTGACACGCTGCTTCTGCCCGCCGGAAAGCTCATGCGGGGCATGGTCCAGGCGGTTTTCAATGCCCACCAGCTCTGCGGCATGGCGGGTGATCTCGTGCATTTCCTTTTGGGGAACACAGCTGTTTTCCAGCGCAAAGGCAATGTCCTCGCCCACCGTCAGGCCGATGAACTGGCCGTCCGGATCCTGCAGCACGGTGCCCACATGGGCCGAAAGCTCAAAAATACTGCTGTTGGGCGCATCCACACCGTCTACCGTCAGGCTGCCGGTACACTCGCCGGGGTTGGAAAAAGGGTTCAGCCCGTTGATGCAGGCCGCCAGCGTGCTTTTGCCGCTGCCGGAAGGCCCGGCGATCAGCACACGCTCACCGGGGTAGATATCCAGGTTGATATCATGCAGCGTCGGCTTTTTCTGCGCACGATACTGGAAGGAGAAGTTTTTGAATGAAATAATGGGGTTTGTCTGTTCAGACATGGGCATGGTACCTCAAAGCAAGATATTCCGGTGCCGCCTTTCCCAACGGCAAAGCGGCAAACAAAAAAGCCTTTCCGCAAACCAAAGGCCACGGGAAGGCTTTGCGATGGCAATTATTCTTTATCCAAAGAGCCTTTCTTGGCAATGGTCTTGGTGTAAGCCAGCACCAGCAGGCCGCCCACGACCACAGCAGTAATGCTGTTGGAAATACCGGCAAACACGCCCTGTGCAAACACCTTTTTGGCAGGCTCCGCATAAATCAGGATGTCCAGCACGGGAGCAACCACGATCCAGCCGATCAGGTTGGCGATCACGTTGGCCAGTGCAAACACGCCAACCTTCTTTTTGTTAAAGTCGCCTTCCTCAACATGCAGCTTTTGGGTGAACAGGCCCACCACAACGCCGACAAAGGCGGAGGTGATGACCCAGCTCCACCATGGGATGCCGCCCCAGGACAGGTCGATCAGAGCATGGCCGATGAAGCCGATCAGGCCGCCGGCAACCGGGCCGTACATAGCGGCCAGCAGGGCCAGCACTGCATACTGCAGGCTGATGTTGGTGTTAGGCACCGGGCTGGGGATTGCCACAAAACGCCCCAGCACAAAGAACAGTGCTGCGCCGATACCAATGGCGACAAAGGTCTTGATGCCATTGTTGTTTTTCATAATTCCGCACTCCTTTACAATATTACAAACGATCCCCTTGGAACCTGCCGCAAAACGGCATGACCCAAAGATATGGTAAGTATACGCCCGGTTAAAACCGCTTGTCAATGGGCAAAAACCGCACTTTGCGCTATTTAGGCCATGCTTACGGCAATTTCATGCGCTTCTGGCGGCAAAAAGCCCCGCCTTTGCCGCCAGAAGCGGGGTATCATTTTGCAAACACAAGTTTGCGTGGGCAGTTTGGCAAATGCGAAGTTGTTTATTAAACCTTTTTAACCTTAACCAACAACATCATAGGTCTACGCA
>ERZ1034969.625-NODE-625-length-19316-cov-18.726961_pt1 | contig 19316 bp, 5 predicted proteins | sample MGYA00520624_ERZ1034969 | MGnify/ENA primary metagenome ERZ1034969 (study PRJEB33766, sample SAMN09781776) | gut metagenome | biome: gut microbiome | host: Homo sapiens | place: Madagascar | study: EMG produced TPA metagenomics assembly of the PRJNA485056 data set...
TCCACGCCCAGCGTGATTCTTGCGGTACCGAAGCGGCTTAACCAGTCTGTCATTACCCCTGAAGCCTGAGAAGAGGCCCATCCACGTGCTATGTTTGCCGCTTGCTCGCTGTTCATATCTTCGGCGAGCAGAGATCCAATTAGCTGTGAAGTACTGGCTATCTGTTGCTCAAGGTTGCCACTGCTGTTACCCGGCGGCGGGGTTAAATTTTTTTCACTAACTTGTGCCGGGACATCCAGTTCATCACCCGGGCGGACATTACGAACAAACGTACGAAACTGGTTGAGTTTGCGTAACAGGGGGGTATCTATAATTTGTTGCACAGGACAAATATATCTAGCTTCTGTACAGAGTCTTAAATTTTGACCATAAATAAAACCGTCCCTGTCAAGCATGCATAGTTTATCAAGTAGGTCTCCCACAAACTGCCTGAATTTTATTTTTCCATTAAAAGTTTGTATCTTCTTAAGTATCACAGGAGACTGGAAATAGACCGATAGTAGGATGTTGCCACTCAAGGCATGACGATAAATATCGCTAGGAGTAATTTTTTGTTTTATGGCTTTGGTAGTGATCTCAACTGCTTCCGTTATAGTGACCCATGTTGACATATAATGAGTTATAAGCAATGGCTGATATTTTTTTGACATAATATTATCTCCTTCTACACAACAATTCGTTCCGTTAAGGAAAAAGATTGGTGTCACAAGTATTTATTTATGATTAATTAGAGGGTTTATGACAGAGAAAAGGATGTATATTTCTGAGTAAACATGTACAGGCCTATGGGGTGACTATTTAATGAGTAAATGCCGAATGATTTTCGGGGTGATGATTATAACTTGAGGAAAAATCCCAGCGTGGTTTGAGTAGTGTACCTGAGTGATATTTGTGTTATGTATGCATTGATTGCAGCAGAATAAATATAGTTCAGGCTAGTATAGTTTGTGGTAGCTATGAGAATATATAATCTATTTTACCTATAAAATAATTTATATGTATGGGGTTGTTTTTTTTAGGTTGTTTGTCTGTGCTTTTATATTCTGGAGATGTGCCTTGTATATAGGATTGTTTGTTGGTTGTATTTTTTAATGTTGCACTGTTGTGAATTTTTATTTTGATATGATTATTTATTTAGTATAAGGAGAGAAAGGAACGAGAAAGTTAAATCTATTTATCCTAATCGCAATTTCATTGTTTAAATAATCACTATGGATTAATATTTTTTGCGACTCTGCTGAGTTACTGGTTTTAACTAGTGGTGTAAAAGGGATACCTTTTCGGTATCCCTTTTACAATAATCAGAAGAAATCAATTCGCGTATTGATACCGACGGTGCGACCCATATTGACCTGCGCGACGGCGCTGCTGCCGTTCATGTAGCCATAGGTACGGTAACGACGGTCGAACAGGTTATCGACATAGACGGAAATGTTCATCCGTTCAGTCGCCTGCCAGCCCAGGCTGCTGTCCAGGGTGGCATAGGTGCCTTGCCGCAACTGGTTGTCGCCATCGAAATAATGCGGCCCGACCAGATTAACCGCCAGTCGGGGCATCAGTGCGCCATAGCGCGTATCAATCACGCCGTTCACGCTGCTTCCCGCGCCATAACGTGGTACGAACGGCACCCGGTTACCGTGATACAACTCACTGTCATTGGTGAATTCGGAACGGATCACGTTGCCATTGATATCCCATGACCAGCCTGGCGCAAACCGCCACTTCGCTTCAAGCTCAACGCCGGTGGCGTCGGCTTTACCCGCATTGCTTAATGTCTGCATCCCGACCGGGCCAGAGTAAAGCTGCATGTCTTTGGTGTGGGTATAAAACGTCGCAGCTTGCAGCGTGACGTCAGCGGTTTCGTAGCGGGTGCCAAGTTCATAGTTGATGGATTTCTCGGCGACGAACGGTTTGGCATCAAGACCCGCAGTAGGCACGATGTTGTACCCGGAAGGTTTATATCCCTGGGCTACACGGGTATACACTCTCCAGTCATCGGTCAGCATATAGCCTGCGGATAGCTGCCCGAGCACCTGATCGTCATTGCTCTTACCCTGGTCGCCAAACGGGTTGCCGAGCATGCTGCCGTGATATTGTGTACTGGATTTATCATGCGAGAAGCGCACGCCGCCGCCGATATCAAAACGATCGGTTAAATGCCAGGTCAGGTCACTGTATGCGGCCAGCGTTTCAGCGGTGGTATAGCCGGTACTGCTTAAATAAGGCATTGTCGGCATGTCGTAGGCTGAATTTAACTTCTCGCGGGTGTTCTGCCGGTACAGCCCAAACACCATATCAACGGTACGCGCATCGCCCAGGGTTGCGGCGCACAGCTCCTGCACATCCTGATTCCAGCGCTGAGGCATATTGACGATTAACGAACCGGAAGGGAAGGTGCGCGAATAATGCTGCTGCTGCCAGGCGCTGATCAGGTTGAAAACCCAGTCATCGGTGGTGTATTTCCCACTCAGGGTCTGGCTGTCAGTGCAGCGCCGCATGTACGGGTCTGGTGAACCATCGCTGATCGACAGCTTACGGCCCTTAATATCATTCCATCCCACATAGGCGTCCTGGGTGGCGCGGGTACATTCGCGTGAGGCGGCAAAGCCCATTTCCCAGGGCTGATCGTCCGGCGCCAGACGCAGTTTCACATTCCCTATGCTGGCGCGGGTGCCGCCTAAGTCATCGCTTCCCGTCGCGGGGTTAATCATGTCGCCGTCATCAACCTGGCGTAACAGGGTGACGCTGCCGTACAGCAGGCCATCCTGAATGGGGCCGCTCAGGTTGAACTTACTTCGATAACTGTCGCGGCTACTGACGCCGCCTTCAATATAGCCGCGCGGCGTGCTGTCCGGCTGCTGGGTGACGATGTTGATGATCCCGCCCTGAGCGCTTTTGCCATATAACGTTCCCTGTGGGCCTCGCAGCAACTCCACGCTTTGCACATCGGTAAGCGCCTGGATGGTGTTGGTGGAAAGCTGAGGGACGCCATCGACATACAGGGTGACGGCGGGGTTATAGAAGTCCTGCGCTGAAGAGACGCCGCGTAGCGAGATCGTCGAAAAAAGCATGTTGCCGCTATTTTCAATATTGAGCCCGGGCAAGACTCTGGGGAGTTTGTCGCTGGCGGTGACGCCGGCGTCGCTTAATTCCGGCGCGCTGACAACAGTAGACGAGACGTTGTTGGCTGATGCCGAGCGGGAAGATTGTTTACTGGCGGTAACCACCAGCGTGCTTTCGTCTTGCTGTGAAGTCTGGGCATTAGCAATGGCGGGGAGCAATAATCCCCCCAAGGCCAGAGGATAAAGCCGTGTCATTTTCATTGTTGTGAGTCCCTGTAAGACGGCGAAACGCCAAAAATACCGACAATGGTGAATTGAAAATGATAACTATTTCTAATAGTGGTGCTACCCGAAACGGGTTTATTTCAACCTGTTTCGGGTCGGTTTGCGCTTATTGGGCAGAATGGCGATAACGGTCGACGGCGAGAGCCGTCAGGCGTTTTTTGTCTATCTTGCCGACGGCGGTGAGCGGCCAGTGGTCCAGAAACTCGATTTGGTCAGGAATTTTCCACGCGCTGAGCCCCATACGGGTCAGTTGTTGACGCAACTGCTGATAGTCAGTTGGCACCTGCTGCGCGATGATAAACGCGCAAATCCGCTCGCCAAGCAGCGTGTCCGGCGCGGCGACCACCGCGCAATCTTGCACTTCCGCTAAACGCAGCAGTGCCGATTCCACTTCAGCCGCGGCTATTTTTTCTCCGGCGCGGTTGATCTGCTCTTTTATGCGTCCCTCAACGTGCAGGTTCCCCACCTCATCCAGCCTGACATTGTCGCCTGTGCGGTAAAACCCTTGCGCGGTAAAGGCCTGCGCGTTGTGGGCAGGGGCGCGGTAATAGCCCGAAATGGTATAAGGGCCGCGCGTTAACAATTGCCCGGTTTCGCCCGGCGCGACGTCGTTCTCGTCTTGATCAACGATGCGGATTTCATCCAGAGGGGACAACGGGCGCCCCTGGCTGTGGAGAATGGTGGCATGCGGATCGTCCAGCCGGGTAAAACAGAGCAGGCCTTCCGCCATACCGAAAACCTGTTGCAGGGTACAGTCAAAGGTGGCGATAACCTGCTCAGCAAGCGTCGGGTCGAGCCGGGCGCCGCCTGCCTGAATGACGCGCAGCGACGAAAGGTCGCTGTCTTCCCACTCCCTGGCCTGCACCCATAATTGCGCCAGCGCCGGAACCAGGGCGACGTGAGTCACTCTTTCCTGCGCGATTAAAGGCATCACCTCATCACAGCTGGCGCTGTCGGTCAGCACCACTTTTCCGCCGCAGGCAAGCGTTCCCAGAATACCGGGGCAGGCCAGCGGAAAGTTATGCGCCACCGGGAGGACGGCGAGATACACGCTCTGTTGGCTGATGCCGCACAGTTCAGCAGAAGCGCTGAAGTTATAGCTATAGTCGGCATGTCGGCGCGGGATGAGTTTGGGCGTGCCGGTTGTGCCGCCTGAGAGCAACAACAACGCGGTGGCGGAAACATCAGGCTGCGGCCATGCCTGTCGCTCACCGTGAAGGGAGAAGAGCGGCGTAAAATCGTCGCTCACGGTCTCTCCAGCGACCAGAACATGACGCAAGCAGGCGTGTTTGTGCGCCATCTGTCGGGCCAGCTCTGCGTGGTTTTCCCCGTGAATAACGTAAGCGACGGGTTGCGCCAGCTCAATCAGCGCGTCGATATCCAGCGCCCGTTGCGAGGGCATCGCCAGCACGGGGATAACGCCCAGTCTTAACAAGGCGAACAGCAGGGTAACAAACGCGTTGTCGTTGGGAAGCTGCACAATTACATGCTCCCCCGAACGCAAACCCAGTGATGACAGACCTGCGGCAAGTTCGTCAACTTGTGCATCAAGCGCGCTGTAGGTTAACGACCCCTTTGCATCAACGACGGCAATTCGCGAGGCATAACGGGCCGCCCAGTGGCGCAACTGTTCGGCAATGGGTAAGGGATACTGTTCAATCAGAGATTCAAAGGAAGAATTCATGCGTCACCTTTCTGAAGTACTGGGCTGTTTTTGCAACGCGGTCATTGCAGAAAATGCGTGGGGAAAATGGCGGACAATCTGCGTAAAAAAGGACCGGGCTTGTTGAATGGGATAGAAATGATCGCCGTCAATCACCACCGGGCCTGTAACGTGGCTCAGCCACTGACGCCAGGCATCGACCTGCTGCCAGGAGGCTTCGCGATCGTGGCTGCCGCACAATAACAGCGCAGGCGTGCGCAGCGGCGGACAGACGTCGGGCGAGTCGTAGTGATAGCTCTCGGTGGCGTAAAAATCAGCGCGCAGAAGAGGAAGAAACAGCGACATTAATTCCTGGTTTTCCCGCAGTTCAGGAGAACATCCGCCAATGTCTATCAGCTCAGCGATAAAGTCGGCATCATCGCGATGGCTGAGCTGGCGTTCAGAATGCAGATGCGGGGCATGGCACCCGGAAATAATCAGTCCTTGTGGCGCAAGCCCCCGTTGCTCCAGAAGTCGGCAGGTTTCAAACGCCACCTGCGCCCCCATGCTGTGCCCGGCGAGTAAAAGCGGCGTGTCAGGCGATACGGATGCTTCCAGCTCGTTCGCCAGCAGTGCCGCCAGTTGTGTAATGCTTCTGAGCGGTTCCAGATGGCGAAGGCGATCGCGCCCCGGCCAGGTCACCAGAGAAAGCGCGCAATCAGCCAGTTGCTCAGCTTGCCAGTGGCGAAACGCGCTACTGCTGCCGCCAGCGAAAGGGCACATGACCAGATGCGCAGTATTGCCGTTCCGGGCGGGCCACAGCGGGATGCACATTGCAGATTGCGTCACAGCGCCTCCTTATCATCATCGTTGTAGAAACCGGCTAACCGGTCGTGGTGCGGCGGCGTCAGGCGTCTGATCTCCGCATTGCCGGTCTTACGTAAAATCTGCTGCCATAAACGTGATAACGCGATCTGATGTACGCTTTGGCAGGCCGCTGGTGGATGTTCGCCCGCCAGATGGCTGCGCAACTGGTGTAGCAACCAACTGACGCCCTCCGGCCCGACGGTTTCGCAGCAGTCGCGCCAGCTCAGGGGCGCCGCGCTGCGCGTCAGACCCGGCAGATCGCGCAGGATCTCCGGTCTGCGGTAGAGGCTGTGGGCGTTCTCCTGATGGTCTGCGACAAACAGGCTGGATGACCAGATGACGGGGCCGTAGCTCGCCTCCAGCGAAAGATGACCTTCCGGCCAGCCCAGCAGCAGGCGGTGCATGATAAGGCTATGCATATCTGGATCGTCAGGATCGAGATAGCGCTGAAGCAGCAGGCAGGCTTCTCCCTCCGGCCAGAAGAGTCTCAGACAGTGAAAATCGCTAAAGCTGCCAACCACGTCGCACTCCACGGCGGCGGCATCAACGCCCAGAGCCAGCAACAACAAATCCAGAGTGGAGTAGAGCAACTGTCGGCTGGTGGTGGCGTGGACTACCGGCGGCGTCTTAGCCAGGCAGCGACGCAGCTGCTGCGCATCGCGAAGCCATGTGCGTCCCGCGCGCGTATGCGGATAAAACGTGTTTACCCAATAGCAGCAGCCCTGTTCCTGCGCCAGCGTTTGTAAGGAACTGATGTCATCCGGGTGGAGGGGATGCTCCTGAATGACGTGTACGCCGCGCGTCAGAAAGTGTCTGGCAAGCTGCGTACCGGTTCCTCCGGCGACGGTCGAACGCACGACAATACAGGCGATATCCGGCATCCTGGTTATCTGTTCCGGCGAGGTATACAGCGGAATGCCAAACGCATGAGCCAGCTCTCTTGAACGGGCGCTTCCCTGCGCCAGCAGGCCGACCAGTTCCAGCCCCTCCGGGGGCTGCATAAAGGCATTCAGGTACATTTCGCCAAATTTGGCGCCCACAATCAGTACGCGTTGTTTTGGGGAGGCGGACGGCATCATAACGTGTTCTCCGGTTGCGTTGAGGTTGCGCAAAGCCAGCGCGTAATGTGTTGCGCACAAGCCTGAACGTGGGGGGCTTCCATCATGATTTGCCAGTGGCTGGCTTCAATCACAGCGTCGTCGGCGTTGTTTATCCAGCCCTGCCACTCGGTTTCTGCTGGCGTCCAGCGCGCGGGTCTCCCGGCGGCATACACCATGAGACAGGGGACCGGAACGCTTTCGCCCGGCGTATGCTCAGTCAGTAAACGCAGCAGATGCGCGATGTTGTCGAGCCACGTTTCTGCCGCTTGCAGCGTCAGGTTTTGCGACACCATACCGGCCGTTTTAGCGAGGCTGATAAAGTCGGCAAGCTGGCTGTCGGGCGTCTGCTGGTCGAAATGTTCGGGCAGTGCCAGAGGCGTTTGTCCTTCGGCTAACAGGCGCAGCAGGGCCGCCCGGTTTTCGCAACAGAAATCCTGTCGGCACACGGGATCGATTAACACCATCCGAACCTGCTCGCCTTTGGCGTACAGGCGTTGTGCGGCGCCCGCCGCAAGAAACGCGCCATACGACCAACCCGCCAGCACATAAGGGCCGTGAGGCTGCTGACGACGGATGCACCCGACATACTCATCGATCATCTGGTCGAGCGTGGCAAAGCGCTGCGGCGATTTTGCTTGCAGGCCGAAAACGCGCCTGTTCAACGCGCTAGCGAGCGGCAGCCAGGCGCTGATATCGCCGTCTGAAGCGTGGAAGACAAACAGGGTTTCCTCACCGTCGCCCTGGCAAAGGGGTATCGGGTTGTCCTCTCCTGACGTAGCCGCCTGTAGATGGGCGCAGAAGTCGCTCAGCGTCGAATGGCTGAACAGATCCTGAAGGTTAGCCCTGGCAATCCCTCTCCGGTTTAGCTGCGCGACCATCCTTGTCGCCATCAGGCTGTCGCCGCCCAGTTCGAAAAAGTCGTGATGCCTTGCCACGGGGCGAGACAGCAGCGATTGCCAGAGTTCAGCCACCTGTTTTTCCAGCGCCGGATTCCCCCCGGCAACTGGCGTGGGTTTGGCTGGCTCAGTCGGCGCATCAGACGGGGCATGCAGCGGCGTAAATAACGCTTCTCTTTGCCGGATCTGTAAAATGGGCAGACCGGTGCCAAAGCGCTGCTGTAAATAGCGGCTCACGGCTTTTTTATCCGGGCGATTTACGCCAGGCGAACGCGCTACCAGCAGATGCTGGCGCAGCGGCGACGATTCCTGCGCGGGCCACGCCAGCTCGTTTGCAAACCCGGCCTGAACGAGAACCTCCTGCCATGCGGAGCGGGTGAGCATCGGTTTCTCATCCCGGCGGCGGAAATCGCGGTATCCGCTTAATCCCTCAATAAAGCCCACGCTCGCCAGCTGGAATACGCTGTTTCGCTCCGTCGCTTCAACGATCAGCAAACGTCCGCCGGCTTTCAGCAACAGTTTTAATCTGCGCAACGTCTGGACGACATGGCTGGCGTCGTGGAGCACATTGACGGCAACGATCAGGTCGTAACCCGCCTCCGGGTGGGCGGTGAAATCCAGCGGCTGGTTGATGTCGAACAAGGCATAAGACACCTGCGATTCATCATGGAAACGGGCTCTGGCGTCATTGAGGAACTGCGCGGAGACGTCCGTGAAGTGGTACGACTGTCGCGTGTTCCGCGTGGCCTTCAGCACCGGCGCGGTAGTGGCTGCGGTTCCGGCGCCAACCTCCAGAATCCGTTCTGCGCTGCACAAGGCGGCAATCTGCGCGGTATAGCGATTCAGACAGGCGCTGGCGGGGTTGTCGCGATACAGCGCGTCGGTAACGCGATGCTGCTCGTTGAACAGCAATTCCAGCGGAGAACACTGCCCGGAGAAGAGGGCGTCGTGCCGGGCGATGCAGGTTTCCAGATACTGCGCCAGCGCCTGGCTCCATTGGCTTTGCGGGCACGCTTCCTGAGGCTCAGGAATCTCGCTGAGCGGAATGCGGCAGCGCCAGCTTTCACCTTCGCGGATTAACCACTCTCTTTCCGTCAGACACTGTAGCCACTGGCGCAGCAGACGCTGGTGAGACGCTTGCGCGGACAGCGCCTGTACTATTGCGCTAAAGCGATGGGCGATCTCCGGCGTGGTAAACAGGCCGTGACGATTTAGCGTAGCCGCGATCCCCTGTAGCGCACGCGCCTCCAGCCAGCGCCAGGTCGCCTCCAGCTCATCAAGCTGCGCCTGCTCAGGCAACGGCAGCGCCAGTTGGGTAAGTTCGTGCTCATCAGGCATCGCCGCTGATGGCGAAGGATCGTCGGCCATCACGATATCCAGCGTCAACGCGCCCTGTTCGGTTATTTCCGCTCTGGCCTGCCGGATGCCGGGGTATTCGAGCGTCGCCTGCTCAATATCCCGCAGGTCGTAGTCCGCCTGCGCGTTCAGCGGCCAGCGTCGGCGGGGAATGTGCCTGGCGATGCCGCTGGCGAGAGTCTTCAGGCTTTCAGGGGCGGCGATGACGGCTTGCAGGATGGCGCAATAGTCATTAAACATCGCCTCGGCAGCGCCGGGTTCCAGCACGTTGTCCATGCAGTACCAGCTAAACATCAACTCGCCGTTGCTCTCCATGACCTGATGATCCAGCCAGACCTGCGGCGTTTGCGTGAATACATAGCAGGGTTCGCCGAACAGATGGCTCATCGCCTGATCGATAGTCATGCCTTCCAGCGTCATCCCCAGCATACTGGTAAACACTACCGGCATCAGCGGTTGACGTTGTGATCCGCGCAGGCGGCCCAGCTCACGGATCACCTCAACACCGTTCATTTCACTGTGCGCCATGTTTTGCCAGAGGCGCTGTTGGGTCTGTTGCATCTGCTCTTGCAACGTCACCGGCGCTGAGAAGTTAAAATCAACCAGCGTGACGGAGGTAAAATCACCAATCAACTGGTTGATTTGCGGATGGATCGGCTGGCGATTGAAGAACGTCAGGTTCAGCGTAAATGTTGTGGTACGGCTCCAGCGCTCAAGGGTGGCGGCAAACAGCGTGAGCAGCGCGGCAGACGGTGTGACGCCTTGCTGCTGCCAGCGCTGTTTCACGGCCTGCCATTCTGTCTTGCCGATCGTCGATTTGAAGGTGGTGAAGTGTGGCGTTTCCGGGGGCGTCTCAACCACCGGCAGCTCTGGCGCTAAGGGCAGTTGCGGCAGTTTTTCCTGCCAGTAATCCCAGGCATCGTGCCATGCCGATGTCTGTCGGCGCGCCTGTTCAGCCATCACATAATCACGGAAGGTAATAGCGAGCGGCGCCAGCGTTTCACCGCGCCAGACCTGCGCCAGGTCGTCCATCATGACTTTAAAACTCTGCACATCAAACTGCAAAAGGTCGAGGTTCATATGCAGACGGTAATGGCAATCGTCGATTTCGCTGACCACCAGCTCAAAAAGAGGCCACTGGTCGGCAGGCAAAACGCGATAGCTCAGTTCATGCCGCCGTTTTTCCAGCGCGATGCGCTGTTCTTCCGGGGAAAGCGCGCGCAGATCGTCACGCGGGATGTGATACTCCGGCGTTGTCGCCAGGATTCGCTGCTGCCCGTCGGCATCAACCACCATACGCAACATATCGTGGCGTGCGATGAGCTGGTTCCATGCTTTCTCCAGTATGGCGAGATCGAACTCATCGTGGCGTTTATCCCACTCAAACAGGACGTGACAGGCGACGCCGCCATAGCCAATGAGGTGGGTTCGCCCCAGCCAGTAGGCGTGCTGAATGGGCGTCAAAGGGAAGGGCGCATAACGCTCGTCGGCGTCGTGCCGCAACACTTCCGGCTGCGAAGCGGCAGGCGTCGCCTCTGGCTTAGAACAGATAAGCTGCGTGAGTCCATGAGGAGACAGATCCTGCCACGCCCGTTCCGCATTGATGCGTACGCCCAGGTAGTGCTGAATATCGCTACTGAGTTCAAGGAAGAGCAGCGAGTCCATGCCGAGTTGCAACAGATCCTGGTTTGGATGCAGTGACGCCGGATCGCTCAGCCTTAGCTGAACCGCAATCCGCTTTTTCAGCCATGCCATCACCGCTGTTTCATCGCTCAGGCTGCCGTTAAAGGCGTTGTCATCAGCAGGAGGAATGACCGGCGTTGCGGCTTTTTCTGTGGCGCTGATGTTAAACAGAGCCTGTTGTAACGGGGGCATTTTGTCGGTAAAAACGCGCATCGCCAGTCGCCACGGGGCGCCGCGCATCACCGCCTGTTCCAGGTGCCAGCAGCCTTCGGCATCGCTTAACGCGCCCATACCTCGGCTGGCGAGCGTCGCCAGCATTTCCGGCGTGGCCGCCCGACCGCTTTCTCCCCATGCGCCCCAGGCGACAGAGAGCGTTTTCGGCGCATCAAGGGTGGAAAACTGCTGGGCCAGCCCGTCCAGGTAGCCGCAGGCCAGCGCATGGGCGCTCTGACCCGGCGCGCCGAGGGTGGCGGCAGCGGAAGAGTAGAGAATAAGATAGCGTCCGTCGTGGTTGCGCAGGGTTTGCAACAGCTGGCTTGCCGCCTGCGCTTTTACCGCGAAAACGGCAGCCAGCTGGTGGTCATCAAGCTCCTGCAAGGGCGCGTCAGCCAATACGCCAGCGGCATGAATCGCTCCGGCAATGCCGCCGTTGGCCGCCAGATCGTCAAGAACCGTGGCCAGTTGCCCGGCATCGCCCACATCACAACGGCAGACGCGCGTCTGCCCGCCCTCCACGTCGCGTAGCCATGACTCATCCACGCGCGGCGCCAGCAGGGCGATGCGTCGCGCCCCTTTTTCTCTGAGCCAGTTCACGGCAAGGCGGCCTAATCCGCCAAACGCTCCGGTCACCAGATGCCAGCGGCTATCGCCGGTAAACACGTTTGCCGGTAATTCAGCGGCGCATCCCGTATTGGGCGACAGTGAAGGAAGCCAAAGGGTGTCACCCCGTGCGGCGAGCCAGCGCTGTGATAGTGAGACTGCGCTCAACCCTTGATGCAGCGTTTCCCACGGGGTGTTTTCGGCGAGATCGATGGCGGCAAGCAACCGTTCCGGCTGTTCGTTGGCCGCGACGCGAAGCAAGGCCCATAGCGCGTGATGGGATGCAGAGAGTGCTTCATTTTCCTCGACTCGCCACGCGCGGCGAGTAACCACAATCAATCCGGCTGCGCTGGCGGTGAGCGCTGCTATCACTTTCTCCGCTAAGGCCAGCGTATCCTCGCTCTCCTCAACAATCATCAGTCGTGAAGAGGCGTGCGGATCGTGAATGATGCCGTATTGCGCCAGCTCGTCGCTGCGCGCAAGCGTACCGGCGCTGAAGCTAAAGGTAAGCGGATGGTCAATGCTGGCGACGTTGAGGGGCGTCCAGCGCCATTGATAATGCGTTTGCGGCGCAGGAAGAGGCGCGGCGGGCGATAGCGGCAGCCACTCGCCAGCAGGATGACGGGCTTCAACGCGCATCTGACCGCGGGAAAAGGCTTCGTTTTGCCAGCTTAAGCGAACCTTCCCCAGCCACTCCGGGGCGGCGACGGGGGGCGGTTCCACAGGCAGAGCGTCGCCATGACGCTGTGAAAGCAGACGCCAGGCCTCCTGCCAGCGGGCGTTAAACTGTTCGGGCTGACCTGCGCAATCAGACCAGTCGGCGAGATAATCACCGTTATCCGTCAGCGCCTGCCCCAACACGGGTTCTGATGGCGCGGTGAATGTTACGGCGCTAACCGCCTGACCGGGCAGCGTGGCGAGAATGATATGTTCGCTCATCCCGGCGGTCGGGCTGCCATCCTGCGGTAGCCACGCCACTTTGCTGAATCCGGCGTGGCGGCACTGTTGTTGCCACTGAGCGGTGGTGAGGAATAACTCACCTTCGCGGGCGTCGAGATCCTGTAGCGGAAGAACCAGCGGGCCGAAAACGAAGTCAAACAGACGCATTGGCTGGGTGATTTCGCGCATCAGCAGGCGCCCGCCCGGCTTGAGCAGGGGGCGCAGATTATCGAGCGTGCGGCCAATATGGCGGGTGGCGTGAATCACGTTCGCTGCCACGATAAGATCGTAAGACTGTGCCTGGAAACCCTGAGACTGCGCCTCTTTTTCGAGATCCAGCTCGCTATACTTCACAAAATCATAGTCGGCGAATTTCTGCTGGGCGCGACGGGTGAACAGCGCCGAGATATCGGTGAAATGGTACTCCAGTGCCGGAACGCCGTTGAGTTCCGGCAGCAGCCACGCGGTGGTGCCGCCGGTTCCGCCGCCAACTTCAAGAATACGCAACGGCTGGCGGGGCTGACGCGTCTGGACAATGCCGCGTAATACCCCGGCGGCGATTTGGTTGAAATAGCGGCCAAAGCTGAATTCCTGATACAGCACTTCCACGCCGTCGGAGGCGCTTTGCGGGAAGATAATCGCCACCGGTTCTTCCGCGCCGCTCATCATTTCATATAACCGATCGCCGGCACGGGCGATGGTGTCGGGAATAGCCTGAAAACCTTCACAATAACCGGCAAGTTCCGTCAGCAGTGATTCCCGCTGTTGATGTTCAATGGGGCGGGCGCGGACGTATCGCCCGTCGGTGCAGCGGTAATCGCCGTCGACCACGCAGTTATTCAGCAGGCGCTGGAGTAGCTGCTGGTAGCGGGGCAGCAGACGTCCACGGCGCATGATGGTCATGGCGTCCACGCCGTTCTCAATGGCATCGCCGGTACAGCGTTGTACCAGTTGATCGACGTAGATGGCGTGCAGTCGCGTGGCGCACTGTTTAAGCGCTTCCAGGCGAGGGAGATCGAGCGCTGTCGCGGCGCGACTCGCCACCTCCAGCCCGGCAGACAGCGCTGCGTCGGCAGGCTCGCAGGCCGGGGAGACGCGCTCTTTCCAGTAACGTTCAGTATCAAACGGATAACATGGCGCAGCGATACGTTGTCCATCGCCCGCCAGCAGGTCGGCCCACGGTAGGGCGACGCCGGCAGCGTAAAGCTGGAGCAGGGCCTGATTGAGGACATCGCTCGCCTCTTTGTTACGCCGGGCGCTGGCTATCCAGTATGCGTTATCGCGGTATTCGCGCTGCCCGCAAGCAACCAACTGGGCATCGGGCCCCATCTCCAGAAAAACGCGGGCGCCGAGCTGATGCGCCACCTGAATACTCTGGATAAAACGCACCGGCTGGCGCATGTGTCGGCGCCAGTAATCCGCCTGGTTGAGCGTTGACTCATCAATGACGTCGGCGGTGAGCGTGGAAATAATCGGTATTTGCCCCGGCTCCGCGTGCAGTCCCGCGCAGGCGTCCTGGAACCGATCGAGTATCGGCTCCAGTAAAGCGGAGTGCGCCGCACCGGTTACGCTCAGGCGACGATAGTTAATGTCATGCTGCGAGAGCGTGGCGCAAAATACCGCGAGACGGGCTTCCGGCCCGGAAAATACCGTATGTTGCGTACCGTTGTTGGCGGCGAGATCCAGCTCAAACTGGCGAGCCAGCGGCATCAGCGTGTCTTCGTCTGCAAATACCGCCACCATCGCGCCGCTTGCGCACTGCTGCATTAGCGCGCCGCGCCGACAAACCAGTGGCATGACCTGTTCAATCGTATAGTGTCCGCAGACAACGGCAGCGGCAAATTCACCGACGGAATGCCCAATGGCGAAGTCTGGCTTCAGTCCTTCAGCACGCCAGTGCGCCGCCATCGCGATTTCAAACGCGACAATCGCCGGCTGCGCCCAGGCCATATTGTCCAGCTGCGCCGAATCGGGGTTAAACATCGCTTCGCGCAGTGACGGCGTGAGCATTTCGCTACAGGCGGAAAAACAGCGATCCAGCGTGTCGGCAAACGCCGTTGAGTGCTGGTACATCGTTTGACCCATAGTGCGCCAGTGCGAGCCCTGGCCGGTAAACAGCCACACCTGCTTGCCGCTGGCGCCGTGGCCGCTGTAAACCAGCGCCCCCGATTTCTCACCGGCCCAGGCGCTGAGCGCCTCGGCGGTTTCACGGTTTAATGGCGCCGCCAGGCGGAAGGGGAGATCGAGACGGCGCGCGTGCAGGGCTGTGAAGGCCAGAGAGCTGGCATCCGCATTCTCTCTCAGCGCCCCGGCATAATCCGTCGCCAGCCGCCGCAACGCGCTGTCGCTGGCGGCGCTGAGCAGCAGCGCGGTACTTTTTCTGCCGCTATCCGTATTGGGGAGGCGCGCGTTGAGCGCGTCGGGCAGCGAGGCGACGATCATATGGCAGTTGGTGCCGCCAATACCAAAGGAGGAGACGCCCGCATAGCGCATTTCGTCCTGCCATGCCTGTGCCGACACCGGTATGGTAAAGGGGCTCTCTTCAAGTTTCAGCGCCGGGTTGGGGGTGTGAAAATTCAGTAAGGGAGGAATTTGCCCGCGACTGACTGCCAGAACGGTTTTCAGCAGTCCGGCAATGCCCGCCGCGGTATCCAGATGGCCCATGTTACTTTTCACGGAACCGAGCGCACAGCGCTGATCCTGCGGGCGAGGCGCATAGACGTTGCGTAACGCTTCAATTTCAATCGCGTCGCCCAGCGGTGTGCCGGTGCCGTGGGTTTCAATGTAACCTACCTGCCTGTCGTCGATGGCCGCCAGCATTAACGCCTCTTCGATGACTGCCTGTTGCCCTGCGACGGAAGGGGCGGTATAGCCGACCTTTCTGTTGCCGTCGTTGTTGACCGCGCTGGAGAGGATCACCGAGATAATCGGATCGCCTGACAGCAGCGCGTCTCTCAGGCGACGCAGCACCACGCAGCCGAGACCGTTACCGGCCCAGGTGCCCTCAGCCGAGGCGTCAAAGGGACGACAGTGACCATCAGGAGAGAAAATCATTCCGGGCTGGTAGCGGTAGCCTGCCTGCTGGGGGAAAGAGAGCGCCACGCCGCCGGCAACCGCCATATCGGATTCGCCAGCGCGCAGGCTTTCACAGGCCAGATGCACGGCAACCAGCGAGCTGGAGCAGGCGGTCTGTACCGATAACGCCGGGCCGTGCAGGTTGAGTTTGTACGCGGCGCGGGTGGCAATATAGTCTTTATCATTGCCCATCAGAGATTGCAGACCTTTTACCTGCGCGACTTCTGTCACGTTCAATGCTTCGCGACCGGGGTAGGTACTCATCCGGGAAGAGGCGAAAACGCCGGTCTTATGGGGGACGGCGCCGGGGGCATAACCGGCATGTTCCAGCGCATGCCAGACCGCCTGCAAAAACAGGCGCTGCTGCGGGTCCATCGACTCCGCTTCCTGTCGCGAATAGCCAAACAGGGTGGCGTCGAAGCAGTCGGCGTTGTCTAACACCGTACCGATATTGACATAATGAGGATCGTCAATGATGGCGGCATCCAGACCGACGGCCAGAAGCTCTTCGCGCGTAAAGCGTCGGCTGCATTCACGACCTTCCAGCAGATTTTGCCAGAACGTTTCGCCATCCGGCGATTCAGGAAAATGGCAGGCGTAGCCGATAACCGCGACAGGTTCGCAGTCCGGGTAGTGTTGAGCGATCGATGCATCAATGGAATCTGCTGTCGGCGCAGAAGAGAAGCGCAAGTTATCCATAATCGGTCCCGTTTCCTAAGATTCACAAAGTCAATGGAACGCCATGCGTTCGCGATGGCGTTCCGGGGAAAATCAGTTTGCTTCGCGCTATATCCGCCGCTGACGACGGCGAACAGGGCGAGGTCGTTGTGTTTTCTCCACCGTGGCGACGCCGGCCAGATAATCGGCCAGGGCAGCAGGAGAAGGGTGGGTGAAGAGGTCAAGCAACGTCAGGGTGGAAAATTCGTGACGTTGTAACAAAACGTGCAGTTGCACCAGATTCAGCGACGTTGCGCCCGCCTCAAAGAAGTTTTCTGCGGGCGTGACAGACTCGCCAACCACCTCGCGGAAGGCGTCGCAAATCAGGCTGACGGTGCTCTCGTCCGCCGCAATGTGTGGCTGAGAGTGCTCAGGGCATACGCGCGGTGAGCGCTCTGCGCATTGCCCTGCGTGTTTAACGGGAGGCACCAGCGCGGCGAGCGGCAGTTGCCAGCCGCTTTCATCCTCGGCCATTCGGTTTAGCAATGCGCAATACTGTTCAAACTGGCGCTCCACCTGCCCGGCAGGAAACAGCGCGGCGACAAAATCCCAGTTAAAGCGCAGTTCGCCTTCGGATTCATAAATCTGGTGATCGAGCCAGACCTGCGGCGTCTGGGAGATGCCCCAGACCGGTTTGAGCAGATTACGCCGGGCGAGGAAGTTATCCTGCTCAAAGCCCAGTGCGCTGGTAAAGACGACGGGCATCGGAACGGCAGGCACGTTTTGCCGTTGCGCCAGTTGACGCATCACGCGGATGGCTGACACATCGCGGTGGTTGAGGTTCTGGCTCAGCCGCTGCTGTAGTGACTGCGCGCTGTGCAGCCAGCTTTCGCCGGGATGCCAGCTCAGCAGCATCAGCGAGGTGAAATCGCCCAGAATCTGGTTGATTTGCGGGTGCAGCGGTCGCCTGTCGAAAAGCGTAAGGTTAAGCGTGAACTCAGGCTGTGCACTCCATGCAGAGAGAACCGTTGACCACACCGACAACAGTACGGCCGACGGGGTGAGATGGGCGTCAGCCGCCCGTTTTTTCAGCCGATGCCAGCGCGTGCTGTCCAGTGCGCCGTTCAGGCGGGCGAAGCGCGGTGTTTCAACCTCCTGAGGCAAGCAGCGCAGCGGCAACGCAGGCGCCGGAGGAATATCATCAAGCTGCGCCTGCCACCATGCCAGAGAATCTGGATTGGGCGACTGTAGCGAGGGTTGTTGCAGATAATCCCTGAAGGTGACGGGCAGCGGCGGAAGCAGCTGTTGCGGGTAGCGGTAGCCGTGCTCCAGCTCCGCCAGCAGGATCTGCATGCTCAGACCGTCAAGCAACAGGTTATCCAGACACAGCCACAGGCGGGCAGGCATCCCGTCCACGTATCCGACCTGGAGATCGAATACCGGCCACACTTCGGGGTTGAGTACCTGATGCGCCAGTTTTTCGCGCACCCGCAACGCCTCTTCAGGCGTATGGAGGGTGTGTGCGGGTATCACCCAGGGGGGCGTCTGTTCGAGCACCTGTTGCTGTCCATCACGCACGATGGCGCGCAGCATATCGTGGCGGGCGATTAATCGGTTCCAGACCGTCTCCAGCCGGGTGAGGTCCAGATCGGCAATTTCAAATTCAACAAAGAAATGTGAGCCGACGCCGCCCAGGGCAAAGCCCGGCTGACGCCCCACCAGGTAAGCCTGCTGCACGTCGGTAAGCGCAAAGGGCTGGTAGCGATCTTCAGGGGAGTGGACGAATGGTTGTTCGACCGGGACGTCGGTTTTCCGCAGCGTGGCGGCAAAATCCGCCAGCCGGGGATGATTAAACAGGTCGCTTAATTGCGCTTCATAACCTGCCTGATGAAGTTGCCCGGTCAGACGGGTCGCCAGCAGGCTATCGCCGCCTTGCTGGAAGAAGTCGGTTTCTCTGGTGACATTGCCAGTTGATAAGAGTTGCTGCCAGAGGGCGGCAACCTGTTTTTCAATGTCGCCCTGGGGTAAATCCGCTTCGGCCGGGTTTTCCGCTTCAGGGGTATGACGACGCTTCAGCGCCTGGTAGTCAATTTTCCCGTTAGCCGTCAGCGGTAAGGCGTCGAGGAAGACGATCCGTTGCGGCACCATCCACCCCGGCAGACGCCCGGCGAGGGCGGCCTGAAGTTGACGGGGATCGCGGCGCACCTGCCTGTCAGGACATTGTACGAGGAAGCGTTGTAACCCCGCGACCTCATCGCCATGCTGACAGTTGAAGCCGGCCGCGCTAAATAATGCCGCCCAGTCGGCGCTGTTATGCAGCAAGGCCTCCGGCTGCCCATTGGTTAACAGGAGCGTGCTGAGTAGGGCGGACGGCGTTAACTGGCGAAACTCCATCACGTAGAGCAGCGCGCCGGGAACGGCAAGCTGTTGTAATGTCGCAAGGAGCCCGGGATCTTCCGGCAGCAGACGATGCAGGGCGTTATTAAGCCAGATAATGTCCGCCGAGTGAGCGTGCGCCGCCAGCGTGTCTGCATTCCAGAGGGACAGACGGGCGCCAGGCCAGGGGGCGAGCCTCTGCCGGGCGCTCAGCAGCATCTCCTGGCTCTGCTCAAGCCCGACATACTCAATCTGTCCGGCGTTGAGCTGTGCTAACAGCGATTCTGCGGCGCGGCCAGTGCGGGTTCCCACCTCAAGCAGGCGTACCGGGCGCTGTAAGCGCTGTGCAAGCTGTTGGCAAATTGTCGCCAGTTCCTGAATATACGGGGCGCTGGCCGGATGGTTAAAGGCCAGGCTTTCCGGCGACCACTGCGCGTCGTTCAGTAACGACAGTTCGTTACGGGCACCGCGAAGAATTTGCGATAACGTTAAATCATGTCCGCTGAAGTGCGGGTGCTCATCCTCGCGTTCTTCACCAGCGCAGACCTGATAACCTTCA
>ERZ1034969.632-NODE-632-length-19120-cov-24.547443_pt1 | contig 19120 bp, 13 predicted proteins | sample MGYA00520624_ERZ1034969 | MGnify/ENA primary metagenome ERZ1034969 (study PRJEB33766, sample SAMN09781776) | gut metagenome | biome: gut microbiome | host: Homo sapiens | place: Madagascar | study: EMG produced TPA metagenomics assembly of the PRJNA485056 data...
GGCCCGCGGCTCAGGACTTGGTGCAAAGAACCCCGCTAACCCTTATTATTCCGTTCCCTTTGCACCAAGTTTCATTCTCTTTTCGCCGGCCCGCAGCTCCGGACTTGGTGCAAGGAACCCCGCTAACCCTTATTGCTCCGTTCCCTTTGCACCAAGTTTCATCCTCTTTTCGCCGGCCCGCGGCTCAGGACTTGGTGCAAAGAACCCCGCTAACCCTTATTATTCCGTTTCCTTTGCACCAAGTTTCATCCTCTTTTCGCCGGCGCGCGGCTTCCAGCTGCCCGGGGGTGCCGCTCATATTTGTATATGTGCACAAATAATTTGTTCTATTTTGTGTACATGGCTTATTTTTATTGCATTCCACAAATTCTTGAGTATAATATAGTTTATCAAAACAATCGAACAGCCCGAAGGGATCGCAGATCATCCGAAGGGTGTGAACTCCTCCGCGGGTTCAAAGGGATATATATAACAGGGATAGAAGGAGATAAGGAAATGAATAATCGAAAAGTGGGAATCATCGGTGTCGGTCACGTAGGAGCTCATGTTGCGTACAGCTTGGCAATTCAGGGCATCGTGGACGAGCTGGTACTGGCGGACACGGACACCGCCAGAGTGGAGAGTGAATATCAGGATTTGCTGGATGCGCTTCCTCATATGCCGCACCGCACCAGAGTGTCCATCGGAGAATATGAGGATTTGGCCGATTGCGATTTAATCGTTAACAGTGCCGGGCACATTGAGTTGCTCTTGGGATCCGACGATCGGTCCAGAGAGCTGAAGTTCACGATTCCCGCCGTTCACACCTGGGTGGACCGCGTTCGCAAAGCCGGTTTCGACGGCGTGGTTCTCAACATCAGCAACCCATGCGACGTCGTTACCCGAGAGATTGCCAAAGGACTTGGCCTTCCAAAGGGCCGCGTGCTGGGCACCGGCACCGGACTGGATTCCGCCAGACTGGTTACCCAGATTGTAAAAAAGACCAATGTGGATCCGAATTCCATTCAGGCCTTCATGTTCGGTGAACACGGCAATTCCATGTTTGCTGCCTGGTCCTGTGTCACCGTCAATGGCCTGTCCATCGACGAGATGGCGAAACAAGACCCTCGCTGGGATTTCGACCGACCGGAAGTAGAGCAGCTGGGTCGCCACGGCGGCTGGGTCACCTTCAGCTGGAAACATGCCACCGAATACTCCGTTTCCACCACCGCCGCACGCATGGTAAAAGCAATTCTTCACGATGAGAAGATTCTCATGCCAGCTAGCACCGAGTTGAACGGCGAGTACGGCCAGCGCGACGTCTACGCCGGCGTTCCGTGCATCATCGGCAAAGACGGCGTGGAGCGCGTCGTGGAATTCCCGCTGACGCAGGAAGAACTGGACAAGTTCAACGACAGCTGCAACGCCATCCGCGCCAACATCAAGATTGCAGACTCGCTGTAGTCATTGATGTTCATAAAAATATATCGCCTCGCCGGAAATATCCGGCCTTGCATTGCATAGTGATGGGACTATTGGTACCTTTGCCAACCTAAGTTTCATTCATTATATTATCACACATGAGAGAGCAGGTTCCGTTTTTCGTAACCTGCTTTCTTCTTTCCTTCGGACATTCTGTACAAAAATAGTTTATTTTTACCTTGACAACTTCACTCATGTAGTATATTATACTTATAAAGAATCATTCCTAATAAGGAGGCTCGATGAAACGACGCAATACCATACAACGAAATCTGGTGTTGGAAGCCATCCGCACCATGAAGAGTCATGTTACCGCCGAAGAGGTGTTTGAATTTATTCGAAAGAATCACCCCCACATCGGAAAGGGAACTATCTACCGGAATCTGGGGATTCTGGCGGAGGAAGGCGAAATTCGCCGAGTGGAAATCCCGGACGGCCCGGATCGATTTGATTTTACCCTGAAGGATCACTACCATGTGCGGTGTATCCGATGCGGCGAGGTCTTCGATGTGAAGATGGACGTGCTTTCGGATTTGATGTCGAAGGTTCGGGGACCTCGGGGAATGGAATTTCTGGATTACGATATTTCTTTTAAAGGAATCTGCCCGGAGTGCCGGACGAAATAGCACAATTTCAACAAGGAGGAAGAAAATGGCTAAGAATAAGTACACAGGAACGCAGACGGAAAAGAATTTGCAGGAAGCATTTTCCGGAGAATCTCAGGCGAGAAACAAATACACCTATTTTGCATCCGTTGCGAAGAAGGAAGGCTACGAACAGATGGCGGCCCTCTTCCTGAAAACCGCGGACAACGAAAAAGAACACGCAAAGATGTGGTTCAAGGAATTGGCAGAGTTGAACGATACGCCGGCGAACCTGGCTGCGGCCGCTGCCGGCGAGAACTACGAATGGACCGACATGTATGACGGTTTTGCAAAGACCGCAGACGAGGAAGGTTTCCCGGAATTAGCGGAGAAATTCCGTGCAGTAGCGGCAATCGAAAAGCACCACGAGGAGAGATACCGGGCGTTGCTGAAGAACATCGAGACTTCGCAGGTATTTGAAAAGAGCGAGGTGAAGGTATGGGAATGCCGGAACTGCGGTCACATCGTGGTAGGAACCAAGGCGCCGGAGGTATGTCCGGTATGCAGTCACCCGCAGAGCTACTTTGAAGTTCATGCGGAGAATTATTAATCGATAAAAGGAGGTACGATTATGAAGTACGTATGTAATGTATGCGGATGGGAATACGACGAAGAAAAAGGGTATCCGGAAGGCGGAATCGCACCGGGCACCAAATGGGAAGACATTCCGGAGGATTTCGAATGTCCTCTGTGCTCCGTCGGAAAAGACCAGTTCTCGGCAGAATAGTTTTTCAGCCCTCAATTAACACTTAAGAGATAGCGGCGAAGAGCCGGAGCGGGAATCCTGCTCCGGCTCTTCGCCTTTCTGCTGTCATCGTCACAGACTCTTCACATTATAATTAGCACTCACCTATTGACAGTGCTAATAAAAAGAGTTATAACATAGTTGTAATCGGAAAGAGGTTACAACAAGAGAACAGATGAGTTCCAACCAGGAGTGTTCTCCCCGAGAAACTCCACCGGTTCTCCTTCGATTGTATATAACGTCATTAAAAGGAGGATTTAATTATGTTACTGCCTAGTGTATTTACAAATGATTTTACAAATGATGACTTTTTCGATGATTTCTTTAACGCTCCGGCAAGAAGAAGCTACATGCCTTCCGCAAGCATGAAGTGCGATGTCAAGGAACTGGATCAATCCTATCAGATTGATATGCAGCTTCCGGGATACGACAAAGACGATGTAGAAGTTTCCGTGGACAAGGGTTACCTCACCGTATCCGCTTCCCACAAGGAGAACAAAGAAGACAAGGAAGACGGCAAGTACATTCGGAAGGAATGCTTTACCGGCAGCTGCCAACGCAGCTTCTATGTGGGCGACGCTGTTAAAGGCGAGGACATCAGTGCCGCATTCAACAACGGCATTCTGAGCCTGACCGTTCCAAAGGCCGAAGCGCTTCCGCAGAATGAAACCAAGCAGTTGGTTCACATCGAAGGATAGTCCAACGTGAGACGTTCCCGCAACGCTCCGATAAAAAAAGAATTCGCAGGGTCGGAAGTTTCCGGCTCTGCGATTTTTATTTTACCTGCACCTGAATTTACTTTTGCAAAGGTGAAAGTTGCATTGCTTTTGTGCGTACATTCACTTATAATGTTTATAAGAAGCGTACATCACTCATGAAAGGAGGTGTTTTTATATGGCTAAAAAGTCAGCAAATTTGTATGCAAGAATTGAACCGGATGTCAAAGAAAAAGCTGAAAGCATTCTAGCTGCACTTGGCATTCCTGCTTCCAACGCCATCAATATTTTTTACAAACAGATTATCTTGCAAAGAGGATTACCTTTTGAAGTAAAAATGCCACCTGCAAAGCCCGTCAATATTAATACACTTTCAGAAACAGAGTTCAATGAAGAATTGGAAAAAGGATATGCGGATATGCAGGCCGGACGGACGAAAAATGCGAAAGAGGCTTTCGCCGACATACGCAAGGATTATAAGCTATGAAATATGAAGTAAAAGTATCCGATCAGGCTGACTGCGATTTGCGGAGAATTTTTGACTACATTGCAGTTGACTTACAATCACCCGAAAGCGCAAGCGGACAACTTGACCGTCTGGAAAAACAGATATTGAGCTTAGATATGATGCCGGAGCGTTATCGTCAATATGAAAAAGAACCTTGGAAGAGCTACGGGCTTCGTATATTACCGGTAGATAATTATGTAGTACTCTACATTCCGGATAACGCCAAAAGGATTGTAACAATTCTAAGAGTCATGTACGCCGGACGAGACATATCCAATCAGTTAACTAATCATTCCGGCTCTGCGATTTTTATTTTACCCGATTCTTTTGGCGTTCTACTTCAGCCGCTGGGATTCGATAAACTCATTTTTCTTCACCCGGAACGGCGTGCAGTTGCTGCCGTAGAACTCGTACGGCTCGCCAATAACTTCGGCGCCCATTTTCAAAAGTATTTTCAGCGTCACATCCCGAGCGTCTCCGTACACCTCCGAAGCCCCCAGAGCAAACAGTGCACTCAAAACCCCGCGCAGCAGGTCGGTGCCCAGATGGCGGTGCCGAAAGCTTGGATGAACGGCAAAGCGTCCTACATGCGGTCCTTCCGGTTCTTCCCAGGATACGATCCCCCCCACAATCCTGCCGGAAATCTCTATGCACCACCACTGGGGTGATTTCTCTGCAGGAATGTCATCCATGTCCCGCGGGATGCCTTGCTCGATTTCAAAAACATCGGATACCAGGGTCAGCACCCGTTCCTTCTCCTCCGGTCGAACGCGGCGCATCACAGTCAGCTTTTCTCGATTCTCCATTCGTCCTCCACGATTCTTTCTTTATAAGATTAAATCCATAGACCCGATTTTAAACCCCTTGTTAAGTATTATGATACCATAGATTCCCCTTGATAGCAAAGTTCCCCGGCTCCGGAACCTTCCGAAGCCGAGGAATTCGATTCGATTTTTTCAGAACAACGAGTTGTTCAATGAACTACTTTGTCTTAACGCTCTTTGCGGAAGACCACTTGGAATAATACTTTGCTTTTCCTACCTTCTTGTAGGTACGGATTCTTACGTAATACTTCTTATGTCGCTTCTGTTTGATCACCCATGTGGACTTCTTCTTCGGAGAAACAGTCTTAATCTTTGCCGATTTGAAGCTCTTCTTGGTGGAGTACTGAACCTGATATCCGCTGATCTGCTTGGTCTGCTTCTTCCAGGTCGGCTTGAACGCTCTCACACCCTTCTTCAGATGCTTAATGGAAGTTCCCTTCGGATTAATCTTGAAGGATACGGTCTTGCTTCCTTTGTATTCGTTCTTCAGGGTAACCTTCACGGTGTACTTTCCAACGTTCTTTCTGCCCTTTCCGTAGCTTACGGAATAGTTGTCCTTAGTCAGTACGGTGCCGTTTACGGAAACCTTTACGCTTGGTGTCTTCACCTTTCCGTTGTAGGTGTAGGTGGAAGTGCTCAGCTTCACGCTCGGTGTTGCTTTTACAACATTCTGCTTCCAGTGTGCAAATACGGTGGTATCCTTGTCGAATACGGTGTCTGCCGTTACGGCATTGCCACCCTCTGCGGCGGTGAACCAGCCTTCGAAGGTGTATCCGTCTCTTGTTGCGGTCGGAAGCTCTGCCAGCTTTCCGTCCTTGTCAGTTCTTACGGATGCGATATCTGCCTTTCCTTCGCCGGCATCAAAGGTCACCTTGCGAACCAGCACGATTTCGTGGGCCTTACCCTGTGGAACGACCTTTGTGTAATCACCTTTCGCATTTACCTGATCTTCCACCAGAGAAGTCAGTGTGACTTTCGCATTTCCTTCAAACGCCGATACGTCAAGAACTTTTACCGTTGTCGGCAATTCGATGTATTTGCACTTAGAAGTCAGCGTCTGATAGAATGCTCTCTTTCCGATGCTCTCCAGACCTTCGTGCAGTACGACCTTGTTGATGGATGCCTCGATGTAATCCTGCGTTCTCTGGAATGCATATCTACCAATAGTCTTTACGTTTCCAGGGATTTCAACTTCCTTCAACTGGTTGTTCCAGAATGCATAATCATCAATCTTCTCTACGGTACCGGAAATCTTCAATGTTTCCACACGGTTTCCGGCGAATGCACGAGAACCGATGGATGTAACGCCCTCCGGAATCTCCACGTTCTTAATCTGCTGATTGGTGAACATGCTGGCCGGAATCGCGGTCATATTCTTAGACAATTTAACCATTTCAATGCGAACCGGGGCTTTCTCCGTGTTGGTGAACGCACCACTGCCCACGGATGTTACGCTGTCCGGAATGACTACTTCCTTCAGCGGAGCATTCTGGAATGCGGTATTTCCGATGGTCTTCAAAGTTTCCGGGAATTCCACTGTCTTCAAACCATGTTTCACTTCTCCGGTGCTCATCTCAACTACTGCAGAGAATGCAAGATTACCGATAGATTCCAGCTTTGCCGGGAACTTTACGGAATCCGGAGCGTATACAGTGCCGTCGCCTGCCGTGTATCCAAAGGTTCCCACGCCGTATTTTCCGTTTCCGATTGCGGTTACATCTTCACCGGCTGCGGTCTGATCCGGCAGTACCAGGTTGGTATCGTTCTGAATCTTAATCTTTCCGCTTTCCGAAAGACCGGTAATGGTGGTTCCGTCGAAGATGAAGTGTGCGGTACCCCATGGCTTCTCTGCCCACGCTTCGGCCGGAATGGCATCGCCGACGAACGGCTTCTGATACGCGTTGTTGTCCACGTAATTACCCTTGGTCTTTGGAATGTAAAGGTGTACGATTCCGTTCTCCACTCCGGTATTGCTTCTAAACGCCATGTTGGTAACCTTTTCGGTCTTGTCCGGAAGCCATACGGATTTGATCTTATTCTTAAAGAATGCCATGTTATCTATTGCCAGAGGGAAATCCGTGGTCTCCGAGAAATTCAGCTTCTCGATGGCACAAGCTGCAAATGCGGAATTTCCAATCAACTTAATGGTGGATGAGAAGGTTACCTTCTTCAGGTTTGCATTTTTAGAAAAGGCCAGTCGTGCCACATAGAACACGCCTTCCGGAAGGTTCACCTCTTCCAGGTTGTTAGCGTAGAATGCCAAGCTTCCGATAAAGAAATCTCCTCGCTCTTTTACATTGCTGTCCCAATTGGTGTCATTGGCCGCCTTCACATTCTCCGGGAATTTTACAGATGTAATGCCCATTGATTTAAATGCGTTTGCGCCAACGCCCTGAACCTTCTTACCGTCCGGATCCTTCTCCGGAATCACCAGGTCCTTGTTGTTTTCCAGTTTCACTTTGCCGGAGTCCGACAGGCCGGTTACCACCCATACCGTGGTCTTCAAATATGCAGTAGTATCATCGGACGGGCAGAGCATATCATTGGTATCGATTGTCCACTCTCCATATGTGAAGTCGGTCGCTTCCCATGCATTGGATGCCGGGGTTTCATCCTTCTTCTCTTCGCCGGTTCCTTCGCCCGGTACAATCGGGAGTTCGTTTTCGTCCAGCTGGGCATCTTCCTGCACGGAAGCTTCCCCTTTTGCCCGATCATTTTCTAAGCTCTGTTCGGTCGCTGCCTTCGCCGAAGCATCGGCATCCGCAGGCGCTGCTCCATCCTCTGCCGCAAAAGCGCTGAACGGTGTTGCCACCATCATTGCCGAGAGCAGAAAGGCCAGAGACTGTTTCTTGTCCATGGTAATTCTCCTTTCATGGTCCATTGGTTTTAACTTTCTTAATTAATATATGCGGCGGTGCAGTTCGGGCAGATTTTAAACAGAACTGCACCGTTGTCATATCGCGTGTTTGGTCAGACTACTTTGTCTTTACCTTCTTGACCTTAGACCAGCCGGAGTAGTACTTCTTCCCCTTTACGGTCTTGTAGGTCCGCATGTGAACGTAATAAGTCTTTTTCTTCTTCAGCTTCTTCACCGTTGCCTTCGTCTTCTTGTAGGACTTCACGGTAGTGGTCTTCGCCTTCTTAAACTTCTTGGTAGTGCTGTACTGCACCTGATATCCGGTCGTCCAGGTCTTGGAAGATTTCTTCCACGTTGCTTTGAAAGACTTCTTACCCTTCTTCACGCTCTTCAGGGAAGTTCCTTTCGGATTGATCTTGAAGGTCTTGGTAATGGTTCCGTTGTAGTTTCCGATTCCGGTAATCTTCATGGTTGCGGTTCCAACAGACTTGTTGCCGGAATAGCTTACCTTGTATTCACTGCCGCTGTTCAGCGTCATCAACGAATTCTTCACGGTAACCTTCTGAGTCTGGGACTTTCCGCTGTACGTCTTCGTCTTCAGACCGTACACCTTGGTTCCGTTCTTCGCCAAGCTCCGCAGCTGAACCCGGAAATTCTCATAGGCAGTATTTGTCTTGAGCAGGCCGCTGTTGTTGGTCAATACCAATACCGGGTGTCCGCTGATTCGAGTATTTCCGGTATTGTTCATGAATGCTGCCTTTCCGATGCTTTCCACGGAATCCGGCAGAACCACGGTGGACAGATGTCCTTCCTTGAACGCTCTCTCTCCGATTGTCTTTACACCGCTCTCGATAACCAGGTTTTCCAGGGATGCAGCTTTGTAAGTTCCTTCAAAAGCACTTTCCCCTACTTCCTTTACATTGCCCGGAATGGTCAGGCTCTTCATCTGATGCAGATGGAACGCCTTTCTTCCGATCTTTGTAACGGATTTCGGAATGGTCAGACTCTTCAGGCGAGCACCGGCAAATGCAGTCTGGCCGATTTCCGTTACTTTATCCGGAATGGTAATGCTGCTCATGCGGATGTTCATGGAGAATGCACCGGCAGAAATTACCGTCATATTCTCCGACAGTTTCAGCTTATAAATATTGTTCATGGAGAACGCACCGTCGCCGACCTCGGTTACCGTATCCGGCAGTTCCACGTTGCACAGATGGTTTCCATGGAATGCGCTGCCGCCGATGTAAGTGAGGTACTTCTGATCTGCCAGGAAATGATCCTCTCCCGTAGTTTCGGTCGGTGTATCTACAATGTTTCCGTTCGCATCGTGGTTGCGCAGGTTGTTGTATTCAAAGGCACTCGCTTCAATTCGTTCCAAATACTTCGGGAACTTCACGGACTGAAGTCCGTTCGGCGATGTGCAATCGTACTTACCGATGGTTACTTCTGCAAGCGGAATGGCAAAGGCTTCCTTGCCGATTGCGGTAATGTACTCTTTCGCTTCTCTGGATGCCTTATCCGGAATCACCAGATGATGATTGTCCATACGAACTTTCTTTCCTGAGGCGCTCCAACCCAGAACGGTTTTCCCGTCTTCGCTGAAGACAAAGTCGCTGTATCCCCAGCCGGTTCCCACCAGTTTGTCGTACATCAGCTGATGGCCGTCACCCTTTGCGGCAACCTTTTCATACGGTGCCTCTCCGGCAATCTGCTTATTGGATGAAGTCCATACCTCCGCTACCGCGGTGTTGCCGCTAAATGCATTTTCCGGCAGTACTTCAACGCTGTCCGGAAGTTCCAATTCTTTCAATGCACTTCTGCCAAAAGCATTCTCGCCGATGCTCTTCAGTTTCCGATTCAGCTTCAGTTCGGTCAGCGTCTTGCCCAAGCTGCTGTCCGTTACCGCAAATGCAGAGTCGCCGATTTCTGTTACGTTCTCAGGAATTACCAGTTTCTTCAGCTGATGGTTTTCAAATGCGCCGGTTCCGATGGACTTTAGATTTTCATTGAAATTCAGAGTTTCAACCTTAGTATCCGCAAACGCACCACTTTCGACTTCCGTGATGTTCTTCGGAAGGGTCACATTCTTCAGTTTCTGTCCCCGGAATGCATTTTCCGGAATTACAGTCATTCCCGCAGCCAGGGATACATTTTCCAACGACGCTTCCTTCTTATCGGTAGCCTCAAACGCTCCCTTGCCGATTGTTTTTACAGTCTTCGGAAGCTGAAGTTCTGTCGCTTTGACATTTCGGAATGCGTAGTTTCCAATGGTTTCCAGCTGATCCGGAAGTTCAATCGCCGTCAATCCGGATGCGCCTTCTGCGGATGCATCAAACGCGTAATCGCCGATGCTCGTCAATGTTTTCGGCAGGATGACCTTCTCCGGAACGTACGTCTTTCTGCCTTCAGTAAAACCAAAGATTCCGATTCCTTCCGCGCCGTTTCCGATTCCGGTTACCGGCACATTGTTGATTCGACTCGGGATAATCACCTCGGAATTATTCTTCAGCTTCGCCTTGCCCTCTGCAGAGAGTCCGGTGACAATATTTCCGGCTACATTATAGGTGAAATGTCTGCTTCCCCACGGAGCCTCCGCTGCCGGAATCTGACCTTCCATTACCTTCTGCACGTTAGACTTTCCGTTGGAAATATTTTCCAGAGCTTCCGGAACGGTTCCGGTGGTGTTCACGTATACGTACACCACACCGCCGGACTGCTCTTCCGGGGTACCGTTTCCAACCTTCTCTTTACCGGTGTTTCCGATGAACGCATCACCCTTCATGGATGTGGTTGCTTTCGGAATTTCTAACGCCTGAATCTTATTTCCGGCAAAACAACGAGCTTCCAGAGACGGAGCATTTGTTCCGTCTCCCTCGAATCTTACTTCGCGAATCCGGTTGGATTCAAAAGCGCTTTCTCCGATTCTTGTCACGGTCGATGGGACATCTACCTTCGTTAAGCGGTTATCTCGGAAGGAATTGTTGCCAATTTCCGTAATTCCGCTGTTTAATTCCAATTCATTGATGTTGTTCCCGCGGAATGCCGATTCTCCGACGGTAAAGTTCTCCGCGCTCGGGAGTTCTACCGATACGATTCCCTTTTCCCGGAAAGCCTCTGCCGCCACGCCGGCTACCGCATTACCTTCAACATCGGCTTCCGGCAGAACGATATCCTTGTTCTGTGCCAGCTTTCTCTCTCCCAATTCTGAAAATCCGGTAATTTCATTCGTTCCGGATTCCTCCTTGGAATAGGTGTAGTCGTCGGAAGTCCAGATCATCGGATCCGCCAAGTACAGCTTGTGGAATGCATCCGTTCCTTCCTTTGGACGTGGGAAATTTTCCTTGTCGTTGTACTGTTCTGCGGTCTTTACATAGACCTTCGTAACGCTGCCGTTTACCTTATGACCGTCGGAAGTGTATTCCTTCCGGAATGTGTTCAGCTTCAATCCTTTTACGGTACTCGGTAAATCGATTTCCGCAATTACCTTGTTCCGGAACGCGTTGTCACCGATTGTCTCCAGGCCTTCCGGCAGAGAAACGGTGCACGGCTCATTCAAATAGTTCTTTGTGGAGAATGCGTATTCTCCGATTTCCTTTACGGAATCCGGAATTACGATATTGTGAATATTGCTTCCGGCGAAAGCCCGGCTTCCGATTCTTGTTACGGTATCCGGAATCTCGATTTCCGTCAGGTTGGTCGTGTAGTGATACTTATCGCTGCAACCGAACGCCGCATCCGGGATCTCCCGCAGATTCTTCGAAAGGATAATGCGTTCAATATTGGAGTTGGTACTGAACGCACCGTTCCCCAGGTGGTTCACGCTGTCCGGCAGAACTACGGATGTCAGCTCGTTATTGGAGAAGGCCAACATGCCGATGCTGGTGAGCGTTCCGGAGAAGGTGACTTCCTTCAACCCGTTGCTGCAGAACGCCCGGTCTCCAATCTTGCGCACAGTGTTCGGCATATATACAGAATCGAATTTTTCCGTTTCCGTCGCAAACAAACCGGTGTTGCTGTCGGTGGATCCGATTTCCACAACGTTCTCTCCATCCGGTGTCTTGCTCGGAATCACCAGATCCTTGTTCACTTTTCTTTTGTCGATACCGCTCTTGGAGAGTCCGGTAATTACGCCGTCTTCGTTATATTCAAAGTCCTTCGCATTCCAAAGGGTCTTATCCGGATTCTGATTTTCCGTCGTTCCGTCGCAGACAACCAGCTTCTGGTACGGAGAATAGATGTTGGTGTTCTTCCCCTCCACAGAATGAAGTCTGTTCTGAAGCTTATTCTTCAGCCCCGGATTATCGGTATACATATACACCAGACCGGCAGAGCGCTTTTCTCCCCGAAGTTCCGTTTCCAATTTGTTTTCTTTGCCCCAAGGGTTTACTTTCGGTGCACTGGTCATTCCCGGGTTATACGCAAATGCGAATTTGTTCACCACTTCGGTGAAGTTCGGGAGGCGAACCGATTTGATTTTGTTAAAAGCAAACGGCATGCCGTGAAGTTCCATCATAAAGTCTGTTGTTACCGGGAATTGAACATCGGTAATCTTATTATCCGCGAAGCCCTGGTTTTCAATCCACCAGATGGTCTTCGGCAGTTTTACCTTTGTAATCTCATTCTGCTCAAAGGCCTTTGCCAATACGGAAATAACACCGGTCGGAAGAACAACTTCCTTCAGATTGTTTCCGTAAAAAGAACTCTCTCCGATGACGAAATTGCCTCGACGAGTGACCCGCTCTTCCTCTTTCGTTGCCAGAGGATCGTCGTACGGCGTCAACATTCCCGTCGGGAACTGAACGGATTCCAGTCCCTTTTCTTTAAAGGCGCTCTCGCCGATTCCCACGATATTCTTTCCATCCGGTCCCTTTGCAGGAATTACCAGATTCTTGTTGTCCTTCAGCTTCTCTTCGCCCTGCTTGGAAAAGCCGGTGATGACTTTTCCGCGAACGTAAAACTGCCGGCTGTAATCACAACCGTACATCAATTTCTCGTATTCGCCGTAGGTGAAATCCGCGGTTGTCCATTTATCGCCGACAGCCTTGGATGCAGCCGTTTCTGCTGTTGTGGCCGCTTCTTTAGAATTATCGGAGTCTGCGGACGCTTCGGTTTTGTTCGCCGATTCGTTCGCTCCGGTCTTATCTTCTTCGGAATCCGCTGCAGAGTCCTTCGAAAATTCTCTATTTTCATCTTCCTTTGCATCAGCTCGATCCTGTTCGGATGCCTTGTCCGGATTTACCGATTCATTGGATTCACTCTCATTGGTGGAACCCGCTGCTCCGGAAATCTCCTGGGCAAATGTCATGCAAGGAGTCGCAACCATGAATAGGGCCAGTGCCCATGCAATCCATCGTTTCTTTTCCATAACGCCAACCTCATTTCCTAAGTAATAATTAATCAGCCCCTGTTTATCCATGGTATCAACCATTTCGGTATAATTAAAATTGCTTATATCTATTTGAAAAATTTTGTTATTGGAAAACTCTATATTTCGAAACTCTGTTCTAATAATAAAAGCTTCTCCCGGATCTCTCCGAGAGAAGCTTCTGTATAATCGTTTGTGTCATGGACGGTATCCGACAAGAGCATGCGATGCCTGCAAGTTCTATTCTTTTTCCGACTCTTGAATCAGCCGAAGCTTTTCGCTGCGCGTCATCTTCTTGATGGCGCATTCCCGTCGCAAAGCTTCCGTCTTATCCATGTATTCCTCATAGTATTCCAGTCGAACCGGTCTACGCGCCCGAGTGTACTTGGCCCCTTTGCCGGCATTGTGCATGGCCACCCGGTGCTCCAGATCCGTGGTCCAGCCGGTGTACAGGGTGCCGTCCCCGCACCGGAGGATATATACGTATTGCGTCTTCTGCTGATTCTCTTCCACTGCGCGCTTCTTTCTCTGTTCGGAATTGCGGTATTCGGCCCAAGCTCGGCTCCGCCCGCAATTTTTTAGTGATACTTTTTTCTTTTATATAGTACCACACCGAAAATCCATCCGCCACACAGAAGAAGTGTGACAATTCCGGCCGCATAATACGGTGCGTCGCTGTTTCCCACGCCGGTGACCGTGGCGATGGGACGGTTGTTGGTGACAATCACTTCAATGTCCCCATCCTCTTCATCCAGCACTTCCGCCTCCGTGGCTAGTTTCTTTCCCGCATCGGAATTTTCCCGCCGCACGGCTTGATGCGTCGGTTTTTCACCGGTGGCTTTCTGCCGATAGGAGGCGATGTGGTCGCTGGACGCTTCCGTAATCCGATACGTTGTACCCGCCGGAAGATCTTTGAATTGCGCGCTTTCGTCGTCCTTCAATTTCAGACGAAGTTCCGCCTTTCCGCTTTCATCCGGAGAGAAACCTTTTTCCGTAAGCTCTCCCGCGTCCGCCGCTTCGATGCCGTCCGCCTCGTATTCGGTGGAAGACTTCAGCCCGGATAAGCTCACTTGGAATTCGAACTTCTTGCTCCGGTCACCCAAAGCACCGGTCACTTCCTTGCGCAGGGTTAGGGTGCCCACCGGAATTTTTCGGTACACCACTTCAATGTGGTGATCCTTCTGAACGTCGGTAAAAGTATATTCATTCGGATATTCTTTTACGTTCACCGCCTCGCCGTCCACAGTCACCTTCTCCAATTCATACCCATCGTTCGGGCGATAGTGGATGGTCTCATCATCTCCTTCTCCCACCACCACGTCGGGATCGATGGTTCCGCCGGTCACCTTGGTGGTGATCTTATGTTCAATCCGTTGAAATTGGACATCGATGGTGTAGATTTTGGTCTCCAGCTCCCGGCCCGTCTTAGCGCTTCGCGGGTGTACCGGACTGGTGTACAGGCGGTCGAAGCGATAAGTTCCGCCCGCCGGATTGAAATCCACCGGCTCCCCCTCCACCGTCAGGGATTTTACCCGGTAGCCTTTGGCCGGGGTGTAATCGTAGGTGGTGGAACTGTTGATGATGTAGGTGGTGAGTCCTTCCTTCTGAATGGAACCGCCCTCCCCTCGAGTGGCTTTCACCGCCACCTCCGGCTGCGTCCACAACGCCGTCCCCATCATTTTTCCGGAAATACTGATAGAACCCGTCCATTTGAAACTAAAGCCCTGGGGTTGCACCGGGGAAATAAAACCGGAGTAATAGGTTCCGTTGTCGCCACTGGTTCCGGTGGCTTTGTTGTAGGCTTCCATCTTCGCACCGTCCCCGCAGACCCGCAGGTTCTCTCCTACCGTTATCACCTTTTCCAGCGTCTGCATCGCTTTGTTGGCATCGGTTTTCTTCGCCAGTGCCACCGGGCTCTCGAATCCGGAAATCAGCTCTACGCCCTCTGCGTAGGGTCCGTTATACCGTTCCGCCGCACTCTTCCCTTTGGCGATGGTGGTATCCTCCACATCCAAATCCCGGAACCCGAAGAGCAGCCGCGGATATTTCGCTTCGTCCACCGGCACATCCGTTCCCGACTGAAGGATTTGAATCTTCACACTGCACTTCGTGGTGATGCAGGCTCCCGCCAACGAATTGGCCGTGGTTCCGTTGTTCACGCTGTACTTCGTGCGCGGGGAAGCGGTGCACAGCTCCGTGGCTTTGCTGTTCGGTCCTGAGGACTGGAGAATTGGCACGTACACCTTTGTGTCTTTCCCGATTTTTGAATTCTGATTTTTCCCCAGGGAAAAAGTCCAACCGCTCACCACGACCTTCACGTCGGCCTTGGTGTTGTCCGAAAGAACCGCCCGGTTCCTCCAGCGCAAGGTAATATTTCCTTTTACCTCATTGGCCTTCGTAACCGCATTGCTTGTGTCATTTCGATTCCGCGTTCCGAACTTCACCGCTCCGTAGTACGCCACAAAATCCCGCTTCTCCGTCTGGTTGTTCCCCACGTATCCGTTGTACTTGTGGATATTTCCGTTCGTGGTGGTAATTTCCGCCTCCTGCAGGGGCAGCCCGGTAATCTTCGCGTAATTCTCGGGCAGCTCTTGAAATCGGTCGTAGGTCACCCGAAGATCTTTGGTGGCACCGTATGTGGGCACGCCCGCACCGATTGTGAACAGGGTAAAAAGAAGCAGCGTACCGACAAGGGTGCGCATGCAATCCTTCTTTCGTTTTCGGCGATTCTTCCGCAGACAAAACAGCGCCGCCAGCGCGCCGAGAAAACCCGCGCCCGGAAGAAACAGGGATTTTACATCTCCCGTCTCCACCAAAGCCGCCTTCTCATACCGATCTTCGTACCGAATTTCCGTCACCTTCTCTCCGTCCGTCTCAATCACCTGCTGCACATCTCCGTCGCTTCGCACTACCACCGTTACCCGATACACCGAGGAATCTCGGGCGGTGATACCTTCCGGATTATTCCGGCGATTGACTTCATAGATATACACACCGGGGCTGGGAAAAACAATTTTCCCAAAAGAACGCGTCTCTCCCGCCGGCACACAAATCCGGTGCCCCGCTGCTCCTTCCGGCATGGGAGTATCTTCCGTGGTCCCCCGCAATTGAAAAACACCCTCCGCATCTCCCGGGCTGCCCACTGCACTGTAGCTCACCTTGATCTCCGACATCCATCGGCTCTCCGCACCCACGGAAACCGCATACATCATGCACAGAATCAGGGCGAGCCAAAGCGTCGCTATTTTTCTCGTCATACTTCTCTCCTTTCTATATGTTGCGCCGTCGCCACAGAAGAAATACCTTCCCCCGAATTTGGTCCTTTCCAACCGTTCCAAAGCATCGACTGTCCGCAGATTCCTCCCGGCAGTCTCCCAGGATAAAAAACCGTCCCGGTTCCACGGTAACCCCTGTCTTTAGATCTCCGGCCGGCGTTTCACTGTAAATTCCCAGTCCCGGCTGTACCGGCTGAATCCGCCCATCGATGGTCAGACGGTGATCTTCGGTTTTTCCGATGACCGCCCCCTCGCATCCAGCAATCCGCCCCAGGTACACGTTCCCGTTCGCTTCATACACCACGCTGTCCCGATTGGCAAAATCTCCGCACCGATAGTACACCACCAGGTCTCCCTCCCGAATCGCCGGTGCCATATCGTTTCCGTCCGCAATCCGGATTCCGAATACGAACGTAAAAACAATCCATAGCGTCAAGGCGAAGGTTCCCGCACGAATCAGTATTCCCTTCCGGATGCTCTTCACGATTCTCTTTTTTTCCGCAATTTCTTCTGTCATTCTTTTCTTCCTTCCGTGTGAGACTCTTCCGGTTCCGTCATGCGGCAGAACACCACAATCCTCCGGTCGTCCATATCTCCGGAGCAGGTGGATAGGCACAGGAGCCGGTCCCGGAACTTCCCGCGGACCGGCCGTTTCCGCCTGCACCGGCGGAAGGATTCCATGGGGCGGTTCTTCTTTCCGTTTATGCTGTAGATTTTGGAATCATAGGCATCGAATATGCCCGCCCCGATAATCTCCAAATCGTATCGGCCCTTCGGTGTCAGCAGCTGACCCCTTTTATTTTTATGGAAGAAATTCTTGTCCAAATACTTCTTCAGGTCGCCGAACATGGCACCTCCGGCCATATGGTGGCCGTGAATGAGCTGGTATTCTTGGACGAAATCTTTGGGGCATTGCTCGTCCAGAAACAGGGTGCCGCCGGCGTAGGTTTTTCCGTAGAAGTCCCGGTCCAAATATTCGAAATTATCCGTTCCCTTCACCACCGGATGGTCCACATGGGTTCCGTCCAAAGTGAGCCAAGCGGCCACATCGGGATTAATCTGCCGCAGAGCCGCAAAATCCCGATACGCCACCCCGTCGATTCCCGCCCGGGTAAATCGATACATATCGTAGTAGGAAAAGCCCACCATGAGCAGCAAGGCCAGCACGAACCATTTCAGCATCCATGAGACGATGCGGTCCGCCCGGATGCTTCGCCGTACACGGCGATTCCAACGATCCAGCTCCCGGCTCTCCTCGGATCTATTCATATTTCCGGCGGCGTGCGGCAATAGCGCCGGCTGCCGCGATAGCCAGAAGTGCCGCCGGTCCGGTGCTCTCCGCTACACCGGTAACAGTTGCCAGATTTCGCTCATTGATAAAGGCAACCGTGACGGTTCCGTCCGCCTCATCCACGCGCTCCGTTTCGGTGCTCAGCGCTTTGTCCTTGATGTCGTTGTCCTTCATCTTGTTCTGAATTTCCGGTGTTTTTCCGGAACCGCTGATTCGGTAGGAAGCGATATGGTCGCTGGCCTGCTCCGTTACTTGATACGATGCGGAAACCGGCAGCCCGTTCAGAACGAATTTTTCATCGTCCTTCAGACGAACGGTGAATTCCGCTTTTCCGGAATCGTCGGAAACGAGGGTCTTTCCCTGAATTGTTCCCACCGATGCTCGCACCGCATTCACCCCGTCGCCGGTTCGATCTCCCGTATCCGCCGCCGCTTCCTCCGTGGTGTAAGCGGTTCCCGGCTCCAACCCGGACAGTTTTACCTGAAATTCGAAGGCTTTATTCCGGTCCCCCAGATTTCCCTTTACGTTGTTGGTGATTACCAGGTCCTGGACGTGGGCGTCATTCCAGAAGCGATAAGCTTCAAGCCGGTTCGGATGCTCGCCGTCGGATGTTCCGACTTTTGCCAGATTTTCCCTGACATTCTCCGTGGCATCGGTTCCGCCGTTGTCGGTGACTCCGGAAATGTCCGAGAGGTTCGGCTGATAATTTTCCTTGCCGGACTCATTCCGATAGGAGGTAATATTGTGCACATATACGCCATCCTCCGTATTTCCCGCATCGTCTGTTTTGTTTGTTACGTAAACGGCCACAAAATAACTGTGGTCATCGTATGTGACACCCGGCACCTTTTCCGGGTCGGAGCCTTCTTCCGTGAGCTTATACAGATAATAGCCGGCCCGGCGGAACTTGATTTTCACCGGGGTCACGCGGCTCTTTTTCGTGTCGCTATCCCGCTCCGCCGTCTGAAAATCTCCCACCGTGATCTCGGCATTGGTGCCGGTTACTTTTACCTGATGATGCTCTGCTGCGGACGCTTCCGGCATAGGCACGTTCTCCGCCGCAATGGGCTTGCCGCTGGCGCCGGTGCTTTCGTTGGCGTTGTCAAAACCGCGTACCGCCGTCAGCTTGTACTTCACGTTCCGCAAAGTGCCCGGAAATTTCCCGGCATGGTTGGCCGTGAGGATTTTGCCCATGGTCAGGGTGGCTTCGTCACCGGAAACCGCCTGCCGAGGGTCCTTTCCCGCAGCCCATGCGCCGCCTGGGATTGCCGCTCCCAAAGTCAGACAGACGGCCAGAAGGCCTGCCCGAATTCTGTGTGATGTGTGATTGGCCGGCCCTCCGGTCACTGTGTGGGGGCCGTTGGCCCGTTTTTCTTTTCTCATTTTTATAATCCGCCTTTCTGGCGAAAGACACCAATAGGGTCATGAAAATCT
>ERZ1034969.638-NODE-638-length-18991-cov-17.117607_pt1 | contig 18991 bp, 15 predicted proteins | sample MGYA00520624_ERZ1034969 | MGnify/ENA primary metagenome ERZ1034969 (study PRJEB33766, sample SAMN09781776) | gut metagenome | biome: gut microbiome | host: Homo sapiens | place: Madagascar | study: EMG produced TPA metagenomics assembly of the PRJNA485056 data...
ACGAGCACTTGGCTCTCTTTTTTTTATCAATTTACACCATTATACGGGCATAACCTCTCGGTTACGGGCAAAACGCCAATTCTTGAGATTTGACCGTAATCTGAGACCACACTGCTTTGGCGAAGGCAAACGAGTAGAACATTTTCCCAATTTTTTGACTTTTTATTCTACTTTCAAGGCCGCGCGCCCCGTTTTTGGTGGCGTCGGTAGAACATTTTCCCAATTTTTTGACTTTTTGTTCTACTTTCGAGGCAGCACGCCCCGTTTTTGAAAAGTCAGGCAGACAAAAATCAGACTTCCCCCTCTGCCTCTGTCCCCTTTTTGGACATTTTGATACATGGAAATGAAAACAGACTTTTTTGCTTATTTCCATCATACCTGCATACGCAAAAACCCGGATTAGATTTGCAATTAATTGCAAGTCATCCGGGTTTTCAATTTGAGGCAGAGTTTTTTTCCCAGCCTTCAAAGCTGCTTATTAATTTCTTATCTTATGCACGACAACCGTTACCGCTAATGAAGCCAACACGATTCCGCCAAACAGCGCAGCCGGAATTTCGATATCGATCATCGGAATCGTCAGGAACAGCTTGACCGCAATCAATGCGATCAGAATATATGCCGTAACCTCAAGTTCAGGCAGGATTTCCATCAGCCTCATGACGACTTCCGCAATTCCTCGCATACACAAAATGCCGATCAGACCACCGATCAAAACGATGACCGGATTTGGCGAAATTGCAAGCGAAGCCAAAATCGAATCAATCGAAAAGACCATATCCATCAATTCGATCGACACGACTACGGACCAGAAGAGCGGCAAAATTTGAAAACGCCCTTTTTTCTCCCGGTGGTGCACCGATTCCGGATGACGCATCTTCCAAAAGTGGTTCAAAGACAGATACATCAGATACAACGCGCCAAAAACTTTGACTTCCCAAAAATTGATCAAATATGCGCCGAGTCCGATCATGATGAAGCGAAAGACGTACGCTCCCCACAACCCGTAAAACAAGGATTTTTCCTGTTGGACCTTATCCGGAAGCTTTTGCGTCTGTGCAGCGAGCACGATCGCATTGTCAACCGACAGCAGACATTCAATCAAAACAAGCGAGAGGATAATCATCCAGTCCTCGCCAGACGTAATCACCGTCCTCCAATTTTCCAAATCAAAAAACGGACCATACAATTTTTCAATTAGTGACAATCACGGTTCTCCCTTACTATTTATTCAAATTAATTTTAACATGAACGAGCAGTGTAATGAATATTCCAGATTGTAAATTTTTCGTAAGTCACAGAATCCTCAACAAGTCTTTGCCATATGTACTTCTGACCTCTTCCATCACGACGAATGCTTTCGGATCAATCTCAGTAATCAGGTTCATCAATTTCACCAGATCCTTCGTGTCGCAAACGCAATAAAGCAGCTGCTTTTCTTGTCCACTGACGTATCCGTGACCGTCGATGATCGTCACGCCCTGCTTTGTCGCATCGGACAGGGACGAAGCCAGTTCTTCGAAACGTTCCGAGATGATCGTCAAGGAGCGTTTTTCCACGAATTGTGCGAGCAGTTTGTTCAGTATCACCGCTGACAAATACAGTTCAACGATCGTCAGCAGCATGTTTTCAAAGCCGATAATCACCGCTGACGGGATTGCCACCATCAGATCAAAACAAAGCATGGCAGACCCTGTTTTGATGCCGAAGAACTTGTTGACGATTCTGGCAAGAATCGTGGAACCTGCTAAAGTTCCCTCGCCTTTCATGATGAATCCCATTGCGACTCCCATCAATGCTCCGCCGATCAGCGCTGCCACCAGCGGATCGTGCAGCGGAAAACGCATTGATCCGATCAGCTTCAAAAAGACCGAAATCATCGTAATCGTATATAACGTATAAAAAACGGTCTGCTTGTTCAGCAATTTCCAACCGATCAGAAGCAACAGTCCGTTCAACACGATGTTCGTCAGGCTCGGCGCAATTTTCAGCAAGTAGTAGAAAATCGTCATGAGACCGGTCACGCCGCCTTCGCCCAGATGATTCGAAATCAAAAAACCGTTGATTGCAACGGTGTACAAGAATGCTCCCACAGTATTCAGCAGTAAATTAACAACGATCGTCTTCTTCATCAAAATTCTCCAGATTCAGCTGCATGTCGCCATTTTCTTCAACGGGTCCGCGCAAGCCTCGTTCCTTTCTTCCTTTCAGAAAACCTTTGATCAGCTCATAAAGCTCGCCTTTTTCTTTCGTATCAAGCTTTTGTACCCCAAAACAAACGTCTGCGCTTGAAGCCAGGGTTTCAACCAAATCAACCTTTTTGATTGCCCGACCGCACAAATAATCGGTCGAAACGTCAAAAAACTCTGCAAGCTGCCTGATATCAAGATAGGTCGGAGTATTGACGCCGCATTCCCACTTGCTGAGCTGCGACCTGGTATTTTTCTTTTGCTTGTATGAAACATCCATCTGATTCAGCTCTTGCGCCAGCTGTTCAAGCGTCAGTCCGCGCCCCGTGCGCAAAGCTCGCATTCTTTCGGGAAACATGGGCAACTCCTCGCTTTCTATATGATCCAGACAATCAGATCATTTTTTGTTCCTTCATCCATTCAGCCATTCTGCGATATGCATCGGCAAGTCCAACTGTCGGTTTCCAACCAAGCGACTCTATTTTGTCGGAATTCAATTTCATCTTAACGTCTGGTGCATATCCCAGCTTCTTTGAGTCAGCAGGAATATCGATCACAACCTTTGACTTTTCCTGAGATAACGTCTTCGAGACCAGCTCAGCCATTTTTCTGATAGTCGTGTGGCTCGATTCGTTGGCTACGTTGTAAGCCTGTCCTGCTTCACCTTTGTATAAAAGCATCAAAATCGCTTTAACCGCATCAATCGTATAGACATAGTTTCCTTCAGACTTGCCTTCCGTCTTAAGAACGATGTCTTCTCCTTTGAGCGCACTTCTTGCAAATTGTGCAAATACGCGATTTTCTGTCGGCAGGCTACCTGCTCCAAACGTTTGAGCCAAGCGTGCAGAAGAGATTCTGATTCCATGTTGTGCGGCGTAAGCAGTACACATGCATTCGCACATTCTCTTTCCTTCAGGATAGCAGCTCCTGACAGCGGCCAAATCAACATAGCCCAAATCATTTTCCTTTGTATCTTCAGGATCAGCAGACTGACCGTAAATTTCCATTGAAGAAATATAGACAACGCCTTTTGTTCCTTTTTCAACAGCAAGATTTAAAATATTTTTGGTTCCCTTCAAGGCAACGTCAATCGTTCCTACGGGATCAGAAACCATTACCTTAGAAGTCGTAACCGCAGCGGCATGCACGATATAATCAACTTTTCCTTCTAAAGAAATCGGCTCATCACCAGAAAGATCGTCCAAACAAAAAGAAAGAGCATCTTTTCCCATGCATCCTTCATATATCTTGTCAGCCTTTGCTTGATTGCGAATCAGTCCGATTACTTCAAGACCCAAATCTAATTTTTCGTTTGCGTAAATCAATGTCCTGACAACCATTGATCCGACAAGTCCCGTTGCGCCCGTTACCAAGATTCTTTTATCTTTAAAATTGCTCCACTCGATTTCACTCGCTAAAAGAGAATTCAAATCTTCCGTCAACACGTTATTCAAGGCCATAGATTTGTTCATCCTCTCTTGCATCCAACAATGCACGCATCGTATAGAAATCATCGGGGGTCGTAATCTTGATGTTTTCCTGCGGTCCCTCGATGAGGTAAAGCTTGTGTCCGTAATATTGCATCATTGAGCACGAGTCAATGAAATCGTGCTTGTTTTCAGCGATTGCTTTCCGATGAGCACCAATAATGTCTTTAAGCCAAAAACTTTGCGGCGCACGTGCCAATCGAGAACGAGAACGATCAGGAACTTCTTCGATTCCGTTTTCGTCATCCACCATAAGAACGGTTTCCTTTACGACAACGCTCGTAATTGAGCTTCCGCGTTTTTTGACCGATTCGATATTGTCAGAAATCGTCTTCGGTCGAATCAAAGGACGAACGCCGTCATGAATCAGCACAACGGATTCTTCACCATTTGCAACGCGTTCTGCGGCACAAAGTCCGTTGTAAATGGAATCTTGCCCGGTGGCTCCGCCTTCAACGACTTCTTTCACCTTTTTGATGTTATATTTCTCTAATAAATCCTTGAAGTAAGGAATCCAATCTTTAACGCAAGAAACGACAATTGCGTCAATTTCAGGATGATTTTCAAACAATTCAAGCGTATGAATAATAATCGGCTTGCCATGCATACTCAAAAATTGTTTTGGACGCTCCTTGCTCCGCATTCGCGAGCCGACGCCGCCGGCAAATATTACAGCAATGTTCATGTTAAAAACCTCTCTCAATATTTTTTAAATTTTTCTGACAGTAATTCAAAATCTTTATTTACAAAAAGCTCGTTACCATTCGACCTTATATGTAGTTTTAAATAGTTATTACTGTTTGTCATTCTTTGCGAAGATGCTCATGTCTGAAATATGTTTCTTGATATATTGCATGATCAAACATTAGAAGCAGGAAAGTATTTTTTAAGATATAAACATGGTCGCGACTATCATAATAACTATGCTAACCAATTTTCCCAAATTTTGGTCTATCATGATTATATACGCTAGACGGACCGCACCATCCAGTCCGATTATCCACAACCTCGTATTATTATTGAATCCAAAATTCTTTCAACTAATCATCAATTCCACACAGTTCAGCTATTAAATCAACCGTCTTATTTGTTGCAGTTCCCTTTTCAAACGAAATCAGATCAGTCTGATGCTTTATCATTTTATTTGCGTAATCAACATTATCAAAACTGTTAATAGCATCCTTTAAGCTTTCATTATTCTCACAAACCGGAAAACCCCAAGTATAAATATCCTTGTCAAATCCTCTTTCTTCAGTATACTTTTTTAAATCTGGCGTATACAAGAAACAGGGACGTTTCGTAAGACAGAAGTCCCACATGAGTGAAGAATAATCAGTAATTACAGCGTCACATGCATAAAGCAATTCATTCATATCATCATAATCAGTGAGGTCCATAACATTCTGGTTGTTCCTTTCACCATACAAGTGTGCCCTAAAAAGCATCTGACACTTTTGACCGAATCTATCCTCAAATGCCTTACGAACACCAACAAAATCAATCTTTTCATAATCTTCTATCCCTGGTCTCCATGTTGGTGCATAAATAACAGCAAATGAATCTTTATCTATTCCAGCCTTTTTCCTTATCTCGGAAACTAATTTCTGATCACGTTCTTCTAACAACAGATCGTTTCTGGGCATACCAATTTCTAAAATTTTTCCCTTATACTCAAGCTGTTTTTTTACAACTTCATCTTCAAAATATCTGCTACTTGCTATAAAATAGTCAGTCTCGGCAACTTGCTTGTCCCGCCTGTAAGCATACGCACCCTTTCGTGCTTTCTCCTTATTGCCAATAGTTTTATAACATCCGCCGCCATGCCAAGTTTGGATATAAGTTTGCCCGTTACGCTTAGGTATTTCGGTCATCTGTAAATAGTTGCTCACAAAAACTTTCGAAGTATATAGCATTATAAAATGTTTAAAGCTTCTGTACTTACATGTTATAACATATTCAGGTGCCTTAGATTGATCTTTAAGCGCCCAAACAAGTTCTATCTTATCTCCATAGCGTTTCCTAAGTCCCTCCGAAATATATTTGGGATTGCAACGATACCCATCACCTGTAAAAGAATCAAAAAAAACACGATTCTTCTTAATTGGAATAAAAGAAAATATCTTCCTAATATTCCTAATAATCACTATATATATCAACTTTATTCCATCGATAAAATTCGACATAAAATTTCTCCTTGAACATCTCAATCTCAGTTATCACCGCTATATTATACCACATTTCCTTATTTTTTCTTAATCTTAATAGCTACAATGTATAGGCTAATTGATAACCATTTTCATTTGGCATTTTTTAAGCCTCTCTGTCAAATCCCCGTGAAATCAACGTTTCAGCGCCCCAATTGAGAATGCTTTTTATTTAGAATCATTTTAGTTTACATTATTTTCATCTCGTGTTACCTTTGAGACGTAATAAGGATCAGCGTACGGGATTCCACTCGAAGGAGGAAAAAACAATGAAAAACTCAACAAAATTGTGGATCATTTTGGGGATCGGCCTTGTTGCGCTTATCTTGGAGTTCGGCTTAAAACAGCAGCTCTTTGCACAAGCGCTGATTACGATCGTCGGATCCATCATCTCGCTTTCAATGCTATATGAAATGATCAAATCACTTAAATCAGGAGACTACGGGGTTGACCTTTTGGCAATCATGGCGATTGTCTCAACGCTTGCGGTAAGTCAATACTGGGCTTCCATGATCGTTTTGATCATGCTTGTCGGAGGCGATTCGCTTGAAGATTACGCTTCGAAAAAAGCACACACGGAACTTAAGGCGCTGCTTGACAATTCACCGCATGTCGCCCATCGTTTGAACGGGGATGAAACTGAAGACATTTCCGTTGATGAAGCAAACATCGGCGATAAGCTTGTCGTACGTCCAGGGGAACTCGTTCCGGTCGATGGTCACGTTATTCTTGGTCAAAGCAGTCTGGACGAATCTTCTTTGACCGGAGAATCAGTTCCGGTAAGCAAAAAAGTCGGTGATGACATCTATTCCGGATCAGTCAACGGGGATGCTTCTTTAACGATGTTCGTCGATAAACTGGCTAAAGACAGCCAATACCAACGCTTGGTTCAATTGGTCAAAGAAGCCGACAGCAAACCCGGAAAATTCGTCAGAATGGCCGATCGATATGCGGTTCCGTTCACGGCGATTGCCGTAATTATCGCAGGGCTTGCATGGTTCATCTCAAAAGATCCGGTCAGATTTGCAGAAGTTCTGGTCGTTGCTTCGCCTTGCCCGCTTATTTTGGCGGCACCGGTTGCCATCGTTTCCGGGATGAGTCGCTCATCAAGAAACGGTGTCGTCATCAAAACGGGAGACGTCTTAGAAAAACTCGCAACGGCTAAAACCGCTGCATTTGACAAAACCGGAACCATTACAAGCGGGAAACTGACGGTTGATTCGGTCGTTGCGCTGGACGGCATTGATAAAAACAAGCTGCTCGAACTTGCGGCAAGTTCAGAACAGGCATCAAACCACATTCTTGCGCGTTCGCTCGTTTCGTACGCAAACGAACAAGGAATCGACCTCGATCCGCCGGAAGAGCTGCAAGAAGAAACCGGCAAGGGCATCAAAGCTCAAATCAACGGTCACAAAGTCATGGTCGGAAAACTCAAGTACGTCGCTCCAACGGACAAAATGGAGTCATTGCCTGAAACCGCCATCTACGTCTCCGTCGATGACAAGCTTTGGGGATACGTGATCTTCCTTGATCATATCCGTAAGGAAGCTCCGGAAACCATGAAGTCACTGAAAGAACACGGCGTTGAACATCTCGTCATGCTGACGGGCGATCAAAAAGCAATCGCTGAAAAAATTGCTCCGCAAGTCGGAATTACCGACGTTAAGGCCGATCTGCTCCCAACAGACAAAATCAGCGCTTTGAAGAACGTTTCAAAAGACAAGCGCCCCGTCATCATGGTCGGAGACGGAGTCAATGATGCTCCTTCTCTTGCAACGGCAGACGTCGGAATCGCCATGGGTGCCAACGGATCAACGGCTGCGAGTGAATCGGCAGACATCGTTATTTTGAAAGACGATCTGTCAAAAGTTTCCAAAGCCGTCATAATTGCGCAAGATACCATGCGCATTGCTCGTCAGGCGGTTTTGATCGGCATCTTCATCTGCATCGGTTTGATGCTGATTGCAAGTACGGGCGTTATTCCGGCCCTTGTCGGCGCAATGTTCCAGGAAGTCGTTGATACGGTTTCGATTTTGTGGGGACTGCGCGCAAGATACTCGAAAGAAAAATATCATCAGGACAACAACGATCATCATAAAAAGCCGCATGGCAAGATGAACGGCCATGTGGCAATGAATTAACAGTTTATCTGTTAGATATTATTACGCTCCAAACGTCGAATCCAACGTTTGGAGTTTTTATTTTTGATTGAAACGGACATGGTCAAACGACAAAAATCCTCCAAAAATTTCTCAGCGTTTTTGGAGGATTTTGCTAGTTATTCATGATTTTTTTCTGATGCTGCAGCCAACAGAATCTGTATAACGGATATCCTATCTTGAGCAAGATAAAAGCTATTTTGTCTCGTTTAGGCGTCTTAGGATTCTTAGCGACTTCTCTGCTGTTTTGTTTCACATATTTAATGATTTCGACTCTCTTTTGATTAACTGCCTGACCATCCGCATTAAGCATCTGATTCAGCGTACTTAGTCTTGAATAAACTTGACGTCTGAGTACGGCGTCACGCAAATCTGGATAGACGCGCAAGACGTCACTGGCCATTTTATCAGTCATTTCAATCATATCAAGTTTATTCATTTTGAATGTCCCATTAACGATTGAATTGTTATGAAAATTATACGTATACTTTGCTTCGTACCCCACCGCAACGTCATCACATTTTAACATCAGAGCGTAGGTCGTTCCGATATCCTCAAAGAGCTTTCCCTTGGGATATTCAACATCGTCAAACAGATCCTTGCGATACAATTTAGCCCAAGCAGAAGTATCAATGACATCATGATAAAGCATTCTTTCGAGACAATGCTTGTTCGATATCTTCTCATCGCCCTTAGATCCCAAATTTTTAACATTGCCATTGTCATAATGAACTCGATGCTGACAAATCGACATTTTGCAATGATACTTTTCAACAAGAAAATAAAGATACTCAACATAATCCTTATCAACGATGTCATCAGGATCCACGCATGTCACATATTGCCCCTTTGCTTTCTTGATGCCATAATTTCTTGCATCTGACAGTCCGCCGTTTCCCTTATGAAAAACAACCACGCGTTTATCCTTTTTTAAAAATTCATCGCACATTTTTGAACATTCTTTATTCGTAGATCCATCATCAACCATTACGAATTCAAGATTTTCATATGTCTGATCAAACAATGAAGTCATACATTCAGATAAATATTTCTCAACATTATAGACCGGCAAAATCACCGAAATTAAAGGCTTATCCATTCTTACCTCCAAATAGCATAAAAACAAGGCGTCAAGTTCAACTTGACTCCTGCAACATCTTACTTGGAACCTTCACCGCTGAAGACTTCCTTCACCGTCAGTCCCAAAATTTTAAGGTCTTCAAAAATCGACCAGTTATCGATATACTTCATATCAAGTTCGATAACTTTTTCAAAATCCGTAATGTCGGAACGACCGCTGACCTGCCACATGCCGGTAATTCCGGGACGAACCGCAAGACGAGCACGATGATGCTTTTCGTAGTTTTTCCATTCATCAATCAACGGCGGTCGCGTCCCTACAAGACTCATTTCTCCCTTAAGAACGTTCCAAAATTGCGGAAATTCATCCAATGACGTTTTCCGAATAAACCAACCAATGCCATGTTTCGAGCCATCCTTGCCCGAACCGATGATTCGAGGATCATTGTCTGCCTTAAACATGAACCCTTTCATCGTGTTCATCGCCATAAGTTCTTTCTTGCGTTCCTCTGCATCCTGATACATGCTGCGGAACTTGTAAATTTTGAAAATTCGCCCGTTTTGGCCGACACGCTTCTGTGAGAAGAAGATTGGTCCGGGATCCGAAAAATAAATGATCGGCCCGATGACGATTACCAAAATTCCCGTAATCAACAAACCGACAAGCGCACCGACGATATCCATCAAACGTTTCAGTGCCAACTGAAAACCGGATGCAATTTTCAAGCTTTCCGTCATAACGGTATAGCCGCCGACCTTTTCAATCGTCTTCATGCCGCGTTCGTTGTCATAAAGCTCACTGATTGACACGTGAGAAGTAATCCCCATGTTAAGCAGATCCTGCAGCAAAATTTCTGGAACTACCCCGCCCTTAGGCAAAACGAACATGACCTCGTCTACCAAATCAGTGACGATATTATCCGTAAAATCATTAAGACTGCCTACGACCGGAACATCATCATATTTTTCGCCGACTTCAGCCGTTGAATCATCGAAAAAGACCGCTCCGGAAACTTCAATATCGCCCAACGATTTTTGTTCGATTCTTTGCTTAACGCCAACAAAATCACTTTTTGAAGAAACCAAAATCATTCTCTTCTTGGAATAGCCGTTTTTCTTTCGATATGCCAAAACAATCTTCTTCCATATCAATCGACCAAAATACACTGCCGGAACACCCAGTATCGCCAATAGAACAAACACCGTTCTCGAATACCAAAATGTTGTCTGACTCAAAAGAAGATATAAGGCCAAAACAATAACCAAAGCTGAAACGTATATGATTGATGCCTTTAATTCCTTCAACCAGCTACGCTTAAGAATATTGCGATAGTTGTCTGAAAGCGTGGCAAACACAACGCCAGTAACCAAAATAACCAATGCACCGACTTGGTAGTACGTCCTATCATAAGGGTTTTCGAGTCCATGGCGGATAACATATGAAACAATGTAGACGATTTGCATAACGATCAAATCGACCAAAACAAAATCAAGGTGTTTCAACCACCCATTGCTTTTTTTACTGTACAAATTATTCACCCTCAATCCAAGCAGACATCGTTAACTATGGTTGTTTAACAAAGCCGAACTTTCTAGCAACAAACATCCAAATCTTCTTGACCATATTTTGATTGCCCATAAACATCACAGGCAACTCAACGTAGTCTATCTGGTTTTGCTCAATCCAGACATCCATCAAAAGTTCGCTGATATAGCCAAATATCCGAGCTTCGCTGACCGAATACCCTGAAATATCAACACGTTTCTCAACTTCTCCCAAAACATCAAAAAGCCATTCTGAATACGCTGAAAAAACCTTGTCTTTGGCAATAATCATATTGAACATATGCGCACTGCGACGCTTCATTACCTCATCAAATTTAATCAAATAATCCGGGTATTTTTCCGCAATAACCTTGCGTGTTTCTTCAAGGCCTTCAATTTTGTGAGAATGTTCATAGTGAGACCATAAAGTTTCGATATAGTAATTACGCTTTTTAGGAAGAATAGCGTCATGTTTCTCCATAATATCAACAAGCGTTTTTTCATCTAAAACATTTTCATACTTTTTTTCAAGTGACGCACCGAGCATTCTTTTTCCCTTTGAAAACAAACGTCGGTAGTGTACCAAACCTTTAACATCAGCTTTACGATTTTTCCAGGCCCAGTACTGTGCCGTCAGTTCGCAATAATTAGGGTTCTTTTCTGAAATATTTTCTCCGGTATTATCGCGCACGAATCCAGAAAAATCATCTTTTGCCGGTCCAACCTGAACCGGAATATAAATGTTTCCTTTAGGCATCCGAATATCTTTATGGCTTACAACATAAATTTCATATGACAAACAAAAATTCCTCGCTTCATCTCAAATTAATCAGCAAATTCTTCTTTAACTGTTACCAGTGCGGCAGCGATAACCTGATCCATATTGTAGTAACGATACTGCCCCAAGCGTCCGCCAAAAATAACGTTCTCTGCTTCTTTTGAAGCCAAATTCTGATATTCCTTATAAAGACTGTTATTACGCTTGTCATTGACCGGATAGTACGGCTCGTCGCCGCGTTTCCAGTCAGCAGGATACTCACGCGTAATAACCGTCTTGTCTTTGTCGCCCTTGCCGAACTCAAAGTGCTTGTGTTCAATGATGCGCGTATAAGGTGTTTTGGCATCAGTATAGTTGACGACGGCATTTCCTTGATAGTTATCAACGTCAAGCTCTTCAGTTTCAAAACGCAGGCTGCGATATTCAAGTTCTCCGAGCTTATAATCGAAGAACTGATCGATCATCCCAGTGAAAAGAACCTTGTCATAGTTTTTCAAATATTCGTCCTTTTTATCAAAGAAATCAACGCCGGTTTCAACCGTGATCTTATCATCAGCAAGCATCTTTTCAACGATTTGAGTGTATCCGCCAACCGGGATTCCCTGATAATCATCGTTGAAATAGTTGTTGTCATAAGTCAAACGAACCGGAAGACGGCGGATAATGAATGCGGGAAGTTCCGTAGCCTTCCTGCCCCATTGCTTTTCCGTGTAGCCTTTGACAAGTTTTTGATAAATATCCGTTCCGACAAGCGAAATTGCTTGCTCTTCAAGGTTTTCTGGTTCCTTGCCATTAAGCACCGCACGCTGTTCATTGATTTTGTCCAAAGCTTCCTTAGGAGTAACCACTCCCCAGAGCTTGTTGAACGTATTCATGTTAAACGGCATGTTGTAAATTTCGCCATTGTAATTAGCAATCGGACTGTTCGTATAGCGGTTGAATTCAGCAAATTGATTGACATAGTTCCAAACTTCCTTGTTGGAAGTATGGAAAATATGCGCACCATATTGATGAACCTGAATTCCGTGAACTTCCTTCGTATAAATATTCCCGGCAATGTGGTCGCGTTTTTCAATCACATGCACTTCGTTCCCGCGTTTTGCTGCTTCGTAGGCAAATGTTGCACCAAACAAGCCAGCACCTACAACTAAATACTTTGTCATCTTTTTTATCCTCCGAAACTGATAAAAGCACTTTTTATTCATTATACACTATTTGCATTTGAAATAATTTACCACTAAAGATATGTTACCTAAATTTAAAATAGTTTGTTTAAACTAAACTGATTTATAGTGTATAATATGGTATTAGTGGTTTTGAATCCACTTTTGCACAGTCGATTATATTATATTACTACAATTTACTGCAAGCAATCACATTCTTGGTGAATACGCATAGCTGATAACATCAGCCAAGCAAAAACAGGTAAGGAATCATATGAAAGTAATTAAAAATTATCTCTATAATGCCGGATACCAGCTTTTGGCTGTTTTATTGCCGTTAATAACTGCTCCCTACGTTTCGCGCGTAATCGGAGCACACGGTATCGGCATCAACACCGCAACCAACTCGACCATTCAATACTTCATTCTCTTGGGTTCAATCGGTATCGGCCTATATGGCAACCGCGAAATTGCGTACCTTAGATCAAACAAGCAAGCGATGAGCGAAGCTTTTTGGGAAATCCAGATTTTGAAAATGGTTATGGTTACAATTTCTTACGGAGCATTTCTCGTATACTTGGCCTTTTGCCCGGTCTATAAAGAATACATGCTGATTCAATCTCTTAACCTTATCGCTGCGGCAGTCGATATCTCATGGCTCTACATGGGTCTTGAAGATTTCAAGAAGACTGTTTTGCGAAACACCATGGTCAAGCTTGCATCAGCGGCCATGATTTTTATGTTTGTCAAGGATGCAAACGATACATGGGTCTATATATTCGTACTTTCAATTTCCGTTCTCGGCGGAAATCTTACCTTGTGGCCATATGTCAGAAAAACCCTTGTCAAAGTTGATTTTAGAAAACTTCATCCGTTCAGACACTTTAAACCGACGATTGCACTCTTCATTCCGCAGATTGCGACTCAGGTTTACCTTGTTTTGAACAAAACCATGCTGTGGACAATGGTCAACAGCGACGTTGCCGGATTTTACGATCGTTCCGACACGTTGGTCAAACTAGTTTTGACAATCGTTACGGCAACAGGAACAGTCATGTTGCCACACGTCGCCAATGCCTTTCATGAGGGCAATGAAGATGAAGTTAACAGTCTTACCGCTGACTCATTTGACTTCGTTTCATGCATCGCAATTCCGATGTTTGCCGGCCTGGCAGCAATCGGACAAAAACTGGCCCCTTTATTCTTCGGACCGCAGTTTAAACCAGTCGGCATGGCCGTTTGCTTGGAGGCAATCGTTATCGTCCTGATTGGTTGGAGCAACGTTATCGGCCAACAATATTTGTTGCCGACTGACAAGATCAAGGTTTACACCGGCTCAGTCGTTTCGGGGGCAATCGTCAATCTGATCCTTAATTTGCCGTTTATTTATCTTTGGGGATTGCACGGTGCTGTATTCGCAACCGTATGTTCCGAAATAGTCGTTACCGGATATCAAATGTGGCATGTCAGAAACATCCTGAGTTTGAAAAAGATGTTTATCAACGTTCCCAAGTATGTCTTGGCTGGTCTAATAATGTTTATCGTTGTCAATCGCGTCTGCATGATGCTTGATTTTACTTCAACAATTAAAAACGTATTGGCAATTGCATCTGAAATCGGTTTGGGAGTTGTTGTGTACGGGGGAATATTGCTGTTATTGAAACCTACAATCTTAAACAAATTGGGAAGTATTATCGATAAAATTAGGAGTAAAAAAAATGGATAATATCTTAAAAAACAAGATCTATAGCTCAACGCTCGGAATGAAAATAAAGGAAAAATTCCCGAGACTACCTGAATGGACATACTTTTTAGCTCTATTCATGTACCTTCTCTCTCAATTCGCACAAGGAACTTTAGCAATCGGAAATCTTATTCCAAAGTTCTTGCCATATTGGGTGCAAATGTTTGTCGCACTAATCATCGTTTTAAAGGTCATTACGTTTGATGAATATTATCTTAAAGACTGGTTTATCTTGCTGTTTTTAGGCATAGTTTTATGGCAAAGCGGCATGAATGCAGGTGAGTTGAACTTATTCTACTACTACATCGCTATCATTGGCGCAAAAAATATCGACTTTAAAAAGATATTGCGTTTCTTTCTCGTAACGATTTCATCATTATTGATACTGACATTTATAATCACTAAATTAAGAATAATACCTGGTTTAGTATTTAATCGTGGGGATGGTGCCCTCAGATATGCATTAGGAACGGTTTACCCATCAGATTTATCAGCAAGATGTTTCTACTTGATGATCACCTACGCTTTGCTTCGTGATTACAAATTGAAGCTGCCTGAATACATCGGATTGATTTCAATTACAATATGGGCATATGTAGTTACCGACACAAAAGTCGATTTGATTTTGATGGTATTTTTCTTGTTAATTGCCGTTTTCTATAAGCAAATCATTAACCTTCTGGAAAAAATAACATCAATAGGCATTGCCATAATTTTAGGATCTGCCGTTTCATTTATGATTTTGATGACATATTTTTACAATCCATCAAATCATTTTATGAAATTGATCGACCATGCTTTGTCAGGAAGATTCTACTTCTCACATATTGCTTTCGAAAAATATAACGTTACGTTCTTAGGGCAATATATACCTCAAAACGGTTTTGGCGGACAAACCAAGAAAGTTTTCGATTATTTTTACATTGATTGTTCGTATATCAGAGTTTTGATGATGCTTGGAGCGTTTGTCTTCCTATTGATGGTCGGGTACTTGCTGTATCTTTCACATATGTTTCTATCTAAAAAGTATTATTCTTTAGAAATTACCTTGATTCTAATCGCCTTAAGTTCGTTAATCGATCAACATATGTGGGAGATATCATATAACATTATCTTCTTAGCAACGTTTGCCAATCTAAATAGTTTTAGACATTCAACAAAAAGACTATCAATATAACGATAGAAGGGGAGCGAATAAAGTGACTTTTAGTAAAATTGATTTTTCACGCATTATGAAAAATTTATCGTTAATATTTTTATTTGTTTTATTAGCATTTATTTCCACTTATCCAGCATTTGTAGAACACTATTTCAAAATGACAATGGATGGACAAATCCACTTTGCTCGCTTTGAATCTGTTGCACAGGCATTGAAATCAGGAAAATTACCCCCAAGCATTAATTTTATAGGACTCGGCAATGTAGGTGAGGCATTCTCTAGCACATATCCTTGGTTAACTGCACTATTGTTTATTATTCCTAGATCAATTATGCGAAGCCCTGTCCATGCAATGTTCGTGGGTTTCTTTGCGGTTAACTTGATAACCATTATTAATGCCTACTTTTTGACAAAATGCCTGACTTCAAAAAAGAGTCTTCAAATATTTGGTGTAGCTATTTATCAGTTAAATACTTACCATTTCATTGATTTATATGCCCGAAATGCCATGGGAGAATCTCTTGCTTATGCTTTCATCCCATTGGTCTTCTTAGGATGTTATCAAATTTGGAATGGTCATAGAACTGGTATTTTGCCTTTGGCATTAGGCATGGGGTTAATTTTCAATTCTCACATGATCACCTCGTTCTTCGCAGTAATTATCTTGGTAACAATCGAGTTATACCGAATAGTGATTAAAAAATTTAGTTTAAGGGAATTGTCTTCTTTTTGTCTATCTGCATTATTGTGCTTACCGGTTGTTCTTTTTTCACTAGTTAATCTTGCTAAAATAACAGCTAACAATAAAATTTCTACAACTTGGCGTGCACTTTACTCCATATATGCATGGGATGCACTTCAATCATCTGTAAATAACGTTATAAGCGATAAGCCTAATCAATACAATGTAGGAATAGTCTGTTTATCGTTATTAGTAACAATGATTATTATGTCATTTAAAAAAGATTTACAAAAATACGCACCTTACATAATAGGTGCTACCATAATACTTGTTGTAACCTTGAACTGGATTACTCCTCCTAAATGGCTAGTGAAAAGTATAATAGGAAACTTGCAATTTACAGGCAGACTGTTGCCATTTGTTATAATATTAACAGTTATGGGGAGTGTGTTAATATTAGACTACTTACATCCGACCATCAACAGTAACGCTATTACCGTACTTGCACTGTGCCTGATGACGATACTTTCATTTAATGGTATCGTTAGCTATCACAATACTAAAAATGATGACCCTGTGCGTTTCTATATTGATAATAATCAAACTTACTTATCGACAATTTCTGAAGTAAAATGCGGTTATGAGGACTATACAATCCTAGACAACCATAAAAAGTCAATTCTCAAATCAGTTTTGTGCGAAGATAAAGATTTTGAAATCAAAAATGTTCGTTACAATAGAATATCTATTGTTCCAAAGGCAAAAAAGAAAAAGGTAGAGGTTCCGTTTTTATTATATAACTCAGTTCCATATAAAGTATCAGTGAATGGTAAACCTATAGATGCAAAACAAGGTTCCACACTCAAGTTAAATTTAAGTAAGCGAAAGAATACAATTGTAATCCAATCTGATGCGCCGAAAATCAATTACTTGACATTCTCAGTAAGCGTCATTTCAATTATTCTATTAACTGCTGCCATGTTATTCTACAACAGAAAACCACAATGCTATCAATAACAAACTAGAAAAAAGTCCCGTTTGTTATTTAGTTAAGTGAAATGCCGAACAAAGCGGTCGACTTGCGACTAATTTTGTCCGGCATTTTTGCAATTTTTTTATTTTAAAAATTCATTCGTATAGTCATCTTCCTGAATCGTAAATCTAGGACGCTTCTTAACCTCAGTGAATATCTTTCCGACATATTCGCCAATCATGCTCAAACAGATCAATTGAATGCCGCCAAGCACCCAAATTGACGTAATAAGCGAAGTCCACCCGCTGACGACGTTTCCGTTGATTTTTTGGACAATTGAATAAATAAATAACCCGATTCCGATTAAAACTACCAGTAAACCAAGATTCATGATCAGCTTGATCGGCACGGTCGAAAATGACGTAATGCCATCCATCGCAAATTTGATCATCTTCTTTAACGGATACTTTGATTCACCGGCAAAACGTTCTTTTCTTGCGTAATAAACCTTGTCTGAAGGATAGCCGACAAGCGGCACCATCCCTCTTAAAAACAGATTCCTTTCGTCAAAGCGCAATAATCCTTCAGTTGCTCGCTTGCTGAGCAATCGGTAATCAGCTGAATTAGGCACCATGTCAACGCCTAATTTGCTCATCAAAGAATAAAATGCCATCGCCGTCTTGCGCTTGAAAGCCGTATCAGTATCACGATTATTTCTTACCCCATAAACAACGTCTATTCCTTCATGATACTTTTTGACCATCTCCGGAATGGCATTGACATCATCCTGCAAATCAGCATCAATCGTAATCGTCATGTCAGAATAGTCAACGGCCGTTGTCAATCCCGCCAAAAGCGCATTTTGATGTCCATAGTTGCGACTGAATCTGATTCCGGTCACATATTCAAACTGGTTTTCAAATTTCCTGATCAATTCCCACGTCTTGTCTTTGCTGCCATCATCGACAAACAACAGCTTGCTATTTGAAGATACTTGCTCTTCAGAAATCATGGACTCAAGAACAGCACCAAGTTCTTTAACGGTCTCCGGCAATACTTCCTCTTCGTTATAACAAGGAACAATAATCGTCAACATATTGTCTTCGCGCATGAAAATACTCCTCTCTGTCATGAAACGTGTCAACTTTAATTATAAATCAACAAAGCAAGAAATTGTATCGATAATTATCCTGATAACCTGTTTATATATATGCCTGATGCAATATTCGAATTTATTTAGCATTGTTCAATAAATCTGCAATTTCTTCATATCATCAAAATAATTAAACTGAAAAACTGAACGATTTGTCATAACTTTTGAAACATCAAAGCCATAAGTTTTATGTATATTTTAAGTATAGAGAAAGGCGAGGTGCAATGGATATGAAACATGTTACAAAATTCCAAAAATCAATTTTTGTTTCACTGGCTGTTTTAGGATTTGTCGGAGGAATACAAACGTCCGATATTATTAATAGCGGTGACGGATCAGCAATTCCAACGATTAAAGCAGCATCCGTGCGCCGAGGCCAACAAAGAATCAACGGAAAGTGGTATCTGTTCGATAACAACGGACATTGCAAAACAGGATTCCAATGGATTCCCGAACAACGCAAAACAGCTTACTATGCAGGCAACGGACAAATGCAATACGGTCAACAAAGAATCAACGGTCACTGGTATCTCTTTGATAATTGTACCGGGGCTATGAAGACTGGTTTACAGTGGATTGCTAATCAACATAAGACCGTTTACTATGCGGGCAATGGCCAGATGCAATACGGTCAACAAAGAATCAACGGTCACTGGTATCTCTTTGATAATTGTA
>ERZ1034969.642-NODE-642-length-18919-cov-7.971480_pt1 | contig 18919 bp, 21 predicted proteins | sample MGYA00520624_ERZ1034969 | MGnify/ENA primary metagenome ERZ1034969 (study PRJEB33766, sample SAMN09781776) | gut metagenome | biome: gut microbiome | host: Homo sapiens | place: Madagascar | study: EMG produced TPA metagenomics assembly of the PRJNA485056 data set...
AACAAACTCCACCACATCAAAAAAGCACTACTCGAAAAAATGTTTCCCACACCCGACAGCAACATCCCAAGCATACGCTTTCAAGGCTTCACCGAAGCATGGAAACAGCAGAGATTAGGTGAGGTTGCTGATATTGTTGGTGGTGGAACTCCAGATACGAGCAATAAAGCATACTGGAATGGTTCAATAGATTGGTATTCACCAGCTGAGTTAGGTGATCAAACTTATGCTATTGGTAGTATTCGAAAAATAACCCAAGCTGGCTATGCCAACTGCTCGGCGATCATGCTCCCAGCTGACAAAACAATTTTATTTACTAGCCGTGCAGGTATCGGCAATAGCGCAATTCTTCGCAAGCCAGCGTGCACAAATCAGGGTTTTCAATCGCTGGTTGTTAAAGATGGCACAGATGTGTATTTCATTTACTCTATGACTGGGCTAATCAAAAAATATGCTGAACGGAACGCCTCGGGATCAACATTTTTGGAAATATCGGGTACGAGTCTAGCTGCGGGTGTATTTGCTTTCCCATCAAGCGCTGAAGAAACCGCAATTGGGTCAGTATTTAACTGTCTCGACTCCCTCGTCACTCTCTATCAACATAAACTCAATAAACTGCACTGCATCAAAAAAGCGCTGCTCGAAAAAATGTTTGTGTAGATTTCGCAAAATGCGAGTGCAGAAAAATCTAGAAAATCTCTAGACGATATCTGCTCGCTGTGCGCCGTTCGTTTCGCATACAGTTTTCTTGAAACTGCATGAAATACTTTGCCTGCTCTGCTTACTTGCTCAATAATTCGTGCAATAGATACTGATACAGAATTTCCGTGCACTGGCATAAAAGGCGTGCATTGGCATAAAGGGAAAGCTGCTTGAAACGTTTGCTCTTAAAGATTTGTACAATAGAGATGATGAATTTTACTGGTGTGCACGGTTTTTCTTCCGATCTTCTTGCTGATGCAATATTGCCTGAAGAGCGCGGGCTGCGCCATGCGTTGCTTGCAGCTTTTGGATCAGTTGGATTTTCGATCAATAAAACTGATGTGAGCGCAAGCAATGCGGCAAAGGGAAGAAATATCTCGCCAGAAAATAGCACTGCAATATCACTAGCAGAAAATTCGCTGCCAAAACGCACATCAGCGGCAGAAAGTGCGCCAGAAAACCCAGCAGAGCACGCCCGTATGCTGATGAGTCTTCCGCGTGCAGATCGAGTGTGCATAGTTCTTATCGATGGGCTTGGCAGCCATCAGATCGCTCAACGTTTGGGGCATGTGCCAGCGATCCGCTCTCTGGTAGGAGCTGAGGGTATAGCAAGCGTGACGAGCATTGCTCCGAGCACCACGGCTGCTGCTCTCACATCCTTTGCAACAGCCGCTTATCCAGGGCAGACCTCGATGCTGAGCTATTCACTGCACAATCGGAAAAACCATAGCACTTTTGATCTTATTTCGTTTAGAAATTCTCCCGTCTGTGCGAAAGATTGGCAAACATATCCGACCCTGTTTGAGCGCCTTACTAAAGAAGACGCAGGGCAGTGCACGCTTATCGTCGATCCCAAACATAAAGATTCAGGTTTGACGATGGCGGCGTGGCGTGGCGTCACCAGTGCATATGCCCGCCGTTTAGAAGATCGCGTTGATGTAGCGGCGCGAGAGCTTAAAACAGGAAAGAAACTTGCATACCTTTATTGGGGAAATCTCGATCATGAGGGGCACGTTTATGGAGTCAATTCTCAGCAGTGGTTGAGCGAACTCGAATATACTGATGCGTGCTTTGCTCAGCTTCTTCGCTTGTTGCCTCGCGGAACTCTCGTAATTCTCACTGCAGATCATGGCATGGTTGAAGATCGAGAAAAAGTAGATATTGCGCACGTGCCTTATCTCAATAGGGGAGTTGAGGCGATAGCTGGCGAAGAGCGCGGATTTCATGTTTACTGCTCAGAAGAGGAAGCAGAATCCCTCGCTGAGCGTTGGCGCGATTATTTTTCCGAACGCGCATGGGTGCTCACTCGCCAGCAGCTTGCGGCATCTCATCTTTTTGGTCCTATGACCTCTCATGCTTATGAAGCTATCGGCAACGTGATTTGTTTCGCTCGTGAATCTTTAGGCGTCGTTGATTCCCGCGCTCTTTCAGCGCATGCATTAAAATTGCGAGGAGTGCATGGCTCGCTTACGGCAGAAGAAATGCACGTGCCGTGGATTGTGGAGGTTGTATAGATGGCTGAGCTTGTTTTCTTTTCGGGCACGATGGACTGTGGAAAATCTACTCTTGCTCTGCAAACAGCATACAACCATGAGCAGCGAGGTCTCACAGGTATCGTTTTTTCTATGAACGATCGCGCAGGGAAAGGTAAATTATCTTCACGCCTTGGGCTTGTGGTTGATGCCGTAGAAGTCACTCACGATATGGATTTTTGGCGATACGTAAACGATCAGCGCCAGCAAGGGCGCGTAGATTTTGTGATTGCTGATGAAGTGCAGTTCTATTCTTCTGCGCAGGTTGAGCAGCTTGCCCGAATTGTTGATGAAGTAGGGATTGACGTTTACGGTTTTGGGATTACGTCTGATTTCCTTACGCGACTTTTTCCTGGATCGCAGCGCATGATAGAGCTTGCTGATCGCGTTGAAGTGCTTCAAGTTGAAGCGCTGTGCTGGTGTGGGGCGCGAGCCACCCACAATGCGCGCACGGTCAATGGGCTGATGGTGCACAAGGGAGAGCAAGTGGTTGTGGGGGATACCAATAAAAACGATGTTGTGGCGTATGAGGTGCTTTGCCGTCGTCACCATATGCTTGCAATGACGGCGGCTTCAGCGCATGCCTCGGAGCTTTCCCCTAAGACCTTGCTCGAATAGATATCTGCGATTGTGCGGATAGATATGTATAGAGTGTGTGCGGATTGCGAATATTTCCAGATATCAGATATTTTAGAGCGTACGTTTAAGTAGCCTTTATGAGCGATATCTTCGCACAAGCGCATCGCGAAAGATGATGCTTTATTTCTCTCTTAATAAGCACTATCAGTGAGCGCCAGTAATAAGCACTAGCTAGCAGGCACTAGGCATCTGAATCTTTTGAATACCCGAAGACGATTTCATCCCACGATGGCATAGTCGGCCGTGAACGGCGCGATTTTGATGCGTTTTTCGAAGGAGCTGATGCGGCGGATTCGGAAGTTTTCTTGCCCTCTTTTTCTTTTTTCGTGGCGCTTTCTTCAGCAAACATTGGAAGTTCTGTTTGGCTAGGCTCGCTTTGCTTCAGTTCCCGTTTATTTCCAGTCTTTTTCTGAAGATTTGAGGCTTTCTTGCTGCCAGCAGAGTTTTCATAATCGGTAGTTTTGCAATCGGCAGCAGATACTTCTTCAATAGCGTTGCTGGTGTTCGCTCTTGTAGGGAAAGCCAGAAGAACGGCACTTGGGGCTTCGCTTTCATCTGCGCTATCGTCATCAGCATCTGCAAGATCTAGCGTGCTAATACCATCGGCGTCTATATCCTCATCGTCAAGAAAATCGTCATCTGGCAAAGGGCGCGCTGTGCCGCGCTGCGTATCGAGAGAAGCAAGCATCGAATCAATATCGATCGAATCATTTTCTGATGGTGAAGGAGAGGCATATTCTGAAACTTTTGAGGGCGCCTTAGCGCAAGCGGAATCAGAACGTGATATTTGCGCTTCTCGCACAGCGCCAGGATCTATCTGCGGAGTATTGAGTGCGCGCCACGGAGAAGAAGGAGCAGGAACTTGCGTTTCAGTGAGCCATGCAGCTTCATCGTTGAGTGCGATAATAGCCTGCGCTTTCGTGTTGATACGCCACATTGCGCAATGCTCAGTGCTATCTATGGTGTAGGTGGCTGTGAGAGTCCACGGCGCTCCATCTTCGCGGTAAGCATCCCATGAGATTCCAGTGGAAGAAACGCCGCGTTCAATCAGGCGTGAAGTGATAAGTTCGTCAATTGTAAGCCCGCCTAGCTCGTGAGCTTGGCGGTAGGCTCTAGCTTGAGCTGCTGTATATCGGCGTTCTGCGGCAATCGGATACTCTAAAGCGAGAAGCTGAGAAGCTGGCATCGGGCACATCTGGGCAACATCGTCAACAGATTTTCCTGCGCGAAAGAGCGCCTGAATCTTTCGCGGGGAAATAGGGGCAGGCTCGGCAGGAGGGCGAGGAATATCCGTCCGCAGGGCAGCGCGAAGCTCGTCCGTTATCGGCACGCAATAGCGGTTTCCTTTTGAATCGTTGAAGCTCAACCGCTCGCCATTTGGCTCTATGCCCAAAAGCTCAAGCTCAATCATCACATTCCTCCTTACAATAAAGGGTGCCATTTTAAGCGTTTCAATGCTTAATCTAGGGGCGGTGTGTTGATATAAAGTTGATATAAAGCGGCGATTAGCCTATTTTCTAATGCTCATGTTCTGTGCTTATTTTAGGTATAGTTTCAGAGAAATAAATAGCAAATATGCGTTTTCTCTTGATAATTTTTCTGCTCTCTGGTAGAAAGACTGCGAAACATAGCACAACAATGTGCCAACATCGACTGATGGGATTTCTACTCATGGCAACCGATTATGATGCACCTCGCAAGCAAGACGAAGAGCTTAAAACCGATTCCCTCGACGAGTTGAAAGCTCGGCGTTCAGATTCAAACTCTGGATCTGTGGATGAAGATGAAACCATTGCAGCGGAGGAGTTTGAGCTTCCAGGGGCAGATCTTTCCAATGTGGAACTTTCTGTTGATGTGATTCCTGCTCAAGACGACGAATTTACGTGCTCGCAGTGCTTCCTCGTTCATCACCGCTCCCAGCTGGCCTATGAAGAAAACTCTTTGCCAGTGTGTGTGGATTGCGCGGCATAATGCGCGATTTTGGGCCTTTTGATTCTTTAGAATACGGTGAACGGGCAGACCTTCTGGACGCTGGTTCACTGTGGCTTCCTCTTGTGCCTGAAGCGTCTATGCATTTCAGCGTCGCTCAAGAGACGAATACCGTGATGGCAGTGGGCTACACGCTCAACGATTCTGCTCTCCAACTGCAGCCTTATGCAGCTCCTCGTTCTACAGGTATATGGGAGCAAGTATGCCTCGATATGCAGACATCTCTCGCTGAGCAGGGAGGCAGATCGACAAAATCCGAGGGTGAATACGGCTGGGAGCTTCTTGCTCACGTTCCAAGCCCTCAAGGAGTGCTACTTCCTCAGCGTTTTATTGGAGTAGATGGAGCACGCTGGATGCTGAAAGCATCGATTTCAGGCCCTGCTGCTGTAAACGATGATCTGGCAGCTCCGTTAATAGCTATTTTGCGACGCGTCGTCGTTGATCGCGGGCAAGAGCCGCATCCTCCTCGCGAGCTTTTACCTATGGTCTTGCCGCGTATAGATGCACAATCCGCATCTCGCGAATAAATGCTGCAAGTAGTTTACGCTGAAACGAGCAGTTGAAATAAGCGTGAGGTGACGATGAGCAGCGGCATAGAGCAGCGTTTCGTTGAGACAAAAGGAACAGTTATTTCCATTACCTACCCGGGATATGCGCAAACTCCTGTTGTGCGGGTCAATATCCAAACTGAAACAGGAGTTCTTGCTCTCGTTTTTCAATCGCACACTTCGCTTAAAGCGCTCGATATCGGGCAGGTAGTACGCGTTTCAGGAAATGTAGTGATGAGTGAGGGTGCGCCTTCGATTTATAATCCTCGATATGTGATAGAAAGTGCAGGCTATAGCGCGTTATGAGTACATCGGGTAGCAATAATATCGCAGCGGTGGCAGCGAGTGACGATTTTGACGTGATGGCAGCAGTCGGCGGCTGGCGGGGGATTATTGAATCGATCGTCCCCACTTTGCTATTCCTCGGTCTTTATATTGCCAGCCACGATACAATGTGTGCTGTGATTGCCGCTCTTGCCGTCTGCATCATCTTTCTTGCTGCACGAGCTATCCAGCGCGTTCCTGTAGCGCCTGCATGTGGAGGACTGTGTGCAATGGCAATATCTGCTGCGCTCGTGTGGAAGACGGGTGAAGCCTCGAATGTGTTTTTTTGGGGAATCATCTTAAATGCCGTCTACGGCATTGCTCTTCTCATATCGCTGCTTGTGCGCTGGCCGCTGTTTGGTGTGCTCTTTTCGCTTGCCACAGGCACGAGAATGCAGTGGCGGCAGGAGAAAGAGTATAAAGACGTGAAGAAACGCCACTATATCGTCACGTGGCTTTGGGTTGTAGTTTTCGCTCTTCGTCTTGCAATCGAATTGCCGCTCTACTATGCAGATGCCACAGAAGCCTTAGGCATTGCAAAGCTGATTTTAGGGCTTCCCCTCTTTGCCTTGGCTGCATGGTTTAGCTGGCTTATAGCACCAAAGGGTGCCATACTTGATCAGCTCAAACAAGCTCAGCAATCATCAGAATTATCAGAGGTACCAGAGATTTCGCAGCTGGAAGAAGAATCGTCATCTTCCTGATCACCAAGAATCTGTACAGGCACTGATACCAAAGCTTCTACAGCGCTGACGGCGTCATCTGCCGCATCTGAAATGATAAAGAGAAGTTGATCGCCAGATTGGATTGCAAGATCGCCGTGGGCGATAAAAGGCATACCATCGCGCAGCACAGTATTAACCAAAGCTCCAGGGGGAAGCTGCAGTGCGTGAATCGTCTTGCCCACAATTGGAGCTTGCTCAGGCACTCGCACTTGGTAAAGCCCTGCAGATGATTCATGAAAATCGATACGGCGAACAAGCTCTCCAGAAGAAACAGCATCTTCAATAAGCATTGTCATAATTCTCGGGGTGCTCACAGGATAATCAACGCCCCATGATTCATCGAAAAGCCATTCATTTGCGGGGTTGTTTATTCGCGCAACCACGCGGGGGACGCCAAATTCTGTTTTAGCTAAAAGAGAGATAACGAGATTTGCTTTATCGTCGCCCGTTGCTGCCACCACAACATCACAATTAGCAAGGTTGATTTCCTGCAGCGTGCGCAACTCACACGCATCAGCGAGCGCCCAATCTGCGAGAGGGACGCGCGCTACTCGCATAGCTTTAGGATCGGCATCTACAATCACAACCTCGTGATGGCGCTCAGTGAGTTCTTTCGCAATGGAACGGCCCACAGACCCTGCTCCGGCAATCATAACTTTCACAGTTCGTCCTCCTTCACAGGGTGAGCCAGAATATGTTGAATTGCTGCGACTCTTTCTGATTGGGCAGTAAGGAAAATTGTATCGTCATCTTGAATAATCAGCGTATTTTCTGCAACGACTGGGCGAGAATGCCGCCCGATATATGCCACGCGCGCCGAAGTTGCATGCTCAATATCCGCAACTGTGCGCCCATACCACGATTCATTGAGGTCGGCTTCGATCAACGCCATTTTCATATCTGAATCGACGTAGTGGACGTTCGGACCTAAAGCGATGAGCTTGCGCATAATCTTATCTGCAGTCCACGCCACAGTGGCCACAGTTGAAATGCCTAAACGCTCATATACTCCTGCGCGCGAGGAATCATAAATTCGAGTGGCAACGTTTTTCACACCAAACGTATCGCGCACCACGCGCGCTGCAATGATATTTGAGTTATCGCCCGAAGAAACAGCAGCAAATCCTGCTGCATCTTCTATCCCTGCCTGGGTGAGAGCGTCACGGTCAAAGCCGATACCCGTCACCTGCTGCCCCGAGAAATCCTCGGGAAGACGCCGAAAAGCATCAGGATTGGAATCGATGATGGCCACAGAATGCCCTCGATTTGATAGATTAACTGCAAGCGTAGCGCCGACGCGCCCGCAACCCATAATGACGAAATGCACGTAACAGACGTTACCTTATTGCGCCGAAAAGCGTAACCTATTCTTGATGTATAAAAAAGCGCGCCAATATAGTGCCACACGAGTTCCGGGTTCAGTCTCGGTCACTGCGAGCCTCGTGACGATTGCTTTAGGGGCACTGATCACTCCGCAGATTATTCTGCGTGCCTTTCCAGCAGTGCATAATCTTAACGCACTAATTCTTGCCTTGCTCACGGGTATTACGGTTTTTGTGTTGGTATGTGTTGCCGTCAATAAAGTGACGTGTCTGACGCCTCGGCGAACTACACACCAGCTGGCTACTCGTTTCGTTGGAGCGTGGGCTGGAATTTTGGTGGGTGCGGCAAAAATTTTGATGCACGGTCTGCTCGTGCTTATCGGCGTGGAATTAGTGGTGACGGCGATCAATGCTGTTGTAGAGCTAGGGAGCTGGAATAAGCCGCTCACAGTCGCCTTGGTTATGGTCTTCACTATTCCAGCTCTTTTTGCAAGCACAGGCAGCGGCTTGCGTTGGCCGCGGGCGCTTGCGTTTGTTGGCGTGCTGGCCTTGGCGCTCGTCTTAGTGTGGGGTTTAGTTGAAGAATTTCGAGGCGCAATCGATTTTAAGACTATCTGGCATGCGCAGAGTGAAGCGCTGAAGTCTGATGCTGTGCGAGGCGGAAACAGCCCACACCTAGAAGCAGTATTAGGGGCATGCTTTCCTGCTGCGATCGCATTAGTGGTTAGTGAACGCACAATGGCAGTGCCTCAACGCCGCCGCGTACCAATTAAGCGAATGCTGCAGGTGCTCGTACCAATGCTGCTATTGATTATCGTCACGATGTATTTTGTTTTCAAGCTGCATTTGCCAGCTCAACGCAACAGTTTACCCGCTCTTTCCATCGCTGCTGCGTTTTTTGGTGAAACAGGGCATGCAATTCTCGCAGTGCTTTTTGCTCTCACTGGTCTGTCTGTTTCTGTGGCGACTTATCGGCAGCTTCCTCGTTTACTTCGGGAGCTTGCCATCGACGGCTTGCTCTCTCAGCGTCTAGCAGCAGAAGATGCAGTAGTGCCTCGGAGAATGATGGTGCTCCTCATTGCAGCAGTGCTCGCTGTGATCTCGTGGATATTAAATTCCACTCGTTCTTTCGCAATGGTCTTTTTGATAATCTGCTTTTTAGTGGCGCTTATTCTTGCCATATCTATGATTGCGCGTTCCACGTCGATTCTGCACGATTCTCTCGATGCTCAAGAGCGTCGTCTTGCGCGGCATACGCGATGGCTGTATCGGATATTTGGCGTCATTATGATTGCCTTGCTCGTGCTGCTCGTGATTGTTGAACCGCGCTGGTTTATTGCTGCTTTGCTGAGCCTTGCGGTTCCAGTGATTTATCTCGTGATTTATCGTAAAGGTATTGGCAAGCTTCATCAGGTTCTTGCAGATGATGAGGCTTTCGCAGGGCGAGTGATTCCGACGCGTGTGCATTCTTTTGTACTCGTTGATTCGCTCGATCAGCCCACTCTTCGCGCTTTGGATTGGGCGCGAGCGAGTAGAGGGTCGTCGTTGCAGGCGATTTGCGTTGATCTTGATCCTGCGCGCACGCGTCAGCTCAGACGCGACTGGGCCGTAAGAGAGCTGCCCGTTGCACTCACAGTTGTCGGCACGCCGTCTGGAGCTGCTCGCGGGCCAGTAATTGAGTTTGTGCGAGCTTTTCGCTCCACTCATCCGAACGATCTGGTGATGGTGTACTATCCAAAAGTTATTTCTACTGGTTCGTGGGAGCGCTTCTTTATACGGCACACTACGCCCTCGATTATTTCTCAATTGGAGATGGAACCAGGCGTGATGGTCACCCAAGTTCCTTATCGTATTGATAGCGCAGATCGTAGCGATAGCGAAGCTGCAGGCGAAGATTCGCTGCTTGCGCAAGACAATGGGAATTCCTGATGAGCAGGTGTGATACCTATCTTCGCGAAGAAGAGATTGAGCTGAAAGATATTGCGCATGGCGGAGTGTGCGTCGGGCGCGGATCTGATGGGCGCGTAGTATTTGTGCGCGGCGGGATCCCTGGCGAGCTGGTGAAGGTGCGAATAGTAAGCGAGAAAAAGAAGTTCGTAAGAGGGTTTGTTGCTAGTGTAGCAGAGGCGTCACCGTATAGAACCGATCATCCTTGGGTAGTTGGTGCCGCTGGCGAAACTGGAGCTGCAGATTTTGGGCATATTGAGCTAGGCTGGCAGCGCGAGCTGAAAGGGCAGGTGATTCGCACACAGATTGAGCGTGTTGGGGGAGTGGCTCTGGCTCAGCAGATGGCAGATATGTGCGTGACGCCGATAGGCATTGACTCAGCAGCTGAGGCTATGGCAGACACGCGCGAAGCAGGCTGGCACACTCGCACGCGCTTCGACGTCATCAAAATGGAAACTGGCGTAGGAATGTATCGTGAGCACTCCCACGAACTACTGCCCTTGGATTCGATGCCGCTTGCTGTGCGTGAATTAGAGGAGCTAGAGCTTTTTGGCGCGCTTTGGGATAAGGTATTGGAGCCAGGAGAGCGTCTGCACGTGGTAGCTCCTGCAAGCGGAGTAAATGTGATCGTGCTTCCCGAGCGAAAGCTCATATTTTCTCGTGCTTCGCTCACCTCTGGGGTGCTGGGCAGCAAAGATGGGGTGCTGGGCAGTAAAGATGTGGCGAATACGAGTTCGCCTGATTTTGCAGCTTCTATTGAAAGTATTCATGATTTTTTGGCACTTCCAGCGATGAGACTGCGCGAGCGGGCAAGTGACGGCCACGATATTTTTGATTACGATATTTCGCCGAACGGTTTCTGGCAGATTCACTATCGCGCTCCGAGCGCATTGCTGCGCGAGGTGATGGGTGCAGCTCGAGTGCAAGCAGGAGATAGAGTACTGGAGCTTTTTGCTGGAGCAGGATTATTTTCTGTGCCGCTTGCTCGTGTAGTTGGTGACGCAGGCGCCCTGCTGACTTTAGAAGGCTCCGATACAGCAGTGGCTGATGCTCAGGCAAATCTCCAGCAATACCCGTGGGCTAATGCTCGCCAAGCATGGATTGGTGGCAGAGAGATTGCTGAGGCGCTAGATGAGGTGAAGCCTCGCGTCGTCATTGCAGACCCTCCACGAGCTGGATTAGGTGTGAACTGTGCGCGCGTACTTGCAAATACACACTATCTGCAGCGCGTAGTGCTCGTGAGTTGCGATCCAGCTGCAATGGCAAGAGATGCTGGAGTGTTTGCGCAGGAAGGCTGGCAAGTGGAAAGTTTTACCGCTTTAGATATTTTCCCGCATACGCACCACGTGGAGAGTGTTGTATTGATGTCAAAGGTTGATTAGGTGGGTGCAAGTTTGCCTTTGTGTAGCAGGGGTTTGCGAGGGCTATCGTTAAAAGGTTTAGCGTGCGGCGGCTTTAGGCTGGATTCTTGCGGTTTTCGAGCGCAGTTTGGCTATTTGAGGGAACATGTCTACGCTCTAGGGTTGAGTGCACAGGATGTTAACGTTAAAAGGTGCACCCACTTTGCACCCAGGCTGTGAAGTGGGAAAAATTTTGCAGAAGGAAATGTACCGTAGCATATGTGGGAGAAAAAAATATACGAGTCTAGTGAACAGGTTTAATACTGTAGAATCAAGGCTTAAGGGAGTAAAAGCTCGCATTGTTGAAAAGCAAATGAGGCATGATGGAGTTGAATATTTTATCGCGGATTTGAAAAAGCAGGACTTGTTAACAGCGTTCGATGAAAACGTCTGGCTTAGCATGGTTGACTATCTAACTGTGCATCAAGATGGAAAGGTCGAGTTTACTTTTCTTGATGGGAACAAAACAGAACTAAAGTGCTAAGCTTACAGGAAATGTGCTTTTTAAAATAAAAGCATATTAGCAAGTCGCTGACGTGCTTTTTTGCTGTTAAAAGAGTTACATGTTGAGTATCAACGGGGAGAAGGGGGCGTGGCTGTCTAAAAAATGTCCGCCCCCCCCTGTAGACAAATAGTAATTAAGACTGTACAGTTCCCCGTATCGGAAACGGTTTTTATGCTGTTCTGCTTTCGCAGTTTTCAGGATTGCGGCAAGCGTATCGCAAAAGTCAACGGTGCGGATTTTTTTACGCTTTGTTGCCCCTATTTCTGTTTTGTGCCTTGCCCCGTTGTAACGCATACTGCGGCGTACTGTCAGATATTGTTCTTCAAGGTTGATGTCCTGCCAAGTCAGACCACAGACCTCTCCAATACGCAAGCCTGTATAATAGGCTATCTGTATAGGAAGAAGTGCAGGATTGTTTTTCTTTTTCAGGAAGTCCTCTAACCTCTGATACTGGTCATAGCTGAGCGTTGGTGTGGAAGTTGTTTCCCCATCCTCGTAAGAGAACAGCTCGTATTCTTCTTTCTTTCCTCGCCATACCACATACTGCATCGGGTTAAAGGTTATCAGCCTTTTCGGGAATACTGCAAAACGGAACGCCCCTTGTAAAACAGCCGAAAACAATCGGAGATACCCTTTGCTGAGTGCCTTTGCAGTTGTACCGTCAGGATTTGTGCCTCCAAAGCTGAGAAAGTCTATATACGCCTGTAAATGGTCGGCGGTTACGGTTTTCAGCTTTCGGTTTCCTATCGGGTGCTGTTTGATACGGTTGACCGTTCCTTGATAGGACATTACCGTACCATTGCTGAGATTGCCGGGTTTCAGTTCTTCCTCCACCCACAGATCGAGCAGCATACCAACCGTGATGTTTTCAGACTTCGCAACGAATTTCTTTTCCTCATAGTCAGCGATTGCTTTTCTGAGCAGGGCTTCTGTTTCAGACTTGCTTTCTGTTCCCACAAACTCTTTCTGTACTTTTCTGCCGCTTTCATCTTCGATGTAGAAGCGTGCGTACCACTTTTTACCTTTTTTTCTTACAGAACCTTTTGCCATAGATAAATTTCCCCTTTCTATCCGTGGCAATCGGGACTGTGACATATGGTGTGCGTAAAGTAATAAGGTTACTTATGCCGATGAGTGTCAGTCATCGTTTTCACTCTGTCAAAGAGCCACGGAATTTTTCTTTTTCAGCAACCCTTTCTTCAGCTGCTGTCACTATCCCGAACAGGTCGCCCATCTTTACAGCGGTGCGTCCCTCATCGTAGATATGTAAAATCCCATCTAAAAACTGCTTCATATCCTCGATAGGAAGTTCCATTTCTTTACGGTAAACTCTTTCCATAATTGCCCTTGACTCAATCGCATAGCGGCGTAAGGACTGCTTTAAGCCTTCGTCCTCCGCTACACGGTCAACTTCAGCCGTTGCGTCTGCAAAGTGATAAGCCATAACCGTATAGAGGTCAATCATCTTTCCGAGGAATGTCGTGAGCAGCTGTTGGTGCGGTTCTCCCTTTACCACAGAAGAAACCGTATCAAGATATTTTTTGATATGTTCCTCCATATCCCTTGCACATAAAGTGCGGCTATCATATTCCTTATCTTCGGAAAGTCCTGTCAGCCATTCGGGAGTGGTCAGGAGTGCCTCTGCCAGTCCATTGATAATCATTGTACGCTTCGGGTCTACTCCGTCCGCTTCATATCTCTGAATAGTAGATTTGTTTACCCCGACACGCTTACCAAGTTCGGGCATTGTTAAGTTTAATTCTGTTCGGCGTTCTTTCACTCGTTCACCGACCTGTTTTGCGGTGAATGTAATTTCTTTTTTCAAGGTTTTCACCTCCTATTGCTGATAGTATAGCATAGAAAAACTTATTTTGCAACCATAAATTTAATAATAGGCAAAAATATTTCTTAATAAGTTGCAAAACAAGTTGACAAGAGATAGCAAAATAAGTATAATTACAGATACACAGTTGCAAAATGCGTATTTTGAAAGGAGGTTGATAAATTGAGCAACATCAAAATGGGTTTAACCATAGAAGAAGCAGCAGAATGTACGGGTATCGGAAGAAATACAATGCGTAAGTTGGTAGACTGGGGCAAACTTCCCGTCCTCAAGGTCGGCAGAAAAGCGATTATCCGCAGGGATACTTTAGAGCGATTTATGAGTGTCAATCAGGGAAGAAACCTGCTCAATGAAAACGATGTCCGCAAAGTAGAATAACTGTTCTCCAAGCCCTCGGCGTTTGAGAGCGAAGTACACCCCTCGCACAAATCTTCGATTTGTACTCTGGGTATTTCGCCCTTGCAGGGGGCACTGTATCACAGCTTCGGACAATGCACCGCCGCTATGATACAGAAGAAAACAGCACACTGTTTTCTTCGCTGTCCGTCTGCTTACGCCGCCGAAACAGCGGCAACCGATTTCTCGGTTGCAAAAAGAGTATGCCCGTCACGGGAGAAAGGAGTATATGGCAAGACATTCATTTATACAGATGTCGAAGCTACCCAATGTCAAGGGAAGAATATCCTATATCACAAGCCACGCAAGACAGGAAAATCTCTATGCCACCTACCGCACCGCTGACAATGAATTTTGGAGTAACCTTGCAAGGGAAAGCCAGCAGGAATTTAAGCGAAGCGGTACAGAGGGCAAATGTATTGAAGCAAGGGAATTAATTATCGCCCTGCCTGAAGTATATACAAGATACGAGCCGCAGGAAGTCCTTGAAGATTTTACGGAGGAGTTCCACAGGCGGTATGGTGTGGAGTGCGTGTCAGCCCTCCACCACAACAAACGCAAGACAAACTATCATATCCACCTTATCTTCAGCGAAAGAAAACTGCTTCCTGAACCTGACATCAAGAGAGCCACACGCAGCGTGTTCTATGATGAAACAGGCAAAAGGGTACGCACCAAGAAAGAAATCACAGGGGAGGACGGACAGATACGAAAAGGCTGTACCGTCATAAAAAAGGGCGAGGTTTACGAAAGCCACCTCTTTACCGTGAAAGATGATAAATTCAAAAGTGAGCCTTTTCTTCGGGAGGTAAAAGAGATTTACACCGACCTTATCAATCGGCATATCTCCGATCCCGAACAGCAGTTAAAGGTGTTTGATAAGAACAGCGTTTATCTTCCCACCAAGAAAATCGGTAAGAACAATCCCAAAGCCGCCGAGATTGAAGCGGATAACACCGCAAGGCAGGAATGGAACAAGACAGCGGATATGGCGTTGTTATCGGGTATTTCCGAAGCAAAGATTTTAGAAGTCAAGCAGACCGAGATACACGAAAAAGCAAGTCAGTCAATCATGAGCAAAGGCTGGTTACCTAATCTGTTCCGTGGGATTGTGGCAAAGGCAAAAGATTTTCTGCAAAGCCTTATCAGGGAAAAGGATATGCCGCCCAAGCCTACACTTGATATTGATATGGCAGAGTTCCGCCATATGCGAAGCCTGATGATAAAAGCGCATGAGGGGGCAAAGGAAATCCGTCATTTACAAGACGATATTCTTCCAAAACTGAGAGCGCAGCTTGCCGATACAAAAGGGATTTTCAAGGGCAAAGAGCGTAAAACGATTACCGAGCAGATACAGCAGACGGAAAAGAAAATCTCCGTTAAGCTGGATAAGCTGCCCGATATTCTGAAAGAGGACGGTTATCCCGATGTGCAGGCGTTTATGCGTACTTTCCGAGAAATGGAAAGTGTTGTAGAACAATATAACCGTGACCTTGCCGAATGGGAACGTCAAGTCAGCAGGAAACCGACAGCCACCGCTAAGGCACAGTACAGACCGCCCGAAAAGCAAAGCGTGTTAAAACATCTGCGTGAGATACAGGAACGCAATAAGCAGAAACCGCCCCAAAGACAGCGTAAGAAATCCTTTGACAGAGATAGCCGATAGGCATTCAAAAACCGCCGTGTATGGTGTTATCCATAGCGGCGGTATACATAATTATTTACTGTCTGCAAGTGTAATTTTCATATCCTGAACATTGATGATTGTTTCCTGCTTACATTTCGGACAGTAGAGAGGAAAGTTTTTTAATTCCGTATCTTCCCGTATCATAGTACGGGTTTTATTGCCGCATACAGGGCAATATATCCATTCTGAAATAATAGTTGGCATATAATATCATCACCGCCTATCATTATTTTCATATTCATCAAATTGTTTTGTTTTTTTTCAATATCCACAGTGCGTAACTTAAGCTAATAATACATAATACTGCACTTGAAATAATATGAAACTTCATTGAAGAATTTTCAACAGCAAAAACGCTCGAAGAATTTACAAAACTATGTGCAATAATACACGGTAAAAGGCTCTTTCCTTTGTAAAAAATAATTGTAAAAAGAAAACCTATTGCGATTGCATAACAAACTTGTAAGAGTGTAGGTATTAAATCTTTTCCGTTCAGTAAGTTTACAATATGTCCAATTCCAAAAGTAACACTTGAGATAACAATCGCCAACTTTACATTGTCATTGTATAATGCTTTGAACAGAAATCCACGAAAAATAATTTCTTCAATGAATCCAACGCAGAGCATACTTAAAATATATAACACAGTTTCTAAAACAGACAGCTTCATCGTAACGCCATTCCATAGGTTAATACTCATAATTAGAAGTAGCGGAGTAAAATATAAGAAATTTCTAAGGCGTCCATTAAAAGAACACAGACCGTATTTTTCTTTTAAGTTGTGTTTACTCACAAAAACTAAAAGAAGCAATGTAAAAACTATAGCAACGGGTGCAGCAATTATTTTTTCAGTGCCAAGCGAAGCAGAAAAGCTGTCAGCAACACTAAACAAAACAACATAGGAAATAATCCAAACCAATGAGAAATTTAATTCATTTTTCTTATATAAACGATACATTATAATCCTCCTTTCAATGAATAAACTGTTCCGTCAAATACCAAGTCTAAATCAGATATAATCGTCTGTTCGTCATAGGTCATTTCGTTATTTGCAAACATACTTGCATATCCGTGTGCAATCAGGAATAATGAACGGAAAATGGTTTTCGCCTGTTCTGTATTGACCTCTACTTCTTTACTCAGTATAGCTATAATAGGCTGTAATTCTTCAGAATTTATCAACTCAGAAATATTTTTTCCTATAAACTCATTTGTTTGAAATAGAAACCGAAACAAATTTTTTTCTGTTTCAGCAAAGCGTATATAATTCAGTCCAATATCTTTCATCGGATTTTCACTCTGAATATTAGTTATATATTCGGAATGATACTCATCTGCCTTAACATATACAGTTTTTTTCAATTCCTCTATTGTTTTAAAATGATACATAACAGGTTGAGTGGAACAGCCTAATTTTTTTGATACAGTTCGTGCATTGATATTTTCTGCTCCCTCACTTCGTGCTATCTCAAATGCTGCATCTATAATCATCTCTTTTGTAATTTTCACCTTTGGTGGCATATTTTTCACCTCTCCGCCATTTTATAATTATTGTTATATAACATAAATTATAATAAAGGGAGAGATTTTTGTCAAGTTTCGTAACGAAAATACAGTAAAAATAAGCGACAGAGAATTTACTCCCTGCCGCCTTGTCTACTTATGCGAATATAATTTCCCTCTCCACAATCTCCATAGCACAAGCCCGAATGTTATTCATCTGTCCAACCCATTCTAAGGCATTTTTCGCCTTTAGGCGTTCCGTGATACCCTATGCCTGCTTCATCTGTTCTACAATCCTTTCAAAGCGTTCCTCCGCCTGTTTATCGACATCCGCAAGATAAGCATTCAACTTGCCACTTGTGAGTAGCGTGGCGTAAAACGCCCTCTTATGTTCCTGTAAATATCGTTTGTGTCGCTGCCCCCATAAACCGATAGGTTTGTTTTCTTTTTCGGCTGGTAAGGTCAGGCAAGGGATATAATAATCTCTTTGCAGTTCATACCAAAGACCATTGCTTTCATCATAAATATACTTGTTCATTAAAAAATCCTCCACTATAATATATTCGCACATATGTCACAGTTCTCCGATTGCCACACTCTGTTATATCTTGTTATGGGATTTTCTTTCCCTTGATTTTGCCCTTATAAGCAGTCAGGGAGAGAGTAAACTTGTGTGAAATCATATAAAGGGATAAGGCGAACACATTGCGATAAATCCTTTATTTTCAAGGCTTTTGGAGGATTTTATTGATAGACTATAACCTCTGCTAAGAGGCTATAAAATTGTGTTATTCAAATTCCTATTTCTGGAGGAGAAAATGGTGGATGAATTAAGAAAAGAAATTGCAATTCAGCAGAAAAAAGGATTGCCATTTATCATGGCATCGGTGATCATATGGCTTCTGATAGTACTTGTGTCAATTTTAAATATCAATATGAATATGAAAAATTTATTGGTATTTTGCTGTTCATGCCCATTATTACCGCTGGCTTGGCTCATTGGTAAACTTATAAAGGTGGATATCTTTTCAAAACAAAATCCACTTGGACAATTAGGCTTCATTTTCACCTTAAATCAAATGATTTATTTATTAATCGTTATGTGGGTGTTTAGTGCGGTTCCGGAAAAGATGATTATGGTATACGCTATGGTGTTTGGAGCACATTTATTTCCCTATTCATGGTTGTATCAATCAAAGGGATATATAGTTGCCGCAATTTCCATTCCGATGATTTCCTTGATTTTAGGATGTGCATTAAACGGCACAACGGTTGCTGTTGTGGCATGTATTATTGAGATAGTATTTGCTTGTGTATTACATATGGAATTAAAGAAAATGGGAGATAACTACAACAAATCCCAGTTTGTAGAGCTTAGCAAGGATCAAGTTTCTATGAAATAGAAATCTAAATACGTTATGTGTAAATAATTAAGGCGGTAGTAATACCGTCTTTTTTGATGCCTAAAAAGGTTTCAGAGTTCAAGGCTTACCCGACATTTATGAAAGAATATCTTAAATCAGAGCATAGTGGAATAGAGTATATAATTTCAGATGAAAGATATTAATGAATCCCGCTATTATGGCAAGAGATCCTTCGCTATTATGGCAAGAGATCCTTACATAAACATTATTTCATTAAAATTGACAAATAACCGCCAATGGCATATTCTAACAATTAACAGTACCCGACACGCCTCTTAACAATGCGGACCAAGTCGGGTCTTTTGATTATAAGGAGCAATAGTGTGAAGAAATCTCATCAACCTCCTATAAGCATTGATAAGCAAATAGAAAATTTAGGGCATATAGGTCAGATCGTGTTGGTTTTTGAGGGTTTTTTGTTGGTGTGGTGCGG
>ERZ1034969.643-NODE-643-length-18905-cov-9.516976_pt1 | contig 18905 bp, 14 predicted proteins | sample MGYA00520624_ERZ1034969 | MGnify/ENA primary metagenome ERZ1034969 (study PRJEB33766, sample SAMN09781776) | gut metagenome | biome: gut microbiome | host: Homo sapiens | place: Madagascar | study: EMG produced TPA metagenomics assembly of the PRJNA485056 data set...
TATCCATCAGGCTGAAAAATTGGATCATATCCAAACCCACCGCAACCCGTCTGTTCACACCGCAAAACCCCATGCACAGCCCCCTCTTCTATATAAACCTCTCCAGATGGCAGTACAAGAGCAGCAGCACAGCGAAAATGAGCCGAACGATTCTCTGGCGGCACGTCGGAAAGCTGAGCCAGTAAAAGCTCAAGATTTGCAGCGTCATTACCATGCATACCAGCCCAACGTGCTGAAAAAATTCCTGGCGCACCGCCCATCACGTCCACACAGATCCCAGAGTCGTCTGCAAAAGCCGCAATCCCCGTCGCCTGCACAATCTGACGTGCCTTAATCACTGCGTTTTGCGCAAAGGTGACGCCATCTTCGATAGGCTCTGGAATATCTAGATCAGCGGCAGATCCGATGCTCTGCACACGCAACCCATCAATAAGACTGCTCAAAATTTCTTGCACTTCCGCCAATTTGTGGGTATTGCGCGTTGCAAAAATAATACGTGTATCAGCCATCTTCTCTATCTCCATAACTTCAGCACAACAAATACCACTCCTCTAAGGCAAAGGAGACTTGGCGAGCAATTATTCAGCTAGAGCTTCTTTTTGCAGTTGTGCGAGCTGTGCATTTCCAGCAGCCGCAAGATCGAGGAGCGCCCCAAGCTCCTTACGGTCAAACGGCTCTCCTTCAGCTGTGCCCTGCACTTCAATAAATTTAGCGCTACCCGTCATAACGACGTTCATGTCTGTCTCAGCCCGAGAATCCTCTTCATAGGGCAAATCAAGGCATGGCATGCCATCGATAATCCCCACAGATATTGCGCTCACAGAATCACGGAGAACTGGCTGAGAATCTCGAGGTTTAATTAAACCTCGTTCGATTCCCCAGCTCACAGCATCGGCGAGCGCAACGTATGCGCCCGTAATTGACGCCGTGCGCGTACCTCCGTCTGCCTGCAAAACGTCGCAATCGAGAGTAATAGTATTTTCACCAAGGGCAGCCATATCGACAACTGCTCGCAGCGAACGCCCAAGCAAGCGTGAAATTTCCTGCGTGCGCCCTCCAACTTTACCTTTCACAGACTCGCGCTGAGAGCGTGAATCTGTGGCACGCGGAAGCATCGCATACTCTCCCGTCACCCAGCCAAGCCCCGAATCCTTGCGCCAGCGCGGCACACCTTCGACAAATGATGCCACGCACAACACCGTCGTATCACCAAACGTCACGAGCACGTTTCCTTCGCCGTGCTTCAGATAGTGACGACGAATCGATACTGGTCGAAGTTCATGAGCAGCGCGCCCGTCTGCACGCAAAAAATCAGATACGTTACGCATAGTCATGCCCTCATACTACAACGAAGCGATAGACAAGCTCACATATAAAAGCGCACGGATACAACATCTGAAAGATTCCACGTACAAAAGATTTCACACCCGCAAGACTTAAAATTATGAAATTCTTATATCCATATACAGCCCAGCACAGCTTTGCTGTATGCACTGCTAGACGCCTTGGCACACATAGAGAATCTGGCACGTGGCAAAATTACTCTCGCCGCAAATTACTAATGCACACACATAAATGCGCTTAAATAACAGCATAATCAGCCGATCTATACGTAATCTAGAAATGGATCACACCTCATATACGTCGCCAGGGCGTACAGCCTTCACATCGCCATCAAATACGGACGCTGCATCAGTGACGTTTTTCTCTGGGTTCGTCCACGGCTGCAGATGCGTGAGAAGCAATCGACTCACATCAGCATCCCGCGCAAGTTCGCCTGCACGAGAACCAGTCATGTGAACGCCGCGCACAGTATCTCGCCCATCTTCAAAAGCAGCCTCGCTGAGCAGTAGATCAGCTCCGTGAGCAGCCTGCACTTCACTTAAGCAGTAGTCGGTATCACCAGTATATGTGAGCACTACAGACTCATCCGTACCGTTTTCAGACGGCCCTGATATACGTATTGCCACAGTAGGAATAGTGTGCTGCGCAGCAAAAAATTCGATATGGAAAGGCCCTATATCCACAAAATTTCCTGGAGCAATCTGGTGAAAATCGAACTCAGTTTCGTAGGTTTCAGCTGCTGGGTCGTCTGAAATTCCTCGAGTTCTTGCCACACCATCACCAGGAGAATAGACGGGGATTACAGACAGCGCACCCTCTGGATACCAACGGCGATAAACTTGCATACCCACAATATCTGCGCAATGATCTGCATGCAGATGACTCAAAATCATTGCATCAAGCATTGCTGGATCAACATAATTAAGCAAAGCACCCATAGCCCCAGGGCCGAAATCGAGCACAATACTCCACGTACGCTCCGCTCCGCCAAATTCTGGGTCTGCTCCTTTAGCCTGCACGAGATAGCATGAAGCTGCTCCTTCTTTTCCGCTCATCGATCCAGAGCATCCGACAATTGTGAGTTTCATGCTTAGTTTCCTTTCACGGCAAGAAATGAATCAGGTTGAGCGTGAGCCGCTTCAGGCCCGAGAAAGCGCCGAGCCAGCGTGCTAAAAGAGTGCGCATCTCCCGTTGCATAGAATTGATAGACAGGATCTCCTGCAGCTCGCGAGCGCATGAGATTTTCGTCGGCTAGCTGACGGTAAACGTCAAGCGCTGTTTCTGCAGCTGAAGAGACGAGAGTGACGCCGTCACCCATCACATAACCCACCACGCCAGCAAGCAGCGGATAGTGAGTGCACCCTAGTACGAGGGTATCGACTCTGGCAGCCTTTACGGGAGCAAGATATTCACGCGCAACTGAGAGCAGCTCCACTCCCTCTGTGACGCCGCTTTCCACGAATTCTACGAACCTTGGGCACGCTTGCATGGTGAGTTCAAGATTGGGAGCTGCAGCAAACGCATCTTCATAAGCGCCAGAAGAAATTGTTGCTTGTGTGCCGATCACGCCAATTTTCCCATTGTGAGTAGCTCGAACTGCGCGCCGCACTGCTGGCTGAATCACCTCAACCACGGGGATACCACGCCCGAGCGTATAGCGTTCGCGCGCATCGCGCAGCACTGCAGCAGAAGCAGTATTGCAGGCAATGACCAACATTTTGACGCCAGATTCGACCAAGCGATCCATAATATCAAGAGCCAGCGTACGTACTTGCGCAAGCGGCTTTGAACCGTACGGCGTGTTCAGCGTATCGCCAATATAGGTTATCGATTCTCGCGGCAGCTGATCGAGAATAGCTCGCGCCACCGTCAAGCCTCCTAAGCCTGAATCAAAAATCCCAATAGGCGCGTTGTTCATGATCATTATTCTACTGGGCTTTCATAGGTAATCCTATGTTGCTCTCCGTGAGTAGCGCCACGACTCACGATGATATGTACATATCCCGTTAGAAGCGACTATCTTAGATGTATGGCTACTCCATTAAAAACGTCGGCACTTCTCACCGATATGTATGAACTCACAATGGTTGATTCCGCGCTGAAATCGGGCACTGCTCATCGCTCATCAGTTTTTGAACTTTTTGCTCGTCGATTACCTGGGCAGCGGCGCTATGGGGTGGTTGCTGGCACAGCGCGAGCGATTCAAGCAGTAGAAGAATTCCATTTCGGTGAAGCTGAAATCGATTTTCTCCACCGCGCTCAGATTGTAAGTGACGATACGCTCGAATGGCTTGCAAACTACAGTTTTTCTGGAGATATTTACGGATACCCTGAAGGGGAATGCTATTTCCCGAATTCTCCTATTATGACGGTGACGGGCACATTCGCTGAGGCATGCATTCTAGAGACCGTTCTCCTTTCAATTCTCAATTATGACTCTGCCGTTGCCACAGCAGCGAGCCGCATGACGATTGCTGCTCATGATCGTCCATGCTTAGATATGGGGGCACGCCGCACCCACGAAATGAGCGCAGTTGCAGCTGCACGCGCGTCGATTATTGGCGGCTTTGTGGGCACATCCAACCTTGAAGCAGCTCGCGAATACGGCATTAAAGCTATTGGAACTGCCGCTCATTCGTTCACACTGCTTCACGATTCGGAAGAAGAAGCATTCCGTGCTCAGATTGCAACAATGGGTACGGGAACTACTCTTCTTGTTGATACTTACGATATTCATCACGGTGTGGAACTAGCAGTGAAGACTGCTCGCGAAGCTGGCGGAGAGCTTGGCGCTGTACGTATCGACTCAGGAGATTTAGTGGCGCAAGCATTTAAGGTACGCGCCCAGCTCGACGCGCTCGGCGCTGTAACGACGAAGATCACCGTCACGAATGATCTCGACGAATACGCTATCGCTGGATTGAATGCAGCTCCTGTTGATTCTTACGGAGTGGGCACGAAGCTCGTCACTGGCTCGGGCAAGCCCACAGCGGAGATGGTGTATAAGCTCGTTGCACGCGAAGGCGCAGACGGAAAAATGCACGAAGTTGCTAAGAAGAGCGCAGATAAAAATACGGTTGGCGGATTTAAAGTGGCTGGTCGCACCCACGACGAAACTGGGCGTGCATCTAAAGAAATTATTGCCTGCGCACAAGATTGGGATCACGGCATAGCATATCTTGAACAGCGCGGAGCACGCCCCTTACAGGTGAAGCTTATGAGTGCAGGAATTTCAGATACCTACCATACTGACGCATCTTCGCTTGCTCGCGCAGCTGAGCGGCACCGCAATGCTCGTGCGGCTCTTCCCTACGCAGCATGGCGGCTCTCTGAAGGCGAGCCAGGTTTGCCAACAGAGATAGTAGATATTTTTGCCGATGACGATCAGCTCTCTTAAACGCCTGATCACGCCTGCGGCGGATTAGGACCGAACGGCCACGCACCGTCACCTCCACCATTTCCGAGCCGCATATATATCTCTTTGCAGATTGGGCAGATGGGAAAACGGTCAGGATTGCGCACAGGCGTCCATACTTTTCCGCACAGTGCAACCACTGGTGTCCCTTCGACTGCCGACTGCATGGCGCGATCTTTGCGCACATAGTGGGCGTACCGCTCGTGATCTCCAGGTTCAAGTTTTTCTTCTTCTCGCTCAAGGAGAGCAGTCGAACTAGCTGGCTCAAGACCAGGGGCTTCAGGGGAGGAAGGTTCGTGCGGAGCCTGCGGTTCTCCCAGGCTGCTTATTTCCTGCGCACCTTGATAGATGCTGTACGTTCTCATAGTCATAGCCAAAATTCTAACCTTTTCTGCCCTGATCGTGAATAGAAGCTGATCGCACATGGAAAAAGGAGACCCCGCTTGCGCGCGAGGTCTCCTTAATAATGACGTACTCGTCAGCTAGCTCAGGCAACAGCCTTCTTAAGAGTGGAGCCAGCGGAGATCTTCACGCCAAAGCCTGCTGGGATTTCGATCTCTTCGCCAGTGCGTGGGTTACGACCTTTGCGAGCTGCACGGTTGGTGCGCTCCACAGACATAAGACCTGTGATCTTCACGGCTTCGCCTGCCTTGAGAGAATCCACGAGCACGGTCTGGAGAGCGGAAAGAGCTTTGTCTGCATCGGTCTTGGTGATGCCAGCGTTTTCAGCAATCTTTGCCACAAGTTCAGTACGGTTGAGGGACATCTAAATTTCCTCCCATAAAAATTACGAATATGAAGTAGGGCTCGAATGAGCCGCCACAGAGAAATTTAGCGAAACCCAAGGAAATAAGCTAGTTATTGCGGGGTGTTGAGAATAATTGCGCCATTTATCACTGATAGTGGTTCACAATTTTCACATTTGTAACACCATTTACTCTCTAGGCTTCGACGAGTGATTGCCCCCAATAAGAATCTGGCGTAGTGCCAGGCGCAATCCAGTAGACAGCAGAACCAATATGGCGCACCCACGGATTCAACAAATCGTTCGCATCAAGCCTTCGCTGAATCGCAGTAAACTGGCGGTCAGGGTTTTGCTGGAAAGCAATCCATATAAGCCCTGAATTCGTCGTCATACCAGAGTTTCCCACAGGATCATCATAGGAGTAAGCACGGCGGCGCAAATCATTTGGCTCCTCCCCTTCTTGCTCACGAGAAAGAGCCAGATGGGAGTGACGATGAATCACATACTCGCCATTGTCGTCACGAGCATCCATATCCTCTTCTTCAAATTCGTCGTCAATCTCTGCAGTAAGCGGAGCACCCGAATGATAGCGGCGGCCGATTACCTCCTCACGATGCGGCACATCGAGCTGCTCCCACGCATCAAGATTCATGGCAATACGGCGAACGACCATAATGGTGGAATTTTTCAGATACTCCTCATCCGAATCAATCCACACCTGCTCAGCCCATTCTTCTGGTTCGCGAGGATTGATCGTCCCATCAACCTGCCCCATCGGATTTCTGGGCGTTGCTCCATACGGCGCCGCACCGAAAGAACGAGCGAATCCTTTTTGCATCCACGCCACGCGGCACACTGGTAAAGCTTTCTTAATCATTAGGCGAGCCACCATAAAGAGAGTGACGGCATCGTCACAGCAGATCTGCAGCACAAGATCGCTCTGCCCCCACTGAGGGCGTAAACGATCCTTATCAAATGCTGGAATCGGGTGTAATCCCTCTGGCTTCAGCTCCGACTTACCTAAAACGTCGAATATCTTTTCGCCAAAACCCGCAGTAATCGTCAGATTCGCAACAGCTTTCACCATATCGGTAGCGAAGAAACCGGGAATATCTGTTCGCTGAGTGAGGCTGCGCGCAAGAATAGTCCATTCTTTGAGCAGACCGATCAGATCACCTGCTTCCATCCCTGGATTGAGATTAAAAGCGATCATCTCCAGCTGCGCCTGCATCGGCTGCATAATCCCGCTCTGAACCTCGCCATCAAAAGGCTGAATCGCATCTACCAGCGGTAGCGCATCAGTGCGTACGCTCATTTTTTCTCCGCTCCGCGCACACCCAACATCCGCTCTTTTACGTGGCGATGCAGATGAACGTCTCATACGCTGTATCGTAACTTCTTTCTATTTTAACGCATGGCATAGCCGAACTGAGAGCAAAGCTGCAGATGAACACATCAAAACACGCTACTATTAACGTGAGTATGGCGATTAAACTCACCGCCGCGCACATCATGATGAAAGGTTCAGCTATGGTTCACGTCCTCCCATTTGCCGCACTGCGCCCTACCCCTGAGAATGCTCCAACATTCGCTTGCCCTCCTTATGACGTTGTGACGCGAGCACAGGCAGCCAAGCTAGCTCCTAACCATCGTTTTCTGTACGTCATCCGCCCAGAAATCAGCTGCGATCCCAACGTGCACGAAGACGATCATGAAGCCCATGCACACGCAGCTGCACAACTTGCCCGATTTGAAGAAGATGGCGTGCTGATCCGCGATCCGCAGCCAGCACTCTATATCTATCAGCAGATAGGATACGGGCACATTCAAACTGGCGTAGTCGGATGCGTGAGAGCCGCCGATTACCGTAACGGCACGATTAAACAGCACGAAAAAACTCTAGTTGCAAAAGAGCTTAACCGCATTCACCATTTTGAAGCCACGCATGCACAGACCGAACCAGTATTTCTTATGCATCAGCCTGACGACGCTGTACACAGTATCGTTTCTGGCGCCACCAGCGCCCAGCCGCACTATGATTTCACAAGTGACGATGGCGTAAGGCACCGCTTCTGGGTACTCAGCTCTGATGACACACAAAAACTCACACAGGCGTTTAGCTCTCTCGCCGCACTCTATATTGCTGACGGTCATCACCGCTCTGCCTCCGCTGCCAAAGTTGCCAGCTCTCGAGGTCTAGCCGATGATGATCCTCGGGCGTCAATTATGGCTGTGCTGTTTCCCTGTGAGGATTTGAAAGTGCTCGCATATAACCGAGTTGTCGATCATCTCAACGGGCTTTCTCCTAAGGATTTCTTAGAGCGTATGCGAGCTGCGGGATTTAGTGTGCGGCTCTGCGAATCCGATCCAGCTCCCTGCTCTCGAGGCTCTTTCGGAGTTTATATAGGAGCTACTGATACCTGGTACACCGCCACATTTACCTCGCCTCGCACAGGAAACGTCATTACCGATCTTGATACCTCAATCCTCACAGATCACGTACTCACCCCAATTTTAGGTATTGACGATCTGCGCACGAATCCACATATTCGCTTCGTAGGCGGATCTGCAGGAATACATGGATTGCAAACCGCTGCTGGATCGCACGGCGTGGCGTTCAGCCTCTACCCTACGTCCGTCACCGACATTATGGCAGTGAGTGACGCTGGAAAAATTATGCCGCCAAAAAGCACGTGGTTTGAGCCAAAACTCGCTTCAGGACTTTTTATTCATACTCTTGCGTAGCATTTATAACTCTGCAGAGCATCTGCTTCTTCATACAGCCAGACATTCCTCACAACGTTGCAGAAGGAGTACATAAAAGCGCATAAGGAGCACACAAGGAAAAGGCTGCGCATAACTCTCTGAACAAGCCTATAGCGTATTGGATAACCACGCTCAATGAGCTATGCGCAGCGCATTCGCCGCATATAATCGCTATTTATGATGATGCCTGCGCGCATCACCATACACACATCATCATGTATAGCTTCTCTTGGCGGCGCTTAGGAACGGCGCCTGCGCGGTTGCCTAGAAGTGAGCACGCAATTTTTTAGCTGCCGCAACCATATTCTTCAAAGTTGCTACCGTCTCCTCATAAGCGCGAGTTTTCAACCCGCAGTCGGGATTGACCCATAAACGGTTCCGATCAATCACGCCTGCCGCTTGTTCAAGCAGTGAAGCAATTTCTTCAACAGACGGCACACGCGGCGAATGAATGTCCCACACCCCAGGGCCAATCTGATGGTTAAAACCGTTACTTGCTAGATCGTGTAAGACTTCCATCTTTGAACGAGCAGCTTCAACACTCGTCACGTCTGCATCAAGGGCAGCAATTGCCCCTATCACCTGCCCAAACTCTGAATAGCACAAATGGGTATGAATCTGCGTACCTTCACGCGCACTGGAAGTCGCCAGTTTGAACGCCCCAACCGCCCAGTTAATATATTCCTCATGTTTGCGCTGATCCAAAGGAAGAAGCTCCCGCAATGCTGGCTCATCCACCTGTACAATTCGAGCTCCAGCCGCTTCAAGATCAGCAACTTCATCTCGCAAAGCCACAGCAATCTGATCGGCTACCAAACCGAGAGCAATATCGTCACGAACAAAACTCCACGCAATAATCGTCACTGGCCCTGTGAGCATACCCTTCACTGGCTTATCAGTGAGCGACTGCGCATACTTCCACCACTGCACCGTCATAGGCTGGGAGCGTTGCACATCTCCCCATAAAATTGACGGGCGCGTGCAGCGCGATCCGTAGCTTTGCACCCAGCCATTCTTGGTGACGTCAAATCCCGTAAGCTGTTCACCAAAATACTGCACCATATCGTTTCGCTCAGGCTCACCATGCACGAGTACGTCAAGACCAATTTCTTCTTGAAGCCGAATCACGCGCTCGATTTCTGCTCTCATTTCTTGAGTATATTCAGCTTCAGTAATCGCGCCTTTAGCAGCAGCTGCACGCGCAGAACGAATCTGGCGAGTCTGCGGGAAGGATCCGATCGTCGTCGTAGGATAAGTTGGCAGATGAAGGGAATTTTGCGCAGCAACTCGCTGAGAGTAGGCGACCCGATCTCTATTGTTGGCATATTGAGCAACACGCTGGCGAATATCAGGAACCTCAACGCCTGCAGCCTCTGCCCGCCGTGCCAATACCTCGCTCGCACGAGCAATCTCAGCTTCAACCGTTTCCCACCCTTCTTCAAGCCCTCGAGCAAGAAGTGCAATCTCGTCAATTTTCTCATCAGCAAAAGCTAGCCAGCTATGCAAATTATTATTCAGCTCGGCATTATCCCATTGCTCATCGGCAAGCGTATGAGGCACATGTTGAAGTGAGGTAGACGTGCTTGCCACAATCCGCGCACCTGTTGCTTTTGCTTGCTGCAGTTTTTCTCGTGCATAAGCTAAATCAGTTCGCCAGATATTGCGCCCATCAACAACCCCAACAGCCAACGTAATCCCCGACAAATCAACATTTTCTGGCACGCGCCCTCGTACAGCATCAATACCGATTGCTTCAACACCCGTCGCTCCGAGGCATTCAGCGTATTCAGAAGAATCGCCATAGGGGAAATTTAAGAATATCTGCGGACGCTGCGCAGGCACCGAAAGTTCTGCCAGCTCGGAATATGCCTGAACGATTTCTCTGGCAACGCTCGATTGAGAAACAGCCAGGTTTGCGCTGACGAGCGCTGGCTCATCAATCTGCACCCAATCAATTCCAGCCTTAGCTAGCTCACGAAGCACATCCTTGAATGCTTCAACAGCATCAGCAACTCGGCTGAGCGGCTCGTAGCCCGGCTCACTCCCCTTTGCCAATGCCAGCCACGTAACCGGCCCTACGAGCACCGGGCGCACGTCAATTCCTTCGCGGCGCAGTGCTTGCGCACGCTCAATAATCCGCCGATCCGTAAGTGCAATGGGCGTATCTGGACCAATTTCAGGTACAAGATAGTGATAGTTCGTATCAAAATACTTCGTCATTTCAAGCGGCGGGTTTGCCGCGTTTCCACGAGCTAAAGAAAAATATAGCTCCAGCCCTGCTGCTCCTGAAAACCTTTCAGGAATCGCTCCTAAAAGCACTGTTGTATCAAGTACCTGATCATAAAGAGTTGAGCTGTCTGGAAGAGATCCGCTCAGCCCGTGAGCTGTATAGGCAGAAAAAGCATCATGGACGACCTGCGATACATTCTGTTCGAATGTTTCTTCATCGAGTTTTCCAGCCCAATAGGCTTCGAGAGCTTTCTTCAGCTCACGATGGCGGCCGATCCTTGGATATCCTGCAATAGTTGACGTCAGTTTACTCATTTTTCTTCCTCTTTCTAATTGTTTGTATTATTTGCTGCAATAAGCCCCGCACTGCGAAGGAGCGCGAGCGCTGGCTCACTCTTGTTGAAAGTGTAGATATGAATTCCTGGCACGTTTTCTTCTAACAGCTCACGCACCAGCTCTGCGCCAATCTGTACGCCTCGCGCTTGTGGATCATCAGAGTTTTCGAGAGCGTCAATAATCCATGACGGCGGCGTCACTCCTGTCAGTTCTCCTACACGCCGCACTCGCTGTGCGCTTACCAACGGAAGGACACCTGGAATAATCGGAATCCGAACGCCTCGCTTGCGCGCTTCACTCACGAACTCCCGATACGCACGGGCATTCCAGAAAAGTTGAGTGATTGCAAGGTTTGCGCCAGCTTCCTGCTTGGCAAAGAGATTATCTATTTCTTGCTCAGCAGTAGTTCCGGCCTGAGGATTGCCTTCCACGAAGGTCGCTACTGCAAGGGTGAGCGGGCGAACTGCCTGACGCAATGCAAGCCCGTTATCTGCTGCTGCTCGCCGAGCTTCAATAAGCTTAATCAAACTGATAAGCTCCGCCGCAGAACGAACTCCATCTGCTCCTGGTGCCCACGTTGGGTCAGAAGCTGGCGGATCTCCACGTAACGCTAAAAACGTGCGCACTCCCTCATTAAGATAGCTTTCAATAACTTCGGAAATCTCTGCTTTTGAGGCGCCAACTGTAGTGAGATGGGCGATAGGATGCGTCGGAGTATCTGCAACGAGCGTCGTCACCAAATTCGTAGCATTTTTTCTGTCTTTACCGCCAGCACCGTAAGTGACAGATACAAAATCAGGCCTGACGGCAATAAGCTCGCGCAGGGTTCGGAAAAATGGCTCCACAGCGGCAGATGAGCGAGGAGGCATCACTTCAAAACTCACAATAAGGTTGGAGCGATTACGTATATGCGACGCTCCAACCGATGCACTAAAAGTAAAATCATTGATAGACATAGCGTTCTTCCACGCAAAGATATATCGCAGCATATATACGCACAGCGTTGAAGATAAGCCGCGCTATATTGTGCTGCACAGAATTTTTCAGGGAAATTTAGGCGATATGAATTGCGCTTTCAAGATATTCCTGATTGTTTAGAAGAGCCGAGGCTGTATGCTTCGAGATAGATACACCGCAGAAAAGATGCACTGCAGCTCTATTGTTACTACTTTTTTGCGCATATAGTGCGTCTATTGCCGCCCAGCAAATAGACGCTTCAACGCATTCGCATTCGCAGGCACGTACGCACAGCAAACCCATCGGCGATTTCACCGAGGTATCCATATAGGCGTACGCAATTCAACATACGTCTAAAGTACACGTAATCGCTATTTACATATACGACTATCCACAATACGAAACGAGCAGTAGCGCAGCGCTCAAAACCCGCACAACGCCTAGAGAAACAAGCACTTACTCCCCATAAAATCGCATACAATACGCCATACACACAATGCACAGAAATACTGGCAGTAGCACAAATAAGCACACAAACAGCAGCGCAAGAATCCACACAAGCAGCTGTAAAATTTCTTTCTGCGCATCAAACAAGGCATGATAGAGATGATAGACAGGAAGAATGGGAGCACTTTAGGCGCATATTGCACTATTTAATGCGCTTTTCTCATCGCCTGCATCTCGACAAGAAAGATAGCAATAATGAACGAGAGCGTTAAAAAATCTAGTTCTGTGAAAGAGCTGACTATTCGTGCAGTTATTATCGGCGGACTCATCACGTTGATTTTCACTGCAGCAAATGCATATTTGGGATTAAAGGTAGGGCTTACATTCGCCACTTCAATTCCAGCCGCAGTAATTTCGATGGCTGTTTTACGTAAATTTAAAGATCATACAGTTATTGAAAACAATATCGTGCAGACGATTGCATCAGCCGCAGGCACACTTTCTGCAATCATCTTCGTGATTCCTGGTCTCGTAATGGTCGGCTATTGGAGCGGTTTTCCCTATTGGGAAACTACGGCCGTATGCATCGTGGGCGGCATTCTTGGCGTCATGTATTCGATTCCTTTGCGTCGCGCACTTGTGACTGGATCCGATCTTCCCTATCCAGAAGGCGTCGCTGCTGCAGAAGTTCTTAAGGTGGGTGACGAACATGGCTCTGCCGAAGAAAATCACCGTGGTTTGCTCGTAATTATCTGGGGTAGCATATCCTCTGCCGCTTACGCTCTGCTCACATCGCTCAAGGCAGTGGCAGGATCTTTCTCTCTGCCCTTTAAGGTAGGCGCTGGCGGCACGATGATTGCTGGTTCTTTCTCCTTAGCACTTATGGGCGTAGGGCACCTTGTTGGCCCTGCCGTTGGCATTGCAATGCTCGTAGGTTTTACGCTTTCGTATGGTGTGCTTCTTCCTGTGCTTACCCAAGGCGGCGATATGAGCAATGGGCTCGACGCTCTTATCAACTCAACGTTTGCACAAGACGTGCGCATGATCGGTGCAGGCGCAATGGCAGTTGCCGCAATCTGGACTCTCTTGAAGATTATCGGTCCAATCGTCAAGGGCATCAAAGAATCTCTCGCTTCTTCTTCAAAACGCAAAGCGGGAGAAACGCTCCCCCTTACCGAGCAAGATATTCCGTTTAAGTACGTTGCAATTATTACACTCCTTTCGATGATTCCGATTGGAATTTTGCTCTGGCTCTTTTTGCAAGATTCACCAATCTCGCATCATTTAGTTGCACTCGTGCTTCTGACGATTATCTTCACGCTGCTCATCGGTTTGATTGTGGCATCCATCTGCGGCTATATGGCTGGTTTGATTGGCGCATCAAACTCTCCGATTTCAGGCGTTGGTATTATCGTCGTAGTCATTGCAGCTCTGCTGATTTTGCTGGTGACGGGTGACGAGGCTCAGACTCACCCGACTGAGCTCACAGCATACACTCTCTTTACCACAGCTATTGTGTTTGGTATCGCAACAATTTCCAACGATAACCTGCAAGATCTTAAAACTGGTCAGCTCGTGGGAGCTACACCGTGGCGTCAGCAGGTGGCTCTCATTATCGGCGTCATTTTCGGCTCTATCGTGATTCCGCCTGTGCTTCAGCTCCTTATGGGCAGCTTCGGCTTCCTCGACGTGAATGGCGCACTTGTGGGCGGCCCTGCAGGAGGCAGCGTCGATAACGCACTGCAGGCTCCACAAGCTACTTTGCTATCAGCAATTTCTAGCGGTATCTTCGGCGGTTCGATGCAGTGGAATCTCTTCGGAATTGGAGCTGCCATCGGTGTGGCTGTGGTGATTATCGATGAAATCCTTGGCAAGACTACTCGCTTCCATCTGGCTCCTCTTGCCGTGGGTATGGGTATGTACCTCAACATCTCCACAACTCTCATTATTGCGATTGGCGCCCTCGTGGGTTGGGTATATGACCGCTGGGCAGCGCAGCAAGCGAACGTTGAGCGCTCAAAACGTATGGGCGTGCTACTCGCAACTGGGCTTATTGTTGGCGATTCCCTCTGGGGCATTCTCAATGCGGCTATTATCGGCACATCGGGAAATGCCGACGTGCTCGGTATAGTCCCAGACGCTTTTGCTCCAGTTGCCAATATTCTGGGGCCAGTAGTGTTTGTTGCAGTTCTAGCGCTACTCTACCGCTATGTGAAAGCAAAGTCCTTGGAGAAATCTGCCGCCTAGGCATATATATCTCCCGATTCCTAGGCAAATTGATTCCTAGGCAAAAGATGGCGGAAACATTGCCGTATGGGCAATGTTTCCGCCATCTTTACACTGACGACATATTCAGACATATATCACACCAAAATAGTGGAGTATTCAATCACTTTTACGTGTTGCATAGATGACTCGTGAACTAAAGGAGAGAACATGGCAAAGAAAATTGGCTTTTTCGTGGGAAGTCTCAGAAAAGATTCTATCAATCGCATCTATGCGAACGCGCTAGCAAATCTACTTCCCTCAGAATATGAAGCATCATTTATAGCTATTCACGATCTTCCGCTATTTAATGAGGATGCAGATAGCGACGATCCAGAGCAATGGTCTGAACCAGTGGCTCGTCTGCGTGCCGCTACTGACGAAGCAGTCGGCTTTATTTTCGTCACGCCAGAATATAACCGCTCGATTCCAGGAGCGCTCAAAAACGCTCTCGATATCGCTTCCCGCCCTGCTGGAAGCACACGTTTTTCAGGCAAACCTTCATTGATCGCCACAGCAAGCCCCAGCCCCTATGGCGGCTTCAACGCCAACCAGCATTTACGGCAAGTGCTAGCACTCTTTAATACACCCGTCGTCACCCAACCTGAACTCTATATATCCAACGCACATACGCATATCAGCAATAATGGAGAACTCACTTCACGTGCAATCGAACGGCTGCAAAACGGAATCGATGCATTTGCAGCGCTTTTGCATACCTATTCCCACTGACCACATAAAATACAGCGCTTACGAATTTTCCTTACGAATCTTCTACGAAATTTGGGGAGTGCCAGCACGGACACTCCCCATCTTTAACATGCTGTATTCAGTGTGCCGTATTCAGTGTGCTGTATTCAGCGCGAAATGTTTCGGCAATAAAACACGCACGCAACACTTACTATTGAGCACAAAATAGAAGAAAAATCTACAATACGTATATGACTCAGAAAATGAATGTTGAATCCTTCAATCTCGATCATCGCAGCGTCTGCGCTCCTTTTGTGCGCTTGGCTGATATGAAAACACTCCCGAAAGGAGATGTGCTGCGCAAATATGATGTGCGTTTCACCCAGCCCAATGCGGCGCACCTCGACACAAAAACAGTTCACTCAATCGAACATCTTATGGCCGAGCTGATGCGCAACCATACAGACCGTCTCATCGACTGGAGCCCAATGGGCTGCCAAACAGGTTTTTACGCCGTCACCCTCGACCTTGGCTACGAAGATTTCTGCGATATTTTAGCCCAGACGTGCGCAGATATATTAGCTGCATCCAAAGTCCCTGCAGCAAACGAAATCCAGTGCGGGTGGGGTGCCAATCACAGCCTCAGCGGCGCCCAAGAAGCAGTGCAGGAATTTCTCAATCACCGCAGCGAGTGGGATATCGTCAGCTAATTCACTATCAGTGCGAATATTTTGCAATCAACGCCATAACGGAATCGACGCTATTGGGAAGATCGACCACGCGCGTCACGCCATTTTCTATCCCTTCAAAGCGCGGCGGCACGAGAGGAGCACGCCCGATCGCCTCACTGATAGTTTGCGCAAACTTCACGGGGAGCGCCGTCTCCAAAACGATAATCGGCGTTTCAATCTCGCCTCTTAACTGCGTTGCCACATGCACGCCGTCAGCTGTATGCGGATCAATAAGAATCTGATAATCGCTATACAGCCTCGCAATTGTTTCGAGCCGATCTTTATGCCAAGAACTCCCAGAGATAAACCCGTATTTCTCGGGTATCTGCGCAAATTCAGGCGTGCCTGCAAGCGAAAACTCACCGCACTCACGCAGCTTCTGCCCAAACAAAGACGCAACCACCTCGGCGTCACCACCTAAAAGATCGTAAATGAATCGTTCAAAATTAGACGCTTTTGCAATATCCATAGAAGGGCTTGACGTTTTTGCCACATCACTAGCGGCACGCACGCGATAGACCCCCGTGCGGAAAAATTCATCGAGCACATTGTTTTCGTTGGTGGCGAGAATAAGACGATCAATCGGCAAACCCATCTGCCGCGCGATATGCCCGGCACATATATTGCCAAAATTTCCACTGGGCACAGCAAAACTTATGCGGTGGCTATTCGTAGGCGCCACCTGGATCCATAGCGCAATGTAATAGACAATTTGGGCGAGCAGACGCGCCCAGTTGATCGAGTTCACAGCTCCAATTCGGTACTGCGCTTTGAAAAGCTTATCAGCATTGACCGCTTTGACGATCTCTTGGCAATCATCAAATACGCCATCAATTGCCACATTGACGATATTGGGATCTTGCAGAGAAAACATCTGCGCCCGCTGAAATGGAGTCATGCGCCTGCTTGGAGTGAGCATAAACACCGAAATACCGCAGCGCCCACGCAACGCATACTCGGCAGCCGAGCCGGTATCGCCGCTAGTTGCCCCCAAAATCGTGAGCGTCTCTCCCCTGCGCTGCAGCTCATATTCGAAAAGCTCCCCCAGAAGCTGCATCGCCATATCTTTGAATGCGGCAGTCGGCCCGTTGGAAAGATGCCCAAGCCATATACCTGTTTCACCAATAGGTGTAGCAGGCGTGACGATAGGCTGCCCGCCTGGCGTCAGGGCAGGCTCTGCACGGCTCGGCACAAATTTTTCAGATGTGTAGGCGCGCAAAACGATCTGAGCTATATCGTCAGCCGGAATATCGTCCACAAAAAGCCCTAAGACGAATCCCGCGAGCGCTGGGTATCCCCCCTCGTCAAAAATCTCACGTAAAATAGTAAGAGCACTATCATCGAGCTGAGGATACTTCTGCGGCAGGTAGAGACCACCGTCAGCAGCTAAGCCTTCCAAGAGGATATCGCTGAAAGGAAAGAGATCGCGCTGTGCAGAACGTGTAGATACATATTTCACGTGCTCAGTTTCCCATAAAATGCACTCGGGATTCTATAAAGACCATAATCAATTAACGAACTTTAGCGCGAATCATCGCTCCAGCAGGTACAGCTAGCGAGCATGGGAAAGAAAACTCGTGCGCTGGATAGTTAATTTCCTCCACATTATGCTTTTTTTCGTCCCAGAATCCACAAGCAGGAAGCGTGAAAGCAATCGGTGCTCTTCCAGGAATAAGAAACTCGATTGGCATTCCTGGCGTCATTTTGTTTTTTGCAAGTATATAGAGGCGCCGCTCGGCTTCGTTATAGCTGAGCACATCGCCCAGCCAACGCCATTCGTTAATATAGCCACCAGTCACAATCGCCTCGCTTGCTGGGCGATCGGAGTAGTAAAAACCAGTTGAGTATTCGCGATGCGTCACTTTATATGGCTCTTTGCCAATCCATTCAGGAAGGCATACATGGCTCGCAGAAGTATTCGAAAGATGAAATTCTTGAAGCTGATTGCCCTGTTGATCTTCAAAACCGCGCTGAATCATATACTCATTTACCGCACATTTATAAGCATTTGCCATTGCCGCCACGTAATAAGCACTCTTAGCTCTACCCTCGATTTTAAGGCTGGTGACGCCAGCATCAATTACGTCTGCCACATGCTCCACCATATTCATATCTTGTGAGTTGAAAAGGAAAGTGCCCTGGTCTGTGATTTCAACAGGAATAAAGCGCCCTGGAGTTTTTTCCTCGACCACATGATATTTATAGCGGCATGCCTGCACGCAGTCGCCATGATTCGCATCTCTGCCCGTGGTGTGCTGCGAAATAAGGCAGCGCCCAGAAAATGCCATGCACATCGAACCGTGTACAAAGGCTTCAATTTCTAGATCGTCGGGCACATTCGCCCGCAGCATGCGGATTGCCTCTAAATCCAGCTCACGCGCAAGCACCACACGCGCAGCCCCCAGCTGTGCAAGAGCTTGCGCGGCTTGATAATTAGTCACACCTGCCTGCGTAGAGATATGAATATCGGTGTGCGGAGCCACGCTACGAGCCGCCATCAGCATGCCAATATCGGTGACGATTAACGCATCGACCCCAATTTCTCCCAGCTGCCCCATATATTCGTTCATAGCAGCGACTTCGCTACTATGGGGAAGGATATTACAGGTGACGAACACTCGCGCATCGCGCTTGTGCGCATACGCCACGCCCTGCTCAAAATCTTCAAAGCTAAAATTCTTGGGTGCAGCTCTCATCCCGAAGGCTTTTCCCCCGCAATAGACGGCATCTGCGCCGAAATCTATTGCAGTTTTCAGCGTTGCCAAACTTCCAGCTGGAGCAAGGATCTCTGGCTTAAGACGCCGTTTCATCTGAGGAGTATTTAAAAGATTCTCGGAAGAAATATCTACGGGGGTATCTATCTGCACACACTTAGAATACGGGAGCAGCAACCAGAAAGCACAACTGCATATCAAAGTACGATTCAGGCTTATAGGACAAAACGTGTTGGTTTTATATCGGTCCTTGCCATTGTCCGTTG
>ERZ1034969.644-NODE-644-length-18888-cov-14.939096_pt1 | contig 18888 bp, 21 predicted proteins | sample MGYA00520624_ERZ1034969 | MGnify/ENA primary metagenome ERZ1034969 (study PRJEB33766, sample SAMN09781776) | gut metagenome | biome: gut microbiome | host: Homo sapiens | place: Madagascar | study: EMG produced TPA metagenomics assembly of the PRJNA485056 data...
GCTTGCAACGAGAGTATCTGTGTAAATCTGTGAGATCTGTGGGAGACTAAGATACCATCCATAAGTATGATACTTAGCACTCGTAACCATGATACTTAGTGGTCGTAACCATGATACTTAATCCTCCACGGTATCGTTAGGATCGATGACGGCATCGCTGTTGATTTCGCCACCTTCCTTCTCGATTACTGCCCAGCCGTTGCCGTGCTCCTTGTGAATCTTCTTGAATCCCAGACGAGACATCACGGCACCGATGTTGTGAGAGTTAAGGTTCTGGCGCAGGGCAGGGTTGACACCAATCTTCTCCAGAATCTCCGAGGTGTAGCGGAACTTGATGTACTCCAGTGGCGTCTCGGGCAATGGCACCTTGTAATACTTCAGTATCTGCTCCTCGGCATAGTTGGCCACCATGAAGAGGCGGTTGTGGAGGCGCATCAAATCGATGTCATCGCGAGTCAGCCAGAAGGTCCAGCTCTGATGCGAGTTCTTCTTGCACTTCATCACCTCCTGACCCAGAGCCAATGCCTCGGCATAGACGTGGTCATAGTCTATCGGGTGGTCTATCGGACTCTCGATGCTGTCCACTATCCAGGGAGAGTAACGGCGGTTCTCCTCATCGGTGATAAACTGCAGGCTGTTGGTGGTTCCGCAGAGCGAGGCACGATGGGGCAGTTCGGTGCGATACTTGTCGTAGGGACGGCGGATGGAGAAAGTGAGCTTCGTGAGATTGCTCTTGAAGGCACTCAGGTTCTTGCCGAAAACCGTCTCAAACTCATCGAGGCATATCGTCGCCTTGCTGCTGAAAGCCTCCATGAAGTCCTTGTCGGTATAGTTGCCCGTGGAATCGTTGAAGAAATACTGGCGCAGCGACGGCGGAAGGAGATAGGCGAAGAACGTGGTCTTGAAGATGCCGCCCTTGCCCACGAAGATGAGTATCATCTGGTTCACTACCTTCAGCGTTACCCACGCCACCACCATCGCCACCAGCCACTTCTTGAAGAAATAGCGGAAGAGTTTCTGGTTGTGCTCATAGCCCGGCTTCTCCATCACATGGATGCGGTCGGCGAGCTGGTCGATATAGTCAGGGTCCTTGTCTGGGTCCCATTTCGGCAGACTCCGGAGATATTCCTCCAAGGGATCGTAAGGGAGACAGAAATCACTGTTGATGACGCTGTGCAGTACCTTCTCGGAAAGATGCAGCCCAGCCTCGTCCATCTCCGCCCAGAGCGAGTTCTCGATGTTGTCGTCGATGCGGGTGAAGTGAGGATACTTGCCGGTGTAGACCATGCGGCTTCTCAACTCGAAGAAGCCCGTTACGATGTTGTGCTGAAACTCATAGTGGGTAGCCAGCCATTGCTTGATGGCCTTCACCCTCGGCTTGCCGCTGTATGTCTCGCCGGGACGGTAGAAGTGCCAGGTACCAAAGAGGTCGATATGCTTGTAGCACGATTTCATCACGCTGGCGGTGTCGGCATAGTTGGTGCCAAACTCCTTGTCGGCATACTTCTTCGCCTCGTCCTTGTCGATGCCATATCTCACGCAGACCTTGCCGAAGTTGCAGACATACTCGTTGTGCCTGCCAGGTTCAAAGTCGTAGCCCCATTGCTTCAAGAGCTCCTTGATGTGCGGTGCAGCCTCTTCGATGGTGATGGCAGCCATCTGCTTCTCGCCCTGCTGCTCTATCTTCGCCTTTCGCTTGGCAGCACGTTTCAGCGATTTCGTCTCCACCGCCTTCTGGGTATAAAACTTCTTCAGGTCGCCATTATCCAGCGAGAAAGGCACAGACTGCCAGTTGAAGAAAGCCTCAGGGTCGTAGGCAAGTCCGGCACATCGGGTGATGTCAGCGCAAGCCTTGTCGCACTCCAGTCCCAGCAGATGCTCGTAGTAGCTCTGCGCCTTCTCCAGCATCAGGTGAAAGAGGTCGAGGATGGAGATGTCCTCGTTGTCAGAAGGCGAATACTTGCAGAATATATGGAACCCCCTGCCGCTGATGCTGCGATGCACCACCATGGTATGCTCATCCTTCACGATGAGTTGCTTGATGTGCTCCATCTGGTCGCCTGGCACGGTGTCGAACTCCACCATCAGCTTTTGGGTAGGCTTCAAGAAATTAGTCAACTTTCTGCCATATCCGTCCATTTGGGCAGAGATGGTGATGGCAGGGCATTTCGGCTTCAGCTCGTCGGCGAAGCTCTTGCTGACCTGCAGACGCTGTCGATAGAGCAGCGTGAGGTTTTTGACGATAGGATCGTCGGTGATGAATCTTTTCACCGATTCCCATGAAGCGACGGGATGGTTTTCCGACGATTGGATGCACTGGACATAAGAAGGCAAAGCCTCCTGATCCTCTGGATTGATAAGTGATGTTGCCATACTGTGATGATTTTTAAGATTGATAGTACTTGTTTACTCTATGCCTCATGAGGCTGAACATCAGGCTGAATACTGAACTCTGAACACTGAAAATGGGGTAAAAATAGCGTTTTATGGATGTTTTAAATCCTATATAACCCATTGATACATATTTCTTTATATTCTTTAGTATGCGCTGCTTATAAAAAGAGTGAAACGCTAAAGTTCAGCTTCAGCCCTCGTTTTTGAAAGCTGCTGCGAAGTTATGAAAAAAGATTGAAACCGCCAAGAATCCTGTACCTACAGATATAGGTACAAAAATGCGGTGAATTTACGATAGTTTAACAAAAAAGTAGTAGAATTTTTAAATATATTAAGAAATGAAACGATTTACAAAAACACCAAAGGCACTGAACGCTTTGACGGATACCATCCTCGGCGACAGTACTAATGTGGTACGCACCCTCAAGGTTGCTGGCCACATGAATGAGGATTCAGTCAAGCATGTCTAAGAGGGTTATGCCAGTCATACCCAGTCCTACTGCCTGCTTCGTTCTTCGCTGAAGAAGCATCACTGCACCAAAGACCAGGTGATGCAGATAATGGACTATCTGGACTACATGGAAGAGGAGTATCACAAAGTCTATCCCAACGATCCCTGCCCGATGGAAGGCGGCTACAAGGCAAGCTTCGAAAGGTTCGAGATAGAATCCTTGAGAGCAGAGTTAGATAATCAGCGTGAGAATTAACACCTCAGACCGAATAAGTCTAAGAAATCTGTGTTAATCTGTGGGAGACTAGAGCAAGAAGCAAAAACTCCCCCAAAAATTTGGTAGTTTCACCGAAAACCCTTATATTTGCAGGCGTAATTGAAATAAAAATAAAGAATTATGGGAAAGATCATTGATAAGACGATAACAAAGATAGTTACAGAAGAGGGTATCTCTCTCTTTCGCCGTGTAACTAAGGTTTTGATGCCAAATGGCAAGTATCGTTATCCTGTAGATTATTTCGATGCAACTCCCGGAGTTGTTAAGGTTTCGAAAGAAGAAATGGATAAGGTTGCAATACCTGTTTACAAAAAGTTAATCTAATGGAGCGGTTGATGTCTGATGGTTATCCTTTTATCTTTCAAATGATAGATAAAAGTGAGAGTGATGAGTATCTGATTCAGACCTTGCAATATCGGTTTAAGTCAGATAAATCCCATCATGCCTATATCGTAAGAGTTGAATGTTATAAGAAACACGCTTATTGTGTGAAGTTCTTCGATAAGGCAAACATCAACAGTAAAAATAAGTTTAGTCTTCGTTCCAATACTTTCGAGGTTAGAACGATACTCTATACAATGTTTCATATAATGTTAGATGTATTGAAGCGAGACGAAAAAGCTTCTTTCTTTTTTATTGGAGCAGAAGACGAAAAAGATCAGGATGGAATGGTATCCCGTCGTTTCCGTCTTTATCGTCGTTTTGTTCTTTCAACAGTTTCTGATGACAAGTTCGAGCATTTTAGAAGAAATGATTTATCTATGTACATACTTGTAAATAAGGAATATGTATCAGATACATCCTCTTATGCTGATGAACTAGCAAATATTGTGCAACAATATTTATAAGATAACATCCTCATTCGAGCGACGACAAGTGCAGAGCGATACTGCAATGAGGAACCAAATATAAAATCATGAAATCTTATTTCTCTATTAAGCCAGGAGCAACCTTCTTTTTAGGTAGCTCCCGCACCCTCGTTTATCATAAAGATGAAGTCGAGATCATTTACAAGACCAAGACACCATCCGGCAAAACCTACTACGCCCATGTCTATTTGATGTTGGGCGGAGAAAACTCCGTTACTCTTTATGCCGATTGGGGTGATTACTTTTTGCATATGTCAAGCATCAAAGACCAGGAGCATTTCTTTGGTATAATGAAGCGTCCGTGCCCAACCTTTGTTCAGATATGGCAAAGCGAGCATCCCGACAACATATTCGTCATGTCAGCCAATGCCGGTCAAACCATGGGCTTAGGAATGGATATCGAGAACGTAGATTATCGCAATCTCGCTCCAACCTACCTTCCTTTCCATCCGTTGGTAGAGTTAGGTCTAGACAAGTTCATAGATGCCGTCAATAAACTATATGTAGAACTCAATTCCCATTGTCCCCTGAAACTCTGGAAAGACCGTCTGGTAGCAGTATGGGGACAAGAAACATTATAGAGTTATGCCTTCAGAAAAGATGAAATACATTCTTCGTAGAGCTGAGCAATCAGCCTTACGAACCGATATAGAGTTATCTCCTTTGAAAAGAGAGATAGAGTCAATCTTCGATCCTCGTAATATAGACATGGATTGTAATATGATATCCAATCTCCTCTTGCCATACGAGAAAATGATTAAGGAAGATATGTCGAAAGGCAATTATTGCAAAGCCTTCGAGACATTCTTGGAAATCTTAGAATCCCTTTCTTACCATTTCGTGAAAGATGAGCACTTCTGTTATTTCGATGACATGTATTGTCCCGACTATACCTGCTCCGACATTTTGAAGTCCATCCTTTCCGAAATCAAGTCAGGCAAAGTTGCTATCGAAGATATTGCTTACCTCGATGCAGGCATGTCAAAGATAGCCCAGATGGAGTCCTACGAAGATTACGGCAGTCCCTTCTGCATGATGGATTGGGAAAGATATAAAGGATAAAATTTATAATATGATGTTACGACTAGTCTTTGTTTCTGTGTTTCTGCTCGGAGCAGTTATAGGATGGCTTGTGGTTTACTTTGTTCGCAAATACAAAGAGTATAACCCTAAAGTGTTAAGAGATTCCATGGTTTTATTACTGGGAGGTGGATGCATGGATTTTCTTTTGTCCCTGATCGATAAGCAAGTTGCACTGTATGCTTTTGCAGCATACTTAATAGGATTAGCTACAGCTTTCTTCCTTCATTGGATTTATCAATTGATAGTTGCAAAGATAACGGCTCCAAAATTTATAGATCCTCGCAGTAAATATGAATTGTTCTCGGGTTGTAGCCTTTCTGACACAGAAAAGAATGCAAGGACAATGGTTGGTTATCAGCTTGAGATAGTGAATCAGGGATTTCTGCAACTCTGTAAAAAACTGATAACTGAGGATGAATTTATAGTTTTGGTGAAAAAATCCGGCTTAACACGTCAGTCCTTTGAAGATTTGTCAAGTCATCCAATGGGAGATATGTTTCTGTCTCCAGCTCTTACAGCATATATCAGGGCAAAGAATATATTTGATGTAATAGAGAGTGATGAACTAGCTGACAAATAAACGTCGATTCAGAGATTAAAAGTTTTTTAAGCCAATGATTATTAGTAACTTCATTCCAGAGATAGGCTATACCGATCTCTTTGCTTGCTATGAGATTGATAGTGACTTGAGTAAAGCTATCGATAAGAATATTTTCTTATATTTGGGTTATTATGGATGCAATTGAGCAAACTAAGCTGGTTATTTCGGAATTACAAAAATTACCAATGGTAAGTGAAAATATCCAGCAGATAATAGATCTTGTCAGATATTTACGGTTTCCGATAGTAGAATCTGTAGCGGAAAATGGGTTTACTATAGTTAGGGCAAGAAGAGGTGACGGCTATAGAACACAATCAGAAGTTAGTTACAAAACTGCGAGTCTTTGTAAAACTGCACAACGTGCAAGTTTGCCTAACCAGACTGTATTTTATGGTGTTTTATCTGATGATGAAAGACATTTGGAAAAAGCAAGAGCAATTTGTGTCGCAGAATGTTCAAAATTATATGGAGAAGGGATTCTGGCTGCTGGTAGAGAAAAAATTACTTCTACGCAATGGCGAATAACTGATGATATACATGTAGCCTGCATTATGTCAGCAAATTCTTTTGATGGTGTAACAAATAATAAGTTGTTAGAGAATACAAAAGCTAATTTTGTTGCAAAATTTTCTGGTGATTTAGATGTGTTGAACATTGCAGAATTTGTTGAGCATGAATTTAGTAAAAAAGTTCAAACAGGGAATGAAAGTGAATATCTGCTTTCAGCATCAATAGCAAATGCTTTATTATATTCATATGGTTTTGAAGCTGTTGCTTATCCATCCGTCAAATTTGGAGGGCAAGCAGGATTAAATATAGCTATTCGTCCCGATGTTGTTGATAGTAAACTTCAACTTTTGAATATAGTAGAGCAATGTTATTATCAGAATGGGACTAATGCAATATTAAGACAGGAATTAGTATTTGATATAGAAAATAAAGTTTGTACGCCAATCAATAAAACTACTGATACTGAGCTTTGTACTATATTGAATATAAATAAAATAGCAGAGTTAAAACTTATAAATTAAGTAATTATGACAACATATTTTTATAGTGATACAGGTTCGGACTTTTCTGGTTATCGGGAAAAAATAGAGCAATATGCTATTCAGCATAAGCAGAACATCTATATGTTGCGTATGCCCAAAAATGATGTTGATGAAACCGAAGAAATGAATTGCTTCTTGTTATTGTCGCCAAATTTTAAAGTTACGATGATAAACGTTAGTGAAAGTCATGATGATTTTTGTGATTATTGTGCTGATGTAGAAGATGCTGTTTCTTATTTGTTTACAAAGTATGAATATAGAAAAGAACTAGGACGTTTCCGAAATTTCTTTGAAAATTTGAAAGAAGAAGTAGAAGATGTACGAGAGTTAGATAATTTAGATTCTTTTTTTCGGAAGATTAGTTTGCAAGATAAAAAACTAAAAAGATATTCTACAATAGTAGTTTCGCTTTGTACAGGTAGTATCAATGATATAAATCGAGTAAAAGCTGGCATTCCACAAACATTATTGGAGAAGGTAAAGCAGAAAATTCAATTGTTTGATGCAGATCAAACACGCTTTATTTATCAGCATTTGGATAAGAAACGCGTGCGAATCCAAGGCTTATCGGGTACTGGTAAGACAGAACTGTTACTGCATAAATTAAAGGAACTCTATATAAAGGATTCTAGTTTCAAGATATTTGTGACTTGTCATAATAAAATTTTAGCGGATGCACTTAGCTCAAAGATACCAAAATTCTTCAATTTCATGAAAGTATCACAGCAGATAGAATGGAATGAACGGTTGTGGTGTACAAATGCTTGGGGCCGATATGGGGATGAAAATTCCGGATTCTATCGTTATCTCTGTTCATTTTATGATATAATATACTATCGATACAATAAATATACTTCTTTTGATAGTGTATGTAAAAATGCACTTTCAGAAATTAAGAAGCTAAAAGAAAAAGGAGAGTTTGAATATGCTTTTGACTATATGTTAGTTGATGAGTGCCAAGATTTTCCGGAAAGCTTTTTTGAATTGTGTGATTTGGTTGTGCGAAATCAAGTTTATTTGGCGGGTGATATTTTTCAGAGTATTTTTGAAGAGCATAAGATTTCTGATTACTCGGCTGATTTCTTTTTGACAAAGTGCTATCGTACCGATCCTAAAACATTGATGTTTGCCCATGCTATGGGATTGGGATTGTTTGAACATAATAAGCTCAGGTGGCTCAAGAAAGAAGATTGGGAAGCTTGTGGATATACTTTTAAGGATGCAGGCAAAACAATTGAATTAAGTAGAGAGCCTGTCATTCGTTTTCAAGATATAGATAGTGATTATAAAAGTGTAGAAATCTCAACTTTTTCAATATCTGATGTTGATAACCAAGTGTGCAATATAATCAAGAAGATCCAAGAAGAAAATGAAGATGTCACTTTGAATGACATTTGCGTAATTTTGTTGGATGATGAGGATTATATTTATACTTGGGCTAACCTGATAGAAAATAGAGTCAACGTGAGATTCAAGTGGGATTCAAACAAAGCTTACGAAAGTAAGCATACTATAAAGGATACATTGCTGATAAGTAATCGAAATAATGTAAAAGGATTAGAATATCCATTTGTTATCTGTGTAACTAAAGGTTTTGTAGCAAATGTTCAATACCGAAATTCTCTTTATACAATGCTTACTCGTTCGTTCTTGAAGTCATATTTGTTGATATCCGATGAGCAGAAGAAAAATAGCGAGGTACTTTCCATTAATTTTGATGCAATAAATAAAACTCATAAGCTTATTTTGAAGAAACCTTCTTCAAAGGAACTAGAAAAAATAGAGACTAGTTTTAAGCGAATGAACAATAGAAAGCCTTTGGCTGATGAAATACGGGAAATGTTGTATGCAAAAGGGTTAAAAACTTCGCAAGTTGAATCGTTGGTTACATCTGCTTTAAATTTGGGTTGGCAAGATTTAACTATGGAACAATTAAAATCCCATGTAGAGCAATTGGTTTCACTTAGCAATATTTAGCTATGTCAAAACATGATTTCTATTTAAATTTGACTGATAAGAAAGGGCGTGAGGGGCTTTTTCGAGAAATAACCAACGTAAGAGATTTTTTGTCACTTAAATTGACTTTGTTGGAATTATTAATAACCCAATGGAACAATTCATGTGATAAAACAACATGTTTATTTCCTTATTTACATGTAGATGATTATGTCCTTCATCGAGCTTTTATCGTAAGTAATAACAAAATCATAAGTTTTGGTTTTGGCTTAACTATTCAACACGATGGTAATCAGATTGTAGCTTTTAGAATAAAAGGAACGAAAATAACAACAAAGCAAATATCCGAAGCACAATCAATTTTGAAGTTATTGAATGGAAGTTCTTTATACAAAGAAATTGATGACGATGATTTGGAACAAACTCTCTCTAAGGAGGGCAAATTCTTATTCGAATATCTACTTTTTGAAGAATCCGGGTATGTTAGATATGATTATGACGGACAGACAAAAAATGAAGTAAAACATCCAAAGCATCATCTTGATGTAAACTTTACTCCTAAATATTCTTATAAGTTAGGATTAGGTAGAGGTATTGATGAGGTTGAGTATGGAAGAATATTAAATAAGGATGAATATTGTCGAAAGTTGAATTTGAATCTAATTACAAAACGATTACGAAAAGGAAATTCTTGCAAGAACAATTTGAAAAGAAGAAAGAAAAAACATAAATGAATGGTTTAAAAGATATATTTGGCAAAAAAAACGGAATCATGTAATATCCTTAATAGCAAGGATGCTGGACTACAACCAAATAATTGTAAAGGTCGTAGCTGCTGCTAGTATATATTGCCAGTAGTTTAATAAATCAAAGTAGGATACATTATTAGTAAAACGTAGTGAAAGCTATGGAAGAGAAAGATTTTATATTTCATCCAATTTGTGTGGTTCCACCCGAAAGACATTATGATTCGTGCAAAGAACTGAAGGATGATCTGGTGTGGTATGAAAAGTCACGTGCATACTTTTATAAACTTCATCCTGAGTTTATACCTCAGGAAGGACAATTCGAGCAAGTCAAATTGGCAGGAAAGAAAGGCTTCATATTACTTCCTACATCATTAGACTATGGTGTCCTGTATCGCGGTCAAGGAAAATATCATGGAACATGTCTGCCTTCGCTTTATCGTCAAGAACTTACAGATGAGGAGATTTTCGTAGAACATGTTCGTATTGCTGAATTCCGTCTGTTCTTGGAGCAGTTTGATGTAACTCGGCATTTCCAAGAGTGTGGCTATGTTGTAGATTATGTTGGATTGGCACAGCATTATGGATTAAAAACAGATGTGCTGGATGTCACTTCTGATATTGATATCTCCATGTTTTTTGCCATGTGTGATTATGACAAAGATACGGATACATACAAGCCCAAGACAGAAGACAAAGAATATGTAGGATACATCTATGCGATATTGTCTAATGAGACAAGCGATGATTCCAAGAATCCTTTTGGTGTGTTTTCTAACAAGATTAACGTGATAGGTCTTCAGCCATTTCAACGTCCAGGCAAACAAAAAGGATATGCCTGTCATGTAGGAAAGAAAGGTATATTAAGGGGCTATCTATATTCGTTCTCTTATACAAAGGAAGATTCGGAAGCAACCTATAATCATTATCACCAAGGTGATGCTTTATGGTGCAAGGATGATATTGTTGATACAGCCAAAGAAATAGCAAGTACCAAAATGTTTTCCAGCGAGGCTGTCAGTCTTGCCGTCAGAATGTTTGGAGGCGCCAAAAGTATCAACAAAAGGGTTAAAACTTTGAGGTTGTCTGGGTTTAGCATTACTAGTCGTAGAAAGTTACCTTGGTACTCTATCAAGAAGTCACTAACAGAAAAGCAATGGATAGACATACATCAAAATATAGTTGCAAGAAAATCTGTTTTAGGTAATATTGAACGCCCTTATTTGGGTACACAGCAAATAGGTCAGTTACTCTTGTTTAATTACATGTATGGATGTGTAGATAGCCCTATGGGGTATGACTCAGGCCTTTGTTTTATGGAAGGTAAAGAATCTCCAGTTTGGGGATTAAGAAACGATATGGATAAGATTCCATTTACACCAGGTGCAGATGGTAAAATACACGCAAAATGGTACGAGGATGGTAATATAGCACCAAGAACAAGATCTTTCCAAGTTCCAGACGATTTTAAGCCCCAGCTGAAAAGAATACGATGATGATGCAGATTTCTTTGAATTTGCAGCAAAGTTAATGAGGAGATAACATTTATGAAAGGAATAGTATTAGCAGGAGGAAGCGGTACACGTTTGTACCCAATCACCAAAGGTATCAGCAAGCAGCTGATTCCAATCTTTGATAAACCAATGATATATTACCCAATATCAGTATTGATGTTGGCAGGTATACGTGAGATACTCATTATTTCAACACCATTTGATTTGCCTGGCTTCAAGCGCCTCTTAGGCGATGGAAGCCAGTTAGGTGTGAAGTTCGAGTATGCTGAGCAGCCATCACCAGATGGTTTAGCCCAGGCCTTCATTATCGGAGAGAAATTCATTGGTAATGATTCCGCTTGCCTTGTATTAGGCGATAATATCTTCTATGGTGCAGGATTGAACCAGATGCTTCATCAGGCAGTAGTAGATGCTGAACAGAATAACAAGGCTACCGTTTTTGGCTATCGTGTTAGTGATCCGGAGCGATATGGAGTTGCTGAGTTTGATGAGCAAGTCAATTGCCTGAGCATTGAAGAGAAGCCAGAGCATCCTAAGAGCAACTATGCAGTGGTTGGCTTATACTTCTATCCTAACAAGGTGGTAGATGTAGCTAAGCATATCAAGCCATCCGCTCGTGGTGAGTTGGAAATTACCACCGTTAATCAGGAGTTCTTGAAGGATAAGCAACTGAAGGTTCAGACCATGGCAAGAGGATTCGCCTGGCTTGATACCGGAACCCATGATTCTCTTTCTGAGGCATCCACCTTTATTGAGGTCCTGGAGAAGCGTCAGGGTTTGAAGGTAGCTTGCTTGGAAGGTATCGCATACCGTCAGGGTTGGATTACCGCAGAACAGTTGAGAGAGAATGCTCTGCCAATGTTGAAGAATGACTATGGCAAGTATCTCCTTTCAATACTTGAAGAGAAAAATCAAACACTAAAAAAGAATTTAGAATATTAGAAACGATGAATATAATCAAAACTGATATTGAAGGCGTACTCATTATAGAGCCACGCCTCTTCCGCGACTCTCGTGGATACTTCTTTGAGAGCTTCAGCGAGCGAGAGTTTGAAGAGAAAGTAACCCCAATCTTGGGGCACAGTGTTCACTTCTGCCAAGATAATGAGAGCATGAGTAGCTATGGTGTTATGCGAGGCTTGCACTTCCAGCGGCCACCTTACACACAAAGCAAGCTGGTACGCTGCGTAAAAGGCAGAGTACTCGATGTAGCAGTTGATATCCGCAAGGGTTCGCCAACTTATGGCAAGCATGTGGCAGTAGAGCTGACAGAAGACAATCATGTCCAGTTCTTCATCCCAAAGGGCTTTGCCCATGGTTTCGCAGTCCTCTCAGAGACAGCCGTCTTCCAATACAAGTGTGATAACTTCTATCATCCTGAAGCAGATGGAGGTATCTCGATTCTCGACGAAACCCTCGGTATTGATTGGAAGATACCAACGGAACATGCTAATCTCTCAGAGAAGGATACGAAGCATGCGATGTTGAAGAATTTCGATACTCCGTTCGACATTAGTGTAGATTTGTATATATAATTTTCATAGAAATTATGGTTGTCCCAAAAGAAGAAATTAAATTCGTATTTAACGAACCTGTAATGCAGCCTGGCGACATTTTGCTAATGAATACTTATGAGAGTCAGCGAAGATTGATGCCTGGATGCCAATATGACCATGTGGCTATTTATTTAGGTGATGCATTTTTGATGGAGGCCGATGGAACAGGCGTTGTAATGAACCATATATACTCATATGCTTTTCGAGAAGAAATGCATGGATGCATTTTACGTCTGAAGAAATCTTCACCAAGAATTATAGATGATTCGTTGTTTTGGATACGTAGCCGTATGGCGATGGAGTTTGGTACTCAACAAGCGAGGATGGTAAATGCTCTTAAAAATTCCGATAAAAAAGATCAAAGTAACAGAACTTTTTGTTCACGGCTTGTTGCGCAAGCATACCATCAAGGAGGTATTGATATAGTAGCAAATCCTGACTATTGTTCGCCTGATGACTTCTTGTTGGCAGATTGCTTAGAGAAGATAGAGCCTTCTCTACAACCTTTCATAGAAGAAATGACAATGACTGTGATGAATGGTCAGAACGAAAGGAATAATTCGGAATGGAATATATGCTTGGCTGAAATGTTCCAAGAATTCAGCAAATTCTATGGAGATGATATCCAAACTATGGATCAATTTCTAGTATCTGCAGTTCACCATACTGACAAAGATACCGCTGCTATAGAGTTGTTGAATAAACAGAAATGGATGACGGCACCAAAAGAACAAACAAAAGCCATCTGGCCTTGGTTTAATAATAACGAAGAGTTTTTCAAACATTTCCCTACAACTCAAGATGTCCTTTTCTTTTTGGATAATCAATTTTTGCATTACGACAAGACTTATCTCCCAATATTTCGAGAGAATGCTATGAATGTATGGATTTTTGCAAAACTCAGAAAAGACTCTCGGGTTGTTCTAATTATTGCGCAGCACATGAAAGATATTTTAGAAGAAGCTATCGCAGTAAGAAAACGGCTTGAAAAATTATATATAGATACTTTTAGTAAAGACGAAGACGGATTTCTTGAATTTTGCAAGAAATATGGTCATTATGCCAAATATGAATATAAGGAAGGAGTGATTGATATATCTCGAACCCTTCGTGCTTTATTAGAATATGGACCTGCAAATATCGGAGATTATCTTAAAGAATAGAATGCAATCACAACATATATATGTCAGCTCAATCATCAGTTAACAACAAGCGAATAGCGAAGAATACCCTCTTCTTATATATCCGAATGATATTTCTTATAGCTGTTCAATTATATACAGTACCTGTAGTATTAAGAAATTTAGGAGTTTCCGATTATGGCTTGTACAATGTAATAGGAGGAGTTGTTTCATCATTTTCTTTTTTAGGAGGAGCTTTATCCTCTGGCACACAAAGGTATCTTTCGTTTGCCCTGGGGAAAAAAGACGAAAAACTCCTGAAGGTTACATTTCAAACAACCTGGACGATATATGTAGCTTTTGCCATTATAACCCTATTGCTCTTGGAATTTGTAGGACTTTGGTTCGTCAATTACAAAATGAATATACCGACTGAAAGATTAGGTGTAGCTAATTGGCTGTTTCATTTTTCTACGATAACATTTATAGTAAATCTATTGGCTATCCCTTTCAATTCTGCTATCATTGCACATGAGAAGATGAACATCTATGCTTATGTGAGCATATTTGAAGGCGTGATGAAGTTGTTGATTGCAATCTCATTGTCTTTTATCAGTTTTGATAAGTTGATTTACTATGGATTGGTGTTGTTCTTGCTGTCGGTAATAATCCAGTTTTATTATCAAGTATATTGCTTTAGGTCTTTTACAGAATGCCGGTCTTTTAAATTGAAATGGGATTTTGGGCTAGGAAAAAAATTGTTGGCTTATTCTGGTTGGAATGTCGTCGGTGTGCTAGCAATGGTAGGGAGAAACCAAGGCTTGAATATCATCATGAATTTGTTCTTTGGTACGCTATTGAATGCAGCACATGCTATTGCGACACAAATCAACGGTGTTGCCAATCAGTTTATCAACAACTTCTATATGGCATCACGACCGTCAATAACCAAATTGTATGCAAGTGGCAAGGTGGAAGAAATGTGGCAGTTGGTGTTTAGAAGTGCTAAACTGGCTTTCTATTTATTAATGCTCATTAGTGTTCCTGTTATTGTAGAAATGGAAACAATTCTCAAACTTTGGTTGAAGGATGTTCCTCAATACACTGTAAGTATCGTTGATAGTTTATTGATAGTCGCATTGATAGAGACGTTGGTAAATCAATTGATTTCTGTATTTCAAGCGGAGAACCGAATCAAGCGCTATCAGCAATATTCTAGTGCCATTATTTTGATGTGTGTACCAGTGTCTTATTCTGTATTGAAGTGGTGGAATGTCAATCCAATGTATCCATATTTAGTATCTATATCATTGTCTATATTATTTTCCTTGACTATAATAGTTATAGCTAAGCGAGATGTACATTTGGATGTAACCACATACTTATCGAAAGTCATCGTACCCAATATTATAGTTTACCTATTGGTATTTGCGTTAACTTTTGTAACGACAATTATATTTGAACCATCTGTGGTTAGAATTATGGTAACAGTATTCTTTAGTGTTTTATTTTCTTGTTTGTTCATTTGGATAATAGGATTGAATTCTCAAGAAAAAATATTTGTGAAGAAGCTGGTAAGTGATAAAATTATAAACAAAATAAAGAAAAAATGAAAGCACCAAAAATTATTGCTGAAATCGGTTGCAATCACAAGGGTGATATGGCAATCGCTAAAGAGTTGATTATGACAGCGGCAACCTATTGCAAGGTTGATGTTGTTAAGTTTCAGAAGCGTTGTAACAAGGAGTTGCTGACTCCAGAAGAGTACAATGCTCCTCATCCACATCCAGAGAATTCCTATGGGCCAACATATGGAGCACATCGCGAGTTCTTGGAGTTTAATCTCGACCAACACAAGCAGTTGCAAGAGTGGTGTAATGAGTTTGGTGTGGAATATTCCACATCGGTATGGGATGTAACTTCTGCTAAGGAAATCTGTACTTTGCATCCAAATCTTATCAAGGTGCCATCAGCTTGTAATCTCAATAAACCGCTCTTATCTTATCTTTGTGATGAGTTTGGAGGCGAGATCCACCTTTCTTTTGGTATGACTTCAAGAGATGAGGAAGAGCAGATTATCAAGTTCTTTGAGGAGAAAGGTCGTAATAAGGATTTGGTTATCTATGATTGTACTTCTGGTTATCCTGTTCCATTTGAGGATATTTGTTTGCTTGAGTTGACACGTCTTCGTGAGTTGTATGCAGACAGAGTAAAAGCTATTGGTTTCTCTGGACACCATTTGGGAATTGCTGTTGATAGTGCTGCTGTTGCTTTGGGAGCAGAGTGGATTGAGCGTCATTATACACTTGATAGAACATGGAAGGGTACAGATCATGCAGCTTCTTTGGAGCCTGATGGTGTAAGAAAGTTGGCTCGAGATTGTCGTGCGGTGGCAAAAGCTTTGACTTTCAAAAAAGAGGATATTCTTGATATTGAGAAGGTACAAAGAAATAAATTGAAGAAAAATCAAGTTAAATGGTAGACTAATGAAAACAATTGCATTTATACCTGTGAGGGGTGGTAGTAAATCCATCCCTCTTAAAAACATTAAGTTGTTTTGTGGAAAGCCTCTTGTATGTTGGAATATTGAGGCTTTAGAAAATTGTCCAATGGTTGACGAAGTGATAGTGGCTACAGATTCTGATGAAATATGGAATACTGTTGAAAAGCAAAATTACAAAAAGACAATTCTCTATCGTCGTTCTGCAGAAAATGCTTGTGACACAGCTTCTACAGAAAGTGTAATGTTGGAGTATATAAACTATGCTCAATTGCCTAATGATGATATATTCATGTTAGTACAGGCAACTTCTCCATTAACAGAGTCTGTTCATTTTACGGAAGCATTGCAGTTGTATTCTAAGCATGAATATGATTCTATTATAACTTGTGTACGTAATTACCGTTTCTTTTGGAAAGAGGATGGCACAAGTATGAACTATGACTATCGTAATCGTCCTCGCCGTCAGAATTTCAATGGAATGTTGATGGAGAACGGAGCTTTCTATATCAATACAGTTGGAAATGTGAAAGAAAGTGGAAATCGTCTGAGTGGTAAAATAGGAATCTATGAAATGCCTGAATATACAGCAACAGAGATAGATGAGCCAGATGATTGGATTGTTTTGGAGAATTTGATGCGCAAGCATGTTCTTTCACATAAGTCAAATTGTAAAATCAAGTTGTTTATATCTGATATAGATGGTACTCTTACCGATGGGGGCATGTATTATTCAGAGTATGGTGATGAACTGAAGAAGTTTAATACTCGTGATGGTATGGGATTTGAGCTTCTTCGTAAAGCAGGTATTAAGACTGCAATTATTACGAGTGAAAATCGTGAGTTAAATCAACGTAGGGCAGAAAAATTACAGGTGGATTACTTCTGCCAAGGTATGCGTGATGGTGGTAAGGTGTCTGTTGCCAAAAAGTTATGCGATGAATTAGAAATCACTTTTGATGAGGTTGCTTATATAGGTGATGATATAAACTGCTTTGAGTTGCTTTCTTGTGTAGGCTTGGCTGCATGCCCTGCTGATGCCAATTCTAAAGTAAAAGCTATTTCTGGTATAAATGTAATGATCAATAAAGGCGGTGAAGGGTGTGTTAGAGAATTTATTGAGCAAATGCTTTATTAAGAGTGTTGCCACTTGTGATTAATAATTAAATGTATTCAAATTATGTTGGATAAAGTATCAGTTATAGTGCCTGTTTTTCAGGTTGACCTTTTTCTAGAGAAATGTATAAAATCAATAATACAACAGAGTTATAGAAACATAGAAGTAATTCTTGTGGATGATGGTTCTACTGATAACTCTCCTATGATATGTGATGAATTTGCGCAACAGGATGATAGAATTCGTGTCGTTCATCAAAAAAATGGAGGGGTAAGTTCTGCACGAAATGCAGGAATCGACTTGATGCAAGGCGATTGTTGTTGTTTTATTGATGGGGACGATTATTTGGATGAGTCTTATATATCTTCAATGCTTCATACGATGCAAGAAAAGAGTGTAGATATGGTGTGTTGTGGATGTTGGAGAGAAAATTTAAATGGTGATATTTTATGGGAAAGGAAAACTGTTATTACGCAAAGTTTTGACCAAAAAGGTTCTATCCTAGAATTATTTACTCCAACATCGTTCGTGGGATGGCCTTGGAATAAGTTGTTTAAAACATCTATTATTAAGGAATATAACATACGATTCGATGAAAATATCAAGTATTGCGAGGATGAGATCTTCGTGTTGACATACTTGCTCCATTCCAAAAATACTTGTTATGTAAAGGAACAGCTTTATCATTATATGGAGAACAATATGTCTGCAAACATGAAAATATATACAGAAAAGAAATTTGATATCAGATGTTTGGATAGACAAAAAGCTGATGAAATATCTGCAAGCTTAGTATCGTCTTTAAATGATAAAGAAATAGAAAATGTTGTAAAAGCACGTGCTTTTACTTCAAATATGGCTACATTGTCTAAAATGTTTATGGCTTATTCTGATGAATATTATAATGAACTTTTGCTCCTAAGAAAGAATCTTAGACGATGTTACATTCCATATCTTCTTAATGATAGATTTCAGAAAGATATAAAACGTGAGATAATCAACTTTATTCTATGCATTAATCCATTGATAATATTGTGGGTAAGTCGAAAATTTAATAAGCGATTAATATGAAAAGAATGTACGAATGTTTGTTGAGTATTCACAAAAGTTTTTGGGTGTCTTTACATTACTTCTCGTTAATAGAATCTCTGCATTTTCCGATATTGGTAAGATACAATACAAGTCTGTTAAGTTTAAAAGGAAGAATAAAAATTAAGAGGCCTGTAAAAACTGGAATGTTGAAAATAGGCTTTTGTTTGCATAAAGAATATTACTTTTGGTGATAACGTCATGTTCAGTTGGGAAACATTAGTGTTGGACACTGATTTTCATTCTGTCATTGATTTGAATTTAAAAAGAAATCAAATGTAGAAATGCCAATAACTATAGGTAATCATGTATGGATAGGCTTAAGAACTGTCATTATTTCTGACGGTTGTGTGGCAGGAGCAAATTCCTTATGTAATAAGTGCTTTGACGAACCGAAATGTTTGATAGCGGGTAATCCTGCAAAAAATATGTAAGAAAAACGTGATAGCACAATTTTAAAATTCCTCTTTAATTTAATTATTAACCAATGAGTCGACAAAAATGAAGAAAATATTAATTACGATATTTTTAAGTATAAAAAATGTAGCTAAAAGGTTTCATA
>ERZ1034969.646-NODE-646-length-18846-cov-106.609920_pt1 | contig 18846 bp, 8 predicted proteins | sample MGYA00520624_ERZ1034969 | MGnify/ENA primary metagenome ERZ1034969 (study PRJEB33766, sample SAMN09781776) | gut metagenome | biome: gut microbiome | host: Homo sapiens | place: Madagascar | study: EMG produced TPA metagenomics assembly of the PRJNA485056 data...
TCTCGGGCATGCGCGGCAAGGGCGGCGGCTACGTGCTCACGCGCCCGCCCGAGCAATACACGGTGGGCGAGATCCTGCGCCTGACCGAGGGAAGCCTGGCGCCGGTTGCCTGTCTGGATGGCGACTGCAAGGGTTGTTCGCGCTCGGATGAGTGTCCCACGCTCGATGTGTGGAAGAACCTGGATAAGCTCATCAACGACTATCTCGATGGCGTGACGCTCGACCAACTTGTCGCGCCCAACGAGGGCTACGATTACGTGATCTAGGGCTCTAACGTAATGTGACAGCGCGGGTCGACCTGTGGTGGGTTGGCCCGCGCTTTATGTCAATTGGACTATTCGCCTGCGACGCCGTCGAGGATGCTGCGCATGATGGACACCAGGATGCTGCCCATAAAGGCCGAGCCAAAGCTGGCGATGGAAATGCCGGCGCCTAGGAGGTTAACTGACAGGTAGCTGGCGAGCTCGAGCATAAAGCTGTTGACCACGAGCTGGAAGATGCCCAGCGTGATAATGGTGAGCGGCAGCGAAATGACCGTCAGGAACGGTTTGACGAGCGAGTCGACGATGTTCAGGAACAGCCCCACAAAGGCAAAGCAGACCCAGGCTTCGGCAAAGCCGAAGGGCTGGATGCCGGGGACGAGAAACGTGGCGATCGCGATGGCGATCGAAGTGAAGAGCCAGTTAAGCATAAAGCGCATGGTGCGATCCCTTTCTGCGCAGACAGCGTGTTGCTTTGTTTGGGCGCCCATTGTCTCAGATATTCGTGGAGCTTACGTGCGCGTTTGGTTTCAAAACGGCGTTCGTCCTAAAAAACGTGCCGCTGGCAGAGAGTCTTGTCGCTTTAGTTTGGTGGTGTGCTACACTGCTACGGGCAAATGCCCCATGCATTGTTTTATTGCATATTACGGGCGAGCGATGCCCGATGTCAGTATCAACTTCGATGCCTTTTGGCGGGTTTGGCGGTGATCGATGAATATCGAGAACATGTTTGACAAGCCTGATGTCAAGCAGCTGGTCCACGCATTTAGTCTTTTGGACGACGAGAAGGATATTCAAGCGTTTTTGACCGATATCTGCACGCCGCGCGAGATCTGCGATCTTTCGCAACGCCTGCAGGTCGCGCGTTATTTGGATGAGGGCGAGCCCTATGTTGAGGTTCAGGCCCGCACCGGCGCTTCGTCCACCACGGTGAGCCGCGTGTCCAAGGCGCTCAACGGCGAGTACGGCGGCTATCGCAAGATCCTCATCAAACTGGAGGATGGCGAGTAGGCCAGCGGCAAAAAACGAATTGCACAGAACCGTCCCTCCGGGGGCGGTTTTTTGGTGTGGGGCCATGTTGTCCGCGTGGGCGGGTAGGATGGATACATTGAATATTGCGAACGGTTTGAGTGGAGGACCATGCCTGTTCGAATCTATACCACCAATGCCGGCGCGGACTTGAGCGATGCCGAGGCCGCGCTGCTCGCCGACCTTGTTGCTCGCCATGGGCGCGCCGTATTGCTGGCACCTACGTTTGCCGAGCTCGATCTGTGCCGTCACGATGCGGCGGTGGCTGGCGCCTCGCTGGGCGTCGACTATAAGACCCCCTCGTCGTGGCTTCGTTCGCTGTGGGAGCTGATGGGCGACGGCCGTAGCTTTGTCGACAACCTGCAGCGTCAGATGCTGTTCTCGGATATGGTCGCCCGTCGCGACGATGCCGACCTGCAACCGCTTTCGCGCAGCCAGGGTACGGTGCGCATGCTCGCGCGCATGGCCCGCGATGTGCTTCCGGGTGTGGCGGGAACGGGTGCCGAGCGCCGCTGCGACAGCGTTTGCCAGCCCGAGCCCAAAAGCGACGCCGAGGCTCGTGTGTTTGAGCTTTTGCGTGCCTATGCGAGCGGCTTGGACCGCCGAGATATGGTCGAGCCATGCGAGGCGGCCGACATGATGGCCGGTGCCTTGGCCGACAATCTGCCAACCTGCGCCCGCGCGGTTTTCGTGCGCGGCGTCACGTCGTTTGCGCATGGCCTGCTTGAGCTGCTGTCTGCCGTGGCGAATGGCGGGGGAGAGGTCGTCGTGCTGCTCGCCCGCGAGCAGGCGGCAATGCGTGAGGAACTTGCTGCGGCATTTGATGCCCGCGGCGTGCTGTTTGAGGTTGCACCGCTGGGGGAGGACGCCGTCGCGTCTGATGCCGCTTGCGGGACCGCCGCTCAGCCTGCCTTTATTGAGGTCGCCGGCCCCCATGCCCGTGCTCGTGCCTACGCGGATGCGATTGAGAACCTTGTGCGTGCACACGAGGACTCCAAGACGGACGGCGCCGACGGTACTCCTGCTCGCGTACTCGTGGTGTCCGCTCGGGCACCCCAGCTGTTCGGCGAGCTTGCCGCTCGTTTGGCGGCGCGTCACATTGCGGCCGAGACGACTGAGTTCACGGCGTTTTCCCAATCCATTGCGGGCAGGCAGTTTGCGGCGCTTGCCGGCCTGATCGAGCGCATGAAGGCCGCCGATGAGGGCATGGCGTCAAAGACCGAATGGTGGCCCGCGCCGGAGCTTACCGACTGGATCTACAGTCCGCTTTCGGGCGCTGATGCCGTCAATGCCCGTACCTTCGATAAGAACATGCGTCTCTCGCGCAGCAAGACCACTGCGGGCGTCAAGAGCCTGCTGCAGAGCGTCCAAGGCCAGGTGAGGGGCGCGCGCAAGGCGGCGAGCAACGAGAACTGGTTTAAGAACGTGCCGTGCGTGGTCTCGGACGTGTTCCAGGCGCTGTGGCGCGACAAGCCCGTGACGGCGCTCAAGGCCATGCTTGCCGTTGCCGAGGCACTGCCCGATCGCGCGCTTGGTGGTCTCGACGGTCAGGCCCGTCGCCAGGCGGAGGTGGCCCTGCTGCGCCACGCGATCGACATCCTTATGAACGATGCTCGCGCGCTCGACGTGTCGCAGGCCGCGACCGTGCCCGTGCTCGATGGCATTCGCACCAAGGTGGACAAGCGTAGCACCGCCTACGATTACGAGACCTACGAGGTTGACCGTGCGCCACGTGCCCAGGTTCGCTTTACTTCGCTTGCCGATGCGGCGGCCCTGCGCCCCGATAGCTACGATGCCGTGCTGTTTGCCGACGTCGACCTGGACAGTTATCCGCTCTCACATGAGGAGGGCCCGCTGGCAACGCTGACGGCAGAGTTAGATCGCAGCGGTGTGACGCTTGAGCCTGCCGCCTTGTTGCGCGTGCGCTTTGGCCGCGCGATGCAGGCCGCGCGCGGTCCGGTTGCGCTTGCCCGCGTGACGCACGATCGCCAGGCGCGCGAGTGCTACCCGGCTGCCGTGTGGACCGAGTTGCGGGCGCATGCCGAGGCCGCTAACGATGCTAAGGCCGCTGACGCCGACAAGGCCGCTGACGACGCTAAGGCCGCTGGCGCCGACAAGGCGAAGTGCGTGGGTGAGGGTGATATCGTAAGGGACTTCGATCCCGCGGCAGGCGAAGGTCTCAAGCGCGAGCGCGTGACCTGTGAAGCTCCTCAGCATCTGAGTGCCGAGGCCGTGCCGTATTTGGTCCTGCGTCGTCGCGATGGCGAGGGCGAGGACGCGCCGCTTGTGCCGCGCCTGACGTCTGCCTCGCAGATCGAGGCCTATTCCACCTGCCCGCTGTGCTGGTTCGTCTCGTATCGCGTCAAACCCCAGTCGATCGACGCCGGCTTTGGCAACATGGAGAAGGGCAACTTTGTCCATGACGTGCTGGAACACCTGCATGCGCGTCTTCCGCGGGAGGGCATGGAGCGCGTGACGCCCGAGAACCTGCCACGTGCTCAGGAGCTGCTGCACGAGGTCTTTGCCGAGACCCTGGCCGAGCACGCCGGCAAGCGCGGTACCGAGGGCCCGCTGGTGCCGCTCTCTCCGGTAGAGGAGCGCCAGGTGGCCGAGATTTTGCCGCAGCTGGAGGGTGTGCTTGCCTATGAAGCCGAGGCGCTGACTCCTTTTGCTCCGTGCTACCTGGAGTTTGCCTTTAACGACCTTAAAGTTGAGTATGCCGGTTGGCCGCTTGGCGGGCGCATCGACCGCGTTGATGTGGATGCCGAGAATCGCGCCGTGGTAATCGACTACAAGCATCGTTCGGGTGTCGAGGAGTTTAAGCTCGCCGACCCCACGGTGCGCGACGAGGAGTCGGGCGAGGCCCCCATCGACGACCCGCGCTGGCTGCCGCCCCATACACAGACACTCATCTACGCGCAGGCCATGCGCCGGGCGCTGGATCTGGATACCCGCGCCGCGCTCTATTTTTCGACCAAGGGCGGCAAGCCCGCGCTGCGCGGTGCGGCGAGCGCCGAGTTGCTTGAGGAAGAGCGCGGCGACGGCCGCATCCCAGGCCTTAAGAAGGGCTTTCCCGGCGAGGGCGGCAACATGGACTTCGATGCGCTGCTCGATCGCGTGGAGACCGGCATTGCCGAGCGTCTGCGCGAGCTCGAGGCAGGCGACGTTGCCGCCGTCGACCCGACGTCGGCTCAGGCCGTGCATGCGCGCTGCTCGTATAACCACGAAGGAACGTTTGTAAGGAGGGACGTGTAGACCATGGATCTTTCGACTTTGATGCCGCAACAGCTGCAAGTCGTCAAAACGCTCGACCGCCCGCTGTTTGTCTCGGCAGGTGCCGGCTCGGGCAAGACCTTTACCCTCACGCGCCGCATCGTCTATGCGCTCTCGCCCGAATCCGGTCCGTTTGTCGAGCATCTGGATCAGGTGCTCGCCATTACCTTTACCAAAGATGCCGCGGCCGAGATTCGCGACCGCGTGCGTCGCGCGCTTATCGAAGAGGGTATGGACGAGGAGGCCCTGACCGTCGACGACGCTTGGATCTCGACCATTCACGGCATGTGTTCGCGCATCCTGCGCGCGCATGCGTTGGAGCTGGGCATCGATCCCGAGTTCACGGTGCTTACCGATACCGATGAGCTTATGGATCAGGCTGTTGAGCATGTGCTGGCCCGAGCGACGGCGCCCGATGCCGCCCCCGAGCTCGCCGCTTCGCTTAAAAGCCTCTACGCCTGGTATCCCATGGCAGGCGAGGGCGGCCTCTTTGGCGCCGGCACCACCATCAAGGGCCTGGTGCGTGAGCTGCTGGAGCTCTCGAGCCAGCTGCCGGGCGGTATGGACGACGTGTGCGTGGCGCGCGGCCAGGCCGATACCTCGGCACTCGCCGATGCCTATCGTGCGGCGCTGGGCGCAAGCAAGGCCGCGACCGAGAAAGCGCAGGTGGCACTCGATGCCATCGACGCGTTTGAGGCGAGCGGCAAAACCATGGAGGATGCGGCGCGACTCATGATGTCGTGCAGCATGCCTCGGGCGAGCAAGGCGTTTCCTAAGGAGCAGGTGGAGCTGCTCAAGGCCGAGGCCGCCGATGCATTTATCAATATCGTGCTTGCCTGCGGCGGTCCGGCGCTCGATGCGCTGGTGGGGCTTGCTCGTGCTGTGGAGGCGGAATACCGCGCGCTGAAGGCCGGCCAGTCCGCGCTCGATAACAACGACCTACTGCGTATGGCGTACGAGGCGCTGCGCGACTACCCGGCTATTCGAGCGGCCTATGAGGGCCGCTTTAAGATGGTCATGATCGATGAGTTCCAGGATACCGACCAGATGCAGGTCGATTTGATCCGTTACCTGACGGGCGCGGGGGAGCGCGCACTGTGTACCGTGGGCGATGCGCAGCAGTCGATCTACCGCTTCCGTGGTGCCGAGGTCGAGGTGTTCCGTCGCCAGGAGCGCAAGGTGGGCTCCTCTGCTGCGCCCGAGACGGCTGCCGCGTCCGATGCCCCCGCTGGCGAACTCGTCAAACTCGTGCGCAACTTCCGCAGCCACGACGAGGTGCTGCGCTATGTGGCGCGCGTCTTTGACGGCGACACCGGTGGTTTGATGCAGGGGTTCTTGGATCTTGAACCGAGCGACGAACGCGAGGACAAGCTCAAGGCGAAGGCATCGCGCCGCCAGGCGATCTTCGTTGCCGGTGGCAGTACGCAGGAGCGAACGCAGGCGAAAGCTCGCGCGATTGCGGAGCGATTCCAAGCACTCGTTAAAGCGGGCCAGCCCCAGGGCAGCATGGTCCTGCTGCTGGGCCGCATGACCAACGCCGATGTCTATGCGCAGGCCTTCCGCGACCAGGGGCTCGACTGCGTGATCGCAGGCGGCTCGGTCTTTGCCCAGGCAGCCGAGGTGCAGACGGTGCGTGCCCTGGTCTGCGCACTCGCCAATCCGGCCGATACGGCGCAGGGCCTTATGCCGCTGCTGGCATCGCCGATGTTTGCGCTGGGCGCCCAGGAGTTTTTGGCGCTGGCGACCAAGCTTGACGATCAGACGGGGGAGACCTCGCGCCGCAACATCGATGCGGGCATCATGAGCGATTCCGATGTGCCGGGTTTGCAAGACTTGTCGCTCGTGACGCGCGCCCGCGAGGTGCTGCGGTATGCGCTTCGTCGCGTGGGCCGCGATTCGTTCGCCGCCATCGCGCGCGATACTGTCAACGCCTCCGGCTGGTTTGTGCGTCTGGCACAGCGTGGTCCCGAGGGCAAGGCCATTGCCGCCAACGTGCTTAAGGCGCTCGATGCCGTGGCCGAGGCGGAGGCCGAGCTCGGTAACTCGCCGCGTTCCATTGCGCTTGCCTTCGACCGCTTCTTGGCGGGCAAGGAGGCCCCAGGCGCGCTCAACGAGGAGGGCGACGGCGCGGTGCGCATCATGACGGTGCATGCGTCCAAGGGTCTGGAGTATCCGGTCGTAGCGGTTGCCGAGTGTTTTGGCGTGCGCAAATCGTCCGGTGCGGCTCAGATGGGGCGTGTCGAGGGCGGAGCACAGGTCGTGGCGCTGCCGGCACGCTTCGACGGCGTTAAACTCGCGGACGGCACGTTCGTGAAGGGCGATGACGTCAAAAAGCAGTTTGAGCACGCGTTTAAGGGCAAGGGCACGTCGCTGTGGCTGCCGCCAGAGCTCATGGAGGACGTCTGTGCGACGGGCTCTCCCGCCGAGGCATTTGCCCGCCTGCGTAACGACGACCTGCAGCTTTCGCTCGAGGAGCGGGCTCGCTTGCTCTATGTCGCCATGACGCGTGCGCGAGAGCTGGTCATTCTGGCGATGGATGCCGGCGTGAGCCGCGGCAAGCTGTGCGCGCCGACCTTCGACGTCGAGACCGATCTGACCTATGACGTGCTGCGTCGTATTCTGCCTACCGACGCTCTGGACATGCCGCAGCTCGATGCCGACCGCCTGGTGTTCGACAACTCCAAGCCGGGCGACTACGAGCTCATCTCGCTGGCGGACTTTACGTTTGGCGAGCAGGCGTTTGAGGCCAATGCTTCTCTGGATGCCGAGGGCAGGCTTGTCCGCGGCGATGCGGAGCCGGAGGGCGCCGGTGCGGATGCCCGCGCCGCCGTTCCCGGCCCTGCCGACCCCGAGCCCGATGCGTTTGAGCTCGTGTATCCCCGGACGGTGGGCGTGCGCATGGGCGCCTGCCCGTATCCGGCGCGCGATTCGTACAGCTACTCGTCAATTGCCGCGGCGCTGCATGCCGAGTCCGAGGACCGTGCCGCCGAGGCGCACACGCCCATGGACGAGGCCGGCGATGATGCGGAGTCGGATGGTTCCGAGATGACGGATGTAGGCGTGGCCGCCGTTGAGCCCGCCGGCAACCCCATGGCGCTGGGCTCGGCGTTCCATGCCGCCTGCCAGTGGCTGATCGAGATGGGTGCCGATGCGCTGCCCGCCGAGCGTGCCGACGCCCTGGCTCGCCTGTGGCGCCTGACGCCGGAACAGCGCGAACGCTTCGACGTTGCCCTGGATCGCTGGCTCAAGTCGGCGGTCCGTGCCGAGCTGCTTGCCTGGCCGTGCGTTCGCGCCGAGGTGCCGTTCTTTTCGCTGGGCTGCGAGGACGAGGACATCGCTCGCTACGGTGCATATGCCGAGGGCGCCATCGATGCTTTGGCGACGAACCCGGCGGATTCGTCATGCGCGCTGGTCATCGACTACAAGACGGGCGGCACGCCGGACGAGACGCCGGAACAGCTGCAGGAGAAGCACGCCCTGCAGGCGCGCGTCTACGCTGATGTTTTGCACAAGGCGGGCTTTGAGGCCGTGACCGTCAAGTTCGTCCGCGTGGAGCAAGTCGACCTCGCCAACCCGTGCGAGCCTCAGGTGGTCACCTACAGCCTCTAGCCCTCAATAACTTGCGGTGGAATACGGACTGTTTTGGCCAAAAAAGCCGCCAAACAGTCCGCATTTCACCGCAACTCAATAGGAGCCGTGTGGGTTTGGCTAGGTTCGGGTGCCGTCCGTGCCGTGCGGTAAAATCGTTCAGTCAGAACACGAACCCGCATCGGAGCTCATCACATGGCATTCGTCCATCTGCACAACCACACTGTTTTCTCTATGCTCGACGGCGCAACCCGTATCCAGGATATGGTCAATCGCGCCGTAGAGCTGGGCATGCCCGCCGTCGCCATTACCGACCACGGCTACATGTATGGCGTGCCCGACCTGGCGCTGGCCTGCGACGCCGTCAACCACAACACGCCCGAGTACAAAACCTGGAGTCACGACAAGGCCTTCTTGGAAAAGGGCCGCCGCGACGAGCTGGTGGAGCCCGACCCCGAGGAAAACCCGCGCGAGCATGCCCAGTATGTGAAGGACATGGCCATGTGGGACGAGAAGGGCAACATCGACGAGCTCAAGCCGCCCCTGGTCATCAAGCCCATCTTTGGCTGCGAGGTCTACTTTACGCCGGACGAGACGCTCGCCCGCGACCATAAGCCCGAGCTCTATCACATGATCCTTCTGGCTAAGGACCAGGAGGGCTACGTCAACCTGATGCAGACGGTCTCCGAGGCCGCCGTGCAGGGCTTTTACTATAAGCCACGCGTGACGCTCGACAACCTGCGCCGCCACGCCAAGGGCATGATCTGCACCAGCGCCTGCATCGCGGGCATCATTCCCAAATACATCGACCGCGGTGACATGGAGGGCGCCATCAAGTGGGCCGAGACCTTCCGTGATACCTTCGAACCTGGCGACTTTTATATCGAGATCCAGGAACACGGCATCACCACCGACAACGGCCTGACCGATGAGCAGATGGACCGCACGCTCATCGACATCGCCAAGCAGGTAGGCGTCAAGGTCATCGCCACCAACGACTTCCACTACCTGCGCCGCGAGGACGCTCCCGTGCAGGACGTCATCATGTGCATCGGCATGAACGCCAAGGTCGACGACCCCAACCGCATGCGCATGACCGGCTCGGAGTTTTACATGAAGACCGAGGAGGAGATGCGGGCGATGTTCCCGTATTGCCCCGAGGCCTGCGACAACACGCTCGAGATCGCCGACAAGTGCTACGTCGAGCTGGACTGGGACTCCATCATCCTTCCGCGCTTCCCGTTGCTCGACCCCGGCGAGACGCACGAGAGTCAGTTCCGCCGCGAGTGCGAGAAGGGCCTGCGCCAGCACTACGGTGACGACTGGGCCACGCGCGAGATCGGTGGCGTCAACATCAAAGAGCGCTTTGAGTACGAATACAAGGTCATCTGCGACAAGGGCTTTGCCGCCTACTTTTTGATCGTCGCCGAGTACGTGCAATGGGCCAAGGACAACGGCATCGGCGTCGGCCCCGGCCGTGGCTCGGCCGCCGGCGCTATCGTCGCCTACGCCATGAACATCACCGCGTTCGACCCGCTCGAGAACGGTCTGATGTTCGAGAGGTTCCTGTCCCCGCAGCGTACCGAGATGCCCGATATCGATATGGACTTCGACGATGAGCGGCGCCTCGAGGTCGTGGAGCACGTTCGCCAGCTCTACGGCCCCGAGAAGGTCACCCACGTCATCACCTACTCGACCATTAAGGCCAAGCAGGCTATCAACGACGCCGCGCGCGTCCTGGACTACCCGGTCTACATGGGCCAGCGCCTGTCCAAGATGGTCTCGAGCGACCCCAAGGTCAAGCTCAAGCAGGTGCTCGAAAAGCAACCCGGCAAAGAGGATCTGTTTAACCCCGATTTTGCTGAGGCATATAAAAAGGACGACGACGCCCGCCGCATCATCGACACGGCGCTCTCGATTGAGGGCCTCACCCGTGGCGAGGGCGTGCACGCGTGCGCCGTTCTGATCTGCCGCGACCCCGTCAACGAGCATGTGCCCACCAAGCTCGACACCAAGGGCGGCGTCGAGATTACCCAGTACGAGGGTCATACCGTTGCCGATATGGGCCTGCTCAAGATGGACTTCTTGGGCCTGCGCACGCTGACGGTTATCTCTAAGGCCAAGGCAAACATAAAAAAGAACTTCGGCATCGACATCAAAGAGGAAGAGATTCCCTTTGACGACCCCGAGATCTTTAAGCTCATGGGTTCCGGCCACACCGCCGGCGTCTTCCAGGTCGAGTCCGCCGGCATGACGGCCACGATCAAGAACATGAAGCCCACCGAGTACAAGCACGTCGTAGCATTGATCGCCCTGTACCGCCCGGGCCCGCTGGGCGCCGGCATGGTCTCGTCCTACATCAACCGTATGAACGGCAAGGAGCCGGCGGTTTCCTACGACGACCGCCTGGACGACATCCTGGGCGAAACCTACGGCACCATGGTCTACCAGGAGCAGGTTATGCTCATCTCCGTCGAGATGTGCGGCTTCTCCAAGGGCGAATCGGACTCGCGTATCCGTAAGCCCGTGGCTAAAAAGAAGATCAAGCTGCTCACGTCGACGGTGCTCCACTGGGAGGATGGCTCGGACGAGACCACCTACGACCACTGGATGAACGGCGCCATCAAGAACAACTACACGCGCGAGGTCGCCCAGAAGATTTGGGACGATGTTCTCGAGTTCGCATCCTACGCCTTCAACAAGTCGCACTCCGCCGGCTACGCCATTCTGGTTATGCAGACGGCATGGCTCAAGGCGCACTATCCGCACGAGTACATGGCGGCTGTTCTGACGTCCTACACGGGCAAGACCGACAAGATCGTGCACTACGTCTCGGCGTGCCGTCACGACGGCATCCCCGTGCTGTCGCCAGACGTCAACGAGTCCGGCACCGAGTTCACGGCTACCAAGGAGGGCGTGCGCTTTGGTCTGGCCGGCATCCGCGGCGTGGGCACCGGCGTGGCGCAGGCGATTATCGCCGAGCGCGAGGCGGGCGGCCCGTTTAAGACGCTGCACGACTTTGTCGAGCGCGTGGACTCGAGCCAGGCCAACCGTCGCGTGATCGAATCGCTCATCAAGGCAGGCGCCTTCGACTCCACGGGGTATCCGCGTCGCCAGATGATGCACTTTGTGGATAAGAACAACCCCGAGAACATCATCGATGCCGCGGTGAAGCGCCAGAAGGATCGCGCGAGCGGTCAGACGTCGTTCTTTGATATGTTTGGCGACGTTGAGGGCTCGGGCTTTGAGGTGAGCGTGCCCGATCCGGACGGTCAGGAGTGGGATCGCCACCTTAAGCTGAGCCAGGAGAAGGAGGTTCTGGGCATCTATGTCTCGGACCACCCGCTGCGCCCGTTTGAGTATGCGCTAGCCAAGGCGCGCGACTTCTCGTTCTCGCAGATCGATACCGGCTACGAAGTGCAGAACCCCACGGGCGGCACCATCAACCAGGAGATTCCCGAGGGCAAGGCGCTGTGGTGGGCCGGCATGGTCTCGAGCGTGTCCAAGCGCGTGACCAAAAACGGCGACCCCATGGGTATTGTGCAGCTCGAGGACATGGAAGGCGAGGCCACCGTCGTCGTCTTCCCCAAGACCTACAAGGAGGCCGAGGGGTATCTGTACGGCGAGGTCGATCCCGAGACCGGCGCGCAACTGTCCGACGCGTTTGTACGCATTAAGGGCAAGCTCGAGCGCTCGGACCGCGGCGACCAGATCATCGCGCAGGAGATCGTGCCGCTGGAGCTCAACGAGGAGAACAACAAGCCCAAGGTGTTTGAGGTCATGGTGCCCAACAGCCGCTTTAGCCAGGGCAATATGGCGCGTCTTGCCACGGTGCTTACCACCAACCCGGGCGGTGACCGCGTGGAGATCTTTATCGAGCAGGTGGACGGGCGTGTGCTGCGCGCCGAGGTGCCTGCCAAGGTCAACGCGCGCTCGATTCCGCTGCTGGCCGAGGCCAAGGCGATTGTGGGCAACCAGGGACGCGTGACGGTTATCTAAGCTACCCCGTGTGAGATTGGAGGAAGTGATGGCGCAGGGGACGTTTGTGCAGGCGCTCCGGAAAGAGGCTGCGCTGAGTGGCACCTTTATGAAGGGCCGCTCGCTCATGCTCAACGGTGCCGTGCTGTCGATCGAGGACAGCGGCTCGCGCTTCTCCAAAAACGTGACGGTCGAGGGCACGGTGCGCGGCTCGCGCGGCGACCTGTACAAGACGCACGTGGCGCTCGATATGGACGAGCACGAGGTGGTCGACTACGACTGCGACTGCCCCGCTGCCTATCGCTATCCCGGTATGTGCAAGCACGCTATTGCCACGGCGCTGGCGTACCTGGACGCTAGCGGCATTGAGCCTGTTGAGGGGCTGCGCACGCCGGTTCGCACGTTTACGGCGCAGCCGAAACAGCCCGCGCGTGCCGCGTCCGCCGCGCCGGCCGTCAACCCCAACTTTCCCTTCCCGGCGCCCGTCCCCACGAGCCCGAGCCTTGTGGCGGCGCTTTCCGATCTTTCGGACGCGCGCATGGATGAGCTGGCGAGCATGCGCCGCAAACTTGCCGGTGCCGTTGATCCCGACGCCCCCAAAGCGGCGTTGGAGCCCTCGTTGGTGCCGTACTACAATCCGCTGTTCGCTGACCGCTTTAGCTGGGCGCTCGAGTTCCGCATTCGCTGTGGATCGGTCTCCTACGTGGTCAAGGACATCGACGGCATGGCCGATGCCTACGTGCGCGGCGGCACGTTCTCCTATGGCAAGAAGCTCACGTTTGTCCATTCACCTGAGGCCTTTGACGAAACATCGGCAAAGCTGCTCAACCTTGTTGTGACGACAGTTGCCTATCTCGATGACATCACAAGCTCGCGTTCGGCGTCGTACGACTTTGCCCGCAGCGGTTTTGTTGCCGAGCGTCAGTTGCCGCTGTCCGAGCATAGCATCGTATATGTGCTGGACCTGCTGCGCGGCCAGATCATCTCCTTTGAGCCCGCCTGGTCGCGGGGGACGACGACGCATCGCACCTACGACGTGGCGGTTGAGCTGTCTCCGCAAGGGGAGGACGAGGCGTCCGCTAAGCGCCCACCGCTGCTTGCCGCCAAAATCGCGCCGGCGGCTGGTGGTAGCTATGACCTGCGCCTGCCCGCCGATGCGTACTGTTTTGCCTCGGGCGACGTTGCCTATCTGATCGACTCGCATCGCGCGCTCCGTGCCGATGCGGCGTTTGCTCAGCATGCCGCGCCATTCCTTTCGCGTCTGCTGCCTTGCCGCACGCCGGTCCATATCGCCGCCGAACAGGTGGGCGAGTTCTGCCGCATGGCGCTGCCCGTGCTGCGCGAATACACCGACCTCACCGCTCCTGCCGTGCTCGACACCGTGGCGCCCGAGCCGAGCTTTGCTATGGCGATCGGCGTCGACGATGGGCTCGTGACCTGCAAGATTACGGTTACCTACGGCGATTGGTCGGCGGATCTCTTTAGCCTGGGCGCTCCGGGCAGTCCCTTCGAAGAGCAACGCCCCGGCGTGCCGCCCCGCGACGAGATAGCGGAGTTTCGCGTTATGGATACAGCGGCTCTGTACTTCGATTTCTACGAGGGCGGTCTGGCGTTTGAGGAGCGCGATGATGAGAGCTTGTTCTGCCTGCTGACCGAGGGTCTGTCCGCCCTGTCCGAGTTGGGTGAGGTCATGCTCAGCGACCGTCTGCGCCAGATTTCGGTGCGTCCCGCGCCCAAACTCTCGGTTCGTGCGACCGTCAAGAGCAATCTGCTCGATGTCGAGCTGGGCGCGAGCGGGCTTTCGGCGGCAGATCTTGCCATCTATCTGGACTCGTACAAGCGCCATCAGACGTTTGCGCGCCTGACGTCCGGCGACATCGTGCGCCTGGATGAGGGAGCGCGCGCTGCGTTTGGCCTTGCCGAGGACCTGGGTGTCGATGCCGTCGACCTGCTCGACGGCGTGTCGCTTCCCGCGTCGAGCACCCTGTTCGTCGATAGCATGCTCGCGCGCACGCCGGCGCTCGAGGCCGATCGCGACGCCGCGTTCCGCCGCACCGTCGAGCGCCTGGACACGCTCGGCAAGATGGACTTTACGGTGCCGGCATCCCTTAAGGCCACGCTGCGTGGCTACCAGATCGATGGCTACCAGTGGCTCGGCTCGCTCGAGCATCTGGGCCTTGGCGGCATCTTGGCCGACGATATGGGCCTGGGCAAAACGCTGCAGATGATCGCGCATATCCTGGCGCGCGTGGAGTCGGGGGATACCAAGCCCACACTCGTGGTGTGCCCCGCGTCGCTCGTGTACAACTGGACTGCCGAGCTGGAGCGCTTTGCGCCTTCGCTCGACGTGTGCGCCATCGTGGGCGCCAAGGCGCAGCGCCGCGTGCAAATTGCCGGCGCCGCCGAACATAACGTGGTCGTGACCTCGTATGATCTCATGCGCCGCGATATCGACGAGTATGCCGAGCAGGACTTTGCCCGCGTGGTACTCGACGAGGCCCAGTACATTAAAAACCCGCTCACCCAGGTGGCGCGCGCCGCCAAGCGTCTGCCCGCCGGTGTGCGCTTTGCCCTGACGGGTACGCCCATCGAAAACCGCCTGTCCGAGCTCTGGAGCATCTTCGACTTTTTGATGCCGGGCCTTTTGGGGACGCGCGAGTCGTTTGCCAAGCGCTTTGAGAGCCCCGTCGAGCATGCCGAGGGTGACAGTGCCGCTCGCCTGCAGGCGCTCGTGTCGCCGTTTGTGCTACGCCGCGTAAAGGAAGACGTGGTGGCCGATCTACCCGAAAAGATCGAGGACACCGTCATGGCACAGCTCACCGGCGAGCAGCGCAAGCTCTACCTGGCCAACCAGGACCGCATCGCCCAGCAGGTGCAGCACCGCGAGGCTGGGGAGTTTAAGAAGGACAAGCTCAAGGTGCTCGCCGAGCTCACCAAGCTGCGCCAGATCTGCTGCGACCCGCACTTGCACTACGAGGACTACAAGTCGGGGAGTGCCAAGCTCGACGCTTGCATGGAGCTTGTGCACGGAGCGATTGACGGCGGGCACCACATCCTGCTGTTTAGCCAGTTTACGGGCATGCTCGATATCATCGGCAAGCGCCTGGCCAAGGAGGACATCGGCTTTCTTAAGCTCACGGGCGCTTCGTCCAAGGAAAGCCGCGCCAAGATGGTCGCGCAGTTCCAAGCGCGCGAGGTGCCGGTCTTTTTGATCTCGCTCAAGGCGGGCGGCGTCGGCCTCAACCTGACTGCCGCCGACGTGGTCATCCACTACGACCCGTGGTGGAACGTGGCCGCGCAGGACCAAGCGACCGACCGTGCCCACCGCATTGGCCAGCAGCACACCGTGACCGTGTACAAGCTCATCGCCAAGGACACGATCGAGGAGCGCATCATGCAGATGCAGGAGTCCAAACGCGACCTGGTCAACAGCGTGCTCGGCGGCGACGGCATCTCGTCGGCGCTGTTTACCCGCGAAGATGTTCTGGCACTGCTGGGCGGCGACGGGCGCTAGCTGCGCGCGGGGTGGGACTGCTGGAGTGGGCAGGACGGTCGACGCATTTTGGCCCGACCGCTTGCCTGATCCGTTATGTGTTCATTTGCAATGCCATGGATGGTTTGTCTGCCTTTGGGCATAAGAACCATCAAGAACATTGGCACATCAGCAAAGGAGAACATCATGGCGAAATTCTTTAAGGACCCCAATGGCAAGCTCATTGCCGCCCTTGGCAACGACGTTGCAACCCCTGCCGGCTGCACGGAGCTGACCGCGAACACCGAGGATGCGGCGCACGAGAAGCACGTGCCGGTCGTCGAGAGCGAGCGTGACGGTCACGTGATCCGCGCACGCGTGGGCTCGGTCGAGCACCCCAGCCTGCCCGAGCACTATATTGAGTGGATCGCTCTTGAGGCCGAGGGCCGCTTAGAGGTCCATTACCTTGAGCCCGGCATGAAGCCCGCGACGTTTTTTGCCGGCGGCTCCAAGACCGGTACCGTCTATGCCTATTGCAACCTGCACGGGCTGTGGTCCGCGACGTTCTAGGAGCGTGCCCCCGCTCGGGGTATCATAGCTAGCATATGCACATGCGAGCGCCGACTGCATCATGCGGCCGGCGCTTTTACTACGATTTCGATGGTTTACGACGGAAAGGGCTGAGCCATGAAGCTCGCACTTGCACAGATCGATATGCGCCTGGGTGATATTGAGGGCATTTGCGGTCGCATCGAGGACCAGGCGCGCCTGGCCCACGAGCGCGGTGGGCGCGTGCTGTGCGTGCCGGCTCCGCTCTTTATGGGGGCCCTGCCCGGCGGCCTGGTAGGCGCTGCCGACTTTGAGCACGACATGCTGACGGGTCTGACCGGCGTCGCCGAGCGTATCCAAGAGCTCGATATGATCTGCATCGTGCCCGCGGCGGTTTCGTTTGAGGGCCAGCCGTTGCTCGACTACATGATGCTCAAGGACGGTCGCGTGGTGCCCGCGCGCGCAAGCATTGCCCTGCAACGCGGCGAGAACAACGACGCGCGTTGGGCGCCGCCGGTGTTCGATGTGGACGGTGTGCGCATTGCGGTGATCTTCGACCTGGACCGCGAGCTCGAGATGCTGCCGACTGGCGTCGACCTCATTGCCTATTTCCAGTTCAACGCATTCGATATGACCGACCGCGAGACCGCTGCCGTTGCCGCCGTGCGCAGTGGAGCCTACCGCAAGATCGCATCCAAGCGTAGCGTGTGGTTTGCCTGCATGGCGCCGGTCGGTGCGTACGACGAGTCGGTGTATACCGGCGGGTCGTTTGTGCTCGATGACTGCGGCCGCGTGGTGGCCCAGGCGCCGTGTTTTGAGGAGAGCCTGCTGGTCCAGGAGATTCAGCGCGGCGTGATGCTCGACGCTCTGGAGGACCATGAGCTGCCCGAGTTTCGCTCCGAGGAGTGGCTGTGGCAGGCGCTGGTACTTGCCGTGCGCGACAACGCCCGCGCCCACGGTACGTCGCGCGCCGTGGTGGCGCTCGAGGGCGACCTGCCGTCGTCCCTGCTGGCAGCGCTTGCCGTCGATGCCCTGGGTCCGCGCAATGTGATCGGCCTGGTGCTGGGGCGCAACCGCATCTTTACGCCGGCGCAGGAAGAGGCCGAGGCTGCCCGCTGTGCCGCCGTCCGCGCCATCGCCGAGCGTCTGCACATTCGCACCGTCGAGCGCGATGCGCCGGATGCGGCGCGTGTGCTCGATCGCGACGTGTCGGCGGGCGATGCCGAGCGCCTGCGCTCGCGTACGCTGGGCCTCATGCTGGAGGACACGGCGCTCGAGTTGGGTGCGATGGCGCTGAGCCCGCTGTCCAAAACCGAGTACGCGCTGGCGGCGCCGGCGCTTTGCGGCGGCTACCAGGGCGATTACGCGCCCTTTGGCGATGTGTACCTGTCGACGCTTGAGTTTGTGGCGCGTGTGCGCAACCGCACGTCTGCCGTGGTGCCCCAAGAGCTCGTGACGCTCAACGCGGTGGAAGATTGTATGGAGCGCGTGCTAGCGCAGGCGCTCTCGACGCTCGACGGTCCGGTCGATATGCTCGACCGCGCGGCACAGCTGCTCGGTGGGCTCGAGCCGGGTGAGGTCGATGGTGCGCTCGAGGCGCACGTGGACCACAATCGATCTTTCGACGACATCCCGATGGCCGCCGGCAAGCCTGAGGCCTGCTCGCTGCTGCTGATGCTCGTGCGTCAGGGCGAGGCCGCTCGCCGCCAACTGCCGACGGCGCCGATCGTCTCGGCCCGTTCGTTTGCCGAGCGCGCCTGGCCGTACATGCTTGCGTGGTCCGATCTGGGGCTCAACGGCAAGGAGCGCATGACGGTTGATTCGCTGGCGCGCGCCGAGGTGCGTCGCTTTGCCGACGAGGATGCGAGCGAGCGCATGCGAAGTGAGATGATGGGTGTGCTCGGTGAGCTGCTGGGTATTTCGCCCGAGCAGATGGAGGAGCTTCGCTCCGAGGACGGTCAGCGCCGTCTGCACGAGGGCATGAAGAAGTTTGAGGGCGAGGTCCAGGACGCCATCGATAAGATGATGGGCGGTCAGGGCGGCTCGCAGGGTGGGCCCCAGGGTGGCCCGATGCCGCATCCGCCGGTGGATCCCCGTCAGTTTCCTTTTTTCTCGCAGAACTAACTATGGGATAGGATTCGCTTTCAACCCCGACACTTCAACTAAGTATCTTGGTCCCGTTGTGTTATTCTAGAACAGACGTTCGTGAATAGTGCGCGGGGCCTTGCCTTGCGCTCGGCAAAAGGCGAGGGGAGGCTGGCTTGGTTATTTTGGGTATCGACCCCGGTTTGGCCCATACGGGTTGGGGGATTATCGAGGAGCGGCGCGGCGAGGTTCGCTGTCGTGCCTACGGTTGTATCGAGACCAGTGCAGGAAGCCCGCTCGCAGTGCGCCTGTCGCACATTGCCCGCGATCTTAAGGATGTCGTCGAACGGTACCGCCCCGATACCGCTGCCATCGAGAGCATCTACTTTGGCGCCAACGTTCGTTCGGCCATCCCCACGGCGCATGCCCGCGGCGCCGCGCTCGTGGCGCTTTCGGAATGCGCGCTCGAGATCGGTGAGTACACGCCCATGCAAATCAAGCAAGCTGTGGTGGGCACCGGCGCCGCGGACAAGCGGCAGGTCGCCTACATGGTGCGCACGCTCACGCAGCTCGACCACGACCCGCATCCCGACCATGCCGCCGATGCCCTGG
>ERZ1034969.656-NODE-656-length-18542-cov-3.959160_pt1 | contig 18542 bp, 8 predicted proteins | sample MGYA00520624_ERZ1034969 | MGnify/ENA primary metagenome ERZ1034969 (study PRJEB33766, sample SAMN09781776) | gut metagenome | biome: gut microbiome | host: Homo sapiens | place: Madagascar | study: EMG produced TPA metagenomics assembly of the PRJNA485056 data set...
CCCCGCAGCGGTGCGCTGCGGGGAAAGGCAAGCCCGGCGGAACAACCCCCGCAGATGGGCGGCCAGCCGGAGGCTGAGCCGCTGGCAGCTCCCCCGAAGGGGGCGCCTGATACAGAGGAAGAGGAGCCGCAGGAGCAGAAGGCAGAAAAGACCCCGGAGGAAAAGCGCAAGGCCTTTGGGGAGCTGGTGCGGGGCGAGTACAGCGACATCTTTAACGAGGTGATGCAGCAGGCCATTATCAAGGCGGGCGAGGCGGTGCACGCGGACCCCAAGGCGGCTGCCCTGCGGCAGGCGCTGAGCGAGGCCTACGGCGTGGACGGCGAGGACGTGGACGGACTGATCGAGGCCGTGAAGAACGGCAAGGTGAAGGACGAGGCCTACTACGAGGAGCTGGCGCAGCAGCGGGGCGTGAGCGTGAAAACGGCGCGGGAGCTGGACAAGATGGAGAGCGATCTGCGCAGAGCCAACGACCAGAACGCAAAGTTGCAGGCAGCACAGCAGGAGGCGGCGCGGCAGCGGCGGGCGGCACAGATCCGGGCGCAGTGGGATGCCGAGGCGGCGCAGCTGAAAGCCCAGTACCCGGACTTTGATCTGGGCGAGGTGCTGGCGAACGAACAGGTGGGCGAGCTGATGCGGCGGGGCGTGAGCCTGCCGGACGCATACCGGGCGGCCTACTTTAACCACATTATGGAGCAGGCCACCGCACGTACCGCCCAGACCGTGGAGCAGGGTGTGACGGCGCGGATCCAGCAGCGGGCGGCGAGACCCGGCGAGAACGGCACCCGCCCCGGCGGCGCGGCGACCACGAAGTTTGACATCAGCAACACCACCCGCCGACAGCGGGAGGAGCTGGAACGCCGGGCACGGCGGGGAGAGAAAATTGTACTGTGATTTCCCACGCGAGGGCGTGAGAGAGATAAACCTTTGAAGGAGGACACGAGAATGAAGTGGAAGAAGATGAACCTGCAGCAGTTTGCGGATGCCCACGAGCAGCTGCAGAACACCACCAGCTCCAGCGGTATGACCGCGGAGATGAAAACCTTTTATGAGAAGCGCCTGATCGATCAGGCGTTGCCTGCGCTGGTGCATGACCAGTTTGGCGACAGCTACCCCATCCCTGCGAACAATGGCAAGACTATTGAGTTCCGCAAGTATGAGGCGCTGCCGAAGGCACTGACCCCGCTGACCGAGGGCGTGACCCCGGAAGGCCAGGCACTGACCGTGAGCACGGTGACCGCTGAGGTGCACCAGTACGGCGGCTGGGTGCCCCTGACCGACATGGTGCAGCTGACCACCATCGACAACAACGTGGTGCAGGCCACCAGCGTGCTGGCGAGCCAGTCCGGCAGAACCATGGACACCATTGTGCGGGACATCCTGTGCGGCGGCACCAACGTGATCTATGCACCCAAGATCGGTGCGGGCGGCGCGGAGACGGCGGTGACCAGCCGTGCAGGTCTGGACAAGACCGCGCAGCTGACCGTGGATCTGATCGATCAGGCGGTGGCGCAGCTGAAGGTGCAGAACGCAGACCCTGTGGGCAACGCGGGCGGCAGCTATGTGTGCATCATCCACCCGTATGCCACCTACGACATCAAGCGCGACCCCAACTGGGTGGAGGCCCACAAGTACGCAAGCCCCGAGGAGATCTTTGAGGGCGAGATCGGCAAGATCAACAATGTGCGGTTTGTGGAGACCAGCGAAGCGAAGATCTGGAAGGGCACCGGCTGCCCGGAGGGCCTTGCGGTGTTTGGCACGCTGGTGCTGGGCGCACACGCCTACGCCACCACTGAGCTGGAGGGCGGCGGCCTGCAGCACATTGTGAAGCAGCTGGGCTACGGCGACGACCCGCTGAACCAGCGCGCGTCCGTGGGCTGGAAGGCCGTAAAGACCGCAGAGCGCCTGAGCGAGCAGTACATGGTGCGCATTGAAAGCTGCTCTGAGCGGTACAGCGCAAAGGCGCAGGCGAACTAAGAAAGCCGCCCGGCGGGCGGCATGATGTGCTGCGCAATGAGGTTTGCCCTGCGGGCAAATGATGTGCTGCGCAATGATGTGCGCTGCGGCGCATGAAGAAGGGAGAATTAAAATGGCAGAGAAGAAGGCAGCGGTGCAGGCGGAAAAGCCTGTGGAGGACGTGGGCACCAAGGCGGTGCAGGCGGAAAAGCCCAAGACGGAGATCATCCATCTGTTCAAGGACAACGGCCGGTATTCCGGCGCACGCTTTGTGAGCGTGAACGGCGAGGCGTATCTGATCCAGCGCGGTGTGGACGTGGAGGTGCCTGCGGCGGTGGCCGAGGTGCTGCGCCACAGCGAGGAGATGGACAACGCAGCAAACGAGAAGATCGCGGCGGCGGTTGCAAAAACGCAGGACGTACCTGCATTGCAGCGGCTGTAAGACCGCCCGGCGGCATTGTGCCGCAGCTTGCTGGCAAGTTACCGGCAAGTTAAAACGGATAGACACCCGGTACGGCAGGCACATGCTGTGCCGGGTGTTTTTGGTAGAAAGGAGAAATGATATGACGGCGGGGATGGCGGTAGAGATGGCCGACGGGATGCGGCCGAATAACGACTTTGACGACCAGCTGAAACAGAACTGGCTGCGGGAGTGCGATGCGAGGCTGCGCAAAACGGTGGTGGAGCGCAGCCAGTGCGGGGACTTTGACGCAATGGGTGCGGACGTGAACTGGTGGGACGGGCTGGAGTACGACACAGAACTGATGGTGCCGGAGGCCTTTGCGGGGAGCATTTACCCGCACTGGCTGTGCGCACAGATGGATCTGGCGCTGGGCGAGACGGCGCGGGCTGCCAATGAGATGCAGCTGTATGCGGACGCGGTGCAGGAGTTTGCGGCGTGGATGCGGCGCACCTACGCACCGGCGGGCGGGGCGCAGTGGAGGTACTGAGATGCTGGACGGGACGAAGCTGAACGTGCTTTCGGGCGCAAGGCAGCTGCTGCGGGCGTTCGGGGGCTTAAACGAGACCTACGGGTGCAGCGAGGCGGAGCTGAGCGAGGGTATGAATTTTTCCAGCCGGGGATACCCGGCATTGCAGACGAGAAAGCCCAGGCGGCGGGTGCGGCAGATGCAGCGGATGAACGGAGCATACCATTTGAACGGAATGCTGCTGTGCTGCGGCACGGGGCTGGAGTACACGCCGGACGACGGCAAGGAGACCGTGGTGCTGGAGAACGTGCTGACCGACGACCGGAAGGAGCTGGTGGGCATGGGCACACGGGTGCTGATCTGGCCGGACAAGATGAGCTTTGACACCGAGACAGGAGAACTGAGCGCACTGGGCGCGGCGTGGGCGCTAGGGGACAGCGAGGTGTATGTGTACCCCTGCGATGCGGAGGGCGGTACCTACGAGGGCATAGCTACCGGGGAGACGGAGCCGGAAAGCCCCAAGGACGGACAGCTGTTTTTAAAGACCGGCGAGAGTGGGAAGGTGTACGCAAGCGACGGCGTGCTGGAAAAGTACAGCGAGAAGGCCGGGAAGTGGGTGCAGATCCTGCTGGAATATGTGAAGATCGTGGTGCCAGAGCTGAAGGGCATGATCCGCACCGGGGACACGGTGACGGTGCAGGGCGTTCCGGCCCAGGTGCGGGAGGCACTGGGCGAGATTGACGGGGACAAGGTGGTGCTGACGGCGGTGGACAAAGCCGCAGAGCCCTTTGCCCTTGTGATGGCCATGGAGCGCACCGGGGTGACCGAGCAGTTTTACGGCAGCTGGGTGCTGCGGCGCGGGCAGTACAGCTGGCGCAGCGAGGATATGCTGCGCACCGAAAACGAGAGCACCGGGGAGAACATGACGCTGGAGCGGCGGGTGCCGGAGCTGGATTTTGTGACCGAGTGCGACAACCGGGTGTGGGGGTGCAGCAAAAAAGAGAACGTGATCTACGGCTGTGCGCTGGGCGACCCCACCAACTGGTACAGCTATCAGGGCACGGCGGCGGACAGCTACGCGGTGACCGTGGGCAGCGACGGACCGTTTACGGCGGCGGCAAGCTGCCTTGGGTATGTGCTGTTCTTTAAAGAAAACTGCATCCACCGGCTGTACGGCACAAAGCCCAGCGAGTACCGGCTTTCCAGCGTGCGGTGCCGGGGCGTGGCGGCGAACGCGGGACACAGTTTGTGCGTGATCGCGGAGACGCTGTATTACCTTTCGACCGACGGGGTGATGGCGTGGGACGGCAGCTTGCCGGTAAAGGTATCGGCGGCGCTGGACCCGGAACGGATGCAGAGCGTGGACTGGACGGCGGCGGGATATCTGGACACGCGGTACTATCTGTACCTGCGGCAGAAGAACGACCCGGCGGGGCGGCTGCTGGTGTACGACACCGAAAAGGGAATGTGGCACGAAGAGGGCGCGGCAGGCCGGGAGATGGCAAGCAGCGGACGGCAGCTGTACCTGTGGGACGGGAGCAGCCTGTGGGCGGCAGAGCCTGACCGGGAGGCGGACAGCGACCCGGAGGCGCTGGACGCAGTGCAGTTTGAAGCTGTGAGCGGCGACATTGGCATGAGCGTGCCGGACGACAAGTATGTGAGCCGGGTGACGCTGCGGATGGACGCAGAGGGCACAGGGCTTGTGACGCTGGCGGTAAGCTATGACGGAGCACCCTTTGAGAAGGTGGCAACGTGCGCGGCGAAGGGCAGCCACGAGAGGCTGAACCTGCCGTTTGAGCCAAGGCGGTTTGACACCATGCGCATCCGGCTGACGGGCAAGGGACAGATGACCCTGCGCAGCCTTGCGCTGACGCTGGCAGACAGCAGCGGCGCACGGGTGCAGGGGGCAAGACCCAAAAAGTGAGGAAACCCCTTCAGTTTCACCGTCCGCTGACGCGACGCGGTGAAACAGCTCCCCCAAGGGGACGCCTTTTTAGAAGGAAAGGAGAAGCTATGGCAAGTTTAGCGGGGCTGAGCGGCATAGCGATGCCGCAGTTCGGGGACAAGATGGACCCGGAGGACGCGAGGGTGCTGAAGAACTATTTATACCAGCTGACCGAACAGCTGGAATATGTGCTGACGAACCTGAGCGGGGAGAACATGAACGAGGAATTTTTGAAGAAGGTGGAGAAATGAGCAGACTGAATGAAGCTAAGACGGAGCTGGAACGGTATGAGCAGACAAAGCCCGGCGCATACCAGAGCCAGTACCAGCAGAAGATCAACGATGTGACCGGGAAGCTGGAGGGACTGGGCGAGTTTGACTACGACCCGGATGCGGACACGGCTTACAAGCAGTATAAGGACCAGTACAGCCGCAACGCCCAGAAGGCGAACCGGAACGCGCAGGCCAATGCGGCGGCGATGACCGGAGGATACACCAGCAGCTACGGCACGCAGGCCGGGCAGAACGCCTACGAGGCCACCATGTCGAACTTGGACAACGTACTGGACGGACTGTACAACCAGAGCCTTGGGGAGTACAACGCCAAAAAGAACGGACTGGAGACGGAGCTGGCAGGGCTGCAAAGGGCAGAGAGCAGCGCAAGACAGACCTACCAGCAGAACCTTGACAACTGGAACGAGGGGCTTGCGTACCGGCAGAACGAGTACGACAGCGCCTACAACGAACAGCAGCAGAAAAAGGCAAACGGCATCCAGACCGCAACGAATGTGGGGCAGATAATAGCGAGTATGGCACCGTGGATCATTAAGGCCATTCTGGCGCTGCTGTAAGAAAGGAAGTGCAGAGCATGAGCACCATGAAGAAGCTGAAGAACGCAAAGGACAGGCTGACACAGGCCGAGCAGGAAGTGCCCGGCGCATACGAGAGCGGGTACACCGGGCGGGTGAACGACCGGCTGGAGAAAGTGAGCGGTCTGAATGACACCGGCGTGACCGACGCAGCGCTGAGCGAGGCGTACCAGAGTTACCGGGACAAGGCAGCGGGAAACGCGGCGGACAGTGCAGCGGCAGCGCTGGGCACGGCGCAAGGCCTTAGCGGCGGGTACGGCACGGACTGGACGAAGAGCGTGGCAGACCAGACGGCGGCTGACCAGACCGCCAGCGCGGGCACGGCGCTGGCCGAGCTGCGCAGCAAGGCATTGCAGCAGTGGCAAAATGAACTTGCGGGGAATGCGGACATGGTGAGCACCCTGCTGGGGCAGGACAGCATGGAGCGCAGCGCGGCGGCGCAGGACACGGCAAACGCCAAAACCTGGCGCAACTACCTGTACGGACGGCTGGGGCAGGCGCGGCAGGAGAACAGCGACTTTTTGAGCAATGCGTGGAACATTATCAAGGGCATTGGCAGCGTGGCGAAGGCCGGGTACGACGGGTACATGGGGTACACGCAGATCCAACTTGCCAACGAGGTGGCAGGGCAGCAGCAGGCGTGGGAAGCCTTTGATGCGGGAGACCCGGAGCGGGCAAGACAGATCCTGAAAACATACGACCTGGACGAAAGCATGGTGGATACCTGGAAGGAAAACTACACAGCCCAGCAGAACCGGGTGAACACGATGAATCAGGCGCTGACCTTTATGAAGGCGGGCAGCCCGGACGCGGCACGGACGACCCTGACGCAGGCGGGCATGGATACCGCCATTGTGGACAACTGGCAGGGACTGAGCGATGTGGACAAGGAAAAGCTGGACTATCTGATGTCGGCGATGGATGCCGATTACAAGTACGGCAACGACACGGGCGTAAAGAGCCTTTTGCAGATGGCGGGCATCGACACGGGGAGCATGGACTACTCTGACACGCTGAAACAGAAGGACATCGGATGGCAGGTGCAGTTGCAGCAGGCACTGAACAACGCGAACTTGCAGTACCAGCAGCAACAGTATCAGATGAAGAACCGGTACGGCAGCAGCGGGAGAAGCGGGGGAAGCAGTTCTTCCGGCAGAAAGACCGGCAGCAGCGGGTATGGCGGGCTGCAATACAGCTCCAGCAACGTGACAAGCATGATGAATAAGCTTGCGGGCATGAGCCAGAACGACCCGATGTACAGCGTAATTCTGGGCGAATTGCGCAAAGCCGGAGTGGATGTGGACGGCGAACCGGGCGCCGGCATTACGACGAAACGGATGCAGGTGGCGGCAAATGCGGCGCAGGGACAGCAGAGCAGAGGCTCGGACGAACAGACCATTTACAACAGCCTGCGGTTGCAAGGATACTCTGAGGACGAGATCGCATACGCGATGGGTACGCTGAAATAAAGGAGAATGCTATGGCAGTGACAAAAGCACAGATGGCGCAGTGGAGCCGCAATTACGAGGGAAAGTACAAGGATAAGAAGAACGAGGACAGCTACCACCCGGCACAGGCAGCACCGGCGACCAAGGAGCAAATGAATCGGTGGGAGGAAAACTACCAGAAAAAGCAGAAAGAGGCGGGGAGTGTAAGCAGCCGGACGGCGCAGAGCCGGAGCGGCAGCGGGGTGCGGACGGCTGTGGAAAGCCCCTTGCAGACCCGGGTGCAGCTGCCGCAGGGCAGCACGGATACCCGCTGGATGGGCGGCGGCACGCGGCAGTTGGGGACGCTGGACAGCAAGAAGCTGGCAGACGAGGTGCTGGACAGCGTGCTGGGCACGGCGACCGGCAGCCCGGTAAAGACCGACCGGCAGGAGGACTACGAACCGGACTGGAACTACGCGGGCGGGGACAACACCCCGCAGCAGCGGGCACAGGCAGCCAATGCCGTAAAGCGGGATGACTTTGACAGGTGGAACCTGTGGATGGACGCAGACGAGAAGCACCGGGAGCTGGTGAACCTGATGCGGCAGAAGGAGCAGGACTACACCAGCTACGCCCAGCAGGGAACCAGCGCCAGAGCGCCCACGGCGGGCGCGGGCGACGGCGCATACACCAGCTATGCCCAGAGCGGCACGAGCCGCAGCGCGGGCGGGGAGAAGGAGACGAAGGCAAAGTACACGGACGCGCAGCTGCGGGGGATGGGGTACAGCCAGCAGGAGATCGACACAGCGCGGCAGTACCTGACCGAGTACACGGCCTACAACCCGGCAGAGGTGTTTGTGCGGCGCGGCGCGGATACGGCAAAGGGCATTGCGGCAACGGTGGCGGCAGCGCCGATTCTGGTGGGCGAGAACCTTGGGGTGAGCATCTGGAACGAGATGGAGACCCGGAAAAACTGGAAGGCGCTGCGGGAAGAAGTGCAGGGTGATACACGGCAGGAGAAGCTGCTGGGAATGCTGACCGGCGGCAAGACCACCTACGCCCAGCAGGGCAGCACGGCAACGAGCATGCAGCCGTACACCGACGCAGAACTTTTGGAAAAGGGATACACGCAGGCGGAGATCGACACCATGCGCAGCCGCATTGCGGGGACAAAGGTGGCAGACAGCTCGGACAAGGACACCCTTGGGTACAAGCTGTACGACTACGGCCAGCGGCACACGGCGGCAGCGCAGGCGGGCATGACCCCGGCGGCGCGGACGGCCATGGGCGTTGCAAGCAGCGCGGCGGAGAACCTTGCGGTGGCGGGCGTAAGCCCGTATCTGGTGCTGCCGGTGCTGAGCGCCCAGGGCGCGGCAGAGAGCATGGGACAGAGCGTGGGGAAGGGCCAGAGTGCCGGAAGAACGCTTGCCACCGGCCTTGCAAAGTTTGGCGCGGGATGGGCCATCAACTCGGTGGGCGCGGCAGACCTTGCCCGGAGCATGGGCGCGGACTATGCAAAGAACACGCTGGCGGGGCAGATCGCGGACTGGGTGCGCGGCCTTGGCGGGGACAGCACATTTGCCAAGGCATATCCGGCGGTGGCGGCTGCACTTTCCGGTGGTGTGGACAACGCGGTGCAGGCCTTTGTGGAGACCTACGCAGACACCGCCATTGATGCCGTACTGGGCGGGGACGAGGAAGCGGCCGAAGCGCTTTTGAAGCCGGAGACCTTTGTGACCGCCTTGCAGAGCGGCCTGACTGGCGGCGCGTCCGGTGCGCTGGGCGGTGCCGTGGGCACGGGGCTGGGCGCGATGAGCGCACAGATCGACTACGAGGCGCAGCAGGTCGAGGCACAGCAGCAGGCCGCACAACTGGCACAGGAGTACCGGGCGATGGAAAAGAGGGCGCTGGAGCCCGGAGAGAGTGCGGCACAGGCACAGCGGACAGCAGAGCAGCAGGTGGATGCGGTACAGGCTGCACAGCAGGTGCAGCGGGAGGAAGCAGCTGCGGCGCAGGTCATGGAGGACGCTGCGTTTGAGGAGCAGAATCCTCTTGCCGTTCCCGAGAGCCAGACGGCGGCGCAGACCGCTGACGCGGTGCCGGTGAGCGACAATGCAGCGGTGCAGCAGTTTGAGCAGATGGCGCAGGCGCAGCAGCTGACGGGAAAGACCATCAGGATGTTTGCACCGGAGGCCGGGAACGAGGCGAACCGGGCGGCGTTTGAGGCAGCCTATGGCGTACAGCTGCCGGACACGGCGGCAGCGACCCGGCGCACGCTGCGGGAGGTTGCAGCGCAGCGGGTGCAGAGCGAAGAGGCGGCGGCCCAGACAGCGCAGCAGCAGGCTGCGGAGGAAGCGCTTGGGGAACAGAGCCCTCTCACCGTTCCTGCGAGCCAGTCGGCGGCGCAGGAACGGAGCTCTCCCGAAGGGGAAAGTCTTTCTCAGAGGAACGTGGAAAAGGCCGGGGAAAGTGTGGAAACTGTGCGGCCGGTACAGGCCGGGGAAGCGGACACGACCGGGAACGGCGCGCTGCGGGAGACCTACGGGCTGCGGCAGCAGAGCCTGACCGAAAAGCAGCGCAGCGTACAGCGGGAGCTGAGCCGGTGGAAGGTGAGCCGGGGCGCGAGCGAGACCATCAGCCGGATGGTGCCGGACAGCATTACAGACCTTGACCGGTATACCTCGGCGGCGAGCTGTATGTACCGGCTTGGACAGATGGAGGGGGTAAAAACCTTTGACAAGGCGCTGGAGCTGGCGGGCAGCACCAGCGGACTGGCGGGTTTTACAAACTATGTGCTGCAGCAGCCCGGCGGCAAGGAGGCTTTGCAGGCAGCGTGGACGCAGGGGCAGACCGAAGCGGCAGGCGGGCTGGGCGGTGCGCTTAGCAGCCAGAGCACCAGCGGCGAGGGCCGGGTGATCTGGAAAGGCAGCCTGCGGACGGCGGACGAGATGGCGACCCAGCTGATCCGGCTGAACGCAGCGGGCACCGGCACGGATGCTGTTTTAAAGAGCGTGCTGCGGGGACCGGACGGAATGCCCAGCAAGCGGGTGAAGGCGTACATCGACACAGAGACGGGACGCATTTTCTTTGCGGACGGGAACGAAAATGTGTTTGCAACGATCCTGCACGAGGACTTTCACTGGTACAACGCTTTGGACGCGGAGGGCGCAAAGGCGCTGATGGACAGGGCGCTGGAGTACATGGCAGAGAGTGAGGGCTACGAGAACGTGGACCGGATGATCCGGGAGAAAATGCAGGACTACGCAGCCCAGAACCTGACCTATGAACAGGCTGCGGAGGAGCTGGTGGCCGACAGCTGGAGCGGCATTTTTGAGACCGTGGAGGACATGACCCGGTGGGCACAGTTCCAGCGGGCGCAGGCGGACAAGAACGCGGGCAAGGCGGGCACCATTACCAAGGCCGTGAACGCGGTGAAGGAGCTTTTGAACAGCATCATCAGCAAGGCAAAGGAGATCCTGACCATCGACCCGGAGAACCGGGCGGCGCTGCACGCAAAGAACCTTGCCCAGGCGCAGAAGAAGGCCTTGCAGGATGCCTATTTTGCACACGCGGAAAAGGCGATGGACAACCTGCGGGCGGCAAAAGAAAACGCCGCTGCCATTGAAGGCAACGGCGCGGCGCAGGGGGTGCGGTACAGTCTGCCAGAAATGGCAAAAGAAACGGAGACAGAAAAAACAAAGCGGCAGATGGCCCTGGCTATCCGGCCGGCAGAGCAGAATGCGGAGCGGACTGCAAAGGTGAGCGGACAGGAGTGGTCTGGACTGAGACCACAGGATGCACTGAAAGCAATTAAACCGGTATTAACTGAGTTTGGAATTCAGACCAAAGAGTTTCAATTAAAAGAACTCGATGTGAATTTTAGCTACGGGAACAATAATATTCATGAAAGTGTGAGCAAGCAAACAGAGCTTACGCCGAGAGAATACAATGATCTTGCTCTGGTTCAGGCGAACATAGAAGAAGTTCTTGCGAATGCGGTTCCTCTGGAAGCTCATACAGACAAAAAAGGAAAGCCGCATGTGGACGGCATGATCGTGCTGGCGTCTGCTTTACAGGACGGAGAGCGGATCATCCCGGTGCGCGCAGAACTGAAGCTGTATGATAACCGGCCGACGGCACTGTATTTTGCAATCGCGGAAACAACAGCCAAGGAAAGCCGGAACGCTGCAAACAAAAAAGAACCGGGTCTTCAGGTGCGTCAAGAGTCATTGCTGGCTCAGGAAGCTGCCCTAACCGGTTCTATAGAAGGAACCGGGTCTGAGGACGGCGGCAACGCAAGCGTTGAAGTTCGTCCTACCGGTTCTTCTGAGGTTAATATACTCGATTATTACCGCCTTGTCAACCACGATGCGAACTTTACAAAATATTTTTCTGATGAAGTGGCGCAAAAAGCAGAAGGGCTGGAAGTGCTGCGCGATGAACAGCAGCAAGTGGACAAGCAGCGGCGGAAGCTTAAGGAAGAACGCAGCGCATGGCTGGAAAGCGATGCTGTGAAAGAGATCGAGGCAAAGAAAAAAGCGCTGGGCGTTTTTTCTGCCGAGGCGAAAAGCTACCGGGACAGTGCGGAGTATCAAAGCTATCTTTCCAAGCGCAAGGACTACAACAGCCGTCTGGCACAGCTGGAAGAACGGAGCACGGCACTGGACGACCGGATGCGGGAAGCAGGAGAGCGGATGCGGGCACGGGCGAACGCAAAGGCGAACGACCGGCAGCTGACCTATAATGCGGAAGCAGAAAAACACGGCGGGAAAGCGGAGTATCGGCGAGTACTGGCAAAGGAACAGTTCGGTGTGACAGAGGACTTTAAGAAAGCAGGGTACATCCTACCGGACGGCCAGATGCTGGATTTTGCGCAGAATGACAGAAGCCGGGACACCGACCACCGGGAAATTATGAACGTATTCGGCCCGGCGGAAGTAAAGACCGGCACGGAAGCGCTGAATGAATTTTTACTGGACGGTAATGTGCGTGTGATGGCAGAAGCACCAGGTATCGACCTTTCGGCAGACACTGCCCCGACTGCACAGCAGCTGGAACAGATCAGGAAGATGACCGAGCAGCTGGGCAGTGAGCGCGGGCAGTTCACACTGGACATCTCCACGGCGGACGGCAAGGTGGCCGCCAGCAAGGAATACAGCGGGCGTGTGGATGCGGACAAAGTGGTGCGGGAAATTCAGGCATACTACAAAACCGGAGAACTGGCACAGGAAAGTGAGTTTGCAAAGTTCAGATATCAGCTGGCGCAGCAGGCAGACCGGGAGGCGAAGGGCAGCGACCAGCGGCAGGCCAGCAGAGCTATTGCGGACAAGGCAGCGGCGCTGGACACGCTGGGGCAGTTCTTTGGATTGACCCGGGGCGTGAAGGTAAGCCGGGACAGCCTGGAGGGACTGGCAGTGCGGTGGACCCGCACCAACGGCAGCCGGGCTGACCGGACGAAGCTGGCAAACGAGGCGCAGGTGCTGGTGGAGTACCTGAAGGCCGAGGGCGCGGACATGGGCAAGGCGCAGGCGCTGGCGGAAACGCTGGCAGGCGAGGTGCTGGACGGGGCGACCTACCGCAACAGCGAGCTGTGGGACGAATACCCGGAGCTGCACAAGCTGGAGTACACGGTGAACAAGACCGGCGCGGCGAAGGCAGAGCTGGTGCGCCGGTACGGCAGCTGGGGCGAGGCGGTAGCCGAGGCGCGGCGGCACGGCGTGACATTGCGGCAGGCCGAGGGCGTGCGGGACGGCAACCCGGCGGAGCAGTACGAGAGCATTGTGAACGATGTGAGCGCGGCAGGGTATGTGCGGGACGGCGCGCGGGCGCTGTGGAGATCGGCTGCGGAGCAGGCCGGTGTGGCCGGTGCGCTGAGCATGGAGAGCACTGAGTGGCTGGATGTGCTGATGAACCTGCATGATGCCATTAAGCCGAAGATGATGAGCCGGTTTGCGGACGAGGCAGAGTACGAGGATGCCCGGGTGGAGTTGGCGGGCCGGATGCTGGGCGATGTGATGAACGTGCCGGAGATGACCGACGCGGAGGCCATTTTTGAGGGCATCATGCAGCACAATATGCAGGTGGCCAGAGCCGCAGCGGGCACCGAGGAGCGGGCTGCCGAGGTGAGCCGGGAGCTGAAGGGCATCCAGAAGGGGCAGAAGGCACTGTTCCGGGAAAAGCTGGCGCAGAACCGGCGGGATGCAGGGCAGCACGCAGAGGTGCAGAAGGCCAAGGCGAACGCGAAGGCTGAAAAGCAGCTGAACGACATTTTGGAAACGCAGGGCGTGGACATTACGAATCTTGGCGACCTGAATGAGAAGATGACGGTGCTGCGGGAGAGCTATGAACGGCAGTGGAAGGAGGAAAAGAAACGGCTGAAGGCGGAGCGGCAGGAGATGCTGGACGAGGCGAAGCTGGAAGTGAAGCGGCTGCGCAGCGAAAAGAACGAGCTGGCGTGGCAGCTGCGGCAGGAGCAGCGGCGCGCAGACAAGGCGGAGTATTCGCTGATCGTGCAGGAACAGGAAATTCAGGACTGGGAGATGATGAACCAGCAGAAGCAGGCAGAGTGGTACCAGAAGCAGGCAGAGCGGAATGCCCTTGCCATTGAGGCGGCGCAGCAGCAGCGGGACGAGGACATTGCGGTGGCGAAGGCACTGGCGGAAAAACGGGTAAAGAAGGCGCGGGAAGGACGGGAGATGGACAAGGTACGCAAGAGCGTACAGCGCAACGCAGCGGCGCTGAACCAGCTGGTGCTGCGGCCGAGCCCGGGCAAGTATGTGCAGCAGAGCCTGATCGTGCAGGCAGCCGAGGTGGCGAAGCTGGCAAATCAGGCGGTGCTGAACGACCGGGCGGTGAACCGGCTGACGGCGCTGCAGGACAGCATCAACCGCTCGATGGGTACGGACAGCGCACCCACCGCCATGACCGAGGACTGGAAGAAGAGCGGGGTGCCGGTGCTGATCCAGACGCTGCGGGAGGACATGACCGCCGCGAAAGAGGCACGGCTTGCAAAGCTGCGCGAGCAGCTGGCGGAGGCCGAGGCGCTGCCGGAGGGCGAGAAGGCAGAGATGCTGCGCGACCGGCTGAAAGCGCGGATCCGGGACACCGAGAACCGCACCTACCTGCCCCTGACGCTGGAGCAGATGCGGATGCTGAATGCAATTACCAGCAGCACGCTGCATGTGATCCGCACCGCGAACAAGACGCTGAGCCTTGCAAAGGCGGAAGAGGTGGACAAGATCGCCGTGACGGCGGCGGGAGAGGTGCACGCCAGCAAGGGCAACCACCCCGGCGGGGCGCTGGACGGGCTGCACAACCTGCTGACGAAGTACAACCTTGATATGCTGGGCGCGGAGCGGGTGTTCCGCATGATCGGCGGGTATGCCAAGGACGGACAGATGGAGAAACTGGCGCGGATGCTGAACGACGGACAGCGGCGGCAGACCGAGATCACCATTGAGGGCGAGAAAAAGTTCAGCAACGTGACCGGCAAGGAGCACCTGAAGGAGATGGCAGAGTTTGCTGGCCCGGGAGCGAAGCTTGTGGACATTGGCCTTGTGGACAGCAAGGGCGAGGCGGTGCCGCTGACCCATGCGCAGCTGTGCAGCCTGTACATGCACTTACAGAACAAGGACAGTGTGGAGCACCTGATGACCGGAGGCATGGTGCTGCCGGACGCAAAGCTGTACAGCGTGGGCGACATTGAGCAGGCGTACCAGAAGGGGCAGACCGTACAACTGGGTATGCTGAAGGACGCGGAGGGCAACCCCATGCCGGACAGCGTGCTGAACACGGTGGAGGCGGCGCTGACCGACTACGACCGGGCATGGATCGCGGATATGAAGGAGTTTTTTGGCGGCTATACCACGAACCTGATCAACGAGACCAGCATGCAGCTGCTGGGGTACAACCGGGCGCAGGTGAAGAACTACTACCCCATTGCGGTGGACAAGGGCGTGCTGGCGACCCAGATCGAGGGACTGAACCTTGACGCGACCATTGAGGGACGGGGCTTTTTGAAGAACCGTGTAAAGAGCAGCAAGCCCATTTTGCTGGAGGAGTGCAGCAGCGTGGTGCAGCGCAGCCTGCGGGACACGGCGGCGTATGCGGGCTTGGCGCTGCCGATCCGGGATGTGCAGAAGGTGCTGAACAGCAACGTGGAGACCGCAGACGGGCTGGGAAATCTGAAGAACAAGATCATCAAGGAACAGTGGGGCAAGGGCACGGTGGACTATATCAACGACCTGCTGACCGACCTGCAGACCACCCAGCGCAGGCGGGACAACGGCGTGAGCCGGATGGCGGCGCGGCTGCGGGGCAACTACGCGGGCGCGGTGCTGACCCTGAACCCGGGCGTTGCCATTGCGCAGGCGGCGAGTTTACCCACGGCAGGCGCAGTGCTGGGCATGGATACCATGGCGGCGGTGGTGCCTTTTGTGAAGAACCTTTCGGCAAAGCAGCGGGCGGCGCTGGAAGCGGAGATCACCCAGCACGGGGACGCGCTGCTGGAATACCGCAAGCGGGGCAGCCAGCGCGGAGAACTGGCGAGCATTGGCAAGGACGGAAGCCTTGCCGAAAAGGCCATGGACAGGCTGCCCAAGGCGCTGACCGGGTGGATCAACGGAATGGACGAGATCACGGTGGCGGCGCTGTGGGAGGGCAGCAAGGCCTATGTAAAGAACCACCCGGCGGAGTTCAGCGCAGAAGCAGCCAAGGCGGGGAGCGAGGAATACTGGAAGGCGGTGAACGAGACCTACCAGAAGGTGATCGAGCGCACACAGCCCAACTACACGGTGATGCAGCGGGCAGGCATCCAGCGCAACCCGGACGAGTTTGTGAAGGCGTTTACCATGTTTACGACCCAGCGCTTCCAGAACTACGGCATTTTAGCCGATGCGGTGATGGACTACAAGACCCAGAGCGCGCGGTACAAGGCGCAGCAGAGCGCGGAGAACCGGAGCGAGGTGCAGCGGGCAGGCAAGCAGCTGAACCGGGCGGTGGTGAGTCAGGTGACGCAGACGGCAGTGTTTGCACTGATGAAGATCGGCGCGGACTTTTTGCTGCACCGGTGGGACCGGGAGCAGGACGAAAACGGAGACGTGACGCTGGAAAGCATGCTGAAGCGGTTCACGGCGCTATTCACCGAGAGCGCGGCGGGCAACTTTTTGTTTGGCAGCGAGCTGTACAGCGCGGTGGACAATGCCATGAGCGGCAAGGACTACGACGTGGTGAGCGCCACGAACATCAGCGCGGTGAACGACCTGATGGGCGATGTGACGAAGTGGTTTGCAGAGTGGCGCAGGGATACCAGCGGGATGACCGAGGCGCAGCTGGCAGCCCACGAGGACAGGCTGCACACCCGGACCTTTAACCTGATCGAGGACGGGATGGAGATCGCGGGCGTACCCTATGGCAACGGGCGGAAGCTGGTGGACGCGGTGCAGGGGTACTGGGACGACATCCAGACCGTGGCGCGGGGCGGGAAGTTCAGCTTTAACGCCCTGCCGGAGAGCGCCACCGGACAGTATGACCGGCTGTATGAGGCGTATGCCAGCGGCGACCCGGTGGAAGCACAGGCGGCGGTGGAGAAGCTGACCGCCATGGGAAAGGAGGACAAAATTTACAGCGAGCTGAAGAAACGGCTGAAGAAGTATGACCCGGATGTGCTGGAGGCGGCAAAGGCGCAGAACAGCGGCGACACGGAGCGGCGGGAAGAACTGACGCGGCAGATCGTGCAGAACGTGTACAAGGTGATGGGTATAGACCCGAAGGCAAAGGCGGACGCAGCGAAGCGCGAGGCGGTGATCGACATGGTGACCGGCGCGGTGGAGCAGAAGGGCGACACTCTTTTGAAGGGCGATAGCGAGAGCGTGACCGACGCACTGGAGCAGGCGCTGGAGAGCGTGCGGGCAAAGGATACACAGGAGGAGCTGGACAGACTGCTGCGGGCTGGCAAGAGCCTTGGCAGCGTGAAGAGCAAAATCACCGCAGTATGCAAGCCGGAGTATGTGGCGGGCAGCGAATATGACCGGGAACAGCTGGGTGAGATGCTGCTGGCGCTGCGGGATGCGGATAATAACCCGCTGTACACCCAGAAAACGCTGGACGGCTGGGTGAGCGATGCCGAAAAGAAGAGCAAAGCACCGGCGAGCGACCCGTGGGCAGACCTGCGGTAAAGACAAACAATAACAAACAAAGACAAACACCCCGGCGGCTGAGAAGGGACAGCTGCCGGGGTGTGTTTTGTGTGAGAATGTCCGCAGGTGTTTTGCAAAGCAGGATGCGGTAGACTGGATACGGAAAGGAGGCCGGGAGATGCTGGTAAGAATTTTAAAGCGCACCTTTGGCGGGGCAGAGTACTGCCCGGAGCAGAAGGTGCTGAAGCTGGGCGGCGAGGGCAGCACCGGGGTGGAGACACTGGAATTTGAGCTGCCGGAGGAATGGGACGGCATGGCGGTGACGGTACATGTGCAGCAGCTGGACGGCACGCTGCCGCAGCCGGTGATACTGGGAGAGGACAGGTGTCTGGAGGTGAACAGGATGTTCACCGCCAGCGAAAAGGGACTGTGGATGCTGCGCGCCATGGACGGCAACGGATACTGCGCCATGACGAGGCCCGCGCGGTACGAGTGCTACGAGACCTTTGCCACGGACGGAGATGCCGAGATCACCCCGAGCCAGTACGAGGCTTTTGTTGCACAGGTGCAGGGGGCAGCGAGCACGGCAAGCCAGAAGGCGAAGGAGGCGCAGAGCGCGGCAGACAGGGCAGAAAGTGCAGTCGGGGCGGTACAGGATGCACAGACCGCCGCTGCGGGCAGTGCGCAGCGGGCAAAGAGCGAGGCGGAAAACGCATGGACGGCGGCACAGCAGGCAGACGAAGCGGCGGCGCGGGCAGAGGGATATGCGCCAAAGGACGGTACTGTGCTGAGTGTGAACGGCAAGGGCGGTGCGGTGCAGCTGACAGCTGAGGACGTGGGCGCGATGGCTGCGGACGATGGAGATATTGTGCGGCAGGTGGTGCTGGATGGCCGCACCCTGACTGTGGTGTTTGCAGACGGCACGAAGCAGACCTATACCACACAGGATACTCTGGATCTTGCTGCCATGACCGGCGTGCTGAGCGCAGCACACGGCGGCACGGGGCTTGGCCGGGCACTGACGGCGGCAGACGTAGGTGCCGTGGAAAAAGGCAGCGGGGACTACCTGAAGGGCGTGCGGGTGCAGGGAAAGAGCCTTGTCCTGACCATGGGCAACGGAAAGAGCACCACAGAGACGGTGCTGCCGTGTGCCACCGCAGCCGTGCTGGGCGGCGTGAAGGTGGGGCGAGGCCTGACCGTGAGCGCGGACGGCACACTGGAAATGACGGCGGAAAACCTTGACACGGTGCTGGGCTTTAGTCTGGCAGAAAAACTGGGAGGAGT
>ERZ1034969.681-NODE-681-length-17976-cov-14.148987_pt1 | contig 17976 bp, 14 predicted proteins | sample MGYA00520624_ERZ1034969 | MGnify/ENA primary metagenome ERZ1034969 (study PRJEB33766, sample SAMN09781776) | gut metagenome | biome: gut microbiome | host: Homo sapiens | place: Madagascar | study: EMG produced TPA metagenomics assembly of the PRJNA485056 data...
GTAAAATGCGTTTTGCTTACGGACAAATCAGCCAAAAATGGCACTTTGTCCGTAATTTGAGTGAGATCTTGGATAGATTGGTTGAGCAGTACTGCTGCTTGAAAAAAATAGTTTTTATTCATTGGAAATTAAAAAAGCCGGACAAAGGCAGTCGCAATCCGACTGCCTTTGTTCGGCTTTTCGTTTAATTCAAGAGGAAAACGGACCTTTTTACCATTCTCTTTTTGACGCAAAAATTTTTATATTTGCAGATCTTCAATCTCAGGGACCTTGAAGTTTTTCTTTTCGAGCGCCTTGACGATTGTTTCAAGCTTTTCGCGCGAAACGTCTGCCGGAAGAGTGAACATTGTCCGACGAACGAATTCTCCTTGTTGGACGTCAAGGGTCATGCAGCTGGCGATTGACGTATACTTAGTAATTATTTTTGACATTTCAACAAGGTCACCGCGATCACCTGCCGAAACAACCGTCAAAACGTAGCTTCCGACGTTGACGTTCCATGACTGTGACAGCATGTCGAGCAGGCGCGTGTGAGTCAAGATGCCGTAAAAATAATTGTTTTCATCAAGAACCGTAATGTATGGCAAGTCTTTGATCGAGAAGAAAACGCTGAAAAATGCTGAATTGATTGAAACGAATTTCGTGGCATTTTTCAAAAGATACGTAACAGGAAGGTTCATGTCGCCGCCGCGCGATTTGTGACGATAGATGTGCATCTTGTAGATGTTGCCGCGGAAAATTTTTCCTGATTCATCCAAAATCGGAACGCAGCGATAACCTGAATCTTCCAAAACATGCAATGCTTCTTCAAGCGTGCAGTCTTCTTTGACCGTGGTTAGTTCTTTTTTTGGTTTAATTAAAGTTTTAAGTAGCATAGCAGAAAACCTCTTATTCAAGTCTTTCATTTTATTATCAGAATATCTTAATTCATTTTAACATAAACGCTCGTGAAAGTGCACGTTTTGAAGAATAAAACCAATTGCTTAATAAAAAAAGAACATTGTCATTGAGATATTTGAAATTTCTTTTTGCTTCATGCCGTCAAGGTCAGTCGTCACTGACTAAAGTCACGGAATTTGCGGCTGATTATCATTAAAAAATTAGCTGAAAAACGCTCATGAAAAAAAGAGCCTCGCCAAAGCGAGACTCCTTAGAATCAGCTGTTAAGGAAGCAAAATTACTTTTGGCTTTCTTCCAAGTTCTTCAAACCGTCGTTAAGAACTTGCTTCAATGTCTTAGCAGATTCAGTCATCTTTGTTTGTTCTTCTTCGTTCAAAGGAACTTCGATAACTTGCTTGATGCCGTCTGCGCAAACAACAGCTGGTGTACCAATGTATACGTCGTTGATGCCGTATTGGCCATCCATGTATGCAGAAACAGGAAGAACCGTATCTTCATCACGGAGAATAGCCTTGGAAATACGAGCCAAAGCAGCGGCAACACCGTAGAATGTTGCACCCTTCTTGTTGATGATTTCGTAAGCCTTGTTACGAACATCGTCTTCAATCTTGTCGAGCGTTTCCTTAGAAACGTCATGTTCCTTAGCCCAATCCAAGAATGGAAGTGAACCGATTGATGCTGAAGAGTATGCAGCAAATTCTGAATCGCCGTGTTCACCCATGATGTATGCGTGCATTGAACGAGGATCTTTGATGCCTGTCAAATCAGCCATAGCAACGCGAAGACGTGCCGTATCCAAGGATGTGCCTGAACCAAGAACGTGTTCCTTAGGGAAGCCTGAGAACTTCCATGTTGCGTATGTCAAGATATCAACAGGGTTTGCAGCAACCAAGAAGATGCCTTGGAAGCCTGATTCAACAACTGGCTTAACGATTGTTGACAAGATACGAAGGTTCTTGTTTACAAGGTCAAGGCGTGTTTCGCCTGGCTTTTGCGGAGCGCCGGCCGTGATAACAACCAAGTCGGCATCCTTGCAGTCTGAGTATTCTGCAGCATAGATCTTCTTAGGATATGTGTAACCCGTAGCATCGAGAAGATCCAATGCATCGCCTTCGGTACGTTCCTTGACAACGTCAATGATACCGAATTCTTCAGCGATACCTTGCAATGCCATTGCATATGCGTAACTAGAACCAACGGCGCCATCGCCGACTAACATAACTTTTTGATGATTTTGTGTTTTTGACACAGTAATACATCCTTTCCTTAAAAAGTAACTAATTGATACATTCACATTATAACATGGATTTCAGTAAATTGGTGAATGTTTTCAAAGCGAAAGATTTTTTTTCATGCTATTTCTTCAAATTATGTTATACTTGATAAAAATAATTTTTATTTTTGATTTTTAAATGTTAGAAAATAATGTATCTTAACCGCATCGTTGAGCCTTTTTATAATTCGTCATCCGGAATTTGGGCAAAGTGTTGCGGCATATTTCTGTTTGAGATTGAAATGAAATCGTTCAAAATTCAGACAGCGCTTACATTATTTTTCAAATTACTTTTTGAGAGGATAAAAAATGAAATTAATCGTTGGATTGGGCAATATCGGCAAAGAGTATGATGAAACAAGACACAATGCGGGCTTTATGACGGTCGATCGTTTTGCCGAAAGGCACGCCTTTGAATTTAACAAGCAAAAATTTGACGCAATGATTGCTGACGGAATTATTAACGGCGAAAAGGTTATTTTGGCAAAACCAACGACATATATGAATGAGTCCGGCCGCTCCGTGCGACAGATCGTTGATTTTTACAAACTGGATCCGGAAGACGTCTTGATCGTGCATGATGACATGGATCTTGCAACAGGAAGACTTCGACTTCGCCAAAAAGGTTCTGCCGGAGGACACAATGGCATCAAGAGCATTATTGCGCATCTGGGCACTGAAAAATTCAAGCGCCTTCGGATCGGAATCGATCATCCGGCAAAACAAAAGGTCGTTGATTGGGTTTTGACGCGTTTTTCTTCGGATCAGCGCACTGAATTTGACGTTGGAATGAACGAAGCCGTCGATGCGATTGATGACTGGCTTGAAAACGATGATTTCATGAAGACGATGAACAGATTCAACAAACGCTAAAGAGGGGTATCCATGCAGCTTAATGAGCTACTGTCGAATACGGCCGAAATGACCGGATTCCATGATTCTTTAAAGGAAAAGGGACGTCATATGATAACCGGCGTGAGCGGCTCGGTGCGCACGCTTCTTTTGGCGGACCTTGAAGAAAAATTTCAAGTGCCGTTGATCGTCGTTTGCGATGATCTGTTTCATGCGCAATCGCTTGAAGAGGACTTGACAAACGTTTTTGCGGAAGAAGACATTGATTTGTTTCCGGTTGAAGAAAACTTTGCTGCGGCGATTTCCGCAAGTTCGCCGGAATATAAGGCTCAGCGAGTCAAAACTTTGCATAAAATGGCTGACGGGAGCTCAAAAATCGTCGTGACTTCCGTGTCAGGGATAAGACGCATGCTTTGTCCGAAGGATTTTTGGCTCAAGAGCACCATTAAGTTCAAGCTCGGCGAAGAAATCATTCCTGAAAAATTAAAACAAGAGCTTTGCACGATGGGGTACCGGGCGGTTAAAATGGTTGAAAGACCTGGAGATTTTGCCGTCAGAGGCTCGATTTTCGATATTTATGCGCTCAATTTGGAAAATCCGGTGCGCATCGATTTGTTTGATACGGAAATCGACTCTCTCAGACTTTTCGATTCAACGGATCAAAGAAGTCTGAAGAAAATCGATGAAGTCGAAATTCTGCCGGCAACGGATTTTATCGCATCGGACTCCATGCTTGAAAAAGGAGCCGCGGTGCTGCAAAAAAACGTCAAGGACTACCTGGCAAAACTCGACGATGAAGAAGACAAGAAACTATTGGCGGATAATCTGAGGACGGTCGCCGACGATTGGCATCGGGGGATTTTGGAACCCGAACACGTTGTTTTTTCAGAAGAACTTTACGGGAAAAGCAAAACGTCGCTTTTTGACTACCTTTCAGAAAGCGGAATGATCGTTTTTGACGACTACAAACGCTTGAAGGAAAAAGATCACGAGCTTGAAAAAAGCGATGCGCAGTGGATCTTGGAAAAAATCGAAGACCGCAAACTCTATGTCAAAGAAACGCTCGGTTTTAAAATTTCCGAACTCGAGAAAAAAGAGCAGCATGAAAGGATTTTCATGTCGCTCCTTCAAAAAGGAATGGGCCGCATGAGGTTTGTTTCCTTGACGGATATCAAATCGCGGAGCGTGCAGCAATTCTTCGGACAGCTGCCGCTTCTCAAGGTCGAAACGCTGCGCTATAAAAAAACGAATGAAACGGTCGTTTTTTTGATTTCTGAAACGGAGCGCGCAAAAAAGATGCTGCAGCTGCTTGATGATTTTGGAATCAAAGCAATTGAAACCAACAAAGACAAAATTGAACAAGGTGCTTTTCAAATTGTCAACGGAACCCTTCAAAAAGGTTTTGAATTGCCTTTAAGCCATCTGGTCGTGCTGACGGAAAATGAACTTTTCGCAAAAGTCAAAAAACGCCAGCCAAGACATCAGACCATGAGCAATACGGAGCGTCTGAAGAGTTATGCCGATTTGAAGCCCGGAGATTTTGTCGTGCACGTCAACCATGGCATTGGCCGCTTCATGGGGATGGAGACGCTTGAAGTTGCAGGAAGGCACCAGGACTACATGACGATCATTTATCGAGACGATGCGAAGCTTTTCATTCCCGTTTCTCAGCTTGACCGCATTCAAAAGTACGTTTCTTCAGAAGGCAAGGTGCCTAAAGTCAACAAGCTCGGAAGCAGCGAATGGGAGAAGACCAAGAGAAAAGTTGCGTCAAAGCTTGAAGACATTGCAGATGAGCTGGTTGAACTGTACTCCAAACGCGAGTCTGAAAAAGGTCATGCATTTCCTGAAGACGACAGCTATCAAAAAGAGTTCGAAGATGCTTTTCCTTATACTGAGACACCGGACCAGTTAAGGAGCGCCAAGGAAATCAAGCTTGATATGGAAAAAGAAAAGCCGATGGATCGATTGCTGATCGGAGACGTTGGCTACGGTAAAACTGAAGTTGCGCTCAGAGCAGCGTTTAAAGCAGTTGAAGACGGCAAGCAGGTAGCTTTTATCGCGCCAACGACGCTTTTGGTGCAGCAGCACTACGAAACGATGCTGTCGCGTTTTGAAGGATTTCCGGTTGAAATCGGCGTTTTGTCAAGATTCAGCACGCCAAAGCAAGTCAAAGAAACGCTTTTGAAACTGAAAAACGGTGAAATTGACATTATCGTCGGAACTCACAGGCTGCTTTCAAAGGACGTTAAATTTGCCGATTTAGGTTTGCTGATTATTGACGAAGAACAGCGTTTTGGTGTCAAACACAAGGAAAAACTCAAAGAACTCAAAACGTCGGTCGATGTCTTGACGCTGACGGCAACACCGATTCCAAGGACGCTCAACATGTCGATGCTTGGCGTCAGAGACTTGTCCGTAATTGAAACTGCACCGCTTAATCGCTATCCGATTCAAACATATGCGATGGAACAAAATTATGATGTCGTGGCAGCAGGAATCAGGCGCGAAATGTCACGGGGCGGGCAGGTGTTTTACCTTCACAACCGGGTTCATGACATTGAAACGGTTGTCGAAACATTGAATACGATCGTTCCGGAAGCAAGAATCGCCTATGTTCACGGACAAATGTCGGAAGCTCAGATGGAAAAAATATTGGCGGACTTTATTGCCGGCGAATACGATGTTCTGGTAACGACGACGATCATTGAAACAGGCGTCGACATTCCGAACGTCAACACTTTGTTCGTTGAAGATGCTGATCGGATGGGACTGGCACAGTTGTATCAGCTCAGAGGACGCGTCGGCCGTTCGAATCGGGTGGCATATGCATATTTCATGTATCAGCCGGATAAAGTTTTGACCGAGGACGGCGAAAAACGTCTGGAAGCCATTAAAGATTTCACGGAGCTCGGCTCTGGATTTAAAATCGCGATGAGAGATCTTTCGATTCGCGGTGCCGGCAACATGCTCGGAAAACAGCAGCACGGCTTCATCGAATCCGTCGGGTATGACCTTTATACGAAAATGCTCAACGAAGCGGTGGCTAAAAAACGCGGCATCAAGCCGGAGCAAAAAACGGATTGCGAAATCAATCTAAATATTGAGGCATATGTTCCGACGGAATACATTGAAGATTCGAGACAAAAAATTGAAATCTATAAGCGAATTCATCAGCTTAACGGCTATGCCGAATATGAAGAAGTTCAGGCTGATCTGACTGATCGTTTTGGTGATTATCCTGACGAGTGCGCCAACCTGCTTGAAATCGGACTGCTGAAGTTTTATGCCGACCATGCGATGATCGAACGAATTACGCAATATGACAGAAAAATCGAAATTCTGCTGTCGAAGAAGGCGGCTGAAAAACTTGGCTTGAGAGAGCTCGTGGCAAGTTTGGACGATTGCGATCTGAAGTCGACGTTCGGTGAGAAAAACAATCAGACGCTGATTACGCTTCTTTGCGGTGATAAAACCAAAGAAACGCAGCTTTTGTACGAATTGCAACAGATTGCCAGAAAAATCGCCGAGTCATTGGGCAATTTTCCAAAGAAAGAGGAAATCGAAGCATAGATGAAAAATGAACAAATACAAAAGACGATGCGGGGAGCAGTCATTTTGTCCTGCGCAGGTCTTGCTGCCAAGATTTTAAGCGCGTTTTACCGAATCCCGTTTCAAAACATCGTCGGCAATACCGGCTTTTACGTCTATCAGCAGGTCTACCCGATTTATGGAATCGGAATGACGTTTGCTCTGAGCGGATTTCCGGTCTATATTTCAAAATTGATCGCTGAGCAGGAAAACGAGCTTCACAGACTGCAGCTGGCGCGCCAAATCTTTTTGGTGCTGGCCTGTTTTGGAATTTTCGTTTTTGCCTTTCTGCAGTTTTTTCCAAAACAGATTGCTTTTTTAATGGGAGATTCGGAACTTTTTTGGTTGATCAAAAGCGTTTCCTGGATGTTTTTGTTCATGCCGATGCTGGCCGTTCCGAGAGGATATTATCAGGGAACCTTTAACATGATTCCGCCGGCTCTGTCGCAGGTAGCTGAACAATTCGTCAGAGTTTTGGTCATCATCGTCTGTGCGGCGATGTTTGTAAAATATGACTGGAATCTTTATTCCATGGGCGCAAATGCGATGCTCGGCTCGACCTTTGGCGCATTTTTTGCGATGATCTGCATGAGTTCTTTTTATTTTAAAAAGTTTTTCAAGGCCCGCCAAAGCGATTTTCATGAAGACTACAGCGTTTTATTCAGGAAAATGTTTACGGAAGGTCTGGTATTATGCCTGTTTGCTGCAATGATGGTCTTGCTGCAGCTGGTCGATTCTTTTACCGTTATGAACGGTTTGAGATCATCCGGCATCAGTCTGTCAAAAGCCCGGAATCTTAAGGGAGCATATGACAGGGCGCAACCGCTCGTTCAACTCGGAATGGCGCTTGCGACCGGCTTTTCCGCATCGCTTCTGCCGGCGCTTTCAAGCGAATTGGCTGAAAAAAAGGTTGACGAGTTCAAGGAAACGACAAAAATCATCCTGCGGATCAGCACGGCGATTGCTTTGGCAGCAACGGTCGGAATGATTTCGATCATGCCTGAGCTGAATACTCTTCTGTTCGGGGATGCTTTTTTAAGTTCGACGATTTCCGCATACGTAGTCAGCATCGTGTTTATTGCCTTGATCAGCACTTACAATTCGATTTTGCAGAGCATGAATTTTTTCTCAAAGGCGGCATTTTCGCTTTTGTGCGGCATTTTTGTCAAGGCTTGCACGAACGTTTGGCTGATTGGACAATTCGGAATTATCGGGGCCAGCATTTCAACGGTGCTTGCGTTGGCCGTTTCGTTGGCATTGATCGTATTTTTCAAGCCAAAGAGCGTTGGCGGCGTCTTTACGGGTGATTCGTTCGTGACAAAGCTTGGTGCGGCATGTCTTTTGATGGGCGGATCGGTCAAAGCGCTGATGATTTTGTTTGAAAAATTCAGTGCGGGAACTCGCTTTGATGCCATTGTTGCGACAAGTGCAGGCATCGTTTTTGGTGGGGTCGTGTTCTTTTTCAGCATCGTGGCGTTTGACTTGTTTGAAAAAGATGAGTGGCTTGCCTTTCCCAAGGGAAAGAAGATATATGAACTGGTTCAGAAATTAAGGAAATGAGGAAATGAAATGAGATTAGACAAGTATTTGAAAGTATCACGCGTTATTAAAAGACGCAGCGTTGCCAAGGAAATTGCCGATAAAGGAAGAATTTCGATTAACGGCAAGATTGCCAAATCATCGACGGATGTCAGCGTTGGCGACGAATTGGTGATTAATTTCGGCAACAAGACGCTGACGATCAGAGTCAACGAACTGAAAGAAACGACTAAAAAAGATGAAGCAGAAGGAATGTATGAGGTTGTTTCCGAAGAATATAAGGAAGATTACAGGTTGTAACCGTTTTTGATGGATAAAAAAGCGTTTTTTTGATATAATCTACTCAAAATGCGGTTAGTGAGGCAGCAATATGAGAGGCAGAAAAGTGACTGTTTTAGATAACGAATATTATCAAAAACAGATGGCAATCAAACAAAGGAACGAATGCCAAAGAAAAAAAGAACACAGGTATCGCCTTTTTAAAAGGGCTTGTGCAGGCATTCTGGTTTTGTGTGCCGCTTTTTCGGCACTGGTGATCGGGCGCGGAATAGCTGATAAAAATCGGCTTGAATCTCAAAAAGAGGTTGCGCAAGAGGCATTGAAAAATGCTCAACATGCTAATTCTTCTTTGAATTTTAAGATTAAGCAGCTGAACGATGAGGATTACGTTCAAAAATTGATCAGGAAAAAATATCTGTATTCAAAGAATAATGAGATTATTTTCAGTTTGCCGGAAGACAATTCTCAAACTGATCAGAATAACTGATACTGATTCTTTAATCATCGATAGTGTATAAATATAAGTAAAATCATGTTATACTAGGGACACAAGAATTTCTAGGAGGAAAAATTTTTTTATGTCAATTGAAGTTGGTTCAAAGGTTAGCGGCAAGATTTCAGGAATCACAAATTTTGGTGCTTTTGTTGATTTAGGAGACAAGGAAACCGGACTCGTGCACATCAGCGAAGTTTCCGACGGTTTCGTCAAGGATATTCATGATGTTTTGACGGTTGGCGACACGGTTACCGTCAAAGTGCTTTCCGTTGGTGATGACGGAAAGATCAGCTTGTCGATTCGCAAGGCCCAGGATAAGCCTGAAGGAGACAAGAAGGACCATCATCGCAAAGCAGAAGGCGACAGACATAATGACGGTCGTTCTCATGAACGCGGAAACGGTAATCGTCCGATGCAGAACAGAAAATTTCCACAGCAATCTCACCGCCAAGAACCTAAAAGAAAAGACTTCGATTCATTGCTTGCAGGATTTTTAAAAGAAAGCGACGAACGTTTGACATCTTTGAAACGCAATACGGAAGGCAAACGTGGCGGCCGCGGTGGCCGTCGCTCATAAAAACATGAGGCTTGGAATTTTTCTCCAAGCCTCTTTGATTGTCTTTTTAAGGTAGGTGATGATCGTGAAGGACAAAACGGAAGTTGAGTTTCAGGCTGAATGGAAAAAATTGGGCGTTCCTGCAAATGAAACGGTGCTTGTTGCCGTTTCGACAGGGTGCGATTCAATGACTCTCCTGAGTCTCTTGCAAAGACTGCCTGAAAAAATGAGACCGATCGTTCAAGTCGCTTACGTTGACCATCAGTTGCGTGAGCAGAGCAAAGAGGAAACAGACTTTATTACGAAGTATTGTCAAAAAAACAAGCTCGTCTTATTTAAGAGCGTTTGGGAAAAAGAGCTTCACCCGAAAAAGGGCATCGAGGAATCAGCAAGAGAATTCAGATACCGCTTCTTTGAGAAAATCATGGAAGAAACAGGAATCAAATATTTGCTGACGGCTCATCATTCCAACGATCAGGCTGAAACGATTTTGATGAAAGCCGTCAGAGGCGGTGATTTGGAACAATTAATCGGAATCAAGGCTTCAAGAACTTTTTTCAACGGGAAGCTTTTGAGACCTTTGCTGCATTTTTCAAAGGAAACGCTGAAGGAGTACGCCAAAAGAAATCAGATCAGGTATTTCGAAGACGAAACGAATGCTCTCGATGACGTTTTGAGGAATCGTCTGCGACATCACGTCGTGCCTTTTCTTGAAAAAGAAAATCGGCATTTTTTGACTCATGTTGAAGAATTGAGTCTTCAGCTGAAAGATTTGTTGGATTATTCCGATAAAAAGATTGTTGATGATTGCCTGCTTTTAAAGGTTGAAGGCGGGTACAGCCTTGAAAAGTGGCTCAAGCAGGATGAATCACAGAAAAGACTGACTTTAAAGCATATTTTAAGGCAGGCGGGAAATTTTTCGATCAAAAAACAAGAGCAGTGCGTTAAAATGCTTGAAAACGATGCAAAACCGCAAGGCAGCTTAGCGTTGGGAAATTCCTGCGCATTTTTCAGAACCTATGGGATTTTTGGAATTAAAAAAACCGAAGGGAACAATCAGGAAAGCGAGGAGAAAGTCCTTAAATTAGAACCGGGAAAATGGTATAGTTTAAGTGAAAGAGAGAAAATCGGCATTTTCAGACGCGATAAAATCAAGCTTTTGCCGGAAGATGACGTTCTTGAGATTGCGTCTCCAAATGATTTGCTGCTTCGTCACAGACGTTGCGGAGACGTTTTGAAGACGAAAAGCGGTTCGCAAAAAATTAAAAAAATTTTGATAGATAAAAAAATTGCTCTAGATGAAAGAAAAAAACTGTGGCTCGTCGTAAACGGCGAAAACCAAGCAATATGGGTTGTCGGAGTCAAAAAATCCGATTTGTCACGAGGCTGTGTAAATGCTAAAATTCAATACATAGCAGTCTTTCGAAAATGAGAGCAGGAAAGAGGTTTGAATTTTCAAATGAATAATGATATCAAAGCTGTTTTGTACAGCAAGGAACAAATTGATGAAGTTGCACGAAAATTGGGTGAACGAATCACGAAGGATTTTGAAGGCAAAAATCCGCTTGTTATTTGCGTTTTAAAGGGAGCCGTTCTGTTTATGGCGGATATCGTTCGTCAAATCGACACTTATTGCGAACTTGATTTCATGGACGTCTCAAGCTACGGAAACAATACCGTTTCTTCAGGAGAAGTCAAAATCATCAAGGATCTGGACGTTTCCGTCAAGGGAAGAAACGTTTTGATAGTTGAAGACATCATTGACACGGGGCGGACTTTGGCAAGCCTTGTCGAATTGCTGAAGAGCAGGGATGCGGCTTCGGTTAAGATCTGCACGCTGCTTGATAAGCCCGACCGTCGCGTCAAGACGGTCAAACCGGATTACGTCGGATTTGAGGTTCCAAATGAGTTTGTCGTGGGCTATGGACTCGATTTTCAAGGGCATTATCGCAATCTTCCTTACGTTGGAATTTTAAAGCCTGAAATTTACGAAAATATTTAAAGCTTTTTTTTGGTTAACAAAGGTCAAATATGATATTATGAGACTGTTACGATATCCGTTTATTTGGATATCCAGCAGGATGAAGGAGGAAGTCGCTTGAATAATAATAACAATAAAAACGGGCTTTTCCGCAACAGCCTTTTTTATATCGTAATCTTCCTTGGGATAATGGGGGCACTTTACTATGTGTTTGGAAATCATTCCAATTCCCAATCCCAGCAGATTCAGTCAAGTCAGTTTGTTACTGAACTTAAGAAAGGCAACGTCAAGAGCTTTACGATGCAGCCGTCAGGCAGCACGTATAAAGTTACCGGTGTTTATAAAAAAGCTCAAAAATCTAAAGAAACCAGCGGCCTGGTTGGTTTCCCAAGCTCTGAATCAAAGGTTGATCACTTCTCAACGAACGTTTTGACGAATGATTCTTCCGTTGCTCAGATCAAAAAGTACGCAGAGAAAAACAACGTCAAGTACGGGGCAAAAGAAGAAGAGTCAAGCAGTATTTGGATTCAGTTGCTCATATATGTGGTCCCGCTTTTCTTCTTCATCATCTTCTTCTATATGATGATGGGACAAGCCGGTCAAGGCGGCGGCAACGGCCGCGTAATGAACTTTGGCAAGGCCAAGGCAAAACCGGTTGACAAAAAGAACAATAAAGTACGTTTTTCTGATGTTGCCGGTGCCGAAGAAGAAAAACAGGAATTGGTCGAAGTCGTTGAATTCTTGCGCGATCCGCATAAATTCCTGGCTTTGGGTGCGAAGATTCCGTCCGGTGTTTTGCTTGAAGGACCTCCCGGAACAGGTAAGACTTTGTTGGCCAAAGCCGTTGCGGGTGAAGCGGGCGTGCCGTTCTTTTCAATTTCAGGTTCTGACTTCGTTGAAATGTTTGTCGGTGTTGGTGCCAGCCGCGTTCGTGATCTTTTTGAAAATGCCAAGAAGAACGCCCCGTCAATCATTTTCATCGATGAAATCGATGCCGTTGGTCGTCGGCGCGGAAACGGCATGGGCGGCGGACATGATGAACGTGAACAGACTTTGAATCAGTTGCTGGTCGAAATGGACGGTTTTGAAGGCGACGAAGGCGTTATCGTCATGGCTGCCACGAACCGTTCTGATGTTTTGGATCCTGCTTTGCTTCGTCCCGGACGTTTTGACCGCAAGATTTTGGTTGGCCGTCCTGACGTTAAAGGGCGTGAAGCAATTCTCAAGGTGCATGCGAAGAACAAGCCTTTGGCCAAGGATGTCGATTTGAAAATCATTGCCAAGCAGACCCCTGGATTTGTCGGGGCCGACCTTGCCAACTTGCTGAATGAAGCAGCTTTGCTTGCCGCTCGTCGAAACAAAAAAGAAATCGATGCTTCTGATGTTGATGAAGCTGAAGATCGCGTTATTGCAGGACCTGCCAAACGTGATCGCGTTATCAGCAAGAAAGAACGCGAAACGGTTGCCTTCCACGAAGCCGGACATACGATTGTCGGCTTGGTGCTGAATGATGCGCGTGTCGTCCACAAAGTTACGATCGTTCCTCGCGGGCGTGCCGGCGGTTATGCAATCATGCTTCCAAAAGAAGATCAGATGCTTCTTTCAAAGAAGGATCTCAAAGAACAAATAGCAGGTCTCATGGGCGGTCGCGCAGCCGAAGAACTGATTTTCAATCAGCAGTCTTCCGGTGCGTCAAACGACTTCCAGCAAGCAACGCAGCTTGCACGCTCAATGGTGACTGAATACGGAATGAGCGAAAAGCTTGGACCTGTTCAATATGAAGGGCAAAGCGGCATGTTCGCCGGAGATTATGTTCCGGGACAACAGCCGTTCTCAATCGATACTTCAAACGCCATCGATTCTGAAGTCAAAGCACTTTGTGAAGAGGGAATGGCAACTGCCAAGAAGATCATCGAAGAACACAAAGAACAGCATCGCATTATTGCGGAAGCTTTGCTTGAATATGAAACGCTTGATGAAAGACAAATCCTCAGTTTGTATAAGACGGGCAAGATGCCTGCGCAAGCGGAAGACGAATTTCCTTCTGAAAAAGCTGCAACTTTTGAAGAGGCTAAAGAAGCGCTCATCAGAAAAGATGCGGTCAAGCAAGAAGAAAGTCATCGTGATGAACTCAAAGACGAGTTCCCTTCAGAAGAAAACCTTAAGCAAGCTGATTCTGAAGATTCGAACAAATCTGAGAATGAAACGAATGAACCAAAGAATGACGATGATAAGGACGAATAGTCCGTTGAGTCTTTAAATGAAGAGGCTTGAAAAAAACTCTGCCTCGAATTGAAAAACCGGATGATTTGCAATCAGTTGCAAATATAATCCGGTTTTTTCTTATGCATGACGATCGCCTTCCATGATGGAAATAGCTGAAAAGAGTCCGGCGGCAAATTTGAATGAGAGCTTGGCGTGCTGATTTAGCGGACTCTGCATTTGTCAAAATCACTGCCGTTTACGGACACATCGATGAAAATTGAGCCCTTGTCCGTAAACGGCCTGCTCGAAAAATGGCGATTACGGACAAAACGATCAAAAATCGCTGTTTGTCCGTAAGATTTTACGCGTTTCGCACCAAGTTTTACGGACAAACGTTCCAAAAAGCCGGCTTTGTCCGTAAATCATCATAATAATGGCCGAAAATTTACGGACAATTGACTGGAAAATGCCGGTTTGTCCGTAAAATGCGTTTTGCTTACGGACAAATGCTCCGAAAAGCAGCTTTTGTCCGTAAATCCGGATGAAATTTTGGCTGAATTGGTTGAGCAGCACTGTATTTAAAAAATACCGGACAAAGTCAGTCTCACATCGACCGCCTTCGTTTAATTCAAGAGAGAAAAGGGACCTTTTTCCCAGACTCCTTGTTATGTGGATCGGTGGAAATCATGGTTAGAAACGGCAATGAGTGCTTATCTTGTTTTGAGGATAAGTTATATGTTAGAATAACTGATTGGATACATTGAAAGGAAGATACTGAATGTCTGATTATTTAGTTAAAAGCTTGGCTTGCGACGGTCATTTGCGCGCATATGCAATTGATGCGACAGAAACGATCAGAGAAGCTCAAAAGCGTCAGGATACATGGAGTGCCGCATCGGCAGCACTCGGCAGAAGCATGATCGGAACGCTGCTTCTGGCAACGTCGTCACTTAAGGGTGATGAGAAGATGACCGTCAAAATCAACGGCAACGGCCCCGTTGGCGGAATCGTAATTGACGGAAATTCAAAGGGAACGGTCAAGGGCTACGTTCAAAACCCGCACGTCCATCTGCCGTTAAACGACAAAGGCAAAATTGACGTCAAAGGTGCAGTCGGGACGGAAGGTTTTTTGACCGTTACGAAAGATTACGGCTTGAAGGAACCGTTCACTGGCCAGGTGCCGCTTGTTTCCGGCGAAATTGCCGAAGACTTCACTTATTATTTGGCGAAATCAGAACAGATTCCTTCATCAGTCGGATTGTCCGTTTTTGTAAATTCCGATAACACGATCGGAACGGCCGGCGGATTCATGATTCAAGTCATGCCGGGATGTCCTGATGAAATTTTGGACAAGCTTGAACATACGCTTCAAACGATCGCACCGATTTCGACAATGATGCAAAACGGATTGAAACCGGAAGACATTCTCAAGCGTCTGTTTGATGAGGATGAGCTTGAAATTCTTGAAAAAATGCCTGTTTCCTTTGAATGCGACTGTTCAAAGGAACGCTTTGCCGAGGCAATGGCAAGTCTTCCTAAAAAAGACATTGATGAAATGATTGAAAAAGATCATGGTGCCACTGCAATTTGTCACTTTTGCTGCGATGAATATCATTTTACGGAAGATGAATTGCGCGAAATCGAAAAAGAAGCAAGAGAAAGCTGATGAGGTGAAAAAATGGAGTGGAAAATCGGTGACGTCACGATTCCTAATCAGGTCGTCGTGGCTCCAATGGCCGGCGTGACGAACGTTGCATTCAGACTGATCTGCAAGGAGTTTGGCGCAGGTCTTGTTGTTTGTGAAATGATTTCTGACAAGGGAATCCATTTCAGAAACAAAAAAACGCTTGGAATGCTGTTTGTCGATCCGACGGAACATCCCGTCAGCGTTCAGATTTTTGGCGGCAGCAAAGAATCCTTGGTTGAAGCTGCTCAATTCGTGGCTGAAAATACAAGTGCCGATATTATTGACATCAACATGGGATGTCCGGTTCCAAAAGTTACGAAAACTGATGCCGGCTCAAGATGGCTGCTTGATCCGGACAAGGTTTATGAAATGGTGGATGCGGTAACGCACTCGATTGACAAACCCGTAACCGTTAAAATGAGAACCGGTTGGGACGAAGATCATATTTACGCAGTCGAAAATGCCTTGGCAGCTCAAGAAGGCGGCGCCAAAGCATTAGCAATGCACGGCAGAACGAGAAAGCAATTATATTCAGGACATGCGGACTGGGACATTCTTCATGAGGTTGCCGGCAAATTGACGATTCCTTTCATGGGAAACGGTGACGTCAGAACGCCTCAGGATGCCAAAAAAATGCTTGATGAGGTCGGATGCGACGCTGTTATGATCGGGCGCGCAGCATTGGGCAATCCCTGGATTTTAAAGCAGACCGTACATTATCTCGAAACGGGGGAACTTTTGGAAGAACCAACGCCGGATCAAAAAATCATCGTTGCAAAAGAACATTTGCACAGGCTGGTTCTGGCCAAAGGTGAGAAAATGGGGCCGAAAGAATTTCGTTCCCAGGCAGCGTATTATTTAAAGGGCATCCCTCGTTCCGCAAGGGCTAAAGCAGCTTTGAACAGTGCAGATACTGAAGAAGAAATGCATGAAATTTTTGACAGCTTTTTGGCTGACTATCAGGCAAGGAACAGCAAGTAGCATAGCTTTGCAAGCAAAACATGTGATATAATTAAAAAAGTGTGAATAAAAGAAAGTGAGGACTAATAATGGCTAATGAACAAACCATGAACGATCAAATGCGCGTTCGTCGCGAAAAGATGCAAGAATTGCGCGACGCAGGCATTGATCCATTCGGCCATCGTTTTGAACGTGATTCCATGAACCAGGAACTTCATGAGAAGTATGGCGACATGGACAAGGAAGAATTGAACGACAAAGACATTATCGTAACGATTGCAGGGCGCATGGTTGCCAAACGCGGCAAAGGAAAAGTCGGTTTTGCAGATCTTCAGGACAAGACCGGCAGAATGCAGCTTTATATCCGCAAAGATGAAGTCGGAGAAGACATGTACCATATCTTCAAGCGCTCTGATCTCGGCGATTTCCTGGGAATTACAGGTCAGGTCATCAAGACTGACATGGGAGAACTGACCGTAAAGGCAACAAAGCTTACTTTCCTTTCGAAGGCATTGCGCCCGCTTCCTGACAAATATCATGGTTTGCAAGACATTGAACAAATTTATCGTCAGCGCTATCTTGATTTGATTACGAATCGCGAAAGCTACGAGCGTTTCGTAAATCGCAGCCGCATCGTGACGGCAATTCGTCGCTATCTTGACGAAAACGGCTTCCTCGAAGTTGAAACGCCCGTCCTGCATACGCAGGCCGGCGGTGCTTCTGCTCGTCCGTTCATCACGCACCACAATGCGCTCGATATTGAGCTTTATTTGCGCATCGCGCTTGAACTTCATTTGAAGCGCCTGATCGTCGGCGGAATGGAACGTGTTTATGAAATCGGACGCGTTTTCCGCAATGAAGGCATCGATACTCATCACAACCCTGAATTTACCATGCTCGAAACATATGCTGCTTATTTTGACTTCAAGGACGTCATGGATGAAACCGAAGGCATCTTCAAAGCTGCCGCAAAGGTCGTTTCCGACAACAGCATCGTGACGTATCAAGGAACGGAAGTCAACTTTGACAAGCCGTTCAAGCGCGCGCATATGGTTGACCTGATCAAGGAATATACCGGCGTTGATTTCTGGAAGGAAATGACCGTTGAAGAAGCTCGCAAGATTGCGGACGAACATGGCGTTCATTACGAATCCTACTGGAAAGTCGGTCACATCATCAACGAATTCTTTGAAGAATTCTGCGAAGACAAGATCGTTGATCCGACGTTCGTTTATGGTCATCCTGTCGAAATTTCTCCGCTTGCCAAGAAGAATGCCGATGATCCGCGTTTCACGGATCGTTTCGAACTCTATATTCTCGGCGGCGAATATGCCAATGCCTTCACGGAATTGAACGATCCGATCGATCAGCGTCAGCGTTTTGAAGCCCAGGTCGAAGAGCGCAAGGCCGGAAACGATGAAGCAGAAGGAATCGATGAAGACTATATCGAGGCAATGGAATACGGCATGCCTCCGACAGGCGGTCTTGGCATCGGAATCGACCGTCTGGTCATGCTGTTGACAAATGCAGAGTCGATTCGCGACGTCTTGTTGTTCCCGACAATGAAACCCTTAGATAAATAAAAGTAGCAAAAAACCAGTATTTATGCGGGTTTTGGGATTTAGGACAACCTCACAAATCGGCGATTTACATCAAA
>ERZ1034969.684-NODE-684-length-17941-cov-28.060047_pt1 | contig 17941 bp, 13 predicted proteins | sample MGYA00520624_ERZ1034969 | MGnify/ENA primary metagenome ERZ1034969 (study PRJEB33766, sample SAMN09781776) | gut metagenome | biome: gut microbiome | host: Homo sapiens | place: Madagascar | study: EMG produced TPA metagenomics assembly of the PRJNA485056 data...
CACGGCGCCAACTCAGCCGCCCGCCTTCCGGACTCCGCCTCAAATTGTTGGCGCCCTTAAATGGTGACATAAGGCTTTGCCGCCTGCACGGCGCCAACTCGGCCGGCCGCCTCCCGGGCTCCGCCTCAAATTGTTGGCGCCCCTAAACGGTGACATAAACCTTTGCCGACTGCACGGCGCCAACTCGGCCGCCCGCCTCCCGGGCTCCGCCTCAAATTGTTGGCGCCCCTAAGCGGTGACATAAGCCTTTGCCGACTGCACGGCGCCAACTCAGCCGCCCGCCTTCCGGACTCCGCCTCAAATTGTTGGCGCCACTAAGCGGTGGCATAAGCCTTTGCCGACTTCATGGCGCCAACTCGGCCGGCCGCCTCCGGGCTCCGCACCAAATTCTTGGCGTCACTAAGCGGTGGCATAAGCCTTTGCCGACTGCACGGCGCCAACTTGGCCAGCCGTCTCCGGGCTCCGCCTCAAATTGTTGGCGCCACTAAGCGGTGGCATAAGCCTTTGCCGACTGCATGGCGCCAACTTGGCCGGCCGCCTCTTGGGCTCCGCCTCAAATTGTTGGCGCCCCTAAGCGGTGGCATAAGCCTTTGCCGACTGCACGGCGCCAACTCGGCCGTCCGCCTCCGGGCTCCGCACCAAATTCTTGGCGCCTCTATGCGATGACATAAGCCTTTGCCGCCTGCATGGCGCCAACTCGGCCGGCCTCCTCCCGGGCTCCGCGGCAAATTGTTGGCGCCTCCCAGCGAAGGACAAAGCCTTTGCCGGGTCCAAGGCGCCAACTCTAATCATTGCACCGTGTATCCTGCTCTAATCTGCATTCTGAACTATAAAAATTGACGACAGACCCTCGATTTCCAATAGTCTGTCGTCAATCTAATATTTTCTTACATTTTTTACTCTAATCCGTTTTCACGCCAATATCAAAATCACTTCATTTTCACACGTATTTCCTGCTTTCAAGACCTCATTCAACCCTCTTCCCCCAGCATTCCACTCTAATCTACCCGACGGTCGCGGGGAAATTGACGACGAAACCTCGGGGGAGAGCGTTTCGTCGTCAATTTCTTCCGATTTCGTGAGAACTTCCCGTATTAGAGAGGCCTTCGCGAATATTCGCGAAGGCCTAAGAGGAAAAAGCGTCGGATGAATTCCTCATCCGGCGCTTTTTTCATTTCTTTTCATTCTGTACCGGCCTCTACCCCGGCAAAATGCTTACTTCATCTTCGGATTCTCTCTATCCCAGAATCTTGTCCAGTTCTCTTCTCTGAGTCAAACCCACTTCTTTGTAAGTCACTTCTCCGCCCTTTACAATCATCAGGGTCGGGATGCTCATTACACCGTACTCAATTGCCAGGTCCCGCTGTTCATCGATGTTGAGCTTGCACACCTTTACATCGTCACGATCATTGGCCAGCTCCTCTAGAACCGGTCCCTGCATCTTGCACGGTCCGCACCAGTCAGCATAGAAATCAACCAAAACTGTTTTATCTGACTGAAGCACCTCCTGTGCGAAATTTTCCTTTGTAAGATTCAAAATAGCCATATCACTAACCTCCTTGTGGTCCCTAGTATCGAAATTATACCTTAATTCCGGACAATGTTCAAGGTCTCTACCCATATATTTAAAGAGACAACAAATTCAAGCGAGGATGCATATGCAAAAACCCATTAGACGCGTCATGCACATCTAATGGGTTCTGTTTCTTAATCCCGAAAAATCGGAGCGCATGGCTTCAGGCCTTATGCCTGTGGAGCTTCCGCTGCTTCCTTTGCAGCTTTTGCTGCAGCAACCTTTGCTGCCTTCTCCGCTGCTTCCTTTTCGTTCATTTTGATTGCTACCTTTGCATGCTTCAGGCTGAAGCTGTTGATTGCGCCGGTCGGGCACACTCTCATGCACATACCGCAGTTCTTGCACTTTTCCGGATCGATGCTTGCCAGATTGTCCTCAACGGTGATGGCGTCAAACTTGCAGACCTTTGCACACTTGCCGCATCCGATACATCCGTTGGAGCAGTTCTTTCTGGTGAGAGCACCCTTGTCCTTGGAGGAGCAGAGTACGTTTACCTGCTGCTTTTCCGGTACCAGATGGATAATGTGCTGCGGGCATTCCTTTGCGCACTTGCCGCAGGCAACACAGTTGTCTCTGTTCACAATGGCAACTCCGTCGATTACGCCGATTGCGTTGAAATCACATACTGCCGCACAGTCTCCCAGTCCGATACAACCGAACTGGCACTGTCCGTTTCCGCTGAAATAGGTCTTTGCAGCCTTACAGGACATCAGGCCCTGATATTCTGCAATCTTTCCGGTTGCGCCGCAGGAACCGTTACAAGTTACTCTTGCTACCTGCTTCTCGCCGGCACCGGCATTTCTGCCCAGCAGTTCTGCAATCTGCTCTGCACATGCAGCTCCGCCAACGGTACATGCAGAACAGCTCTGATTTTCGTCTGTAACTACTGCATTTGCATAGTCATCACAACCTGCAAATCCGCATCCACCGCAGTTTGCACCCGGCAGAATCGCTCTTACCTGTGTGACACGCTCATCTACTTTTACGTAGAATGCTTTGGATGCAATGGTCAGAAGAAGTGCTGCGATGAAACCGGCAACTACAACAATAACGACTGGTGTTAAAATTGCACTACTCATTCTGCCGCCCCCTTACTGGAATAATCCCGAGAAGCCCATGAAGGACAGGGACAGGATGGTTGCACTTACGAGAACCATCGGCACACCCTTGAAAGCAGCCGGTACGCCGCTCTCATCCCAGAGCTTTTCTTCACGTACACCTGCGAACAGAACCATGGCTAATCCGTAACCAACGCCTGCACCCAGTGCGTATACGATAGACTGAATAAACGTATAATCATAGTTGATTGCATTGATGGTCGCACCCAGGATCGCACAGTTGGTGGTGATCAGAGGAAGGAAGATACCCAACGCCTTCTGAAGTGCCGGCATGAACTTCTTCATGAACATCTCTACGAACTGTACCAGAGCTGCGATGACCAGAATGAATACAACTGTCTGCAGATATCCGATATCGAACTTGTTCAGTACCTGCTGAATCGGCCATGTAACCAGTTCAGCAAGAACCATTACGAAGATAACGGCGCCACTCATACCTACAGCGGAATCCATCTTGTTGGATACACCCAGGAACGAGCAGATACCCAGGAACTGAGACAACAGGAAGTTGTTGACCAGTACGATCGACATAAAGATAATAATCAGATTAACCATTATGCTTCAGCTCCTTTCTGGACAGGTGCCGCTGCTGCGACTTCGTCCTTTACTTCTGCCAAGTTGCAGGAATTGTACATCGGGCATCCGCCGCAGCTGAAGGACTGTTTCTTCAGTGCTTTGCCCTTTGTAGCCAGATTCAGCATTGCAATCAGGAATCCGTATACGAAGAATCCGCCCGGAGCCAGATTGAAGAATCCGATTGGTGTGAACCAGGAACCGAATACGGTGTAGCCCAGGAGAGTTCCGGCACCCAGAAGTTCTCTGATGGCACCCATCAGGCCCAGTGTCAGAGTGAATCCAAGACCCATTCCAACACCGTCCAGTGCGGAATCGATGATGTTGTTCTTGTTTGCGAATGCTTCCGCTCTTCCCAGGATGATACAGTTAACTACGATCAGCGGCAGGAACAGTCCCAGAGACTGATACAGGGACGGTACATATGCCTGAAGTACGAACTGTACCAATGTTACGAATCCGGCAATAACTACGATGTAGCAAGGGATTCTTACCTTATCCGGAATAATCTTCCGAAGAAGGGAAATTACGATGTTCGAGCAGATCAGTACTGCTGTTGCGGAGAGACCCATTCCCAGACCATTGGACAGGGAAGAAGATGTTGCCAGCGTCGGGCAGGTACCGATCAGAAGTACCAGTACCGGGTTCTCCTTAATAATTCCATTTGTCAATATGGAAAGTTTGCTCTTTTTTGCCATTACTGAACACCTCCCATACTCTTATACTGTTCCAGAGCTCCATATACAGCCTTGTGGATTGCACCGGAAGATACGGACGCACCGGTTACGTATTTTACCGTGTTGTCGCTCTTGATGTTCTCACTTCCAAGTGCTTTCAGGCTCTTATACTGACCCAGGTGCTCCGGCGTCTGTGCCTTTGTACCTACACCGGCGGTGTCGGCGTGGTTGGTAACCTTCACGTTGGTGATGGCACCGTCTTTGTCGATACCGATCATTGCGGTCAACATGCCGCCGTAGGAGTTGGACATAGCGGTTACCACCATGCCGGATCCGTTGGTTGCATCAAATACTTCTGTTACATATACCTTCTTTGCTTCCAGAACGTACATGTCGCCGTTATACTGCTTGAATTCACCCTTTGCTGCAGGCAGAAGTTCATTTCTGGCTTCGTTTGCCGCCTTCAGAGTGTTTTCATCGATAACCGGCTTGGTTACACCATATGTAAATGCAAGTGCCAGTGTAACCACGAAGCAGATGCATACCAGTACGAGGATCGGTTTAACGAATTCCTGGAATGTGTTTGTCTTATTTTCCACTGTTCGCACCTCCTGCACAATAACGCTTGAAGCTCCATCTGTTGATCAGCGGTGTGCAGATGTTCATCAGCAGGATGGAGAAGGATACGCCTTCCGGATAGCTTCCGAAGAGACGGATTGCCATTGTGATGATTCCGCAACCGATACCGAACATAATCTGTCCGGATGGGAGCTTTGGAGTTGTAACATAGTCCGTTGCCATGAAGATTGCACCCAGCATAACACCACCGGCCAGAATATGGAATACAGCCATGTGGAAGGACTTGGTGTAAATCAGAGCAATGACGAATACGGTTCCGATGAATGCGCACGGAATGATTGGAGAAATGACTTTCTTCCAGATCAGATATGCACCGCCGATGAGCAGTGCCAGTGCACTCACTTCACCGACAGAACCGCCGATGAAGCCCAGGAACATATCCATGTTGGACGGCAGTTTTGCACCTGCGCCGCCTTCTGCCAGGATTCCCAGCGGAGTCGCACCGGTGGTCGCATCTGTTGTCTCCGCCATTCTTGGCAGCGGCCATGTGGACATGTTTGCCGCGAAGGAGATGAACAGGAAAATTCTTGCTGTAATTGCCGGGTTTACGAAGTTCTTTCCGATTCCGCCGTAGAGCTGTTTAACAACTACAATGGCAACGAAACAACCGATTACAGCCATCCACAGCGGGAAGTTTGCCGGTACGTTGTACGCAATCAGAAGACCGGTAACAGCCGCACTCAGGTCGCCTACCGTCTGTGGCTTCTTTGCAAGATAATTGTAGAGCCATTCAAAACCGACACTGGCGATGATGCATACTGCGCAGAGCAGGATTACTCTTGCTCCGAACACATATACTCCCGCAACAAAGGCCGGTGCCAGTGCAAGCAGAACGGATCCCATCAGTTTCGTCGTATCCGCATCCGTAACGATATGCGGTGCATTGGACACGATCAGGTTAGAGTGAAATTTCTGTTTTTCCATTACTTACTTGTCGCCTCCTTTACCATACCCTTTGCCAGTGTATTCATGAAGCTGAGAGGTCTTCTTGCCGGGCAGATGTAGGAGCAGCTTCCGCAGCCCATGCACTGCATAACGTTGAACTTCTGAAGTCTCTCCACGTCTTTTCTATTATATGCCTCCGCAAAAATAACCGGCATCAGCTTGAACGGACATGCGCTGATACAACGTCCGCAGTTGATGCAGCCGGTCTCAACCTTTACTTCTGCAACTTCCTTACCGAATGCCAGCAGGGAACCGGTATTCTTCATGGTAACGTTCTCGTCCGAGTTGGTCGCACGACCCATCATCGGTCCGCCCATTACGATCTTCTTCGGCTCTTTCTTGTATCCGCCGCAGAATTCCATTACATCCGCAATCTGAGTACCGATTGGAACGAATACGTTCTTCGGCTCTGCTACCGCATCCCCGTCTACGGTAATTCTTCTGCGAACGATTGGCATTCCGGTCTTGAAGAACTCGGCAATGATTGCGACGGTGGATACGTTGTCCAGAATTACGCCCAGCTGTGCCGGGAGAACTCCTGCATCCATCACCTTACCGGTCGCTTCATACACCAGAACACGCTCAGCACCCTTCGGATATCTGGACTGAAGCGCAAGCACCTCAATGTCATCAAATCCGTTCTGCTGAATCAGATTGTTCATGTTTTCAATCGCTTCCGGCTTGTTCTCTTCGATTCCGATAATACCCTTCTTCAGATCCAGGTATTTCATGATCAGTTTCATTCCGTCCAGAACATCCTGACCCTGCTCAACCATCATACGATTATCCCCGGTGATGTACGGTTCACATTCTGCTGCGTTTACAACCAGAACGTCACACTCATCCAGGTTCTTCGGATTCAGTTTGATATGTGTTGGGAACGAAGCCCCTCCGAGACCAACGACGCCGCTGTCTCTTACTGCTTTAACGAATTCTGCATGATTCGTAACGTGCGGAATCTGAACTTCCTCGCTCACTTCCTGTTTCTTGTCTGTCTCGACTACAATCAGAGTTTCCATTCCGCCCATGCCTCCACGGGACTGAACGATATCCGTAACCGTTCCGGAAACACTGGAGTGTACCGGTGCGCTGACAAAAGCATCGGTGTCACCGATTCTCTGTCCAACTTTTACGTGGTCACCCTTTGCAACGAGAGGTTTACAAGGAGCACCGATGCTCTGCGACATGCAGATTTTTACAACATCCGGAACCGGCATAACCACGGTCTCGAGATTCGAGGTGTTCTTGTGGTGCGGTACCAGAATGCTAGGTAAGTGTTTACCTTGGCTCATCCTTAAGCAACCTTCCTTTCCTACAAAATGTAATAACAATATTCACTGAACTATTATACACTACTCTTTCACAAAAATCACTTGAAATTTCACGGAAAAATCACTTTTGTATGTTTAGTTTCTGTCACACTTTTCAAGATTTTTCTTCATTTTTCTCCCCCAAAAGCAGCTTTTCGCCCGCTTACACTTCCGGTGCGACGCACACATATCCATTTTCATCCACGCCGATCACCGTTTCGTTCCGGCAAACCCGCTCCTGCAGGTATTGAACCGCTTCTTTTGTCAGAATTTCACCGGGGCAGGCCAGAGGAATCCCCGGCGGATACGGAATCAGGGAATCGTACAGACGGCGGCCGGTCGCCTCCGCCAGCGGAATTCGTTCTTTTATTGACGGAATCGGGCCTTGCTCCAGATTAAATGCAAGAACGTCTTCGCTGCGCCCCGTCTCGTTTTCCGTAATCCCGTACTTGCCGCTGATATGCTGCAAGGCCTCCAGCAGTTTTTCGTAATCCCGGCGCTCGTTTCCCAGACCGGTCATCAGCATGGCATAATCCCCGTGGACCATTTCCACCCAGATGTTCTGCTCCTGCAGCTCCGCCGCCAGCCGCTCGCCGCCGAAACCGTAGGGCTTCATGTTCAGGTTGATTTTGCTCCGGTCCAGCTCCCGGTTCTCGATGACCGAAAGGCCGGTAACGGACCGGTAATTCTCGTAGAAATACTGCAGGTCGGACTGCCATGCCTGAAAAAGTTCCCGACCGTGCCGCAGGATTTTCTCGTTCACATCCAAGCTCCCCATCAGAATGTAGGAAGGGCTGGTGGTCTGGAGCATCCGCACCGTCTCCGAAATTCGGGAAACGTCCACCCGATCGCTGCACACGTTGAGGATGGCGGTTCCCGTAAAGGACATCAGCGTTTTGTGCGTGCTGTTCACCACCAGATCCGCCCGCAGGTTTTCCGCCGCCCGCTTTTTCCGAGCGCCTTCGTCAAAGAATTTCAAATGGGCACCGTGGGCCTGATCCACAATCAGCACCTTTCCCGCCGCGTGGGCTTCCAGAGCGATATCTTCAATTTCCGAAAGCACCCCGTAATAATTGGGGCTGGTCACCAGCACCGCCGATGCATCCGGATGTTCTCGCAGCGCCGCCGCCACATCCCGCGGGGAAATCGCCCCCTGCAGCCCGGTCTTCTCATCCGTCAGAGGCTTTACGTACACCGGCTCAATGCCCCCCAGGCGAAGGGCCGAGAACACCGATTTGTGGGAATTTCGTCCCATAATCAGCTTGCCGCCCCGAGGCACCGTCGCCAAAACAGATGCAATCAATCCGGTGCTGCTCCCGTTCACCAGAAGCTCCGTATGTCGCGCGCCGTACAGCGCCGCATAATTCTCCATCACCCGGCGAATCACCGACTCCGGCTGGGTCAGCGCATCCGCCCCCGGAATCTCCGTAATGTCGCTGCCCATGATGTTCTTCAGAAAATCGCCGTACCCCAGCTCCTTGTACAGCCAACTTCGCCCCTTGTGTCCCGGCATATGGAAGGATATGGGATCTTGGCGCTTGTGTTCCACCAGAAAATCCGTCACCGTTCTTCTATTCATTTTCCGTCCCTCGTTCTTTCGTTCTCCTAAAAATAAAATCAAAAGGCCCCGGACCTCCGACCAGTCGGAATATCCGGGGTGACTTCAGTTGTTTTTATCGAATTACGTCGGTTCCCACGTACGGGCGCAATACCTCCGGCACGATGACCGAGCCGTCTTCCTGCTGGTAATTCTCCAGGACGGCCGCAACAGTTCTGCCCACTGCCAGTCCGGAGCCGTTCAACGTATGGACGAATTCCGGCTTGGTATCCCGGTCCCTCTTGAATCGGATATCCGCTCTCCGCGCCTGATAATCCTCGAAGTTGCTGCAGCTGGAAATCTCAACATATCTTCCGTAGCTTGGCATCCACACTTCGATATCGTAAGTCATCGCAGAGGAGAATCCCAGATCTCCGGCAGACAGGCGTACCACGTGGTACGGAATCTTCAGCTGCTTCAGCACTTCTTCCGCATCCAGGGTCAGCTTCTCCAGTTCATCGTAGGAAGTCTCCGGCGCAACCAGCTTCACCATTTCCACCTTGTTGAACTGGTGCTGACGAATCAGACCGCGGGTATCTCTTCCGGCGGAACCCGCTTCTTTACGGAAGCATGGGGTATACGCCGTGTAGTATACCGGCAGTTCGTCGCCGCTGAGGATTTCGCCGGCTCTCAGATTGGTTACCGGAACCTCTGCAGTCGGAATCAGGTATTCATCCACGCCTTCCAGGTGATACATATCATCCACGAACTTCGGCAGCTGACCGGTTCCGGTCATTGCCGCAGCATTTACCATGAACGGCGGGAGGATTTCGGTGTAACCCTGCTCCTCGGTATGCAGGTTCAGCATGAAGTTAATCAATGCGCGCTCCAGTCGAGCGCCCAGGCCCTTGTATACCGTGAATCTGGCACCGGAAAGCTTCGACGCCCGGTCGAAGTCCAGAATATCCAAGTTCTCGCCAATGTCCCAGTGTGCTTTTGGCTCGAAGGAAAACTCGGTTGGTTCACCCCACTTCCGAATCTCCACGTTGTCGGAATCGTCGATGCCGTCCGGAACTTCCTTGTTCGGTGTGTTCGGCACGCCCAGCAGGGCGTTGTGAAGGTTTTCCTCCGCCTCGCTAACCTTTCCGTCCAGTTCTTTGATGCGCTGGCTGAGTTCCTTCAGTTCCTTGAAGAGGGCGGTGGTATCTTCTCCGGCCTTCTTCAGCTTCGGAACCTCTCGGGAAGCGGTATTCTGTCTGTTTTTCAGCTGCTCCACTTCCGCCAGCAATTCTCTTCTCTCGGTGTCGTACTTCCGTACGTCTTCCATGCCGAAATCGCCTTTGCCGCGTCTTTCTACATCTTTTTTCACTTCATCGAAATTCTGTCTGATTCGTTTAACGTCTAGCATTTTTTTATCCTTCTTCTTTCTGATACAGAATTAATTATTTGTGATTAGAATAGATTCTTCTGGTAATCATTATACAGGTCGCGGAGCTCTTCCGTCAAATGCTGAATTTCCAATTCCAGGTCGGAAGCCAGCTGGAAGTTCTCTTCGTCCAGTGCCAGCTTTGCCTGAGACAGGATGGATTTCTTTCCGATATAGTCCTTTCCCAGACGGTGTCTCAGGTCGTTGACCTGTCTCCAGTTCATGATATCGTAATCCGTTGCACTGTTCTCGGTGTGTGCCTTCACGCACTGCCGAACGAAATTCATGGTGTTCGGAATCAACCGATCGTGGAATTCCGTGCTCCATTTCAAGGTCATCTGATCCCGGTAAGAACGGATGATTAGGGCGATGGTGTCGTCTCCTCCGGTAATCTTTACCAGTTCGTCTCGGTGCTCATCAAAGGCTCTGAAGTTCTCCCATACCGTTGCCGGTGCCTTGCCGAAAAGCTGTTCCCTCTCTTCTTCCGTATAATACGTGAATACGTTTTCTTCGGAACGATACTGACGATCCTTTTCCAGATAGATGTCCTCTTCCCCCGCCTTCTTGGAGATGGCCTTCTCCAATTCCTGCGGTGTTCGCTTGTTCTCCAGCACCGAGCGAATTCCATCCAACATCAGCATGTAAGCGGACCCGATAATCAGATAGGTGTTGGAATGCGGGTTCGGCGAACGCAGCTCGAAACGGGTGGCCATCGGATTTTTCATATCCCGAACCACACCGATTAATACGGTTCTGTTCCGGGATGGGGTTACGCAGTCTCTTCCCAGGGATGTAACCACGCATACCGGTGCTTCGTATCCCGGCTTCAGTCTCTGGAAGGCATCGTGAGTCTGTGCCACGAAAGGATTGAGAATTTCATAGTTCCGCAGAATTCCCATCAGGGAACCGTATCCGATTGGACTCATGAAATCCTTTTCCCGGTCGATCGGCTCGAACAGGTTGATCATCTTGCCGTTCTTCAGCTTTGCCATCACGCCCAGATGGGTGTGTTCCCCGTTTCCGGCAACGCCCTGCATCGGTTTTGCCAGGAAGGTAACTTCCAGGTTGTTGGCCCGGAATACGTCCCGGATGATATGCTTAATCTGGCTTTCATTGTCCGCCGCCTGAATTGGATTGGAGTACTTCCAGTCGATTTCTAGCTGCTCCATGATGTGATCGAAATCGCCGCTGTTGCCCATCTTGGCACGGACGCCGCCCACTTCTTTATGTCCCATTTCCACTTCGAATCCGTAGCGATCCAGAATTTCCAGGGTCTGCTCCATCGCCGTTCCCACCGGTCCGATGGTGCGCTTCCAATACTGCTCTTTCAGTTCCTGAGAGGTATACAGCTGATCCCGGTCCGCTCGGTCGTCCGGCGTCTTTACCCAGAATTCCAGTTCGGTGGCGCTGGTGAGCACCACATCTTCAATATCTTCCGGAGAATCCAATCCGCCGATGTAGTCCGTTACATACGGATTGTTCTGAATCAGTTCCGTTAGTCCCCGACGGAACTTCTTCGTCAATCTTCTCGCATAGATTCGGGAACCTACCATCCGTTCGTTGTTGTGTCTCAGGAAGGATGGAATTCTCAGTGTTCCCACCGGAAGTCCGGTCTTGTAATCGATGTTCATGAAATTGTACTCCACGTACCAGTTCACTTCCTTGTCCGGAAGGATGTCCACTCTGGCATTGGACAGTTCGGCAATCAGCGGAAGCGCTACGCTGGACCCATCGGTCTGAACGCCGTCCCACAGAATTTTTGCCATGTCCTCTACAAATGCCTTCATCGGAATCTTCTCATCGGTGTTGTGGTTTCCCAGATCCACGCCTGTCAGAGACACGAACTTTACTTCCGGATGGGCCTCCAGTATGGCCGCAATCTCCTTCTCATCGTGCTTCTCTGCCGGGATGGTAAAAAGCATTTTGTCCAAATCAAAATCTAACATTTTTCTCTCCTCTCAACCCTTCTTTAACATATAGCGTGATATTTTTAATTCTGATCTTCCAACTGGTTCAGATACTTCTCCAGCTCGTCCAGATAATCACCGTACTTCTTCCAGTTTCCGCTCTTCTGGGCGTTCACTGCGTTCTCGTAGGCTTCATTGGCTTTCTGAATTAACTCCTTGGTGTTGGACTTTCCGGAATTGTTTTTACCGGAAGACGCGGATGCACTCTGGGATTGTCCGCCGTTCTCGTCCTCTCCGAAGAGATCCGCCAACGCATCTGCTAAGGTGGACTCGTACGCGATTTTGTCGCCGTAGGCTACGATTACCCGCTTCATTTCCGGAATCGCCTGGTTGGACGCTTCCAGATACACCGGTTCCACGTACATGATGGAGTTGTTGATCGGAATGACGAACAGGTCGCCTCTCCGGTATTTGGAACCGGAGGAATTCCACAGGGAGAATTCCTTGGAAATCTCCGTATTCTGATCAATCTGGGCCTCGATCTGCATCGGCCCGTACACCGTCTTGTTCTTCGGGAACTTATATACCAGCAGCTGGCCGTATCGATTTCCGTCGTTCCGTGCCATCATGATGGCCGTCATGTTCTGTTTGGACTTCGGGGTGAACGGAATCATGTTGATGAATTCCGCCTTTTTTTCGTCCGGAAGTTCAAAGATGAAGTAGCTCGGATCCATTTCCTTTTCTTCCGTGCCGTAGATCTGGTGTGCGATATCCCACAGGTCTTCATCCTGATAGAATACCTTCACCTGATCCATGTGGTATTTCGTGTACACACCGGCCTGAATCTTCAGCAGCGAATTCGGATAGCGGATATGCTTCCGGATGCCTTCCGGCATCTCCTTTACGTCCTTGAACAGAGTCGGATAGATTTTCTGATAGGTGCGCGCCACCGGATCGTCTTGATCCACAACGTAGAAGGTGGTATCTCCGTTATAGGCATCTACCACAACCTTTACGGAATTCCGAATGTAGTTGGTGGAACCCACCTCGCCGGAATACGGTTCGGAATACGGGTAATAGGAGCTGGTGGTGTACGCATCCACAATCCAGTACAGCTTGCCGTTCACCACCGTCATATACGGATCCTTCTCGTAGGAAAGGTACGGCATCAACTTCTCCACCCGATCCTTGATGTTCCGGTTGATGATAATCCGGGAGTCGGAGTTCACGTTGGAGGACACCAACAGTTTCATGCTGCCCTCCCGTACGGAGAACAGGATCCGATTCAACAGGTTCAGCTTGATTCCCGCTTTCCCCTTGTACGTGCTGTAGCTGTTCTCGTTTCCGTTCGGATAATCGAATTCCTGCTCATCGGTATTCACGATTACGTAATCGTTGGTTAATTCGCCGAAATAGATTTCCGGCCGGGTAATATCGATGTCCTTCGCCTCCGATTCCGGCGGAATATTCTTAACGATAATATCCGGCTGACCGCTGGCCGTAACCGCATCCACTCGGGACACCGCCGCACCGTAACCGTGGGTATACTTCAGATGGCGGTTAATCCAGGTGGAACTGATTTTGCTCTCGTTGATTTCCCGGGCTGCCAGATACGTCTGGGTCTGTTCCCCGTCGATGTTGTACCGGTCGATATCCACATCGTTGAAATCGTAGTACTGCCGGATGCTCTGAGTCTGATTGTAGAAATCCTGCACCGGCTCATAATCGTTGATTCGAATATTGGTGATGGTCTGAGAGTTATCCCGAATCGCCTGCCGATTCAGATTCTGCTCTGCCGGAAATTCCTCCACCTTGATGTTGTCCAACCCATAGGCATGACGGGTATAAGAAATATTCCGTTCCAGATATTTGCTTTCTTTATTAATTTCGTCCGGGCTCACCAGCAGGTTCTGCACCGCAAAACTCACCACGCCGCCCAACAGGCCCACCACAACGATTGCAATCGGAATCCGCACCAGTTTCTTCGGTTCCTTCCGGTGCATGTGGTGACAAAGTGTTACCGCTCCAACAATCGAAAGCACCATAATCAGCCGGTACACCCACAGCTTTACATTCACATCCGTAAAGCCCGCGCCGTACACCGCACCCGTGTGGACGTGCAGCAGATCGAATTGCCGCATCAGGAAATCCATCGCCACCATCAAGTAGAAAATAATTCCCAGCAGTGTCAGTTTCCCCGACGCGATGTGAAGCAGCTGGCTCATATTGCTGTTGTTCAAATCCAGCGTGCGCATGCTGCTGCGCTTACTCCGGGATTTACGGGTAAAAGGAATTGCGTTCTCTCCCGAGGTTTCCGGGCCCTCCGGTTCTTCCGGCTCCCGTTCGAACACATCCGGGGTGCGCACCGTCATCAGGATTCCGTAGTACAGCAGGGTGATGATCACCACGCCCACCACGATTCCCAGCACGATGTTGTTGGCTTTGGTCAGGAATGCCAATTTAAACACGTAGAAGGAAATGTCCAGATGGAAGAGCGGGTCCTTCAGGCCGAAAGAGGTGGCGTTGGCAAACTGCCGAAAATCCATCCAGGTGCTGGCGCCGGCGGTGAGTCCCACCAGGAGGCCGAATACCACCGACATCCCCCAGGAAATCTTATTGAGGCGCTTTTCATCCGGAATCTCGTGGGACTCGACTTCAATGAAATAATGCTTTTTCAAGCTCTTCAGGTAAATGCGCACCAGAAGCATGGCTGCCAGGAACACCGGCACCCCAATTTCCAGTTGGCTCAGGAACTTCGTCCAGAACACCTTTTCGTACCCCAGGCTGTCAAACCACATCCAGTTGGTGAGAAAACCGGCGCAGCCGATGAGCAGCACCAGAATCACCACGATTACCATCACGACGAAACTGAGCCCTTTCTTCGGCCGATGAATTCGGTCCATTCCCTTTGGCTTCTTATCTCTTTTCTTCATATCGCCACTCCATTGCTGCGTTGGACGCTTTTAAAAAAACGAACAAGCAGCGACAGCGTCCGTCATAGGCGCGCCACCGCTGCATGTAATTCTATTAAATTTTCTGTGCCTTTGGGGCGAATTTCTGTGAACCGCCGCAAAATGCTTTTATTACATCAATCCGTCGAAACCGCCGCCGTCTGCGAAGAAGTTGGTGTAGTTTCCAATCACCTCGTTCAGCGTCTGGGCAATGCCGCTCTCCGGAGCGAAGTTGAGAATCAGAATGATTCCCAGGAGAACCACCAGCAGAACTGCAACAACAATTGCGATAACGGTGAGCACGCTTCCGCCCTTCTCATCGTAATCCGCTTCTTCCTTTACCTTCTTGGCTTTCTTCTTCTTTGCCTTCTTTCCGGTCTCCTGTACAGCTTCTGCCGCCGGTGCCGGTGCCGCCGCGTTTACCGCAGCGCTGAGGCTCATGGAAGACATGTCTTCCTGCGGTGCCGCTGTCTGCACCTGTGGCTGCATCTGCGGAGCCTGCGGTGCTTCCTGTACCGGTGCTGCCGGAGCTTCCGGCTGAGTTCCCAGAATGCTGTTCATGGCATCGGTCACATCGTCGTCGATATCCTCACCCTGCAGCTTGCTGTATTCCGCATCCAGAAGTTTCTGGAATTCTTCGTTCTTACGATACAGGGTGTAGAACTTGTCGATTTTGCGGGTAGCTTCCAAATCGTCTGCATCCGGTGCGCCGCCAAAGATGTCGTTCTCCAAATCCTCCAGGGACATGGAATTCTGATCTTTCGCCGCTGCCGCCTGATTCAGAATATCCTCGGAAGGCAGTACCACGGTATCGCTTCCCTTGTTGTCACCGGTATCGATGGTTTCCGCATTGAAGAAGATTTCCTCTTCCTTCGGTTCTTCCGGCGTGGTATCCACACCCAGGTCAAAACCAAGCTGTGCCAGTTCTTTATCCAAATCCAGCTGTTCGTTTTCCGCAAAAGCAGAATCCGCCGCCGCATCGTTGTTCACTGCATCCTGAATGTTCAGTACCGGCGTTACGTCATCGTTCTGCACTCCGGTATTCTGATCCGCGATTCCATCCATGTAGGAGTCGCTGTAGCTTTCTTCTGCCTGCGGCTCCTCCGGTTCCTTCGGCGCACTCAGGTTATCCAGCTCGGCTTCCAGGTCGAAGTCCATGGCACCGTCGTTGTATTCATCCACGCCGGCGTCATCTGCCGGTGTTTCCGATTCAACTTCCGCCGTTTCCTCGGCCAAAACCTCTGCAGCCGGTACTTCCTCCGGTGCTGTTTCTGCCGGCGTGGTCTCTACCGGTGTTGCTTCCACTTCTACTGCCGGTTCCTTCGGTGCTTCTTCCGCCGCTTCGCCGCTCTTCTGCTTCAGCAGCATCTCCAGCTTCTTCTGAAGGGCTGCGATTTCATCATCCACCGCTTCCTTCTCGTCGGTGCTTGGTGCTGCCGGAGCCTCTGCTGCCGATTCTTCCGGAGCCTCGGCCGCCTCAACGGTCGCCGGGGTTTCTTTTACCGCAGCATCGTCAAGCGAGAAATCCTCATCATCGTCATCCAAATCATCCGGTTCCTCGACTCTTGCCGCGCGAGAAGCTCTTCTCTTTGGAACGTAATCCAAATATTCGTCAAATCCGGCATAGGCATCTTCCACGTCGGACTCTTCTTTTGCCGGTTCTTCCGGAGTCAGGTCGTCGCCGAACAGATCGATTCCCGCTGCGACATCCTCTTCCTCGGATTCATCGTCCAGTTCGGCCGGATTCAGCTCCACGTCATCCTCCCCGAAGAAGAAATCATCGTAGGAACCTTTTTCCGCCGGCTTCGCTGCCACTTCCTGTTCCGGCTCCTGCTCGTCTTCATCTGCCAGGTGGTTCAGCCGGATGTTGTCATATTCATCTTCCACCGACGGTGTATCCACGCTGGTAAAAGAATCTTCGTAGTCGTGGAAAACGGCGTTCCGGTCTGCTTTTTCCGGGGCCTTCGGTGCTTCGTCCTCGAAGATATTGGATCCGCCGCTGAAGATGGATTCCAAGTTATCCTGCTTCGGTGCGCGTTTCTTCTCGGACTTCATGCCGCTGAGAATACGGTCAAACTCCTGCTCGGAGTCCTCGACAAAGTTCTGCGGCTTCTCCGGAGCCACTTCCTGCTTCCGAGCTTCTTCTCTCTCCGCACGAATCTTCGCCAGCTGCTCCTCAAAAGTCGCCGCGCCATCCCGCTTGTCCATCTCCGCGATGATGTCGTCCTTCAGATCCGTGTATCCCTGAGTGTGCTCTCTCTGAGATTCCGGAAGAACGGACTCTCTCCGTTCCGGATATGCGGTGTCCTCAAAGGAATCTGCAGGGACATTCTTTCTCAGGTTCTCGTATTCCGCCCGCTCCTGTTCATCTTTTTCCTGCTTCAGGACATCGATGAAATTCATGGTGCGGCTGCGGTCTCTGGATGGTTCTTCCTTTCCGAAAAGTTCTTCTTCTAAGGAAGTCTTCTTTTCCGGCGCACGATAAGAAGAGGTGCCGGACGAAGCAGACCGATTCGGCACGCTTTCAAACTCGTCGGAATAATCTTCCCACGGAGAACGGACTTCCTTGCGCGGGCGTCTTCTGGAATTTCGGTCATCTACCACCGAGCTCCAGTCGAATGCCACTTCTGATTTTCTTTTTGGCGCGTGTGTGCCGCTGTCATCCCAATCCAGATTCATGCTAAAACCATGATCCGCTGACTTTGCCGTCTTCGTTTCGCCGGCAGCCTGTTGATTTCTATTTTTTACGGGATGCTCTGTTGCTGATTCCAGTCCGGTGGATGCCACCTTGGCTCCACAGACGCTGCAGAATTTAGCACCATCAGCAATTTTGTTGCCACAATTACTACAGAACACTATTGTACCTCCCAAATGTATTATCCGCTCTAATTAATAAGCTCTTACAAATATTCATTGAAAATTATACAACAGCATTTTGGAAAATTCAATGCTTTCTACAGGATTTGTGGTTGAAAGGCTTGATTTTATTGTGTTTGCAATATGTATGTAAAGCTTTTGCAAACTTTCCGTGCAAGATTTGAAAACTTTTTTGAAAAAAATAAAAAAAGTGCTTGACTATGCCCCCGTTTCCGGCTATACTAAACGAGTCGCATGAAGCGACCGAAAAAAGCTTTTTAAAAAAAGTGCTTGACTTCTTGAGACTTCTGAGTTATACTAAACGAGTCGCATGAAGCGGTTAAAAAATGAATATGCGCGATTAGCTCAGCTGGCAGAGCACCTGACTCTTAATCAGGGTGTCCAGGGTTCGAACCCCTGATCGCGCAC
>ERZ1034969.688-NODE-688-length-17916-cov-6.540115_pt1 | contig 17916 bp, 30 predicted proteins | sample MGYA00520624_ERZ1034969 | MGnify/ENA primary metagenome ERZ1034969 (study PRJEB33766, sample SAMN09781776) | gut metagenome | biome: gut microbiome | host: Homo sapiens | place: Madagascar | study: EMG produced TPA metagenomics assembly of the PRJNA485056 data set...
TACCACCGATTAAAATCGGTGGCTTGTAGCTCACAAGCCTAACGGCTTAGAAGTATTAACGCACTAACGTGCTTCTTCACGATGTGGCTACATCATTGGGTGGTTGACGACACCCACTTAACTAACACGTTTACGCATTAGTTGTTAATTCAAATTTGGGCTGTTCTTGTCCGCTGATATACTGGGTTCCAAGCAATTGGATATTCATGGCACCGATACGGTCGTCATTGGAACGATAACCACAATTGGCACAGTAATATTCATGCTTTCCATGATTGCGATTGTCTTTTTTGATAACTCCGCATTTAGGACAGCGTTGTGATGTATATTGGGCAGAAACTTCAACCACTTCACAGTTATTCAGGTGTGCTTTATAAGTTAAAAATTGTTCCAATTGATAAAAAGCCCATGATTTATTTTGACTTCGTAAAGATTTAGGCAGGTCAGCACGTTCAAAAGAAACACCGTTGAGGTTTTCCAATACAAACAAGGTATTGGCACCATATCTTTGAACGAGTGTCTTAGATAAGCGATGATTGACATCACTCATCCAACGGTTCTCTCGTCCCGATAATTTCTTTAAACGTCTTTTAGCGGATTTAGTACCTTTAGCCTGCAAGGTGGCACGAAGTTTTTGATATTTGGCACGTTTGCGCATAATTGCTTTTCCGTCAAAAAAGGCAGTTTTGCCTTGCTCATCATAAGTGGTAGCCAAAAAGCGCAGTCCTCGGTCAATACCTACAACGTGTTTTACCTCTTGCTTATCAAAATCAGCAACTTCTTTAGTAGCTGAAATATGCAAATACCACTTGTTGCCAGATTTAAGCAACTTAGCCAAACCGAATTTCCAAGTGCCGTCAAAGTACTGACTGAATCCATGACAAACAGGGGTTGCTTTAACACGACCATCAAGGGTGTTGATTGATAGTTGACCGTTACTCAAATAAGACCAGTCACGATTGCGTTGAAGGTCAACTTGCGGACGATTAAAAGAAATCGGTTTGCACAACCAATTCAAATTTCGTGTTTCACGATGCCATTCGCCAGTATTTTGGTCTTGATACTTATAAGGTCTGCACGACATTTGAGTCTTGACGGTTTTGTAACGTGCAATAACAGTTCTAATTACAGATTGAGCCATTTGAGATTTAAGGCTGAACAAATTACGCAATTTAGAGTAGAGTTCTTTGTTCAACCTGCTTTGTTTCATGTCAAAATCATGATTGAAGATGTATTTAGATACATAGTTGCACGCTTGGCGATATTGTTCCATTGTTTTGGAAAAGCTCAAAGCAGTTTCAGAATTAGTAATCTTTAGTTTGACTTTAATTGTAACTTGCATTTCCATTAGGTTCACCTCACTTTCTTCACTAACAATTATATCATAAATAATTAGTGAAAAACATTAAAAGGGGGAAAGAGGGTAAAAAAGTAATCTCTAACGAGCTTATAAGTGGGGGCTGTCCCTCCAGTGGTTAAAACCACTGGTATCTCGCCCTATATCAATGAATATCCGTGAATTCCATGTTTGCGGTTCTCTTTCCTACCATATTTTCCACCAAATCCATTTCGCTCATGCCCGCCATCTGCAAGATAGATTTCAAATTTTTCCACGGGATTTCACTGGGCTTTATTTCACCGGTCTTTTCTGACTTAAGTATTACAGCCCATCCATCATACAAATATTCAACATCACGGTAAAACGAATGCGGTATAATCAGGTCAGCATTGTCGTTGACCTTCTTTCCACTATTTTCTGCAACATCTTTAAGCAGTTTCAGAAATTCATTCAGTTCTTCGTTGTTCATGTTAACTTTCCCTCTTTCTGAGAATTTGCATTTCTCCTTTTTACATTCCACTATGTCTGATTATTTCGCCACAACCGTCATCTAACCATGGATTTCGATTTACATTAATGTTCCTCCTGCATTCGTACATGTTTTCCTTCTGCCAAATAAAGAACTTTGCAATAACTGTCCCAGATATAATCATAGACATAATATCCTTTCAGTTTGTCGCCCTTCTTTGCTTTGTCATAAAGTTTACTGTCACTGATATAATAGCTTTCTCCGTTGAATTTCACAGTTAAACACTTTTGCACGCCTTTTCCGCTTGATGACTTTGCAAGGTATCTGTCAGTGACTGTTACCTTGTCCGTTGCAAAAAGCTTCCCCGAATCACAATATTCTTCCATTGTCCGTTCATGTGTCCGTTCATGGCATTCACGTTCTGGCGACTGGTAAAAAGCATAGCAAATAATCAATGTGACGCAGATTGCAATTGCAAGCACAATCGCGTAAAAACACCACGGGCCATCAGAAAATTCCTCTTTAGTGTTATTCAGTTCTTTTTTCAAAAGTTTAATCATTTTCATTCTTTGAATCTCCTTCTTTTATCGGTTCTATCACTTCAATGATTTTATTAGCCAAAAACAAGAAACAACCAGTAGTCGTCCAGCATCCTAACATGTAGTTTTGAACGCTTGTGGCAAAGAACCGCATTACCAATGCCATAATTCCAAAGCCTGTCAAGAAAACAAGTGCCATCTGCACTTTTATTTTCCAACAAGACGTATTTTGTCGGAGAGCATTGATTGAAAAACACATCCAAATGTATGCAATTACAAAACGCGGCTTTACGGACATTGAGCACAATGTCACTCCATACGTAAAAAACGCATACACAAGCATAATAAAATCCATTTTTGCTCTCATTTCTATTTCCCCGTGACCTCATATCCGTCGACGTCATGAAGCTTATTTGTGCCTTCGACAACGTGACCTTTCACTTTTTCACCGATTTTGACGCTTTTATACAAATCGTCGTCAACCGACTTGTATTTTTTGCCCCTGTAGTTAACGATGGTTTCATAATCGATGCCTACAGTTTTTTTATTAACGACTTCAATGTTATTTACCTTTTCCACTGAAGCAGTTTCGTATTTATATTCATCGTAACCGCCGACGCACAATGCGGTCACTAACACTACCCCAATAACAAACCCGATCATCTTAATAAGTTCTCCGTTGCTAGGCGAGGATGCGGATGCCAAATTTATAAATGCAAAAAAGCAAATAACCATTGAGATTCCTAGGATTAATTCGTATTCCATTACTTATCCTCCACTTTTTCAATCGTTCGTTTTAGTTCTTGCAATGACTGTTTGTATCCATATCCCAACAACGATTGCTGAGCCGTTACAAATGTTCCCATCGGAACGATTCTGAATTCAAGTCCTTGCGACCCCATGTACTCGATTCGCAGTTTGAATAAGAACTTTTCGTTCAATTTTACGTTATATGTTTCAACCCTTGGTTTTCCATCCACGCAATTGTGTTGTGCAGTCAAATTTTTTTCAAACGTTACAAGACCTTTACTTGTCAACATTTTTTTGAGTTTCATTAGTCTTCCTCCTGCTCAATCGTTCTTCCTCCTCATCACCCCGCTAACCACCACTTGTAAAACAAATACATGAGAACACCACATGTAAAGAATGCTGCAGAAACAATGCGTTCTAATTTATTCATATTTTTCATCGGAATCTTCCTCCTCAAGCAGATAGGCAGCTATGTTGTTAATACTCGTGGTAGCCCAATCTATTTGCGCAAAGGCATAGCAGAAATCTTTTGGTCGTGCCGCCACAGCCGTATGAATATCAATGCGTTTTCCAAGGCCGTAAATCAAGTGCCAGATCTTGCATTCCACCTCAATTATATATTTGTATTCGTCGTCGATATTAAAATCCGTCACCCCGAAATCGCTCAGTTCGATCATTCCATCCGGACAATTGTTCATACCGTCCATTCGCCGTGCATAGATGACAACGTTGTCCCCACAAACATCGATGGATGATGTGGTTATACTGCACCACTCACCATCTTCCAGCGGCTCGATAGTCATGGTTTGGTTATACCCGCTCCCTTCTTTGAGCAGAGCTTTCAGTTCAGCTGCCAAATCATTTGTCATTCTCATCGTCTCCTCTTCAATGTTTGCCCCGTTAAGTATTTCGTTTTCGATTTTCATTTTTTGTTCTTTCTTTTATCAGCGCAAGCTTTTTCAAATATATTTCTTCGAGTCTGGTCCAAAACCTCGCCGGTACGCCCAATGTTTTTTCGAGTTTGTTTGCGATTTCCGTTGTCAGTAACGCTTTCCCTTCTAAAAGCAACGCAAGTTCTTTGTCGGAAATGCACATTTTCTTTGCGAGTTCTTTTCGGCTCATGTGCTGTTGTTTCAGCTGCTCTTTAATTGTTTTGCCAGGCGGTGTTGCGATAATTTCAAAACTCATCTTCTTCACTCTCGATATGCACCAAATCATTTTCATCAGGCAACTTCAATCGGCTAGCTATCTCTTTCAGAACACCACCATAACCGTATTGACGAGTGCCAGCAAGAGCTTCCTCCAAATCCTTCAAATGTCGCAAATTTATTTCATCATCAACATCATCATTTAAATAATCCTTTGATTTTAACTGATACTTTGCCACTTCCAAAGCTGCTGAATTCAATGCTCCTTTTCCTTTATTGTCATATATTTGCTTAAGACTTACCATTGGAGTGTAATCCAGTTTTGAAGCCCTTTTCCACAATTCAGCCCATTCATTTTGCGTAATATAATCATCATGAGTCTTGAAATACGTAGATTTTACCATCAACAAAACGTGCAAACACGAATGGTAACTACCGTCAGTTTCATTTACCGTTATTTCGGTTGAACGAACATATCCGAGTAAATTTTTCGTTACTTTCTTGTACTTTGACAACTTATTAAAAGCTACCGTAAGTTTCTTCAACGTTGATTTCAATTCTGTACCATTACAATTTTTTACCGTCAACGTTAAAAAAAGAAATTTCGCTTTCGGGTACTCTTCAATTGCGGTATTCAAAACCTTCTTCAATTCATACGTAACTTTCAAACTCCGTCTCCATTGGCACATTGGGCATAACCGAGATTTACAGAACCATGCCTGATACAGTTTCTTTTTCCCGTTGCCGTCAACAGCAAAGGCAAGTTTTTCAGCGCACCCGTGAACTCGATATGCTTTCTTGAATTTCAAAATTTGAAGGTAATCTGCATATTTAAGATTCTCAATCTTTTTTTGTCTCCACGGTTGACGTTTCCCGTTTTTCTCATCAATCATCCGTTCGTCTTCGTTGAGTTCAGGCAGTTTTACTTCTTTGTTCATTCGCTATCTCCTCCATCTTCAAATGCAATCAGTCTCGTTATATATTCACGTGCTTTAATTAAATCATCAGTTCCGTTTTTGTCTTTATAGCTCACTAAGCATTTCAAAGCATTGCCTCTCAAAAACCCTCTTGTCTGATCTTCAGACATCAGCCCCTCTTCAAAGCGGTCAATCAAATCTTTACCATCTTCGCCTGTATAACGTTGCGGATGGTTATATTCGGTTATGTCGGTTTCGAGTTCTTCTGACGCTTCTTTAGCAAGTTCATTCGCTCTTAAATTTGCACGCTCGATCCCAACCATAACTGCCAAGCTGTCGCATTTGTTTTGATTCCAATCGTTTTGCCAAAACAAATCGCTATTAATATATGCTTGCAAACTTTCGAAGCCATCTAGCAAGATATCTTTATAGTCATTCGGCAAGATACCCTTCTCTTCAGCAATACGAGCTATCACTAAAGCTTTTATAAGCCCCTTTTCGCTTATTTTGACTGTTTCTTCTGTCATTTTTCTTTCTCCTCAATCCGTTCAATTGTAAGAACGTCGTTGGCATTGATACGAACAGGCCACTCGCTTCCGTTTTGCTCAGTCCAGATGCCAACAAAACCATTTTGGATTTCAAAATACCGTGCTTCGATTTCTCGAAGGTGCTCATTAAGTTGGGGGCATTCACCTGAGTACGTATATGCTTTGTATGTGATTTTATATTTCATTCTTCTTCCTCCAATATCTCGTCTTTCAATGCATTAACGTCCCGCAAAAAATCATACAATGCGTCATCATCATATCCGTTGCAATTTTTCAACTGGTCAATAACGTAGTGTTTTATATAAAAATAATCATCATCATCGTTTGCGTCCGCTATTGCCATTAGTTTCTTGAGTATATTTTTGTTAATTTGTATCATTTTTCTTCCCACTCGCTTTCTGATTCTTCCAGTTCTTCATTCATACTCAAAACCATGTCCAAAACCATGTCTTGAAAACAGTTGCGTTCGTCAAGCAACACTTCATAGTTGTGTTGTGCGCATTCAATTAGTTCAATCAAATCCGATTTTGTCATGCCTTGTAACGTGCTTTTTTCGTAAATCGTGTTTCCACCATAACATGCGTTAAAGTGCCCGTCCTTAAATTTTGCTTTCATTTTCGTTTCTTCCTTTCTTTTACCAGTTCTATCAAAGCGTTTATGATTGCGTAAATTACTGAAATGACAATAAAGCTAATCCATTTATGAGTGGTCATTTTTCGGCGACCGTGATACCTTCAATAGCAACACCTTTTTCAATGTTTTCTGTAAGATAGAAGACAACATCGTTCAAAACGTTGCTCTTTAACTTGTCAGAGACATCTTCATCATATCGTTTAATACGATAGTCCCACTGTTTTTCAGGGTCGTATTCGATGGTGTATTTGCTGGATTCCATTTTGATTTCTTTTATCATGATATCAGTTTCCTTTCTGTATGTGTGAGTGTCGTGAGAATCGAATCTCGATTTTTCATTTTCGTTTCTTCCTTTCTTTTATCAGTTCTATCGTAATGTGCACAATTGCATAAATTGCCGAAATGACAATAAAACTAATCCATTTATGAGTGGTCATTTTTCTTTCTCCAGTTCTTTTTTTCTCAAGTCGTCATATTTTTTTGCATCCTCTACATATTCTTTCCCGAATTTTTCAGTCATGAATTTTCGATATGTAGTTGTTGCCTGGTTATCATCTTTCAACCACTCGGTATCTCCGACATCAACAAAAAAATCGTTGAGATAATAATGAATCCAATACTCAACTAACTCTTCTTCCCATTCGTCCCAGTAGTCGCCCTGCATTTCATATATATCAGATGACTTTCTGTCAACCTTGAAATCCGTCAAGTAGCTTCTGATATCCCACCATTCCAATTCCAAAATTTCTTTACACAAATCTTCCAAATCGTTGTCCGTTAATTTATCAAGATATTTCATCTTTTTTATACCTCTCTTCCTTCAATGTTTCTTCATTCGTCATCACCAAGCCATTCATCTTTTTCTCGTTCAATTTCTTCCCAATCATCTCGTTCTTGTTCGTCATTTAATAATTGTTCAATCAATTCTTCTTTTTCTTCCACTTCTTTTCTCGAATCGTTCAAGTCCTCAAGCAATAACTGTAGTATCTTCAGCGCTTCGGGGTTCTTGATATACCTTATCGTTTTATCGTCTACAATGACGGGAATGCCTTTATAATCGCTGACTTCCGTATCAATTTTGATAATCATTTTTCTTTCTCCAATTCTTCTTCGGTAGTTTCTGCTTTGATTAATTTATTTGTGATGATTTTGTCAATTTCAGGTACCTCACAGTTTGTGCATTGCAAAATCATTGCTGTCAGATTATCTATGCTCTCATAGCTTTCGAACGCTTCTCTGGCATCAGCCCACGTTTCCCAACCGCACATGTCGGTATAGCCAAAGTATTCGGCATTGGTCCAGTCCCACTTTCTGCCTCTGAGAGATGCAAGTATCTGTGTTGGCTTCCACCCTTCAAACACCTTATTAACCGTTTCGTCATCGGCTTTATAGATATATGCCCCCTTAACATTCTCAACTCCAAGACTTTTAAGGACTTTATTGTAAACATCAATGAGTTTTTCGTATGAAAGTCCTTCAAGAGCATTCTTGATTTTCCTTTCCACTTCAGCTTCTACAATCTCGTCAATTTCGAGCACTCCGCATCGTATGCAACGTGTCTCGATTGCCGTTGCCAAGTTATTCGTATCCACGCAATCTTCAAGAACTTCGTACCATCCCAGTGTCCGCCAGCCACAAGCGTCGTCATAAGCAAAGTAGTCAGCGTGCAGTCTGCCCCTGTCATTAAAATAATGTATTACTTCCGACGGTTTCCAGTTCTTAAATACCCTGTCAATCGTTTCATCATCATTTTTGTAAATATATTCCCGTTCACTAACGCCAAGGACTTTAAGGACGCCATTATACACGTCAACAAGCTTTTCGCATGGAAGTCCGTCAAGCACGTTCAGGATTTTGTTAAAATCAGTCATTTTTCTTTACCTTTCTTCATTCAGTGTTTTATTTTCATTTCTTGCAATCCGTAAAGCTTCTTCAATCGTATTTGCTTGAACGATTACGTTGCCGAGACTTCTTCCGTCGTCGGTGTCAATCAAAAAGTATCTCATGCGAACCCTTCTTTCAATTTAATACGCTTATATTATAACATGAATGGTCTTTTTTGTCAATAAACACAAAAAACACGCTTGAAAGCGTGTTTGCTGATTATCTGATTCTTTGCACCTTGTACTTTTCCAGTCCCGTTCTGATACTCGTGAATGAAAACGTATAATGATACGATACAAGACGATATTTGCGGTCTGTTTTCAATTCGACCGTTTCGTTGTAAATGTGTGCTGACGGATTGTCTTTTGCAAGGTCTGCGACTTTTGCGTAAGCCTGTTCCCGACTGTCAAAGTAAAACGTACGGTCAACGTGTTCTCTTTGACCGAAAAACACGTCAATAATTACAAGTGGCATTACGATTACAAGAAATGCCCATAAAACTCTTTTGATTTTTTCCTTCATTTTTTTGATTTCCTTCCTTGACTTTATGTACATATTATATCATTAAAAGCCAAAAATGTCAAATGAAGACGCGTCTAGAAACGCGCTTTTGACCCATACCCATACTATTTAGAAATAGATAAGGTACACCAGTACTGCCAATCGGGTCAGCAATTCGAAAATATCATTAACGTTATTAACCGTCATCGTATTAATCATTTTTCTGCCTCCGATTCAATTGTGTCAAAAACACGCATCGCGCCTTTTTGTACCTTGTCAGCGGGAAATTCTTTCAGTTCAGCAATACCGTGCAACGAATACCCTTCGTTTATCATGTCGGCTTTAATGACGCCTATCGTTGCTTTGACCTTGCGAGCATTCATACAGCTTTTGTAAAAGTCTTTCGACGAAATCATGGGATGTTTCGGACTCGAAACACATTCTTTTCTCACGGAACATTTTGCGGTTTTTATTGCTTTTTCCTTAGCCTTTGCATCGTCGACCACTCTTTTTATTTCATTTTGTGTCATATATTCATTTCTCATGAGTTTTTTCAAGTCTTCCTGACCAAATACGGGCGACACTGCGTTGGCAAACATTCTGAACGTATGATGTGAATCAAGCCACGTCCTGACCAGTCCTTTTCCGCTGTACATGCATTCGAAAATGATACTGCTTCGTTTGAGCATATCGAACGAAAATAACTCAAGTCCTAATTTTTTGGCTTGGTCTCGAACGTATCGTTCCATTTTTTTCGAACGCATCGGCGAACCAAAAAACGAGATTACGAATCCATCATCATACAACAGGTAACGGCTTTGCATTTCTTTCCATTTTTTCAGTGTTTCTGTCAATTTTTCGTCCATTTTGACTTTTTTGGGAGCCTCGTTTTCGAATAAAAAATAATTATTCATTTCTCGACGGTACAAAACGGAATTTCGAACGCAAATGACATCATCGTCAAAATCGACGTCTTCCCACCGCAAAGCATACAGATGACATCTTCTCAATTTTGCGTGCCAAACGATTTCAAGCGCCGTTACAATCAATTCTTTGTAATATTCGTCACCATCAGTACGCAAATTGCTCATCAACTTCTGGTAATCTTTGAGCGTCCAATATTCTTTTTCCAATTGATTAGCCCTTTCTTTGATGTCAACTACCCCAGTCTAAAGACTGGAGCTTGTGAGAAATCAAATCAGCATGATTCGACCGACCACAATTTGCATAGATACATCATTGCGCAGTTGATAAAAACAACCGCGTCTTATACGATAATTACCAATGCCTTTAGAGTCCGCAAGTTGCCGAACGGACTTTTTATTTGATTGTCAAACGTTTTTATCGTTCTTCGGCAAGTTTTTCCAATCCTTTGTCAAGAACGTTCAGTGATGCGTTGACGTCCCTGATGTGAAACGTTCCGCAGTTCGGACAAGTCCATTCTCTGTCTTTCAACGTCAATTTTTTGGTATTTTCAGTTCCCATGACAAAACCGCAATCATGACATTTCTGAGTCGTATTTTTCGGGTCGACCGTAACAAATCTTCTTCCGTACATGACCGACTTGTACGACATTTTTTCAAGGAAAAGTCGCCAGCCGACGTCTGAAATAGATATCGCCAAAGCATGATTTTTGAGCATGTTGGAACTTCTCAAATTTTCGGCTACCACCAAATCGTGGCTATTGATAAGTGCGATAGACACCAAATTCAAGAAGTTGTTACGCTGATTGCGAATCTTGTCATGCATTTTTGCAATCAGGCGTCTTTGTTTTTGATAATTCTTGGCTTTTTTAAGATTTCTGTTCTCTGCTTTTGCCCGTTTTTGACGTCTTGACAGTTTTCGTTGCTGTTTTGCGAGCTTATTTTTTATGATTCGATAGTATTTCGGGTTTTCAACTCGTTCACCATTGCTGACGGTCAAAAAGTTTTCGGTGTTAAGGTCGATTCCGACTTGTGAATCGGTTTTTGGTTTTGTTTGCACGAAAGGCGTATCGGACGCTAATTGCATTGATACGAAATACCTGTCGCAAGCGTCCTTATTAATCGTTACCGTGCCGATTCGGACGTCTTTTTTGTTATTCAGAATCCGTTTATGCGAACCACTTACTCGAAGTCTGCCAATCTTCGGGAGCTGAATATGTTCGTTATCTGAAAATTTAATTGAACCGCTGAACATGTCCGTGGTGGTTGCATTTTTGCCATATTGACAATTGGTTTGGTAGTTTTTGCAATAGCTTTTCTTACGAAACTTAGGAACACCTGTCCGATGAACTTTTCTGAACATGTTCCAAGCTTTTCTGTAATTTTGAATAGCATTAGCTTTGGCTAAACTGTCAATACGTTTGTCTTGCATATATTGATAATGATTAGACATGTTTCTAGCATTTTTGCGTTTTTCCAATTCGTTGATACGGTCGATGACCGTTTCAATCGGCAGTTTGACTTGTTTCAGCTGATACAGTTCCTTGTCAATTGCAACCAGTTTGTTGTAGACGGCTCTGCTGACGTCTGAATTGATTTTGATGATTTCTTTTTGTTGCCTGCTTGGATAGATTCGCATTTTCAGACCGTAATGATATGCTAAGTCTTTCATTTTCTTCATCGATTTCACCTCCTTCCTATGTTTTTGGGCAAAACAATTGACTATGTGCATTTATTATACACCGTGAGCCTATCCATCCCATGACTAAAGTCACGGGATTTCTGGCTAGGCATAATTAAAAATTACTCATCCAACAACAGATAAAGTCGCAATTGTGCCAAAGCCATTGTTTTTACGGCTTTTTTGAAGTCTTTTTTATCGCTTGTGTCAAATTCGACGCTGAGAGCGATGTTGTTTTTCGTTTCGTCATTAACGCTGATTCCATGCGCTTCCGCATAATGCTTGATTGCCTTCTTGATTTTTGAAGATGAAAAAGAAGAACAACTTTCGATGTTGAACATCGTATATCCGTAATCAGACAAATGATATTTTTTGTTCGCATCTTGCGTCACATAATATGTCAGATTGTCACCAATCATATCGACAAGCGGAACATCGACCGTGAATTTCAGACCCTCAACTTCCAAAGCGGGAGCGTGAGATTCGACCTTTTCAAGCCATTTGTCCGAATTCTCAATTTTTTCAAGTTGCTCTTTGAGCATTTCCATGTGTTCCATTCCATACACCTGCGCTTCTATCGTCGGCTCTTGGCTAATTCCGCAATTTGATATGAATACAAGTCGCCTTTGGCTTCATTCCAGTCAGTTGCTTCCTTGCCCAAATTGTTTTTCGAGAGTTCCATGTCCGTGGCGTCCAGTTTGAACGTGCCGATTTCTTCTTTAAGCGGGCAACCGTATCTGGCATTGTGCAAAAAGCATCGGTTTTTCAGCGTTGCGCGTTTCTTTTCGACGTCGTACACGTATCTTTCCAAAAAGGAAAAATTTCCTCCGCAAATCAGACAATCGTTGACCTGTTGTCCGATTCCGTTTTCGATGTCAACGATTTTAACCTTGAAGTTCTTTTTCATTTTCATTTCGTAAGCGAAATTTTCACTCATATTTTGTACCTGTTGTTCGCTCGGCATGTAACGGAACGTCATCGTGCGTTCATTTTTTCCTCCTTCATCGAACGTAATGTTGTATTTTTTCATTTTGAAATCCTTCTTTCAAATATTTTTTCGTCATATTTTCCCCAACGCGTCACAAAAATGTTTTCAAACAGCTTGTTCCATTTGTTCTTTGACACGATGCGGTCATACTGTTTCTTTGCGTACGGTACTAAAACATTCATCGCTCCCTCTTTCTTTTCGGGTCTGATTATATAGTTCATAACCGTATCAATTTTCTGTCCTCGCCTTGTATTGCGTCCCAAAGACTGCTGATAGTTGATGTCCGATGCGGGCAAATCCAAATAAATCGAAGTGTTGCTTGCTTTTGACTCGAAAGCCGTTGCACCGCTCAAATACTGCACGAACACTGGGCTTTTTCCATCGTTTTCTTCAAAATAGTTCGACGAATGCCCGTTGACCTCGAAATGTCGCATTCCGCGTCTGTCAAATTCATCTTTCAGTCCTTGCAAAGTTACGTCGAAATTGTAAAAAATCAAAGGCTGATTCGTTTTTGATGATTGGCAGATTTCGATTACCTTGTCAAGCACGTTTTTATCCGTGGTCAGCGTTCTCACGTAATCGACGCATTTCGTCGTGTTGTCCGTATATGCTTTCTGTCTATCCATTTTTTCAACGTGAGCTAACTTCTCAAGACCTTCATCGCTCAAACGCACCCTCACGTCCTTAAATTCATTTTTAGGGATGTGAAAAGTCCGTGGGGCATCGGGAGCGTAAATGATTTTGCTCAGCTTTTTCAAAACTCGAATCTTGTCAACGAACATTTCGCCATGAATTTTGAATTCACGGTCGACTATCATATGGTTGATGTCGGTTATGTTCAATCCTCTCTGAAAAGCATTCGTATATCCCACGATTTCTTTTTTGTAAAAATCGTTTCGACTGGTATAATCCCCGTTCAGCACAAGGTACCCGACTGTATCCAAAATGCTCGTATCAAACGGAGTCGCCGTCAGTCCTAAGATTTTTAACTCCTTGTCGCTTTCTTCCGCAAGCGTTCTGAAAATGCCTCTAAAATTCTGATTTGCAGTCTTGGTCGCATCCCTCAACTGCATATGCGTTTCGTCAAGAATCAGAAGCGTATCCTCTTTTTTCAGTTCTTCGATGAATTCCTTCCACAATTCGGGTTTTCTCGTCTTCATGACGTTCAACCCCGCAAAAGTACCGATTTCCTGATTGTTTATCTTGACGATTTTCATTTCGATTCCATAGTATTTTTCACAACTTTCAATTGCTTCATTGAATGACTTGTCAAGCCTTTTCGCTTTCGGAGCGATTATCATGATTTGAATTTTTCCATGTTTTGCCAACCGATTGGCAACCTGCATTGATATGATTGTCTTGCCATAGCCGACGGGAAGCTTGAGCAACGTGAACCTGTTATCCAGTACGTGTTCGAACGCCCCGAATGCCACTCCTTCGGTAAGCGGGTCTTCAAAGTATTCTTTTGGCAACATTTTATCATCACCTTTATAGTTTTGTAATATATTTATTATACAACAATTAAGTTGTTTTTGTCAACTTTCGACAATGTGACGCATTCGGCTACTTCTTGCGAATTAAGATACGCTTGTAAATTTCATTGCCGTTCAAAATTGGACCCGAGCCGTACTTGCTTGCCGTTCTTATTGCTTTTACTTCATCGCTTTTGTCCCAAGAAGAAGCCATTCCTAAAATTTCAAATTGCTCAGAATCATATTTATCCATAAAAGTAATCGGAACTCCCATAACACCATCATAATCAACGGGAATTTCAGCCACTTTGTTTACGTTGATTGCATTGTAATCGTCATATTTATGATATTTTTCTGGAACGTATCGTTCTTGCAATTCCAATTTAAAATTATGACGAGACGGATAATCAAGATTAGTGAACCAGCGAACGCCTTTAACTCTGATGAATCTTTTTCCGTTTTCGTCAATTCCGCACCCCCATGCATTTAGAGGGTAATCATCGGGAACGTAAAATTTTCTGTCCCCCGAATGAATGGAAGCACCGTACCAAAGAAGATTCTTTTTAAATAACGGAAATATTTGCTTGCAGGTCACAGCATTCATGTTGCCGATAATCAAAAACTTTTTCTTATGTTCAACAAGAGATGCCATATAATCGCGGAAACAATTCCCACACCAGCCGATAATACCATTGTGACGCACAAGCATAATATGATTTTTTTCGAGCGTCAAGCAATATACATTATCATCGTATGAAATTTTATCTGGTACTCCGTATTTTGAAAATTCAGTTCTTCTCTCAAAAAGCACGTTTATGCTGTAGTAAATTCCAACTTCATTATCATAAGAATGCTTTATTTCCGCTTTCCTTATTTGCGTTGTTATTCCATAAATTTTAAGAATAAGTTCCTGAATATCGTCCATTAAGGATTTTGATGCTGACGATAAGTGGTAATGCCCGTCCGCACATCTGCTTCCGTCTCCGTTTAAATAACCCTGAAATAAGCATCTTAACAAATCCGTGTTCAGTTCAAGAAATTCTCTCGGAATATGCTTGTCTGCGCTTCTCCCGAACTGAGAAAGATACTCCCATAATTGCTTTGAATAAACATTATAGTTGTTATTCCCGTCACCCCTTTTAGAAACAGTTGCAGTGAATCCGATACTGCGGATTAAATTCAATACATACTGCTCGTTCTGCTCATTCTGTTTAACGGAAATCGTATAGTCACGCTTGCCATATGTATTGATATGGCCACGCCAACAACCGTCTGCCAGCCAAAAACCGAAAAATTCAAGCCAATCTTTCATTGGTATTTCTTTTTTCGGCACAACGATTTCCTTACGAGAATATTGTTCAAGTTGCACTGTTTCTGGCAAATAAAAATATTCTGTCTGCTTTCCAATCCACGAAAAGCCTTTTAAAGGCAAAAGATAAGACTTCTTCACGTCTTCTGCATTTACAAGTGGTATAGGTTTTATATTATTATGTGCATCTTTATGATATGCATACATTCGATGATTGCCAGTAACGCAAAAATCCATGTTCTGATTATGAAAATGATAAAGCTCTCCGTTTACGGGACTTGAAATGGAATCTACCACTTTAACCATTTCAATCTGTTTGTTTTCAGGATTTAATGACATGATAATGTCTTTATCAATATTCACATTTTTAATAAGCTTCCAACCATGGTTTGTCATAACTTCGGTATCGCTTGAATAACAGCTGAAAGGTGGATTTGTGACCACGATGTCGCACTTGTCTAAAACATTCAAGCATTCATCACTTCTGAAATCACCGTTGCCTTCCAATGGTGTTTTTGTACCAACTTCAACATCGTTGTCGTTTCCGCCGGCGTATTCCATCTCATATGTGGCTTCTTCTTTGTCATAATGCGTGGAAATCAGCTTTTTTAAGCCCAATTTCGCAAAGTTCAAATGAAAATACTTCCAAAATGCGCTCCATGTTGGGTCGTCACAGTTGCACAGAACAATCTTGCCTTTAAATTGCCCCTTGTAATGCGTCAGTTCTTTTTCTATATCTTCAAGTTGCGTGTAAAATTCATCGTTTTTTCGCGTTTTTGCTTTGTGCAAGTTTGAATTGCTTCTCATAGTTTTATTACCTCTTAGTTTTGAAATATATTTATTATACAACAATCGAACTTTCTTTTTCATGTCCCGAAAATAAAAAAAGAAGCCCATTTAAGGGTGATTATTGGAAAACAATGGCACTTCGTCTATAATGTATGTAGGCAATAACGACAAACCGTTAAATATTATAAAAAAGGAGCAAAAAATGTATTCCGTAACTGGCAGAATCAGAAGTATTAAGCAACCTAGAGGCGGATATATCAAGCCGTCCGAATTCAAAACGATTGAACTGAATGACGGGCAGGTATTGAACGATAAAGAAAACGTTCACGCCTCAATAATAGGAATGGCAGTGGATTATCTTACGAGGCTTATGATTGGCTCCGATTTGTTGGAAGCTTTCAAAATTTCCGTTAAGGGCGTGAATTCGGCGATAAGATTGGGCGCAACCACAATTGATGAAGCAAAAAAGTATTTAAGCAGTATTGACGGATTGAATGACGACTCTATTATCAACGCATGCAAAATGGTTACGTTCGACGTGTGGTACAGAAATCCTGTGAACGCACCACTGGCAAAAACGGCAAAAGAAATCAATCCCGATAAAGCAACAATCGAAAATATCAGAACGATGGTCAAAAGAAGCATTAATTTTTTTGACGAATACGGTCCAATAACCGTTGACGGATTCACGTTTGAACCCAACGGATATACGGAAACGGTATCGGCTGGCGACGGAGATTTTCTGACTGCTGATACGTTGTGGGATTTTAAAGTTACAAAATCAAAACTGACAAACAAGCATACATTGCAGTTATTGATGTATTGGATTATGGGTCAGCATTCAGGCAAGCCTGAATACAAGAATCTTACGAAACTAGGCATATTCAATCCAAGACTGAACACGGTATATCTTCTTGACATGGGCAACGTTTCTGCGAAAACGATTGCTGATGTCGAAAAAAATGTAATCTGCTATTGATTCGCAAGCTATCGGCAGACGCGATGAGACAAAAAAGACGGTCACTTTTCCGTTGGTTGGAACGTGACCGTCTTTTATTTTTTACCTTCAAGGACTTCCTTATCCGTTATTTCAGTTCGTTTACGTTGACGATTTTTCCCAAAGACGTGTCATAACTAATTGAATACGTCTTTGTTCCCGTCTTTTGATTGCCGTTCGTTGACATTTCATACTGTGCCATTGCTTTTCCCGTAATGACGTTTCCGTTCGTTGAAGTCAAAAACACGGTCAAATTTTCAAGCCTTGATGAAACGTTCAACGTATCCACGATTTCAGCACTGGACTTCGTGCCGTTTCCGAACAGTCCCCTGTTTGCAACCACCGATGGCGTCGCGTATTCTTTGACTTCGCTTCTTCTTGCCAAGTAGCTTTTTGAATCGCCATACGTAAAGGCAATCTTGAAAAACTTTTTCGAAATGCCTTTCAATGCGCTTTCGTCAAGGCAATGATTTGCTATGCTCTTCATTTCGGGGCTTCCATTGTTTTTCGCATACGCATAGACATCCTGCTCGATTTTGGCTTTCTTATCCGCATAGGCTTGAGTTGCCTTCTTTAATTCTTCAGTCGACGCTTTCGCCTGGTCGGACGTCTGAATCGCTTTATATACGCTCGCCCCCGTCAAAAACATGGTGACTGTAAAAAAGGCGACCATGAATGTTATTCCGAAATCTTTTTTCACTGCTTTTCGCCTCCCGTCACGATATAGGCGACGTCTTCAAAATTCTGCTTTTTAAAGTCATACATTCCCCAATAATAAGCTTTTCGATTGGTTTTTCCGTTTCCGACCGTTTCTTTCGGAACTTCGTAATCGACGATTGCCAAAGCTTGAATCTCTTTTGTTTCACCATCATATTCCCCAAAACTCACGTCGATCGAATTCACTCGTTCTGCCGTTGGAATTCCGCCCGAAGCCTGACTGATTGTAGGCTCGGTATCGCTAAGCACCTTTTCTCCCAATAAATTCCCCAAAATAGCCTTGATTTCTCCCTTAGCCGAATTATATTCCGC
>ERZ1034969.691-NODE-691-length-17857-cov-10.710538_pt1 | contig 17857 bp, 10 predicted proteins | sample MGYA00520624_ERZ1034969 | MGnify/ENA primary metagenome ERZ1034969 (study PRJEB33766, sample SAMN09781776) | gut metagenome | biome: gut microbiome | host: Homo sapiens | place: Madagascar | study: EMG produced TPA metagenomics assembly of the PRJNA485056 data...
ATATGTATGTATGAGGTTTTATAAATGGATATCTAGGTTATAGTTGTAATAGGAGTGTTTCATGAATAAGATTTTCAAGGTGATTTGGAGTAAAAGCAAAGAGTGTTATGTAGTTGTATCTGAGATTGCTAATAATTACAGTGCTAAGAAAGCTGTACTGACAAGTGTCTTTGCGGTGTTAGCAGTAACTGGTAGTGCAGCTCATGTTATGGGGGCGACCTTGCCGTCGGAATTAACAGACAAAGGCTCTATTAAAATCGGTCAATATGCAACTACTAGTAATCAATCCAGCATTGTTATTGGGACAAGCAGCCAATTTAGAACTTCTTCAGTTGATGGATATAGAGCAATCGGTATTGGTTCTGGTGTTATTGCTAGTGGTAATAATAGTGTTTCTATCGGTGGACATTCTCGAGCGACAGAAGATCAGGCGATTGCTATCGGTGGTGCCTCCGATGATAGTGGTGCTAAGGCGACAGGTTCTCAATCTATTGCTATTGGTGGTAATACTGTAGCTAGTGGGGATTCCTCTATTGTAGTCGGTGGTGATGACGTAGAGGTCGCATTCTCTAGAACTGTAACCTATACAGATATTAATACTGGACAAGCGAAAACAGGGACATTGAGACAGGCATCTATAGATTTGGCAAATATCCAACTGCCTCAATATATAACTGCTACAGCTAGTCATGCAGGGACTGCCATTGGGATGAAAACTAAAGCTGGTGACTTGGGCCTTTCTCTCGGCATGGGGGCGGATTCCGCTACTCGCCTAGATGGTAAGGCTGGTAATGTAGTTAATGCTATCGCTATCGGTGCCGGTGCAAAAGCTAATCGGGATAACTCTATTGCTATTGGCGGTGGTGCTAATACTGATGCAGCGGGTGTGGCACAAACAAGCTATACTATGAGTAATGGAGAGATAGTTAACTGGGCCGGTGGTGAAAATGTGTTGCCTGGTGACGTTGTATCATTCGGTGCTCCTGGTTATGAACGTCAGCTTAAAAATATAGCGCCTGGTATTGTTAGTGCAACTTCTACAGATGCGGTGAATGGCTCTCAGTTATATGCTATAGCTGAGAAGACTTTATCTAAATATATTTCTATTAAATCTGATCTGGCTGGGAATAAATCTAATAAAGGTGCAGAAGCGACTGATTCTATGGCTATAGGTCCGGATGCTTCTACAACAACTGCTGCTACTAAAGGGACTGCTTTAGGTACCGGTGCAACTGTTACTGTAGCGAATGGTGTAGCTGTAGGTTCACAGTCTAAAGCAAGCACAGCTAGCGGTGTAGCAGGCTATAATGTAAATGACTCTAGAACCGATAAATATGGATCTTTATCCGGTAAAGCATTGACATCTACTTTAGGTGCCTTTGCTGTAGGTAATGAGACTAATACACGTCAAATTACAGGTGTGGCTGCTGGTACAGCTGATACAGATGCTGTAAATGTGGCACAGTTAAAGAGTGTGAATTTGAAAGTAGCTGGAGATACTGGTACAGGTGATGTTAATCTTGCTAATAGTACTTTAAATATTAAAGGTGCTGGTCTTGCTAAAACGACTGCATCTGGTAAAGATGTAACAGTAACTGTGACAGAAAAAGCAGTTAAACAAGAAGCTGTTAAAGCGGTTACAATGGCAGCAGCGGATCCTAATGGTCCGATTACTGTGACACCTGAACTTAGTGCGGACAAAGATACAGCAACTTACAAAATTGGTATCGATCCAACTAAGGTAGCAGAATCTACTATCCTGACTTATAAGGATAATGATGGTGCAGATAAGACCGTTACATTAAAGAAAGGTTTGAACTTTAAAAACGGTACTATGACGACTGCTACTACTGCTGCAGATGGGGTAGTAACTGTTGATATCAATGATGATACAAAGGCTAAAATCAATAATGCGGCAACAAATAAGCTAGATAATCTTACATCAGATGGTGAACAAAAGGTTAAGAGCTTATCTGCATGGAAGGTAAAGGCTAATAATAGTAATGCTGAAACAGTAACAGGTGGAGATACAGTTGCATTTAATGATGGCTCTAATATCGCTATTACTCAAAATGGTAAGACATTTACTGTGGCGACTAAAAATGATGTGAACTTTAATACTGTAACGGCTACGACGAAAGTAACAACACCTGCGGTAGAAGGGCTTACTAATACGTCCTGGACACCTGGTACTACAACTCCTGTTAGTGGTCGTGCGGCAACAGAAGATCAATTGAAAGCCGTTGATACACAAGTAGCAACAAATAAAGATGCTATTGCTAAGAATAAGGATAATATCGATAAGAACAAGGATAATATTGCAAAGAATGCGGACAATATCACTAAGAATGCTACAGAAATTGCCACAAATAAAGGTAATATTGCAACTAATACTGCAGCCTTGGCTCGTAAAATCTCTTTAGGTGGTAATACTGGTAGCACAACAGAAAAATCCTTAAGTACAGGTGATGTGAAGTTTAATGTAAAAGGTGCAGGCCTTGTAACGACTTCTGCAGCTGGCGATGATGTAACAGTAACTGTGACAGAAAAAGCAGTTAAACAAGAAGCTGTTAAAGCGGTTACAATGGCAGCAGCGGATCCTAATGGTCCGATTACTGTGACACCTGAACTTAGTGCGGACAAAGATACAGCAACTTACAAAATTGGTATCGATCCAACTAAGGTAGCAGAATCTACTATCCTGACTTATAAGGATAATGATGGTGCAGATAAGACCGTTACATTAAAGAAAGGTTTGAACTTTAAAAACGGTACTATGACGACTGCTACTACTGCTGCAGATGGGGTAGTAACTGTTGATATCAATGATGATACAAAGGCTAAAATCAATAATGCGGCAACAAATAAGCTAGATAATCTTACATCAGATGGTGAACAAAAGGTTAAGAGCTTGTCCGCATGGAATGTAAAGGCTAATAACAGTAATGCTGAAACAGTAACAGGTGGAGATACCGTTACATTTAATGATGGCTCTAATATCGCTATTACTCAAAATGGCAAGACATTTACTGTAGCGACTAAAAATGATGTAAACTTTAATACTGTAACAGCTACGACAAAGGTGACAACACCTGCGGTAGAAGGGCTTACTAATACGTCCTGGACACCTGGTACTACTACTCCTGTTAGTGGTCGTGCGGCAACAGAAGATCAATTGAAAGCCGTTGATACACAAGTAGCAACAAATAAAGATGATATTGCTACGAATAAGGCTAATATCGATAAGAACAAGGATAATATTGCAAAGAATGCGGACAATATCACGAAAAATGCTACAGAAATTGCCACAAATAAAGGTAATATTGCAACCAATACGCAGAACATTGCAACTAATACGGCAGCCTTGGCTCGTAAGATTTCCTTAGGTGGAGATACAGGTAATACAACAGAAAAATCCTTAAGTACAGGTGATGTTAAGTTTAATGTAAAAGGTGCGGGCCTTGTAACGACTTCTGCAGCTGGTGATGATGTAACAGTAACTGTGACAGAAAAAGCAGTTAAACAAGAAGCTGTTAAAGCGGTTACAATGGCAGCAGCGGATCCTAATGGTCCGATTACTGTGACACCTGAACTTAGTGCGGACAAAGATACAGCAACTTACAAAATTGGTATCGATCCAACTAAGGTAGCAGAATCTACTATCCTGACTTATAAGGATAATGATGGTGCAGATAAGACCGTTACATTAAAGAAAGGTTTGAACTTTAAAAACGGTACTATGACGACTGCTATAACTGCTGCAGATGGGGTTGTAACTGTTGATATCAATGATGATACAAAGGCTAAAATCAATAATGCTGCAACAAATAAGTTAGATAATCTTACACCGGAAGGCGAACAAAAGGTTAAGACCTTGGCAACATGGAATGTCGCTACTGCTGCTGATGGCGGAACTCATTCTGGTGACTCCACAAGTACTGTAACAGGTTCTGATACAGTGACTTTTAAAGCAGGTAATAACCTAAATGTAAATCAAACTGGTAGAGATATTACATTCTCCTTAAATAAAGAGATCTCTGATATGACTAGTTTAGGTCTTACAAATCCGGATGGTGCAAAGGCAACTATTAAGACTGGAAAAGGTGATGCTCATGTAGGTGAAACAGACCAAGCGGATCGCATTGTTTATACTAATGCAGCTGGTACTGAAGAACAGGTAGCAACATTAAAAGACGGTTTGCAATTTGGTGGCGATAATAATCCTGAAGTTATTAATAAGACATTGAATCAGAAGCTAGAAGTTGTTGGCGGTGCTGATGCAGCGAAATTGTCCGATAACAATATCGGTGTTAATGCGAAAGACGGTAAGTTGCACGTGCAATTGTCTAAAGAATTGAATAACTTGACTAGCGCTCAATTCAAAAACGGCAATGCAGTATCTACAATCAGTAGTGCAGGCACGACTGTGACAGACGGTACGAATACGACTCAATACGGTCCTAAAGGCATGACCATTAATCCAGGTGCGAATGAAATATCTCTTACCGATAAAGGCTTAAACAATGGTGGTAAAGTCATCTCCAATGTAGCGAGCGGTGGTGATGTTGATACTAATGCGGCGAATATTGGTGATGTGAAGAAAGCGGCTGCAGCATCCAAAACGACAGTATCTGTCAATAAGAAAGATACAGAAACTCCGAATTTGGTACTAGAAGCAACCGTAGATCCTACTGATGGTCATACGAATTACGATATCAAGTTGGCAAATAAAGTTAACTTAGGTAATGGTAATATTGTTCTTGATGGAACTGATGGTAGCATCAAGGCTAAAGGTAATATTACATCTGAAGGCACTGTAGAAGGCAAAGATCTTAAAGCGGGCGATGTAACGGTTAACAAGGACAATAAAGGTACTGTGAACGGTTTATCCAATAAGACCTGGACTCGTGGACAGGCTCCTGTGAGCGGTCAAGCAGCGACAGAAGACCAAATCCAAGCGGTAGATACTCGTGTGATGGCCGTAGAAGATAAGGTAGCGGACTTCGGCTGGATGGCGAAGAGCAGTGCTACAGGCACAGGTCAAGCAACAGGCAATAACGCAGCGACTAAGGTTGGTGATAAAACGGAAGTAGAATTCCGTGCCGGTGACAACCTCACTATTGATCAAACAGGCACTACTTTCACGTATTCCTTGAATAAAAATATGACAGGCCTTGAAAGTGTATCCGTAGGCGATGTGGCAAATGATAAACCGGGCGTTGTATTGAATGGTGCTGACGGCACTATGGGCGTACGCGGTAAAGATGGTGCAAATGCATCTATTACAGCGGCTAAAGGTGCTGACGGTTTGATAAGTACAGGTACTGGTAAAGATCGTATCGTTTATGAAACGAAAGACGCTAACGGCAATCCTGTTAAAGAAACCGTAGCAACAATGAACGACGGCTTGCATTTCGCTGGTGATAACGGAAATACAGTTATCGATAAGACCTTGAATGAAAAACTTGAAATCGTTGGTGGCGCTGACGCAGCGAAATTGACTGATAACAATATCGGTGTTAATGCGAAAGACGGTAAGTTGCACGTACAATTATCTAAAGAATTGAATGACTTGACTAGCGCTCAATTCAAAAATGGCAATGCAGTATCTACAATCACTGGTGCAGGCACGACTGTGACAGACGGTACGAACACAACACAATATGGTCCTAAAGGCATGACCATTAATCCAGGTGCGAATGAAATATCTCTTACCGATAAAGGCTTAAACAATGGTGGTAAAGTCATCTCCAATGTAGCGAGCGGTGGTGATGTTGATACTAATGCGGCGAATATTGGTGATGTGAAGAAAGCGGCTGCAGCATCCAAAACGACAGTATCTGTCAATAAGAAAGATACAGAAACTCCGAATTTGGTACTAGAAGCAACCGTAGATCCTACTGATGGTCATACGAATTACGATATCAAGTTGGCAAATAAAGTTAACTTAGGTAATGGTAATATTGTTCTTGATGGAACTGATGGTAGCATCAAGGCTAAAGGTAATATTACATCTGAAGGCACTGTAGAAGGCAAAGATCTTAAAGCGGGCGATGTAACGGTTAACAAGGACAATAAAGGGACTGTGAACGGTTTATCTAATAAGACTTGGACTCGCGGACAGGCTCCTGTGAGCGGTCAAGCAGCGACAGAAGACCAAATTCAAGCGGTAGATACTCGTGTAATGGCCGTAGAAGATAAGGTAGCGGACTTCGGCTGGATGGCAAAGAGCAGTGCTATAGGCACAGGCCAAGCGACAGGCAATAATACAGCAACTAAAGTTGGCGATAAAACGGAAGTAGAATTCCGTGCCGGTGATAACCTCACTATTGACCAAACAGGTACTACTTTCACGTATTCCTTGAATAAAAATATGACAGGCCTTGAAAGTGTATCCGTAGGCGATGTGGCAAATGATAAACCGGGCGTTGTATTGAATGGTGCTGACGGCACTATGGGCGTACGCGGTAAAGATGGTGCAAATGCATCTATTACAGCGGCTAAAGGTGCTGACGGATTGACAGGTACTGGTGCTGGTAAAGATCGTATCGTTTATGAAACGAAAGACGCAGCAGGCAATCCTGTAAAAGAAACTGTAGCGACTATGAATGATGGTTTACATTTCGCTGGTGATAATGGGAATACAGTTATCGATAAGACCTTGAATGAAAAGCTTGAAATCGTTGGTGGTGCTGATGCAGCAAAATTGTCCGATAACAATATCGGTGTTAATGCAAAAGACGGTAAGTTACAAGTACAATTAGCTAAAGATTTGAATGGTTTGTCTAGTGTGGAAGTGAAGGACGATAATGGTGCATCTACTGTTATGAAAGGTGACATTATTAAAAGCAAAGATGCAGCAGGAAATACTTCTGTTGTAAATGGTTCTGGCGTGACTATCACACCTGCTAATCCGCAAAATCCAAATGCTGGTACAGTGTCTTTAACTACTGAAGGCTTGAATAATGGCAACAATCAAATCAAGGGTGTTGCAGCTGGTACAGCAGATACAGATGCGGTTAACCTTGGTCAATTGAAAAAATCTAATGCTCAGCTTGCTAATGCAATTGCTAATGTTGAATCCGAAACACAGCGAGTAGGCGCTCATGCGGCAGCTATGTCAGCGTTGAAACCAATTCAATATGATCCATTAGAACCAACTCAAGTGATGGCTGGATACGGTAACTATCGTGGTAAGAGTGCAGCAGCATTAGGTCTTGCTCATTACACTAATGAAGATACTATGTTCAACGTGGGTGTTTCCGTAGGTGGACGTCATAATATGATCAATGCCGGTTATACTCATAAGTTTGGTAACAGCGATGCTAAAAAAGCTGTACCAGAACGCTACAAAGGCGGTCCAATCAGCTCCATTTATGTGATGCAAGATGAAATGACCTCTTTGAAACAAGAGAATAGTAGACAGAAGGAAGTATTGGATAAACAACAAGCTGAAATCGAATCGTTGAAAGCTATGGTTAATAGTTTACTAGCAACTAAAGGTTAATAACTAAATATAGTAATTAAAATGATGATTTCGTTATAACATTCTTGTAGTGTTATCCGATGTCGTAAAGGAAAAAGGTTCCGTAGGAAGTTGATGGTCGATAAGCCTCAACTGAAATACGGAACCTTTTTTATTGTTCAAATAAAAAAGTCAAAAATATTTTAAAAATTTATCTTTTGACCTATTGACTTTTTGACTTTTGAGGGTTATTATAATGTCGTAGGGTAAATAATCCCAGTAAAAATAGTATTAGTCAAATAGTTAAACTCTATGATATATGAGGGGGTAAAATATATGAACAACAACTTTAACAACTTTGGTAATGAATTTTCTAGTATGAATGATTTGTTTAATCAATTGATGGGTAATATGGGTGGTTATTCCACGGAACGACGTAGTTATAAGATTAATGGTCGCGAAGTAACTCCAGAAGAATTTGCGTTTTATCGTCAAACTGGTCGCTTACCATCTAATGAAGAAATGCAAGCTGCTCAAGCTGCGCAACAAGGTAAAATTAAACAAGATGGAATCCTTTCTCGTTTGGGGACAAACTTAACTCAACAAGCTCGTGATGGTAAACTCGATCCTGTCATTGGTCGTAATAAAGAAATCCAAGAAACAGCAGAAATCTTAGCACGTCGTACTAAAAATAATCCTGTACTTGTAGGTGATGCTGGTGTTGGTAAAACTGCAGTAGTAGAAGGCTTGGCACAAGCTATTGTAAATGGTGATGTTCCAGCAGCTATTAAAAATAAAGAAATCATTTCCATCGATATTTCCGGATTGGAAGCTGGTACTCAATACCGTGGTTCTTTTGAAGAAAACATTCAAAATCTTATTAAAGAGGTAAAAGCCGCTGGCAATATTATTTTGTTCTTCGATGAAATTCACCAAATTTTGGGTGCTGGATCCACAGGTGATGGTCAAGGGTCCAAAGGCTTGGCGGATATCTTAAAACCTGCTTTGTCTCGTGGTGAAATGACTGTTATTGGTGCTACAACACAAGATGAATACCGTAATACAATCATGAAAAATGCGGCTCTTGCTCGTCGTTTCAATGAAGTTAAGGTAAACGCTCCATCTGCAGAAGATACTTTCAAAATCTTACAAGGCATTCGTCCATTGTACGAAGCGCATCATAACATTGAATTGCCAGATGCGGTGTTGAAAGCAGCTGTAGATTATTCCGTACAGTATATTCCACAACGTAGCTTGCCTGATAAAGCTATCGACTTAATCGATGTAACAGCAGCTCACTTGGCATCTCAACATCCTGTAACAGATATTAAAACATTGGAAGCAGATATTGCTGATGCTAAAGCAAAACAAGAGGAATATGCTCAAAAAGAAGACTATGAATCTGCGATTAATGAAAAAATGCGTATTCAAAAGTTACAAGCAGAGCTTGATAACCATACAGAAAATCAAAAGGTAGTGGCTAAGGTTAACGATGTAGCAGAAGCCGTTGAAAGAATGACAGGTATCCCTGTATCTCAAATGGGTGCATCCGATATCGAACGCTTGAAAGACATGAAATCTCGTTTAGAAGCTCATGTAATTGGTCAAGATAAAGCAGTAGAAGCTGTATCTAAAGCAATTCGTCGTAACCGTGCAGGCTTTGACGAAGGTAACCGTCCAATCGGTAGCTTCTTATTCGTAGGTCCTACTGGCGTTGGTAAAACAGAATTAGCTAAACAATTAGCTCTAGATATGTTTGGTAACAAAGATGCAATCATTCGCTTGGATATGTCCGAATATAGTGATCGCACAGCCGTATCTAAATTAATCGGCGCTACAGCTGGTTATGTTGGTTATGAAGATAACTCTAACACATTGACTGAACGCGTACGTCGTAATCCTTATTCCATCGTATTATTCGATGAAATCGAAAAAGCAGACCCTCAAGTTATTACATTACTTTTACAAGTATTGGACGATGGTCGCTTAACAGATGGTCAAGGTAACACAGTAAACTTTAAAAATACTGTTATCATTGCTACATCCAATGCAGGTTTCGGTTATGGTAATGACAATGATGATGAAAATAAAGTAGATGTAATGGAACGCATCGCTCCATTCTTCCGTCCAGAGTTCTTGAACCGTTTCAACGCAGTTATCGAGTTCAATCAATTGAGCAAAGAAGATTTGAAAAAAATTGTAGATTTGATGCTTGATCAAGTGAATAAAACTTTAGCTAAAAAAGATATCACTCTTGATGTAACAGATGCAGCTAAAGAATTGTTGATGGAACAAGGGTATGACAAAACTATGGGCGCTCGTCCATTACGTCGTGTTATCGAATCTGAAATCCGCGATAATGTAACTGATTTCTACTTGGATCACATCGATGCTAAACACTTGCTTGCCGATGTTAAGGATGGTCATATTGTAATCTCTGAAAAAGCAGATTCCGATGATAGCAAAGACCAAGATAAGGCTGAGAAATAAACAATAGACATAAAAGTGTCAGAATAATCATTTGACAAATCTGAATAAAGTAGTAATATTAATAGCATAATTATATAGTGAGTATGCAAGGGAGCCTATTATATAGGCTGAGAAAGGGCTGCGAGCACCTGACCTTTATACCTGATCGGGATCATGCCCGCGTAGGAAGCACGCTAATACTTAATATGGGTATCGATCATTTTGTTCGATACCCATTTTTGCATACCTAACTATATATGTCTTTTATATAGGAGGATGTAAAATGTTTATGACTCAATTGGAATCGGCTATGGCTGGTGTAGTTACGAAGGAAATGAAGATAGTCGCGGAAAAAGAACGTATGGATGAAGAGGTATTACGCTCCCTAGTGGCATCAGGAAAGGTTGTTATTCCTTGTAACAAGCAACATACTAGTATTTCGCCTGAGGGGATTGGCAAACGCCTTAGAACGAAAGTCAATGTTAATTTAGGTACATCAAAAGACGTCACTGATTATGATAGTGAAATTGAAAAGGTTAATCGAGCTATTAGACTTGGCGCAGAGTCGATCATGGATCTTTCCACTCATGGTGACACTCGTATTTTTAGACGTAAATTAATTGAGACATCGCCAGTAATGATTGGTACGGTGCCTATTTATGATAGTGTCATTCATCATCAAAAAGATTTAGGTGAATTAACAGCTCAAGATTTCTTGGACACTATTCGATTACACGCTCAAGATGGTGTAGATTTTATTACTATCCACAGTGGTATTACGAGAAAAACAATAGATCAAATCAAGAATCATAAACGGTTGCTTAATATTGTTAGCCGCGGAGGGAGTTTGGTATTTGCATGGATGAGCATGACAGGCCATGAAAATCCATTCTACGAATACTTTGATGAAATCTTAAAGATTTGCAAAGAATATGATGTTACGTTGTCTTTAGGTGATGCTTGTCGTCCAGGTTGCTTGGCTGATGCCACTGATGTGTGCCAAATTGAAGAGCTTGTAAGGCTTGGTGAATTGGCAAAACGAGCGAAACAATATGGTGTACAAGCTATGATTGAAGGACCTGGGCATGTACCTTTACATCAAATACAAATGAATATGGAGATACAAGAGTCCTTGTGTGATGGAGCGCCATTCTATGTGTTGGGACCGCTCGTCACAGATATTGCTCCAGGCTATGACCATATTACGGCTGCTATTGGTGGCGCTGTAGCGGGTATGTATGGTGCATCCTTCTTATGCTACGTTACACCAGCGGAACATTTAGCCTTACCAAATGCAGATGATGTAAAAGATGGAATTATGGCTTTTAAAATAGCGGCGCATGCTGCAGATATTGCTCGTGGTATTCCTAATGCAAGAGATATAGATGACACTATGGCTAAGGCACGTCAAGTTCTCGATTGGGAGGCACAATATGCTTGTGCCATTGATCCTGAACGGGCTCGTTCTATTCGTGAAAGTAGAGCACCGGAGGAAGATCATGGTGAAACCTGTTCGATGTGCGGCAAGTTCTGTGCTGTACGCAGTATGAATAAAGCTTTACAAGAAGAATATATTGATATTTTATAAGCTTTTTCATATGGGAGGTCACTATGGATTTAATTGTTAATGGAGAGCCAAAGCAGGTTTCAAACGAGCAACTTCATTTGGTTCTTAATGAATTAGGGTATGCCGGTAAACACTTTGTTGTTGAGCTTAATGGCGAGATTCTTAGTAAGGAAACGTATACAACCACTAAATTAACGGCTGCTGATAGATTAGAAATCGTTAGCTTTGTAGGAGGTGGTTGATATGTTGGATTCATTTACTGTAGGTAATACAACATTTTCTAGTCGCTTGTTAGTGGGGACAGGGAAATATGCATCCTATAATTTGATGCATGATGCATTAGTAGCATCACAATCAGATATTGTGACAGTTGCTCTTAGGCGAGTAGGTACAGCACAAAGCGAGGAGGATATATTAAACTATATCCCTGATAGAATGCATTTATTACCGAATACATCGGGTGCTAGAAATGCAGATGAGGCTATACGCATTGCACGTATGGCAAAAGCATTAGGCTGTGGTAATTTGATTAAGATTGAAGTCATTCAAGATCAGATGTATTTGATGCCCGATAATTTAGAGACTATTAAAGCCACCGAGGTGTTGGCAAAGGAAGGGTTTATAGTCTTTCCTTATATGAGTCCTAATTTGATGGATGCAAAGCGACTAGTAGATGCTGGTGCTAGTTGTGTTATGCCCCTCGCTTCGCCTATTGGTAGTAATCGTGGACTTGAAGCAAAAGGATTGATAGAGATTTTAATCAACTCTATTGATGTGCCTATTATTGTTGATGCAGGGATAGGACGTCCTTCTGATGCAACAATAGCTATGGAAATGGGGGCTAGTGCTGTTCTTGTTAATACGGCTATTGCTACGAGTTCGGACCCAGTAGGCATGGCAGAGGCTTTTTATCATGCTGTAGAGGCTGGTCGCAAGGCATATCTTGCAAAATGTGCACCTAAGAAGTCTGTAGGTAATGCATCTTCACCGTTAACTGGTTTCTTGCGAAAGTAGGGTGATGATATGTCATTTTTAGATGTACTTTCAAGAGTTTCCGACGAAGATATAGCTGACATATTAGGCGCAGTAACTGATGATGAAATACTTTCAACACTCTCTAAACCTAAGTTAGCTATTGATGATGCACTGATTCTATTATCACCTCAAGCCCTGCTGTATTTAGAAGATATGGCCCAGTTAGCTCATGAGAGAACGGTACAGCAATTTGGTTATACTATACAACTATTCACGCCTATGTATATTTCAAATTATTGCGACAATGGTTGTGTGTATTGTGGATATAGCCATCGTAGTGGAATTGCCCGTGAAAAACTAAGTTTAGACGATATTGAGCTTGAGGCGAGAGCAATCGCTAAAACGGGATTAGAGCAAGTTTTGGTGTTAACCGGCGAGTCTAAATCTTGCAGCCCACATTCGTATATACAGGCTGCCGTAGAAAAACTTGTTCCCATTTTTAGTAGCGTTAGCGTTGAGGTGTATTCGCTTACGCTGGCGGAATATAAAGCATTAGTCGCAGTTGGAGCGGATGGAATGACGATGTTCCAAGAGACATATAATCCAGTACTATACAAGCAATTACATCCCTTTGGGCCTAAGAGTGATTTTACAAAACGTATTGATACACCTGAGTTGGCTTGTCAGGCTGGATTTAGAGTGGTCAATATTGGTGCTTTAATGGGCCTTGATGAATGGCGTAGAGAGGCATACAAGACGATGTTACACCTTAATTACCTTATGCAACATTATCCAGATATAGAGCTATCGGTTTCTGTACCAAGAATTCGACCTTGTGCAGTAGGCTATTCACCAAAATATCCTGTAGATGATACGGCATTGGTTCAATATATTTTGGCTTTGCGTCTTTTGTTCCCCCGTGTGGGAATTACGCTTTCCTCTCGTGAAAGCAAGTATATGCGTGATAATCTGGTGAGATTGGGGATTACAAAACTTTCAGCTGGCGTAACGACCTCTGTAGGGGGACATACAAAACAAGATGATTCTAGCCAATTTACAATCAGTGATAATCGCAGTGTAAGTGAAATGGCAACAATGCTTGAAAATAATGGATACCAACCTATTTATAAAGATTGGCAAGTACTATGAGGAGATATGTGTATGGCTCATATGAATAACGAATTTGAAACGGCTATATCCCACTTCTATAGTCCTGAGGAGTTTCGTAAATTGCAGAATTCAGTAGTAGGTGTTTTAGGTGCTGGCGGATTGGGATCCAATTGTGCTGTTAATCTTGTCCGTAGTGGTATTCGAAATCTAATTATTGCAGATTATGACATTGTAGAGCTAAGTAATTTAAATCGGCAATACTATTTTTCGCGTCATGTGGGGCAGTATAAGGTAGAGGCTTTACAAGATGTGTTAACTGCTATTAATTCAAATGTTATCGTTAAGATTTATAAGAATAAATTGACAACCGAGAATATACCTGAAATCTATAAAAAAGCCGATATTTTGATAGAAGCCTTTGATGCGGTAGAAGCTAAATCTATGTTTTTAGAGGCTACAATCTCACTAGATGTACCTAAAATTATGGTATCCGGATTAGCTGGAATAGGTGATTCCGATACGTTACGAACTAAAAAGCTAGGTCAAAATTTATATATTGTTGGAGACGGGCATTCCGGTGTAGAAGATGCGTATCCTTATGCACCACGAGTAGCTATTGCTGCTGCAAAACAGGCGGATCTAGCGTTATCACTTTTACTAGAGAACACCATGTCTAATGAGGTAAAATAAGTGAATAGAAAAGACAAACTAATAGAGGTAATGAATGCTTGCCCTATATATGGAATTACGGGTGGTACTCGAGATGTAGTTCCGCTTGTGAAAGATATGTTAAGCGCAGGGATACGAATTATACAATATCGTGAAAAGGGAAAAACGCCTATTCTGCGATATCAGGAGGCTATGATTTTGAGACGATTGACCTCTGATTATCATGCACTACTAATTATTGATGATTATGTTGATCTAGCGTTGGCTGTACATGCTGATGGTGTTCATATTGGGCAAGATGATTTGCCCCCTAATACGGTAAGACGAATTGTAGGGCCTAATATGTTGATTGGCTGGTCAACCCATAGTATATCTGACCTAAAAGCGGCAAACAGATATACAGGTATTATTGATTATATTGGGGTAGGGCCTATTTTTTCTACACAAACAAAACCAAATGCTAATCCTGTAGGCATTTCTTATATATATTGGGCAAAGCAGTTTAGTAAGGCTCCCATTGTTGCTATTGGGGGCATTAAAACCACAAATGCTGATACCGTTTGGCAAGCGCATCCCGATTTTATTTGTGCCGTTTCTGAAATAACAGAATCGGATAATATACAAAATACTATTTATGAGCTCATGATGGGATATAGTAGGGTCAGATAAAAATGAGTATACATACAAACCACAAGATTTTAATCTTGTGGTTTTTGTATTTATAAAATAATTTTGTAGATTTGATAAATATCCTTGCTAAGACATAGGTTTATTTAGTATAATCATATCGTTAAATTCAATATTCTATAGAATTTATAAAATAGATGAAGATGGAGAGGTAATAGTATATGTCTCATTATGTAGATTTAAATAGTGATTTAGGCGAAAGTTTTGGTAATTATACATTAGGTATGGATAGTGAAGTATTAAATCATGTAACAAGTGCTAATATTGCTTGTAGTTGGCACGCTGGAGATCCTCTTATTATGGATGCGACTGTCCGCATATGTAAAGAAAAGGGCGTAGCCGTAGGGGCACATCCTGGTTATCCAGATTTGATGGGATTTGGTCGTCGTGCGATGGCAGTAAATCCTGCTGAGGCAAAAGCCTATATGATATACCAACTGGGCGCACTACAAGCTTTTTGTGATAGCCATGACCTTATTTTACAGCATATGAAGTTACACGGTGCCTTTTACAATACAGCTTGTGTTACGCCTGTAATAGCTGATGCAATTTTAGATGGTTTACAAGCAGTAAATTCCAATATTGCGGCTATGGTATTGAGTGGTAGCTATATTGCTCAAGAGGCACAGCGACGAGGTATTCCTGTTATACAGGAGGTGTTTGCCGATCGTGGCTACACAGAGGAGGGAACATTGGTTCCTCGTACAGAAGTAGGTGCTTTCATCAAAGACCCACAAGAGGCTTTAGACCGAGTACTGATGATGGTTACAAAGGGTAAGGTCGTTACTAATACGGGGAAGACCATTGATATTGTGGCAGATTCCATATGTGTTCATGGAGATAATCCTGAAGCGATAGCTTTCACAAAGTATATTCGGGAAGGGCTATCAAAAGCTGGTATAACGGTGGCGAATTTTCAACACCGATAACACTATTAAGAACATTAAAATAAATGCTTAATTAATACTAACAGAAAATACGAATATAAGTATTAAAAGCAAGTATGAGCTTTAAGCAATAAGTATGACATAGATTAATTATTATTTTGGAGGTTCCTATGAAACCAATTACAGGTAAAGCGAGTTTCTCTGTCCTATTAGGGGCAGCTTTCTTAATGGCCACGTCATCTATTGGGCCTGGCTTTATGTTGCAAACGGCAGCGTTTACAAATGAGTTGAAAGCAGACTTTGCATTTGCTATCGTCGTATCCGTTATTTTCTCTATTATTGCACAGCTTAATGTGTGGACAATTATTGGTGTATCCCAAATGCGCGGTCAAGATATTGCGAATAAGGTATTACCAGGCCTTGGGTATATAGTGGCATTTTTAATTTCCCTTGGTGGATTGGCCTTTAATATCGGTAATATTGGTGGTGCCTCTATGGGTCTTAATATTATATTTGGTATCGATACAACAACAGCGGCCGCTATTAGCGGTATCCTGGGGATTTTACTATTTACATCTAAGAAGATGGGGGGCGTTCTAGATAATACGGCTAAAGTACTCGGTACAGTTATGCTCGTCCTCATTGCTTATGTGGCATTTTCAACGAATCCCCCGGTAGGGACTGCAGTGACTCATGCGATAGTACCTACGAATTATCCGTGGCTTGCTACGATAACTCTTATTGGAGGGACCGTAGGTGGATATATAACATTCTCTGGTGGGCACCGCCTTATTGATGCTGGTATTACAGGTCAAGAACATTTAAAGGATGTACGTCGTGCAGCGATTATGGGCATGTCTGTTGATGCGCTAGTTCGTATATTATTATTCTTAGCTGTTCTTGGTGTGGTATCTATGGGATTTGTACTAGATGCTAAGGATCCAGCTGGTTCTGCTTTTCTTTTAGGAGCTGGTGAAATCGGGCATAAATTATTCGGTATAGTATTCTTCTGTGCCGCATTGACCTCTGTAGTAGGGGCTGCCTACACATCAGTATCCTTCTTAAAAACATTGTTTAAGGTGGTAGAACGAAATGAAAAATTGACTATTATGGCATTTATCTTTATTTCCACATGTATACTGATTTTTATTGGTAAACCAGCATCTCTATTGATTTTAGCCGGTTCTGTAAATGGTTTGATCTTGCCTGTTACGTTGGCAGTTATGCTTGTCGCAACTCATAAGTCTGAAATCGTAGGAACATATAAACACAATAAACTTTTATATTATACAGGGTGGATTGTAGTGCTCGTAACATCTTACATTGGTGTTACATCTTTAAAAGGTATTGCTAAGTTACTAGGTTAATTAATTATCTGTGAAAGCACCATTACGTTCATCTTGAATGTGATGGTCCTTTCTAGTTATAGCAGGAGGTACATATGAAACCTACAATTTCACCTGTAGGGGATTGCGCTATCTCTATTGATTTTGGTCAAGCAATAGACCCAAAGATTAATCGACAAATCCGACAAGTTATAGAGCAGATTAAACTTTTACAGCTAGATGGAATTATTGAACTAGTTCCTACATACTGTGCATTGCTTATTCAATATGATGCAATGGTATATACGTATTCCGACATTTGTAGAACTATTAATCCTATATTACAAGAATCTGTAACAGACAGCGCAAATGAACGTGTTACGATTGTTGAAATCCCGACCATATACGGTGGCGAGTATGGTCCAGATCTAGGCTTTGTAGCCTCTCACAATCATATAAGTGAAGCTGAGGTTGTATCCATTCATAGTGGTACTGATTATTTGGTTTATATGTTAGGTTTTATTCCTGGTTTTACTTACTTAGGTGGAATGGATCCTCGCATTGCAACTCCGCGGTTGTCTTCGCCAAGAACTTTGATTCCTGCCGGGTCTGTAGGTATTGCAGGAGAACAGACTGGCACATATCCATCAGATTCTCCAGGGGGATGGCAGATCATTGGGCGCACACCTGTGACTATGTATGA
>ERZ1034969.693-NODE-693-length-17854-cov-7.272600_pt1 | contig 17854 bp, 15 predicted proteins | sample MGYA00520624_ERZ1034969 | MGnify/ENA primary metagenome ERZ1034969 (study PRJEB33766, sample SAMN09781776) | gut metagenome | biome: gut microbiome | host: Homo sapiens | place: Madagascar | study: EMG produced TPA metagenomics assembly of the PRJNA485056 data set...
AGGGTCTGACCAGCATTTCCGGTCTGCAAAGCGAGATGCAGGAGGCTGTTCATCGGCTCTACGCCAACGGCGAAGGCGATAAGATCGTCACTGAGCGGTTTGAGGTCATCGAGCAGGTGCATGACTGCCGGGTGCTATTTGAGCAGCTGCAGGCAAGCCTTTCTTCTAGCTGGGAGCACTATTTCTCCGAGGCAAGCATCTATTACGCGGAGCACGGAGACCTGAATATCCCCAAACGCTACACGACCCCGGCGGGACTGAGTCTGGGAACATGGCTGATCACCCAGCGTCGGGTGCGCGAGGGACAGATACCCGGTCAACTGACCCAGCAGCAGATCCAACGGTTGGACAGCATCGGCATGGTCTGGGGCAATCGGAAGGAAATTGCGTGGCAGCATGGATTTGAGGTCGCAAAGAAATACCACGACACCTACGGAAACCTGATGGTGGCCAGAAAGTATGTAGACCCGGACGGCTATCCCTTGGGACAGTGGATTCTTAAGACCCGGCAGCAAAAGCTGAATGGCCGCTTGAAGGAAGAACGCATCGCACAGCTTGATGAAATCGGCATGGTGTGGAGTGTTTTTGATGCCAAGTGGGAAAAGGCTTATGCGCTGGCTGCGGCTTACTATGAGGAAAATGGCAACCTGAATATCCCGCGTTCCTATGTGACAGCGGCTGGTGAACGGCTGGGACAATGGGTCGCAAGCCAGCAATGGGCGTACCCAAAAGGAAAGCTGACAGGCGAACAAGTCGAGCGGCTGAACAGAATCGGGATGTACTGGGGCAACCGCAATGACCGCCAGTGGAACGAAGGATATCAGGAAGCCAAGCGCTATTTTGATGCCCATGGAGACCTGAACGTCCCGGCTGATTACGTGTCACCGAACGGATACAATCTCGGAAATTGGGTCAAACGGCAGCGGTATACCCGAAAGAATCCTGAAAAAAGCTGTGCTGTTCTGACAGAGGAGCGGATTGCAAAGCTGGATACCATCGGGATGCGGTGGGAGAAAGCGGATTCGAGACCGCGCCGGTTGGGGTTGGCACAAGGACCTCATAGGGAAAGCGAAAAACTGAATGTTTCGGCTAACCACAAAACGGGGGAAGATATCGGTTTGTGTAGTTGATAGCGCGATCCAAAGCACTTGCTGCAATTTGGGTCGGAGAAGTTACGTGAGTCGTAAAAAGAAAATCTAAAGGAGTTATTGGAGAGGATTATGTCAAAGTTTCAGCATGATGTAATGTTGCGGATTGTAAAGATCTTGAATGTTCTGATGATCGAGCTGCCGTTTGCGGCCTGCTGGTTCCTGTACTACTCGCACCAGACCTATGCAAATCTGGCATGGGAGGGTCATTTTGCGATTTTAGGCCTGTTTTTTATCCTGTACATTGTACTGGGTAAAATCTACGATGCGTTCTGGATGTCGATGCAGCGGGTCTCAGAACTGGTGTACGGCCAGATCCTTGGCGCGATGGCAACCGATGGCATTTTGTATATTGTGATATGCCTGATGTCGGCGAAACTCTGCAACCTGTTGCCGGGTATCGCGGCAATTGTGGGACAGCTGGTGATGGCTACAATCTGGGCGTCTTGTGCACATAAATGGTACTACAAGACCTTCCCACCGCAGAAGACCGCAGTTGTCTATGATGTGCGACACGGTATGGAAAAGCTCATCAACGAGTATGGCCTGAGCCAGAAATACGATGTGCAGGTCACCTTGAACGTGTCGGAGTGCTTGGCAGACCTGAGCATTCTGGACGGTATGGAGACTGTTTTTGTCAGTGGTGTTCACAGCCATGAGCGTAACATTATCCTGAAGCATTGCGTAGGGAAGGGCATCAATATGTTCGTCATTCCCCGTGTGGGCGACGTTATTATGAGCGGCGCGTGGCCCATGCATATGTTCCATCTGCCGATGCTGCGCGTCGGTCGTTACATGGCAAGCCCAGAGTTCTTGTTCATCAAGCGCGCGATGGACATTGTGATCTCACTGCTGGCACTGATCATCTTGAGCCCGCTGTTCCTGATCACAGCCATTGCGGTCAAATCCGATGGTGGTCCCGCCTTCTATAAGCAGGTGCGTCTGACCAAAGACGGCAAGCAGTTCGAAATTCTGAAGTTCCGCTCTATGCGTGTGGATGCGGAAAAGGATGGCGTGGCACGTCTTTCTACTGGCGACAAGGATGACCGTATTACAAAGGTCGGTCACATTATCCGCGCCTGCCGTCTGGACGAGCTGCCCCAGTTGCTGAACATCCTGAAGGGTGACCTGTCCGTTGTTGGTCCCCGCCCGGAGCGCCCGGAGATCGCTGCACAGTACTGCGAGGAGATGCCGGAGTTTGCACTGCGGCTTCAGGCAAAGGCTGGTTTGACCGGTTATGCGCAGGTGTATGGCAAGTACAACACCACTCCCTACGATAAGCTGCAGATGGATCTGATGTATATTGCTCATCCCAGTTTGATTGAGGATTTGAAAATCATGCTGGCGACCGTCAAAATTTTGTTCATGCCGGAGAGTACTGAAGGTGTGGCAGAAGGCGCAACTACGGCGATGGGGCAGGAAAAGTGTGAGGAGAGCAGTAAATGAAAAAGGCAGTCATGTTGATCAACGATACGACCTATGCATTTAATTTGCGTGGAGCCGTTATCGAAAAGTTGATTGATGAAAATTTTGAAGTGGTAATTGTCGGTCAGCTATTAAAGCACCAGGATAAGTTAAAAACAATGGGTGCTAAGCTGATTGGCGTTCAAACTGGCCGTCATGGTACCAATCCTATCTCTGATTTGCAGTTGATGCATACCTACAAGAAAATTTTGAAAGCCGAAAAGCCAGACGTTGTTCTTACCTATAATATCAAGCCGAATGTGTACGGTGGTATGGCGTGCCAGCAGTTAAAGATTCCGTATCTTCCGAATATAACCGGCCTCGGTACTCCGGTGGAAAATCCCGGCCCTTTGCAGGCACTAACCACCCGGCTTTACAAGATGGGCGTAGCCGGTGCAAGCTGCATTTTTTTCCAGAACAGCGAAAATCAGCGCTTCTTTGAAACACACAAGATGATGCCGAAGCATTCGAGAGTCCGGTTGCTGCCGGGATCTGGTGTGGATCTGGAGAGCCATCCGCCGTTCCCGTATCCGGAAGAGGAAACGGTACACTTCCAGTTTACATCCCGGATCTTGAAGGAAAAGGGCATCGACCTGTATCTTGCTGCGGCCAAACGGATCCATGCAGAGTACCCCAACACGGTGTTCCATATCTGCGGCGGCTGTGACGACCCTGCCTACGAAGAAATCCTGAAGCAGGCGCAGGAAGCTGGCGATGTGGTTTATCATGGCCAGCAGAAAGATATGATCCCATTTTTGAAACAGGCAAGTTGCATCGTACATCCGTCCTACTATCCGGAGGGAATGAGCAACGTGCTTCTGGAGGGTGCGGCTAGTGCCCGGCCTATCATTGCCACTGACCGTGCAGGCTGCCGGGAAACAGTGGAAGATGGAGTGACCGGATTCCTGATTCCCATTCAGGATGAGGAAGTTCTAGTCCATGCGCTGGAACGATTTATGCAGTTGACACCAGAGCAGCGGAAAGCCATGGGTCTGGCCGGTCGTGCAAAAATGGAACGGGAATTCGACCGAAAAATCGTTGTGAAAGCGTATTTGGAAGAGATTCAAGCGTTGGAGGGTAACGATGAATAAATACATCAAGGCGGTATTTTGTGTTCCGCTTGCAGGAATCAAGTATGCCATTCTGAAGATTGAGAATGGGGGACGATTCCATGCTGCCTTTCCGGCAATTATGTCGCCGATGACTGAAGTCACCGTAGATGGAAAATCCGAACTGCGCATTGCGAAAAAGTTGAAAATGCATAATGGCGCAAAGATCCGCGTTCGCAAAGGCGGAAAACTGGAAATTGGCAAAAACTTTGGAATGAGCAATGGCTGTGTTGTTACGGCCTACGACCATATTAAAATTGGTGACAATGTGATGCTTGGTCCTAATGTTCTGATTTATGATCAAGATCATGATTATCAGGCCGAGGGAGGCGTTTCGGCTATGAAATTCAAAACTGCACCGATTACGATTGGTAACAATGTCTGGATAGGTGCCAATGCCCTGATTCTCCGGGGAACAACGATTGGGGACAATACTGTCGTCGGGGGGGGGACAGTCGTCAAAGGAGCCTTCCCAGCAAACAGCGTGATTATTCAAAAACGAACAACGGAGGTTCGGCAGCAGCATAATGGAACCAATCAGAGTATTACATAATATCGCAAGTCTTCACTTTGGCGGATCACAGGCATTTGTAATGAACCTTTATAACAATATGGATCGAAAAAAAGTGCAGTTCGATTTTGTTGTTACCCCAGAAGAACGGAAAGATCTATATGAACAGGTTGAGAAGATGGGAGGACGGATTTTTGTTTGTCCTAAATACACCGGTAAAAACCATTTCGCGTACTGCAAGTGGTGGGATTCCTTCTTTAAGGAGCATCCGGAGTACCATGTGATTCACGGTCATGTTCGAAGCACTGCGTCGATTTATCTGAAAATTGCGAAAAAGAACGGCTTAGTAACGATTGCACACAGCCATAGCACTTCAAACGGAAGTGGCATTTCTGCCATTGTGAAGGATATGTTGCAGCTGCCAATTCAGCGTACAGCGGATTATTTGTTTGCTTGTTCCGACAAAGCAGGCAAATGGCTGTATGGAGAAAAGGCTACGGAACAGCCGAATTACCGGATGATTCCCAATGGCGTAAATCTGAAGCGGTTTGCTTTTGATGGGGAAAAGCGACAGCAGATGCGTCAGGAACTCGGAATTGCCAAGGATACCTTTGTTCTAGGACACATCGGGCGGATCACAGTTCCCAAAAACCATCAATTCTTGGTGGAGTTGTTCGCAGAATACCACAAAGAGAACCCCAATAGCAAACTGCTTCTGGTGGGCGATGGCGAGTTGTTTGAAACGGTGCAGCAGCAATGCACGCAGCTTGGAATCAGCGATTCGGTTATTATGGTCGGCAGTAAAACCAACACCGAGGATTATTACCAAGTCATGGACGTATTTGTATTTCCGTCCTTGTGGGAGGGACTTCCGGTTTCTGTAGTTGAGGCTCAGGCAAATGGGCTTCCTTGTCTCCTTTCTGACGTGATAACACACGACGTTGATTTGACAGACCAAGTGAAGTATCTTGTGTTGACTGATAAAAAAGTATGGCTTCGCGAGGTTGCGGATATTCAGAGAAAACCTCGAATTGCTACCACAGCAGAGAACATAGTAAGACTGCAACCGTTTGACGCAACAGTGGTTGCAAAGCAACTTCAGAGTTTTTATCTGGAACAGGATGAAAGGGCAAGAAGATGAGTCAATATATATTGCGCCTAGACGATGCCTCCGATTATATGAACGTTGAAAAGTGGCAGCGGATGGAGGACATTTTAGACCGGTATGGAATTAAGCCGTTGGTCGGGGTTATTCCGGACAACCGGGATTCATCTCTTACCGAGACTTATAAACAAGACCCTGAATTCTGGGATAAGACTGCACGCTGGAAAGAAAAAGGCTGGGAACTGGCACTTCATGGTTGCTATCACAAATATACGACAGAGGAAGGTGGCATCAACCCGGTAAATAAAAGAAGCGAATTTGCAGGCGTTCCACTGGATAAGCAAAAAGAAATGATTCGGCACGGTGTGGATATTTTGAAGAGCCATGATATTGAGCCGAAAGTGTTTTTTGCACCTTCACACACCTTCGATGAAAACACATTGATTGCATTGAAAGAAGAATCCAATATCCGAATTATCAGCGATACGATTGCAAATGATGTGTATTTTGAAAATGGCTTCTATTTTATTCCGCAACAGTCTGGACGTGTACGGAAGCTGCCGTTTAAGGTTTGCACGTTTTGCTATCATCCTAATATGATGAAAAATGATGATTTTGAACAATTAGAAATATTCCTAAAAGGAAAGCATTCAAATTTTGTGTCAGTACAAGATATGAAGCTGAAAGAAAGGGCAATTTCAAAATTGGACAAAGTTCTACATGCGATTTATTTTGCAAAAAGGCGATAAGAAACATGAAAAAGATAATGTTTTATATAAATGCGATCCATGACGGCGGTGCAGAGCGTGTTATGGTGAACTTGGCAAAGTATTTCTCTGAAAATGGATATGATACCACTTTGATCACGTCTTTCCGGGATACATGGGAATATCCGCTTGCACCGACTGTAAGACGGCTTACGTTGGAAGAAACAGAAATCAAGCAATCCAGAATAAAAAGAAATATAAGCAGAATCAAAAAATTGAGAAATTTATGCAAATCTGAGAAACCTGACATACTTGTTTCTTTTATGGAAGAGCCGAATTTTCGTGCAATACTAGCCACAAGGGGGCTGCCTGTAAAAACATTAGTTTCAGTTCGCAATGATCCTATCAAAGAATATGCGGGCAAACTAGGCTGGTTTGTTGGAAAAGTTTTGCTCCCGATGGCAGATGGTTGCGTGTTCCAGACAGGCGATGCTCAAAAATGGTTCCCGAAGCGATTGCAGAAAAAGTCAAAAATTATCTATAACGCGGTGAAAGAGGATTTTTATAATGTGAATCGTACACCAGTGCGAGGTGAGATTGTTACCTGTGGACGACTCACGGAACAAAAGAATCATGCGATGCTGATTAATGCGTTTGCTGAGGTGCAGAAGAAATACCCATTTGCTACATTGAAAATATATGGGGATGGAAACCTGAAGGATAAACTTCAAAAGCAGATTGAAGACCTCGGACTGAGCTCGACGGCTCACTTGATGGGAGCAATCAGCGACGTTACAAGAGCACTCCAAACAGCAGATTTGTTTGTGTTATCTTCAGATTATGAAGGAATGCCGAATGCACTTATGGAGGCAATGGCCGCTGGTGTACCATGTATCTCTACGGATTGCCCCTGTGGCGGACCAAGAGAACTTTTAAGTGATAACGAAAGTTGGCTTTCTAACATTGGAGATGAAGAAAAACTGGTCGCACATATTACAGAATTGTTTGTCAATCATTTGAATAAAGAAAAAAACAGTTACTCTATGAGAAAGCTTGCGGAGAAGTTCGCTCCAGAAAAAATCATGGATGAGTGGCGTTGCTATCTTGATTCCTTAGTAGAGAATAAGGAGAAATATTAAATGCTACTAGTTTTACTCTTGTGTAGCTTCTGCACAGCGTTTTATACGATTGTCTCCTTCCGTCATTTTATATTAAAAAGGGAGTTTGATGGTTTTTTCATTGTTTCAATGTTGTTTGATTTGGTTTTGGGCATTTTCCCTACAGTTATCTCTTGGCAGGTAGTGTTTGATGGAAGTCAAAGTGCCTATATCAAAAGCATATTGGATATGAGTGAAGAAGGCATTATCGCATTGCTTTACTATTATGTTATGGCGCTTATTGGCTTTTGTGGAATTATACTTGGGTATTTTGGACGAATAAAAAAAACAAAAAATATTGCATCAGCTGGTGCAATTGAACTGAAATCCAGCAAGTTCAACAATAATCTAATGCCAGTTGTTGCGTGGATATGTTTGTTTGTTGGGGCAATCTCACTTTTTTTATGGTCAAAAGCATACGGGTCTATTTTTGCGTTAATGGAAAACGCAAACCGGGTTAGGTCTGGATTTGGCATTGCAAACAGCCTTGCTTTTTTCAAACATCCAGCAAAAAGCGTCCTTATTGCTACTTTGATGTTTTTTACATTGGTATTTAAAGGGGCTGACTATAATAAAAAAAATATAGCAAAAAAGGCAGCTGATTTTATAGGGCTTCTTACGGCATCTTTTTTATCATATCTCTATTTGATCGCAAATGACGGAAGATTGACTATTTTGATTTTCTTGCTGGCTGTATTATGGATCGCTGTGTCAGGAAAGAAAATAAAAAATATAGGAAATGTGATTCTAATGGGATTCTGCGTGCTTGTGCTGGGGGTATTACTTCTCAATCAGATGGACAACATAACAAACTATATAAGATTTGGAGTATGGACCAAAACTGATAGTAGTAGTTCTCTATTGGCATCAATCGTACACGAACTAGGTTTTCTACCACGGGGAGGACAAACGTGCATTACATCAGCATGGAATGGAAAGGTGAAATTAACAATTTGGGATGATGTAGTAACGGGACTTTTCGCATGGCTACCGACTAGATTTAAGCCTTCAAGTTTTGAGGATGTTTGGAATATCAATACGATACTTATATTTGGAGACTTAAGTGTCAGTCACGGACAGTCGCCATGTTCAATTATTACACAGGGGTATTATGATATTCGTTCTTTTGGAGTAGTACTATTTTGCCTTATTCTGGGTAAATTTGCGAGAATAGTTGATAATTGGGATTTGACAGGAAGTACGTTGATCTATTTTGCAATTAAAGCAAATATTATGGAAATGTTATTTAGAGTTGTTCCGTATTTTTCGATTTACGATATTATTTTAGGATTTTTTCCACTCACTATTATGATTGTGATATACAAATTTACATCCATTGTTGACTATACAATAAAGAGAAGAGGTTGAAGTGAAAAATGCATTCTTTAGAAGTACTTAAAAGGTTCCTAACGAATAGAAGTCTCCGCTTTTCGTATTTGTCGGAAATGGGTCTCTTAAAGTGGATGCCTGATTCAATGTATCTCAAGAATAAATATAAAACTCTTTTAGGAAGAGAGCTAGATTTAGACAATCCTAAGTCTTTTAATGAAAAGCTCCAATGGCTAAAAATTCATGACCGAAAATCAGCTTATACTACAATGGTCGACAAATATGCGGTTAAGCAGTATGTTGCCAATCGAATTGGTGAAGAATATATTATACCAACACTGGGGGTATGGAAACATTTCGATGATATTGACTTTGATAATTTACCGAATCAGTTCGTTTTAAAATGTACGCATGATAGCGGTGGATTGGTTATCTGTAAAGATAAAAGAATGCTTGATAAAGCAGTAGCAAAAAAGAAGATTGAAAAATGTTTGAAGAGAAATTATTACTGGTCTGGACGAGAGTGGCCATATAAAAATGTTCCGAAAAGAATAATAGCAGAGCAATACCTCTCCAACGATGAAAAAAGCGATGAACTATCGGATTATAAGGTCCTTTGCTTTAACGGTGAACCCAAGTTAATAGAGATTCACAAGGGAAGGTTCTCTGGACATCATACTCAAGATTTTTATGATGTAAATTGGAATAAAACCGAATTCGAACAACCGGAAGATCCGTTGTCCGATGAAATTATGGAAAAACCAGTCTTTGCGGATAAGATGCTTGAGTTGTCTAGAACACTTGCAGAGAACATTCCACATGTAAGAATTGATTGGTATTACACTGACGGGAAGCTGTTATTTGGAGAGATTACATTCTTTGATGGTTCTGGCTTTTGCCCATTTATTGATAATCAGGATGAAATTTTGGGAAGTTGGATAACTTTACCTCAAAAGACTGTGTGAGGAGAACCGTATGGAAACAATTATTAAAATCAATGATTTTGTTAATGGAATTGTATGGGGCGTTCCCATTATGCTCTTGATTCTTGGAACAGGAATTTACTATACAATTAGATTCGGATTTATCCAGTTTCGGCATCCTGTATGGCTGGTTAAACAAACTATTGTGAAAGCGTTTCAGAAAAAAGATGAAGGACCTTCTGCACCAGGGGAACTCACAAGTTTTCAAGCGGCAATGACATCCGTTTCTGCAATTGTGGGCTCTGGTAACATTGCGGGTGCAGCAACAGCAATCGTTATGGGTGGCCCCGGCGCGCTCGTTTGGATGATTCTAGCGGCGTTTGTTGGAATGGCAACTAAATTTGCAGAAATTGCCTTGGGCATTAAGTATCGCAAACTCCACGAAGATGGAACAGTTAGTGGCGGTGCAATGTATTATTTGTCAGAGGGGCTACACCAAAAATGGCTTGGAATTTTATTTTCGATTTTGGTTATTCCGTTTGCATTTGTAATTTCTGGTGTTGTTGATACTAATACGATTGCGCTGACTTTAAATGAACGTTATAGCGTTCCAACATTGGTGACGGGCATTGTTTTGGCTGTTCTAGTAGGAATTATTGTATTTGGTGGAATTGGCCGTATTGGACACGTGTGTGAAGTAGTAGCTCCTTTTATGGGAGGCGCATACATTCTTGCGGGTCTATTGATTATTCTGGTCCATATTACTCAAGTTCCCGGAGCTATCGTTGAAATTTTTACTGCGGCGTTTAATCCGAAAGCTGCAACAGGCGGAATTGTTGGATCTATTTTTGTTTGTATGCGCTATGGCATTGCAAGAGGAATTTACTCTAACGAGGCGGGACTTGGAACAGCTGCAATGGTACACTGTGGTGCAAAGGTAAATGATCCGATTGAGCAAGCAGTATGGGGACCGGTTGAAGTATTTTTGGATACGGTTTTTATATGTAGTGTGACAGGCATTGCAATTGTCCTTTCTGGCTTGTGGAACAGTGGCCTTGATGGTGCAGTGCTTACAATGCGGGCGTTTGACCTGTTACTTCCGGGTGGTGTTGGTGGATTTATTTGCTTAGCATCAGTGGTGCTTTTTGGATTTTCTTGTCTAATTAGTTATTATACGTATGCTGAAAGAGCTGGCGAGTATATCTTTGGTCAGAAGGTAAAACCGGTGATTAAAGCTCTCTGGATAACTATTATTTTAATAGGCTCTCAGAGTACACTTGGATTTGCATGGGATTTGGCAGATACGTTCAATGGCTTAATGATTATTCCTAATCTTATTGGCATTATTTTGCTGAGTGGTGAAGCTATACAAATGAAAAATGATTATTTTAAGATGAAGAAAATAAAAAAGTGATTACGGTGAAAAAATGCGAAAAGAATTACTGGCAAAAAACACAGCCGCTTCTTTGATAGCACAGATTACGACATTGATTTGCGGGTTTATACTGCCGAGACTTTTCTTGCAACATTTTGGTTCGGAGGCTAATGGTCTTGTAAATTCAATTGCACAATTTTTGAGTGTGATTTCATTTCTAGAACTTGGCGTGGGAGCTGTTGTGGAGTCATCACTGTACAAGCCGTTGGCAGAAAAAGACAACCAGCAAATCAGCAAAGTGATGGTGTCTGCAAACAAGTTTTTTCAGCGATTGGCGCAGATTCTTTTGGTCTATGTTTTGGCTCTGATGCTGGTCTATCCATTAATCGCAAATCAGAATTTTGGATTTTTGTATACCGCCACACTGATTGCTGCAATTTCAATTAGTTCATTTGCACAATATTACTTTGGAATTGTTAACGCACTTTTATTAAATGCAGATCAGCGCGGGTATATTCAGTATAATGCGCAAACTGTTACAGTGGTTTTGAATACTATTGTTTGTGCCGTTATGATTTCAATGAACAGCACAATTCAAATGGTCAAATTAGCAACATCACTGATTTATCTCGCTAGACCGCTTGTGCTTCATTTTTATGTGAAACGACACTATCAAATTGATTGGAAGATTAAATACACGGATGAGCCAATCAAACAAAAATGGAACGGCGTAGCACAACATATTGCAGCCGTTGTTTTAGATGGAACGGATACAATTGTATTGACAGTTTTCTCAACACTGTCAAATGTCTCGATTTACTCCGTCTATTTTTTGGTTGTTAAAGGCGTAAAAACATTATTTCTTTCAATGACAAATGGCATTCAGGCGTTGATTGGGGAACTCTGGGCAAAGCAAGAATTGGAGCAACTCAAAGAATTCTTCGCATGGGTAGAATGGGTTATTCACACGGGAACTACGTATGTATTTTCTTGCACAGCAGCTTTGATAGTGCCGTTTGTTCAAGTCTACACATTTGGAATTAATGATGCCAATTATATACAGCCTACGTTTGCTGTTTTGCTCACATTAGCAAATGCTATGCATTGTTTAAGACTTCCATACAATATTATGGTGTTGGCTGCAGGACATTATAAGCAGACCCAAAGGAATTATATTGTGGCGGCGATTCTGAATATTTTTGTTTCGGTACTGACAGTTAAAGTGTGGGGCTTGATTGGTGTGGCAATTGGAACATTGGTAGCTATGGCATACCAAACGATATGGCTTGCTGTGTATGATTCAAGACATTTTATATTTTGGTCATTAAAAAATGTCACAAAACAGTTTGCAATTGATGCCTTGAGCGCTACGTTAGTCATTGTACTTGGCAGTCAAATGAGTCTCGAAGAAACTAGCTACATAAGCTGGATTTTTATGGCTGTTATTGTTGCAGCAATGGCATTAGTTGTCGTTATAGGTATAAATTTTATGTTTTACAATAATAGAGTGAAACAATTAGCTAATAGACTTTGGAGGAAAAACGCATAATGAGCAAAGTGATTTTTGCCACAGGGTCATCCGGATTTATCGGCTCCAACCTTGCCAAGCGTATCCTGACCACGGAACCGGATACCAAGGTCATCGGTCTGGATAACATGAACGATTATTACGACGTTCGCATCAAGGAAGCTCGTCTTACTGAGCTTCAGAAGTTCGAGAACTACACCTTTATTAAGGGCAATCTTGCGGATAAGGCACTTATCAACAGTATTTTTGAGCAGTATCACCCGGACATTGTGGTCAATCTGGGTGCACAGGCAGGTGTGCGTTATTCCATCACCAACCCGGATGCTTACATCGAGAGCAACATGATTGGCTTCTACAACATTCTGGAAGCCTGCCGCCATTATCCAGTGAACCATCTGGTGTACGCGTCCAGTTCTTCTGTTTATGGCAGCAACAAAAAGGTGCCTTACTCTACGGATGATAAGGTGGACAACCCGGTTTCTCTGTATGCGGCTACCAAGAAGTCCAACGAACTGATGGCTCACGCATACTCCAAACTCTACAATATCCCCTCCACCGGTTTGCGTTTCTTCACCGTATATGGTCCTGCCGGTCGTCCGGATATGGCATATTTTGGCTTTACCAATAAGCTGGTGAACGGCGAAACTATCAAGATATTCAACTACGGCAACTGCAAGCGGGACTTTACTTATATAGATGACATCGTGGAAGGTGTTGTCCGTGTGATGGCAAAAGCACCGGAAAAGAAGAATGGCGAAGATGGTTTGCCTATTCCGCCCTATGCAGTATACAACATCGGCAATTCCAACCCGGAGAATCTTCTGGACTTTGTGCAGATTCTGTCGGAGGAATTGGTGCGTGCTGGTGTGTTGCCTGCGGACTATGACTTCGAGGCTCACAAGGAACTGGTTCCCATGCAACCCGGTGACGTGCCTGTGACCTTTGCAGATACTGAGCCGCTGGAGCGGGACTTCGGCTTTAAACCCCACACTCCGCTGCGGGAGGGTCTGCGGAAGTTTGCAGAGTGGTATAAGGAATTTTATATGGGGTGAACTCTATGAAACAAACAATATTGGAATTGGATCGAAGAAGATATTCTGGGGGGGTACCCCTTTTTCAAGTATTCTATCGAAAGGCGCAAGAAGCGAGCAATAAACCAATAAAGTTGCTTTATAAATTTTTGTTTATTTGCGCACGGAACAAAAATCACATTGAAATGTCTATTAATAACCAAATTGGTCCGGGGCTTTATTTCGCACACCCTTACTGTATAACAATCAATCCAAGAGCGGTTCTCGGTAAAAATATCAATCTACATAAAGGTGTAACTATTGGAGAGGAACATCGTGGCGCAAGGACTGGTTGGTTGCCCAACACTAGGCGACAATATCTGGATTGGTGTCAATGCAACGGTTGTGGGAAACGTAAGAATCGGAAATGATGTGTTAATTGCCGCAAATTCTTTTGTGAATTGTGATGTTCCAGATCATTCGGTGGTAGTAGGAAATCCGTGCGTTATTAAGCATAGAAATAATGCAACTGAAGAATATGTAAATCGGACAATATAAAAAAGCCGAGGAAGGAATCCAAAATGAAGTGCGTAGAAGTCTATAAAAACCTCTACCATCAGGAACCATATGGAGTAGCATTTTGTCCCTACCGTATCAGTCCACTAGGAGCGCATATCGACCATCAATATGGAAAAATCAATGGTCTGGCTATCGACAAGGGCATCCACATGGCCTACCACCCGAAGCAGAACGGTGTTGTGGAATTGCAGTCTTTGAACTTTCCAAAACGCGCTCAGTTCTTTGTGGGTGATGTGCCAGAAGAAAAGCAAGGCGATTGGGCAGATCATCTGCGTGGCGCGGCGAAAATGCTGGGCGAGAAATACCGCCTGAAAGTTGGCTTGTCCGGCATCATTGAAGGCAGTCTGCCGATTGGTGGCTTGTCCTCGTCAGCATCCGTTATCATCTGCTTTCTGTCAGCACTATGTAAGGTGAACGGTATCCATCTGGAGCCAATGGAGATGATCCTTACCGCAAAAGCGGCAGAAAACCAGTATGTCGGTGTTTCCTGTGGCAAGCTCGATCAGAGTTGCGAGGTGCTTTCCAAGAAAAATCACCTGTTGTACCTTGATACGAAAGATGACAACTATGAACTGATCCCTACTAGCAAAAATATGAAGCCCTACAAGGTGGCGATTTTCTTCTCTGGTTTAGAACGTTCTTTGAAAAACTCCAAGTACAATCTGCGGCAGGATGAGTGCAAGGCAGCGGCTTATGCACTAATGGGCTATGCGGGTATGGACTATGACACCTTCGCAAACGCCCGTCTGCGTGATGTGCCGCAGGAGGTGTTTGAAGCCTATAAAGACCGCCTGCCCGAACTGTGGCGCAGACGTGCAGAACACTATTACAGCGAATTCGCTCGTGCAGAAAAAGGCGCGGAACTGTGGCGCAAGGGCGATTTAGAGGGTTACGGGCAGCTTGTTTTTAAGAGTGGAAAATCCTCTATTTACAGCTATGAGTGTGGCTGTGATGAATTGAAAAAGCTGTATGAAATTATGGTGGAAACCGATGGTATCTACGGTGGCCGCTTCTCCGGTGCGGGCTTCAAAGGCTGTTGCATGGCTTTGATTGACCCGGATAAAGCAGAAGATATTGAAATCAAAGTGGGCACAGAATATCTGAAAGCATTCCCAGCACTAGAGGGAAAGTACAGTTTCCATCTGTGCGGGAGCGCTGATGGCGTGGAACTGTAAAAGGGGAATACATAGATGAAATGCTTGATTTTAGCAGCAGGTTACGCCACACGGCTTTATCCGCTGACCGAGAATTTTCCGAAGCCACTCTTAAAGGTAGGCGAGAAGTCAATCCTTGATTGGCTGGTGGACGATTTGGTGGACACAACTGACATTGATGAATTTGTGGTGATTTCTAACCATAAGTTCGCGCAGCACTTTGAGGATTGGAAGAACAATAAGCACAAGGCACGGCCGTATGCAATTACGGTAATCGATGATGGTACAAGCACTAATGAAACTCGTCTCGGTGCAGTGAAGGACATCCAACTGACAGTCGAAAAGCTAAACTTGACAGATGACCTGCTGGTCATGGCTGGTGACAATGTGCTGGATTTCAGCCTTTCCAAGTTCGTGGAGTTCGCAAAGGAAAAGAACACCTCCTGTGTGATGTGCCATGAGGAAAATGAACTGAAAAAGCAGCAAAAAACAGCAATCATCACATTGGATGGCAATGACCTAATTACCAGTTATGAGGAAAAACCGAAAGAACCGAAAGGTAATCTAGCTGTTCCGCCGTTCTACTGCTACCGTGCCTGTGATGTGAAACGCATTCAGGAAGCACTGGATAATGGTTGTGGCTATGACGCACCGGGTAGCTTTGCCGCATGGTTGAGTAAACAGACAGAAATGCATGCTTATCTAATGCCGGGAAAACGCTATGATATTGGGAATATCAATAGCTATGAGTATGTGAAAAGCGTGTTTCCTAAATAAAAAGGAGGACAAACAATGAAAATCGCAGTTGCAGGTACTGGCTATGTCGGCCTGTCCATTGCCACGCTGTTATCGCAGCATCACGAGGTCATGGCAGTGGACATTATCCCGGAGAAGGTTGACCTCATCAATCACAAGAAATCTCCTATTCAGGACGAGTATATTGAGAAGTATCTTGCAGACAAGGACTTGAATTTGACAGCGACTCTTGACGCGGAAGCCGCTTACAAGGGTGCAGATTTCGTTGTCATCGCAGCACCTACTAACTATGACAGTAAGAAGAACTTCTTTGATACTTCGGCGGTTGAGGCTGTGATTAAGCTGGTTATCCAGTGCAATCCCGATGCCATCATGGTCATCAAGTCTACCATTCCCGTTGGCTTTACTGCTAGCGTCCGGGAAAAATACCACTGTGACAACATTATCTTCAGCCCGGAGTTCCTGCGGGAATCCAAGGCTCTGTATGACAACCTGTACCCGAGCCGTATCATTGTGGGTACTGATGTGGACAATGCTCGTCTCGTGAAAGCTGCCAATACTTTTGCCGGGTTGCTTCAAGAAGGGGCTATCAAAGAGAACATCGACACTTTGATTATGGGCTTTACTGAGGCAGAGGCCGTTAAGTTGTTCGCCAATACCTATCTAGCTCTGCGCGTCAGCTATTTCAATGAGCTGGATACTTACGCCGAGATGAAGGGGCTGAACACCAAGCAGATTATCGAGGGTGTCTGTCTTGATCCTCGCATTGGCAGCCACTACAATAACCCCAGCTTTGGTTACGGCGGATACTGCCTGCCGAAGGACACCAAGCAACTGCTGGCTAACTACGCAGATGTGCCCGAAAACCTGATTGAAGCGATTGTGGAATCCAATCGCACCCGTAAGGATTACATTGCTGATCGTGTATTGGAAATTGCTGGTGCTTACGAGGCAAACGAGGACTACGATCCCAGCAAGGAGCATAATGTGGTTGTCGGCGTATACCGCCTGACCATGAAGTCTAACTCTGACAACTTCCGTCAGTCCTCCATTCAGGGCGTCATGAAGCGCATCAAGGCCAAGGGAGCAACAGTCATCATCTATGAGCCGACGCTGGAGAATGGCTCTACCTTCTTCGGAAGCGAGGTCGTGAACGATCTTGAAGAATTCAAGAAGCGCAGCCAAGCCATCATTGCCAACCGCTATGATAGTTGCTTGGATAATGTGCAGGACAAGGTTTACACTCGCGATTTGTTCCGCAGAGACTAATACTTATCGCAGCCATGTGTTCCGCCACATGGCTGTGTTGCTCAAGTGTGCTACCTCTCCGTGGTGAGTAGCAGGCAACGAGAATTCCCTCTCGGCTAAAGCATATAATCGTTAATTCACTCTTTGAACGAGGAAAAAACTATAATGGGAAAGTATTTTGGAACCGATGGCTTCCGTGGTGAAGCTGGTATTGATCTGACTGCCGACCATGCCTACAAGGTTGGCCGTTTTCTGGGCTGGTATTATAACGCGTTGCGTGAGCGCAATGGTGACACCGACCCCGCTCGCATCGTCATTGGCAAGGATACCCGCCGCAGCTCCTATATGTTCGAGTACAGTCTGGTCGCAGGTCTGACCGCTTCCGGCGCGGACGCCTACCTGCTGCACGTCACTACCACACCGTCTGTGGCTTATATCGCCCGTGTGGATGACTTCGATTGCGGCATTATGATTTCTGCCAGCCACAACCCCTACTACGACAACGGTATCAAGCTGATCGACTGCTATGGCGAGAAAATGCCCGAGGAGACCCTGCTGCTGGTGGAGGACTACATCGACGGCAAGCTTCATGTGTTTGATAAGGATTGGCCGGAACTGCCCTTTGCCCACCGTGAGCATATCGGCTGCACCGTGGACTATGTGGCAGGCCGTAACCGCTATATGGGTTACCTGATCAGCCTGGGCATCTACTCCTTCAAGGGCGTGAAGGTTGGTCTGGACTGCGCCAACG
>ERZ1034969.695-NODE-695-length-17819-cov-4.945620_pt1 | contig 17819 bp, 10 predicted proteins | sample MGYA00520624_ERZ1034969 | MGnify/ENA primary metagenome ERZ1034969 (study PRJEB33766, sample SAMN09781776) | gut metagenome | biome: gut microbiome | host: Homo sapiens | place: Madagascar | study: EMG produced TPA metagenomics assembly of the PRJNA485056 data set...
CGACCCGGTAGTTGCGGTGCATGTCGATTACTCGCAGACGATCGACTTAGGCGGGCGCACGCTTATGGAGGGCGTTGAGGTCCCGAATGTTTCGGGTTCGAGACTCCTCTTCGCCGGTCAATTCGTCGCGCTCGACGCCGAACGGCTCGGCATGCTCGATGACGACCTCGAGTTCGTGGGCTGGTATGACAAGGAAACGGGCGCATGCTTGAGCGAGCGGCGCGTGTGCGTGTTCAAGCCGGATATGAATATGAGCGTCGAGGCGCGTTTCACGCTGAAAGACGTCGCGGTTCACATCAACTCGGCGCAGTCGACCGATGCTTCGGAAGAGTATGCTCATGTAACGCCTACCACGGGCAATTGCTATCGTGATGCTGGGGAGGTGGTTTCGCTTTCTGCTACCACCGACAACGCGCAGTTCCGTGGCTGGTACGAAGGGGAAAGCGGTAACGAAAGCTTAATCAGCGGCAGCTTGACCTGCGACTATGTGGTTCCTTCTAGCGGCCAAGCGCAGGTTGAGATAACTCCGTGGTACTGCGCGCAACAGGCAAGCGTTGTGCTTGACGTTGACGGCACCACCGAAGAAGGCAGCCCCCAAGGCTCGTTCCTTAAAACAGGGCTCTACGGCATTGGTTCAAGTGTTACGGTGGTTGCCATTCCTGAGCCGTACTATGTGCTTGACTACGTTACCGATGCGGCGGGTAACCGAGTGAATGTTTCAGAAAGCGGATCCTATACCTTCACGCTTACGGGAGACACCCAACTTACCGCTCATTTCCGCCCTACGTCGGATGGGGATGAAGCGTTTAAGGCGCTACAGGCTGCCCTGATCACGGCGCTTGGCGTGGCGATTGTTGCCTCAACGGCTAGTGGCTTCGGCGAGTTCGTCGATCCAATCGCGGTTCCGGCCATCATCGAAGTCGGCGAAGCGGAAACTATCGAAGAACTCGTGGAAGTAGGGGGTAAGGCCCTCAAAGAAATTGAGGAGATTTTCGAGAAGCACAAGCACGACCGCGACCCCGATAAGCCCAAGGGCGATCATACCGCTGAAATCATCGCCACCGCACAGCCTGAGGCTGGCGGTATCGTAAAAGGCGGGGGTGTTCATTTCGAGGGCACCATTGCCGAGTTTGACGCCATTGCCAACCCCGGTTACCACTTTGCGTGTTGGAAGGAAGACGGTATCGAGCGCTCCACGCTGCCGCATATGCAGATGGCCATCACCGATGCTACGCCCGATGTGGTGAAGCTGACAGCCGAGTTCGAGAAGGACGTGACCATCACCACCGCCGTTGATGTCGAGGGTAGTGCAGCCGATGATGTGACTGGTTGCAATTCTGCGCCTGACAGGCAGATAGTGCGAAATGGCGAACAGGCCACGGTGGTTGCTACCCCAGGGGAAGGGTACGAATTCGTTGGTTGGTTTGAAGGCGCTGTCGAGGTTTCGAAAGCCCCTACCTATTCCTTTGTTGCTGAAGCGGATAGGCATCTGGTGGCCAAGTTTAATCGTACCTGCACGGTTAGCGCAGAGGTTGAACCTGCAAGTGCCTTGGCGGGCAAGTGCACCATCGTCGGTGATGGGAAATGCGTCGTGGGCAAGCCGACCGTGCTTTCTGCAAGCTTAGATGAAAGCGTACGCGATGCCTATACCTTCAAGGGTTGGTATCGCGGCGAATCAGATGTGCTTATGGGCACCGATGAATCGCATCTTGAGTTTGTTCCCGAAGGTGACACTGTTGTTCGCGCGGTGTACGTAGCGAAGAAATACGAGGTTGGCGTTAAGATCGATGGCTTGCTTCCTGGTATAAACCCTCACGGTGAAGTTGAGATCGTGGGGTATCCCGGTATGGAGTCGGTCGAATTGCCCTATGGCCGTCACGTCACCATAAAGGCAATTCCCAACGACAAGTACTGGTTCGCCTATTGGGAAGATACTTCTGGGAAGCGCTATCCCGAGTCTGAGCTGCGCGTATGCGTGACGAAGGACGAAACGTACACAGCTGTGTTCAAGAAGGGTCCTGACGTTATTATCGCGGCTGATACGTATTGGGGTGGCAAGGTAACCTGCAATGGCGAGGAAGTGAAGCCTGATACCGACAAGTATGCTTTGGATGATACGCTTCATCTTGCTGCCGAGCCGAATCCTGGTTTCCTTTTTTGGGGTTGGTACAGAAACGGGCTGCTGGTAAGCACGGAAAAGGAATGCACGCTTTCCGCTGAGGAATCGCCCATTTCGGGAAAGTGTTCGATTGTTGCCGCCTTCAAGCCTCTTGATGTGGTGTGTTTGCCCGTGGCAAGCCCGGCAGAGGGCGGCACGGTTACGGCAAGCCGCTTGTTCGCCGATCGCGGCTCCGATGTGCAGCTGAAGGCAACCGCTGCGCCTGGCTATGTGTTTGAGGGCTGGTATGTGGGCGACGAATTGGTGTCGGGAGATGCCGAGTTCACCTGCAAGGAAGGGCGCAGCCATGTTCATGTTGCGCGTTTCAAGCAGCAGGATTTTACCGTTGAGGCGAGTGCTGTTGTTGCCGATGCAACGGGTGCTCTGGTTGAAGACGCGGCCGCTGGTAGGGTTGAAGGTGCGGGAGCAATTGGTGCGGGACGATCTGCGCAGCTTGTTGCTTACGCCAACGAAGGCTATGTGTTCAAACGATGGGTAGACGAAACGGGCGCAACGGTAAGCACCGATGCGGAATACCGGTTCGTTCCCTGGGCGAACACGACAATTCGAGCCGTCTTCGAGCCGAAGCAGTTTACGGTTGCTGTTAACGCGGCAGAGGGCTCTGGTACGGTTGAAGGTGCAGGCACTTATGCAGCAGGTCAGCAGGCAACGGTTACAGCAACCCCGAGCGAAGGCGCTTCCTTTGTTGGATGGTATTCCGAAGGCTTATGCGTAAGCACAGATACTGTTTATACCTTTGCGGTTCGCAGCGACGCTGCCCTGACTGCCGTATTTGGCTCAGACCCGTACGTGGTGAGCGCCATTGCGTCTCCTGCAGATTCGGGCTACACGAGCGGGTTTGGCACTTTCAACAATGGCGACCGCACTACGCTTTCGGCAGTTGCCAAGCCTGGCTATACCTTCTATTGCTGGAAAGATTCGCAGGGCAATACGGTGAGTGAACTGCCTGAATGTACCGTTGATGTTTCAGACAGTGCTGCTTACGTTGCCTTCTTTACGCCCGATTCCTATTTGGTAAGTTTGCGCGCAAACCCTGATGCTTCAGGCGCGCTGCAGGGCGCGGGTACCTACAAATTCGGCGATACGGTTGAGTTGAACGCTCAGCCTACAAGCGGTAAGCGCTTTGTGGGTTGGTATTTGGTAGGGTCCGAAGGCGGCGAAGCTGCAGCTGGTGGCGATTCGGGCACTGGTAGCAATGGCGCTGGTGGTAATGGTGTTAGCGATAACGCTCCCGCTACGCTTTTCAGTAAGGACGCGCATTGCTGGTTTACCATCGATGAGGATCTGATTCGCGATATCACCAACGGCGAACTCAGTCTTGAGGCGCGCTTTGCCGACCCTTACGAGGTGTCGGTTTCTGCGAAGGCCGTTGTTTCCGGTAAGGCGGGCGCGCGTGGTTGTAGGGTGATTGGCACGGGCGCGTATTCTTCGGGTGACAACGTTACGCTGCAAGCCGTTGCTGGCGAGGGTTACCGTTTTATGGGGTGGAGCCTCGATGAAGCGGGAAATGTAATTGAAAGCAACGACGCCATCTTTGAATTCGAAGCTGGTGCCGACGTTTCTTACTATGCACAGTTTGTGGCAGATGATCCGGTTGAAATTGCGGTAACGCAAAGCTCAATGTTCAGGGGCCTTGCGTTCATGGTTGGTTCGTTCGGGGCAGCTACTTCGGTTGAGGTTGATAAGGGAGACCCCTTTGTGGCCATGGCTGTTCCGTACCCTGGCATGCACTTTTCGCATTGGGTGAACGATGCGGGAGCTATTGTGAGCTACAGCGCCATACATGTGGGTGTTGCGCGTGAGAACATGAGGCTTACTGCCGTTTTCTACGAGACGGGCTTCGATGCCCAAGTTGCCACATATCCTGCGGATGCAGGATTCAGCATGGTGGTTCCTGGAACGGGTACCTCGTATAAGTCGGCATCGGTGCTTGTCACTATTCCTTTCCCTGGCTGGAAGTTCAAGTACTGGGCAGACGAAGCGGGCGTGCCAGTGGGTTTCAGCCCTGTTATGGCACGACCGGCCTATGCTAACAGGACCTTTACGGCTTACTACGTAAAGGAGCAAGTTGAGGTTGTTGCCGTTGATCCGCGTGAAGGTGGCTACGTTGATGGTTCGGATACGTATAGCGAAGGCGGTTATGCCCTGGTTCGCTCGGTTGATACGGGTAGTACCGTTACGCTTTCTGCCGTGCCCTACGATGGGTTCGAGTTCGTTGGTTGGTACGACTATGCTGACAGGGATGCCGAAAACGCAAGGCCTTTGAGTACCGATGCTAACTGGACGTTCTACCCTGAAGCCGACATGAAGGTGGTTCCGCGCTTTAAGGAAGTTCAGAAATACGCGGTTGCAGCCACTGCCGAAAATGGCACGGTTAACCCTGAATCTGCAAGCGTTATGCCTGGTGGGAGCGTTACCTTTACGGCATCGCCCAATGAAAACTGCTATCTTGACCACGTAGGCACCACGCTAGCCTCGATGTGCGAAGGCGCTGGCGCGGGTGCTTCGCAGGGAAGCTTTGATATTTCCGACTACAAAGGCGGCACCTACCAGTTTGACCTGAAGAACGTCACGTCTTCGCAGACGTTATCGTTTGCGTTTGTGAAAGCTGAGGCGCCCGTGATTGATGCGCAGCCGCAAGACACCTCCGTGCGCGAAGGGGAGAGCGCTACCTTGTCGGTTGCGGCCGATGCGGCACAAAGCGTGCGTGATCATGAGGCGATATCGAGCGGCGCGTCAGCTGGCCATGAGCTTACCTATCAGTGGTACCGCGTTGGCGAAAACGGGCAGAGCACGCCCGTTGAAGGCGCGAATTCTGCAACGCTGGAAGTGCAAGACGGCGATGCAGGGGAGTATTACTGTCAGGTTACGCAGTTGTATCTGGGCACCGTAACGACAGTCGAATCAAACCATGCAACTGTGTCTCGTGTTGAGCCCGAAGCACTGGTATTCAATGCTACCGCACTGCCTGCAGCTACCGCCCACGCTGAATATAACGCTTCTATCAATCCCGCAACGGGAGGGACGAGCCCTTACACGTATGCGCTTGCCCAGGGTTCCAAACTTCCCGATGGCGTTACTTTTACAGCCAGCGAAGAAGGCCTGATGGTTTCGGGAACGCCGGATTCAACGGGAGTTTTTGCTTTCGACATTGATTGCACCGACCATTCGGGGCGATCTGCAGCAGCTCACTTTACGCTGGTGGTAACGCCGAAGATTGCTGACCTGGCTTTTTCGGGCAGCTTGTTCATCTATAACGGACAACCGCAAGGCCCATCGCTCTCGGGTGTCCCCGAGAATCTCGATGATGCCATTGCCTATACGTATACGGGAATAGGGGAAACCCATTACTCAAGCAGCCAGCCGCCTACTAATGCGGGCAGTTACCGTGCAACGGCGACGTTGAACAGCGGTGGATACAGAGGTGTTGCAACCATCAAGTACACCATTGTGAAGAAGCCTGTGCATCTTGAGCTAACTGCCGAAGATGTTACCTACGACGGCAGTCCACACGCGGCAACCGTTAGTGCTCAGGATGTTGTGCCTGAAGATTACGAGGTAACGTACCGCGGTGCGAATGGCACGGAATACGGCCCCATCAGCAAGGCGCCCACTGATGCTGGCAGTTATACGGCGGAAGTGAAGTTGGTGAACCCGAATATGACGGGTTCTCAGACGGCTACCTACACCATTTCTCCTGCTGAGCAGGTGATCGAAGGAAAGACCGACTATGCGGCTACGTACGGCAATGCAGGTATTGTGTTTGAGAACACGGCTAAGACGCCTGTCAGCTATGAGGTTGTTCCCAATGAGGATGGCTCACCGTGTCCCATTTCGATTCAGGGTAGCTATGCGAGCATTGTTTCTGCGGGTAAGGCGCGTGTGGTGGCGCATGCGGCAGCGAGTCGAAATTACGCAGCGGCGAAAGATGTTGAGCTTACCGTTAACGTTTCTCCTGCTCCGTTGCTCGTTATTGTCGACGATGCCGAACGCTTTGAAGGGGAGGAAAACCCGGCGTTTACATCGAGCCTGATAAGCCCTGCGTCGACGACGGGTGTTGCCGTAAGTTATTCGTGCTTGGCAGCTGTTACTTCGCCTGCGGGAGAATACGAAATTGGTGCCAGCGTATCCAATTCGAATTTTGCGGTAACTGTTAAGCCGGGTACGCTTACGGTGAAGGCGAAGGAGCCTGTGGGGCCCGTTAACCCTGTGGACCCCGATAACCCTGATGGGCCGAATAATCCTGACAAACCAGATAATCCTGATGACCCCAATACACCAAGTGGCCCTTCCGATCCTGGTAACCCAAGCAATCCGTCGGAGCCTGGCGATGCAGATGGCCCGTCGAGCCCCGAAGAACCAAGCGACTCCAACTGTTCGGGTGAGTCCGGCGGTACGGGGGCTTCGAATGGTGGGCAGAATGCAGGTTCCGATTTGTTGAAAAATCAGGGAGCTTGCAGCGTGTTAGGCAGATCACCTTCCCAGGAAGGTTTGGGCGAGTTGAACGAAGATGGCGCCTTGGCTTTGTCCGACTCGAGTGAGGAAACTGGAACCAAAACTGCAGAGCAGCAGAACGTACTGCCTTCGGACAAAAAGATCCGGTTCCTGATTGCTGTGCTACTGGCCCTTGGTTGTGGTGCTGTGATTGTCGTTGTGGCTGCAGTTCGCCGCCGCCGAAGCAAGGAATGAGCTTGAGGTGCGCAAAGATAGTATGGCTGAATTGAAAATGGGAGAGTTTGGTGTTTCAAAGTACGGTGAAACTATCTATATTGCCGGTAGCGTACTGCACCCTTCAATTTGGCTTGGACCGCGTTAGCAGCTGGGTACCTTCAATGCAGTGAAGGTACCCTTTATTTTTTATGAAGCGAATTGGCAAGCGAATCTGGTCGCGCTTAGCGAAATTACTGTGTGCCGCTTTATGAAATTGGCGCTATGACTCGGTTTCTGCTGTCTGTGCATTTTGATATTTGTGCAGCTTATGCGCAGTACAGAAGCCTAAAAATTTTTTATTTAGCAAAATTTTTTTTGGTAGCAATTACGACGATGGGGATTAAGATACAAAAGTAGTTTTGAAAGCATAGAAAACAGGAAAGTAGTTGCGCAAGTAATGAAAATGAGCAATAAAAACAAACTTATTTCGGGCCTGGTGGGTGTTGCGATGTGCCCCATGATGTTGCCAACCGCAGCATTCGCGGCTGATGACGGCGCAGCATCGGGGGTTTCGTCATCCCCGACCGAGTTGATTCAGTCTTCTGACCAGTCGGAAGGCGCCGATGCGGACGCAAGTTCGGCTGATACGCTTGCCGCGCAGTCCGAATCGACTGGTGAAGCGGCAAATACGACAACCGGCAAAGCAGCTAATGAAGAAGCAGCCCCTGCAGCTGAAACTGGCGGGGAAAGCACTACGGCAGCGGTTGCGAAAGTTGAGGGCGCGAACTATTCCAGCCTTCAGGAGGCTATCGATGCAGCTCAGAATGGTGAGACCGTCACGCTGCTGACAGATGCAACCGAAGACGCAACCATCACTGCTGGCAAAAACATCACGCTTGACCTTGGCGGCAAGACGCTGACGAACACGAATAGCGGCAAGGCCACGATCTCCGTGCAGGGCGGCACCGTTACCGTGAAGAACGGTAATGTTGTGGGTGGCACCAGCTACTACAACATCGAGGTCACGAAGGGCAGCAACGCCAATCTGACGCTGGCGGATGTCACCGCCACGGCAGGTAACAACGGCTCCTCCATGATCGACAACTACGGCACCCTGACCATCACCAGCGGTACCTACACCGGCGGTCTGGATACCGTCAAGAATGAGCCGAATGCGAAGCTGGCCATCAGCGGTGGTGAGTTTACTTTGATAAAGGGCACCTCCAAGGGTTTCACCGGCGTTGTGTTCAACTACGGCGCACTGGAGATCAGCGGCGGCACGTTCATTCAGAGCGACAAGAGCGCTCCCTATGGACAGGCGCAGGTTATCCACACCGATAAGAGTGGCAGTGCGACACCGTCCACGATCATCACTGGCGGTACGCTCAAGAACCTGTGTACCAGAAGTGCGGCTTGGACAGTCCGTGCAACGAACGCAGCGGCTGGCGCCACGCAGGTCTCCGGTGGTACGTTCAATAAGAAGGTTTCCGATTCTTACTGCGCCGATGGTTTCATCCCCACCAAGAACGCGGATGGCACCTATGATGTCAAGGAAGGCCACTATGTTGCCCAGATCGGCAGCACCAAGTATGAGACGCTGGCCGATGCAATCCGTCTGGCTGCAAAGGGCAAGACCATCCAGCTGTTGACTGACGCTACGGAAAACATCACCATCGCTGCGAACAAGCAGATCACGCTCGACTTGAACGGTCACACCCTCAACGGTGGCACGGGCAACGCGAAAGCGACCATCCTGAACAAGGGCAACCTGACTATTACTGACACGAGCGCCGGCAAGACCGGCACCATCAAGCGTGATGACCAGGGTGCGCAGGGTGAGACCAGCTATTACGTCATTGACAACAATGGCACGATGGTTATCGACCAGGCGAATGTCATTAACAATTCTGGGTCGAAGGGCTCTTCTCTGATCCGCAATGGCGGTGTGGATACTGTATCGTCGCTCACCATCAACGGTGGCACGTTCGAGCAGCAGAACTTCATTGCGGTCAAGAACGACGGCAATGGCGAGCTCACCATCAACGGCGGCACGCTGACCAGCAAGCAGGCTGTTGTTCAGAACTGGAACAAGGCTCAGATTCTGGGCGGCAACCTGATGGGCGGTTATCTCTGGACGGATTCTTATACTGAAGCGGGCACCGTTGGCGAGACCGTCATTGGCGGCGACGCCCAATTCACTGGCACGATTTACATGGACGTCACAAGCTCCAATCCTTCGACCTTGAAGATCGAAGGCGGTAAGCTGAATGTCACTTCGTGGCGCGTGACCGACGCTGCAGCTGCGGTAAACGCCTCCATCGCAGTTTCCGGCGGTACGTTTACGGCCGCTGTTCCCGAGAGCTACTGCGCTGCAGGCTATGCTCCTACTGCTAATGCTGACGGCACGTATGGTGTCAAGCAGGCGGTTACCGTTACTTTCGATTCCAACCAGGGCACGGCAGTTGACTCTCAGCTTGTTGCCGTTGGTGGCAAAGTGGCAAAGCCGGCAGATCCTACCAAGAAAGGCTATACCTTCTCCGGATGGTTCACTGACGAGGACTGCACCAATGCCTATGACTTCGATGCTGATGTAGACGGCACACAGCCTGAGTTCACCCTGTATGCCGGCTGGAAGGCAGTGGCTCCTTCTACCGTTCAGCCCGGTGCTGGCGACAACGGCAATAACGGAGACAACGGCAACAACTCCTCTGCCAATGCGAACGTAAACGTCAACACCGTTAACAACAACGGCGACAATGTGGCAAGCGAAGCGAAGATGGCTACCGTGAAGACGGGCGACAACCTCGCTCTTGTCGGTGGTGCAATTGCCGTGATTGCCGTTGCGGCTGCTGGTGTTGCGGTATTCGCGCTTCGTCGTAAGAAGATGAACTAGCTTATTTAGCTTGTCTATCACCGTTTGCTGCACGGTGATGCTGAAATAGCGCTGCTTGATGAAGGGGCCGAGCCTGGAGATAGTCCAGACTCGGCCCCTTTCGTATTGAAGACGGCAACGATTTCTTCGTCGACTGCGGGCAGGGATTCGTCGCTAAGGCCGAGTTGCGCGATTGCGCCCTCGACGGCTTTGAACCCGATCAGCATGTCCGGGCAAATGTGCCCATGGGAGGCAGCTACCTTGTCTAGGTGTTCTTGGGTTAGCATGATTGATTCTCCCTCGTTGTTGATATCAGGATCATTGAGTGGGGGGAGTAACACGATTCAGCAATTCGTGTTACGCCTTAAAGGTAATTGGACGAGGGGAGGGGCTGTTTGCCTGGTGGTAGCAGCCTTCCTTATACGCCTATGGTCGTTATGCGTTCAGTCTTTCGCTCGAGAACTCAGTGCACCAGTCCTTTGTGTTGCAGAGTGTTCCTCTAGTTCTTTGGCGAGACGGCTGTCCCGTTTTTCCAAGATATCGCGCAGCATAACTGCGGAGGCGAAAGGGTGTAGATCGCGGTAAGTGAGTTGTTTTGGTGACTGGTTTTGGCACTAAGCCATGAACAGAGCCACCCAGATCGGCATTGTTAGGATGCAACCGAACGTGGTAATTACATTGATGGCGCTGGCATACGGCGCGTCTTTCTCGTAAATTTGCGCCATTTGCACTGTTGTTGAGGCAGATGGCGTGATCGTGGCAAGAAGCGTAATGAGCAGTATTGACTCGCCGTTTGCCACTAATGTGACTACGCCGCTGAACTTCAGTGCAAGCGTGACAATGGCAGGTATCAGCATTAGCCTGATGAAGGCGACGAGCCAGACGCGCTTGTTGGCTACGATTTGGCGCAAGTCCATGCCTCCGATGATCATACCTGTTACCAGCATGGCAGCAGGGCCGATCATCTGTCCCATGTCGTAGGTGAAGGTATTGAAGGGTTCAACAAGCTTGATGCCGAGCACCATGAGCACGATGCCGGCGGCTACGGCCAACAGATTGATATTGAGCAGAACGCCACGGACGTCAATGTGATGATTCTCGCTGATAAGGGACTTGCCATGTGTCCAAATCAGGATAGTTTGAACGCTCATGTAGGCAAGTGAGTAGACTACCCATTCGTCGCCCAAGATGAAGCCGACAAGCGGGATGATGAGGTTACCGCAATTTGAGTAAATGCTTGCTGCCCGCTCAATGGGGGACAGGTGAAGTGGCTTTGCCAGGATCTTCGTTAGCAGTATTTGCCCAACCTGGAGCACGATAGCGCAGACGATCGCGAATATAAACCCTTGCAGCACATCTGGAGTCAAATCAACCTGCGTTGCAGAAATGAACGCGCATGGGCAGATGGCATATACGGACAGGACAGAGAGAGTTTTGCTGTCTCCCGTTTTTAGGAGACGAAGGCGCACCAACGCGAATCCGACCGCCATGATAAGGAACAGCGAAGCGATTTTTTCTATAAGCAGGAGAGTGATCATGGCTCTGGATTATACGCCTGAGGTGCAAGGGGTATATGGAGAGGCTAATGGGGGCTGATGGTTGTTGTCCTGGCATTGGGAATCTGCTTAGCCGATGACTTTACCAAGCAGGGTTTTGATATTGATTGTCAGTTTTGGCCGTATGCGTCGCCACCGCTTGCTGCAATTATCGATTCCAGTCATGTGCCAGCACGGCAGATTATTCTACCGAGAATTGGACACCAGATCATTGTTCGTGAAGTGGTGCGCGTGAGATAATTAGCTTACGTTATCACCTGGCTTGCGTAAGTGTTCGTGTGTATTGGCCTGGGCGAATCGGGTGGGCGCAATGTAGATCAACGGAAGCCGACCTACGAACAAGGAGCGCCTTATGTGCAGACAGCATGTTGTACCGCAAACTCAAAACGAACGAACCAGCTCGCTTATCCGCGGAGCGAAGCGTCTTACGGGCGCCAGAATCGCCACCTTCGGCGTAAGCGTGCTTATGGCTGGGCATTTTGCTACCCAGCGCAGCACTGGCAGCCGAAACGCCTGAGCCCACTGCGGGGCAAGCGGCATCAACCTTGGCTGCCCCAGCCGCAGTTCCCGATGCAGCCGTACCTACCGCAGCGGAAGCCGAACCGGCACCTGCTTTCGCACCCGTCAACGAAGCTGCTCCTGCGGCAGCCCTTGATACCTCCGAACCTGCAGCAGCTGTCGCGCTCGCCAGCGAACCGGCCGTTGAGCCTGCGCCGACGCCCGAGTCCGCAGCCGTATCATCTCCGGCTCCCACGCTTGTCGCGGCGCCTACCCCCCGCGGCGCAAGCGACGTACCAGGTGGCAGCGGACCTACAATCAAAACCACCGTCAAAAATCATTTTTATGACCTGGAACTGCCCCCTGCTTTCACGTTAATTCAGGGCGAGGCGTTCGTATACGATTTTCCCGATGCGCCTGAGGATTTCACCCTCTTGCGTAACGAGTCTGTCCACTTCTTCAAGATCGACCCCGATACCAAGGCTTTAGTCAAAACAGAGAACCCCGAAGAGGCAAACGTTTCGATTAGCCTGACAGTCATTGACAATCACGAGACAGGCATCGACAATCACGAAAGGGCGACTTTGGTCTTTACGGGCGGCGACGCCGATCCTCTGATTTCCTATAGCCTGAATCTGCTCCATCAGATCCACATTGGCGCAAACGCCGAGTTCGACTTCGACAACTTCAACTTCCAAAACGGAGAGGGGACCATTCTCGAGACACGAAACGAGTACTACATCCGCTGCATCTTTGGAAGTAGCGTGCATTTGATTGCAACCGATACGACCGACCCTGAGCCCGATCCGGATGTCAAGCCGGACCCCGAGGTTAAACCGGATCCGGAAGCAAAGCCCAGCTCTGCTCCACAGCCCAACGCGGAAAAGCCAGCTACGGAGCCTGCCTCCAACGCTGTCGCGGCGGTCGTTAAGCCCGCCGAGTCCGTTACGCCCGCAACAGGCGACAGCGGCGCGATGGCAGCCGCCCTTGGCGCAGCCGCAGCTGCAGCAGCCACCGCAGCTGCTGCCGTTGTCGGGGCACGACGTCGCAATCGCTAGTTAGCGTCGAAGACGTCTTTTCGCGCAGGAAGCAAAGCTCCAGCATTAACGGCCCAGTCATTCGACTGGGCCGTTTCTCTTTTCGGGAATTTGCATCAGCAGAAGAGCTATTCCAGCGGGGTCCCAACGCAAGCATGCTGATCGTTCGCCCCAATTATCCGGTTGATATCCGCCAACTTCCCAACCTGCCGTAAGTCGCAACGCATTCGGTTGTCATTGGCGTGCATGCGTCAACCGCAAGACCATCGGGCGAGCGGGGCGCGATAATCCCGGGCAACTGCGGGATACCTTCATTTGCAGGCCTTTGTGGTATGTTGGCACAAAGCCAACTAAGGCCGAGGTAAGGCTAAAGAAGTGGAGGGATCGCATATGGCGAAGATCGGTACCGGCGCCTCCGTCCAGGGCAAGAGGACAGCGTATATCAATGCTAACGTTCTCGACGGAACCCAGGGTATGGATGTGCTTGAAAACCACGTGGTCGTGGTCGAGGGACGGCACATCGCTGATGTTGCACCCCTAGCCGACGCAGATCTGTCTGGTTGCGAGACCTTCGACCTCAAGGGCGCCTATTTGCTTCCAGGCCTCATAAATATGCATGTGCACCTGGCAGGCAACGGCAAACCCCAGAAGAAGCAGCGCGATAACGAGGCGCTGGTAAAGAAGATCATGGCAAATGGCCTCACGCGAGCTGTTGCATATCGCCTTGTATCCGAGTACGCACGCCTGGAGCTGCATAGCGGCGTCACTACCATACGCACAGTCGGTGGTCTGGGTGACTTCGACACGCGCGTGCGTGATGACGCCGCGGCGGGAAGGTTAGAAGCTCCGCGCATTCTTGCGGCCAACATGGGCATATCGGTGCCGGGAGGCCATATGGCAGGGTCGGTTGCTATCGCGGCAAATAGCATCCCAGAGGCGCTTGCGCAGGTCGAGGCTGCCAGGTTGCAGGGCGTCGACCTTATCAAGCTCATGATTACCGGCGGCGTCCTTGACGCCAAGGAAAAGGGCACGCCTGGCGAACTCAAGATGAAACCGGATATGGTGCGTGCAGTCTGTGACAAGGCGCACGAGCTGGGCTTCGTCGTTGCTGCGCACGTCGAGTCAACTGAAGGCGTGCGCATGGCGCTCGAGTGTGGCGTAGATTCGATCGAGCACGGCGCCGCTCCGACGGACGAGGTGATGCGCCTGTTCAAGGAGAGGAAGTCCTTCCTGTGCACTACTCTTTCTCCCGCACTTCCGTATGCTCTGTTCGATCGCTCAGTCTCTTGCGCAAGCGAGGTCGAGCAGTTTAACGGCAATATGGTTTTCGAAGGCATTATCGCGAATGCCAAGGCGGCCCTGGAGCAGGGGGTTCCTGTGGCACTTGGCAACGACGTTGGGTGTCCCTGGATCACCCAGTATGATTTCTGGCGCGAGCTGTGTTACTTCGAGAAGTTTGTTGGCGCGTCACGCTCGTTTGCTCTTCATACCGCAACACTTCGCAATGCCCAACTTGCCGGCATCGGCGATATTGCGGGTTCAATAGAGGCAGGGAAGGAGGCTGACATGATCGTCGCAGCCACCAACCCGCTAGATGACCTACGAGCGTTGCGCACGGTAAAGCACGTCATTCATCGAGGGCGGCTCATCGTCACGCCCCGAGTGAAACGCAAGACCGCAATCGATCGCGAGCTCGACAAGTTCCTCTAGGAGCGTCAGTCTTCATCGAGAAACGGTCGTCGAAGAGCTGCTACGACTGCAGTCCTAGCAGCTCCCGATATATCCTTTCATCGGTTTCCGAGAACACGTTGAAAACGACGCATATTTCGCTGTCGTGCGATCCGAGCCATTCCTTCACCGTGCGTACGGCTATCTGGGCGGCCTCCCTTTGGGGAAAGCCAAATACTCCCGTGCCGATGCAGCAGAAGGCGATGGAGGCAAGGCCTTCGCTGGCTGCGAGGCCGAGGCAGTTTGTGTAGCAAGAAGCCAGCTGGGCGCGATGCAGGTTGGTCGGGTTGCCGTTGGCAATGGGGCCGACCGTGTGGATAACGCGCTTGCAGGGAAGGTTGTAGGCGGGCGTTATCTTTGCCATGCCAGTCGGTTCCTCGGCGCCCTGTTCTTCCATGAGACGAGCGCATTTGGCCCTCAGTTGCACGCCCGAATAGGTATGGATGGCATTGTCGATGCAGTGGTGTCCCGGCATCCAGCAGCCCAGCATCTGGCTGTTGGCCGCGTTTACGATGGCGCCAACTGCCAGCGTTGTGATGTCGCCGCGCCACAACAAAACGTGCTCGTTCAGCGGGCTGGGTTTTGCGGTGTCAAGTGTCGATACTCCCGCCTCGGCAATCATGCCCTGAAGGAGCTCGTCTTGCAGGGCGAGCCAGGTGGGCTTTGCCGGCCACGGCGGGCGCGTGTTCACCAGGGAACGAAACGTCGTCCACAGCTTGTTGGTTTCGGTGGTGGCGGGCGGTTTGACACCGCGCTCGCCGCACAGCTCGGCCACGAGTTGGCGAAGCAGGTCTGCTTTGCGTTCTGTGTTCACGTTACGGCTCCATTTCTATCGCGTCCAACAGGTCGGCAAGCGTGCGGTCGATGTCTTCGTCCAGAAGGATGGAACGCTTGCGGATATCGGAGGGCGTGTAGGATTCGCCCAGGTTGATGCAGGCGTAGGTGGCATGTGCGTTGGAGTGCGTCGCGCGCCAGAAGGGGTATTTGATGATGCCCGGAGTGTTTCCTCCCACACCAAGCTCCAGATAGAGCACCTTGCCGCGGCGATGCTCGTCGATGAAGCGCTGGTAGCGCCTGCCAGCCTCGTGCCAGCCCCGATCTTCGACGAAGGTGCCATCGACGCGTAGGTTCATGACCAGGGGCTTTCCGCACACGTGGCATCGGGGCACCAGCTCACGGGGCACCGTCATGCTAAGGGTCCCCTCGGGTGCCTCCAGCGTGCCATCGTCGCCGATATGGAATCCCTGGGCCTCGATCATTCGTCTTACGAACTGGTAGTTGTCGTAGGTTTCGGGGTGGCAAGGCTCACAACATTGCCACAGGCCGTAGTCGCCCTGTGTGTAGAAAAGGCGCTGCTTGGGGAAACCCGCCAGCTGGAATTGATGGTCCACATTCGTGGTGATGACGAAGAAGTCCTTGCCGTCGAGCAACCGCAAAAGCTTGCCGTAGGTGTTCTTCGGAGCCGCCTCGTAGCGGTTGCACCAGATGTGGCGGCTCCAATATGCCCAGTGCTCCTCCAGCGAAGCGAACGGGTAGAAACCAGCCGAGTACATATCCCTGAATCGGTATTTGGCGACGAAATCGGCAAACAGCCGCTCGAAGCGCTCGCCTGCGTACGTGAGCCCCGCGGCGGCGGAAATGCCGGCCCCGGCGCCAACCACGATGGCGTCCGCGCTGCCGATTGCCTCGCGTAGGCGTGCAATTTCGTTGTCGTGGTCCCTTTCGAACATACTTGTCTCCTCAATTTTTGACAATCGCCTGAACAGGGCACGCCTCCTGACAGATGCCGCAGCGCAGGCAGTGCAACTGGTTTATCTCGTAGGGCTGCCAGGTTCTATGCATCGCTCGGGGCACTTCTCGGCACACGTTCCGCATCCGATGCATGCGTCGGTGATCAGGAACGCGTGCTCGCGCTCGGCTTCTTCGCCCAATTTGAACGGCTTGCGGAAGATCGGCTTCTGACCCAGGTCGAAGTACTCACCTTGCGCTGCATCGATGCAGAACACGTCGCATATGTAGCGGGTATCCCCCGGATAGATCTGCTTCATGGATGGGTTCAGCGCGAAGATTGCGTCTACGAGCGCATGCTGCGTCCTGTCGTCGTCCGGGCGTTCCACTCGCCCTCGCAGGCGGCAGGTGCGCAGATCGGGGGTCTGCCCAACGATGGCCACAAACCCCTCGCGCATCACGTCAGCGTGGAACTGCTTGCCTCTCGGCGCCAGGAAGTACAGCCGCTCGGGGGTGACGGCCATAACGTCAATGATGCGCACGCTCGGCAGCCCTGCGTCATCAACCGTCGCGAATGCTACGTCGCGGATTGCGCGCAGGTAGCTCAGACACCATGCTGCGTCGACTTCCTCCGGGTTGGGGATTTTTGTCAGGTCAAGCCCTTCGCCTGTTGCGAACATGCCTATGTCTTCATATGCGCTCATCGCCATCTCCGCCTTCCTTCAAGATGGGCATGGGTGGCGTTGTGCCACCCATGCATGCGTATAGTTTGCCAGAATCGCGTGCTAGAACTTGCCGTTGTCGTTCGCCCAAGTGCTCTTGTCCGCGATGGTCTCCATGACGTCCCAGTGCTCGGCGATCTTTCCATCGGCTACGCGCCACAGGTCGTAGTAGCTGGTAGGAGCGCCGCCGAAGGTTCCCTCAGAGATGGCAAGCACCATGTCGCCTTGGGCAAGGACCATGTGCACGGTGTCGTAGACCATTTCAACGCCCTGCTCGGCCATTGCCGCAAGCGCAGCGCCAAGGCCGGAGAGGCCGTCTGCGATCTGCGTGTTGTGCTGGAGGTAGGCGTCCCCATCGAAGTACTCAGGAGTCTTCTCGGGGTGCTGGTTCTGCATCACGTCAACCAGGAAGTTGCGCACGTTCTCGCGGTTGACCTCGGTCATGTCGAGGTCGCTTGCCTCGGTTACGCTGTCGATCTGGGTGTGTCCGGAGGGGTTGGGCTCCTCTGCGAGGGAGGCAAGGTTGTCCCAGTGCTCGGCGATGAGGCCATCGCCATCGAAACGGAACACGTCGAAGGCCACCTGCTCACCGGTTCCAGCGAAGTTGTACACGGTGTGCAGGAAAACTTTGTCGCCGTCCTCGTAGGCGCGGATGTTCTTTACCGTCGTCTTTGTGGGTGCCGAGGCCAGGTACTGCACGCTGCCCACGAAGGCGTCGCGGCCGGTGCCGTAGGCCAGGTTGTGTTGAATGTAGCCTTCAGCCAGGAGGGAGGCTGCCTTTTCGGCGTCGCCGGTGGCGAAGGTCTCGATGAGTGCGAGAGCGTTTTGGATCTGTACGGACATGTGGAT